>Ga0187780_10001709_pt1 | contig 16595 bp, 10 predicted proteins | sample 1015_Q2_SP10_20__FD_132429 | JGI IMG/M metagenome (GOLD analysis project Ga0187780, IMG submission 132429) | Tropical peat soil microbial communities from peatlands in Department of Meta, Colombia - 1015_Q2_SP10_20_MG | ecosystem: Environmental > Terrestrial > Soil > Wetlands > Peat | place... | reverse complement strand
GGGCGAAGATCTGGCCATCATCGATTTGCGTCATTCACTGGATTTTGAAGCTGCGCCGGAAACCATTCCCGGAGCCCTGCACATCGACGCCAAAGAATTGCAGGAGAATAACGACCGCCTGCCGCGGGACCGCGAAATAATTCTCTACTGTACTTGACCAAACGAAGCCACCAGCGCCCGTGTGGCGCTGCTCCTCAGAAAGAACGGCATCAAGCGGATTCGGCCGCTGCAGGGCGGACTCGACGCTTGGCGCGAGCGCGGCTTCCCGATGACGACTGCGTTGTGAGAGAGAATTTCCTACGATACTTATTCCTTGTAGAGCCTTGCGCCGACAAGCGTGGCAAGGACGAGCGCTGGCAGAGTCCCCGCCATCAGCGGAATTACTGTGCTCGGCGGGAAGAAGCCAAAGGAGCACCAGGTGGCGTCACCCAAGGTGACGATGAACCACCAAGCAAACGCCGCGATCAGCGCAGTCTTCGGGCCAGGACCATACCGGGGGCGGATGGCTGCGTAGAGCCAGAGGATTGAGATACCCTCGAGCAGGTCAAGCAGGACATTGAACAGGATGAAGTGAGGCGTGGGCTTTCCCAGATGGTTATTGGGCAGCGCGGCAAAGTCTCGACGAAGCAGGGCGGTGACCATGGCGCCGAGGATGATCCAAGTGACCCCAGCTAGCAGTCCGCAGCCGAGCACGCGTGACCAGTTGATCTTGCCCACGGCTTCGAATTTTATGCTTAGGACGCCGGGTTTGTCATTTGCCCAAAGACCATTCTCAAGTCAACAGTCATTTCCGCCTACAGCCGCGGCAGAACGATTCCGCCCTGCGCCTGGTACTTTCCTTTTTTGTCTTTGTAGCTGACTTCGCAATCTTCGTCCGAGAGGAAGAAAATTACCTGGCACAGGCCTTCATTGGCGTAAATTTTTGCGGGCAGCGGTGTGGTATTGCTGATTTCCAGCGTCACAAAACCTTCCCACTCTGGTTCGAACGGTGTCACATTGACGATGATCCCGCAGCGCGCGTACGTGGACTTTCCCAAGCAGATCGTCAGCACGTTGCGCGGAATCCGAAAGTACTCCACCGAACGAGCCAACGCGAACGAATTCGGCGGAATGATGCAAACATCCCCTTTGAACTCCACAAGAGACCTCGGATCAAAATGTTTTGGATCGACAATCGTAGTATTCACGTTGGTGAAAATCCGGAACTCGTCCGCTACCCGGATATCATAACCGTACGACGAGACTCCAAAACTGATCACCCCATCCCGAATCTGCCGGTCCGTAAACGGCTCGATCATCTTGTGTTCCAGCGCCATGCGCCGGATCCAGCTATCTGGCTTGACGGACATCCATTCCTCCTGAAATGTGACTGCGAATTTTTCCAATGCAATGCAGCAACAAGACCCCCACTTCCGTTACAAAAGATGTTCAGTGTAGATTACCCCTCACATCTTGACAACCCGCTCGGCAGCCTCTAGCATCTGCCTCGGAAGCGTTGGAGGATGGCGTGATCAAGCTGGATCTGGTGAATGCCGTTGTAGCCGCCACAAATATCAGCCGTACGAAGGCTGAGCAGGCTGTGGAAACGATTTTCGAATCGCTCAAGCAAGCTTTGGGCCGCAGCCAGCGCATAGAACTCCGCCGCTTTGGTGTTTTCAGCGTGAAGCCCCGTAAGACTGGAATCGGCCGCAATCCCCGCACGGGAGAAGAAGTGAGCATTCCGCCTGGCAAAGCCGTGCGTTTCAAGCCAGGCAAAGAGCTTCAGAACGAGCCAGAGGAAAAGAAACCCGCGTAGCGTTGCCGCCACAATCTGGCGGGTTTTCCCATACTTGTCCGTGAATCCTAGTTGTGATACTCAACGATGCCATGAAGACGCGTGTATTGACCCTGGCACTCGGCCTCACACTTTTTCCGGTGTACGCCGCTTCGCAAACATCGAGTCCATCGCAGCCTCCGCCTTCGATCTTCTTGAAAGCGGGGAGACTCCTCGACGTCCAAAAGGGCACCTACATCGAGAACGCCGGAATTTGGATTGAAGGCGAGCACATTAAAGAAGTTGGCCGTGCCTCAGAAATTCAGCCGCACGTACCCAAGAACGTGCGAGTCATTGATCTCGGCAAACTGACGGTTTTACCCGGTCTCATCGATTGCCACACGCACATCATGGCCCGCATTTCGGATGACCCCGATGGATATACCCTGAACCTGGCCACGAAATCGCAAGCCTTTCGCGCGCTGGAAGGCGCTTACAACGCTCGCATTACCCTCCAGGCTGGTTTCACCAGCATTCGCGACGTCGAGAGCGAAGGCTCAGGCTATTCCGACGTCGCTTTGCGCGACGCCGTCGCGCAGGGGCTGGCAGAGGGGCCGCGCATGCAGGTCGCGACTCGCGCGATTGCTGCCGTTGGCCAGTACAATCCTTTCGGAATTTCGCCGGACCTTGTCAATTTCCCCACCGGAGCCCAGATGATCAGCGGCGTCGAAGAAGCTCGCCGCGCTGTGCGTGAGCAGATTGGCTACGGTGCGGACTTGATCAAGGTCTACGCGGATTGGCAACACCCCACGCTGACCGTCGACGAGATTCGCGTAATCATCGAAGAAGCGCACAAACAAGAACGCAAAGTGGCCGCTCATGCGACCACGGTCGAAGGGATCAAGAATGCCGTGACAGCAGGAGTAGATTCTATCGAGCACGGCCACCGCGCCGATCGCGAGGCTCTCGAAATGATGAAGGCGAAGGGAATTTTTCTCGTTCCGACAATCGCGGGGACGGACCACGCCGTGGAAAAGTACAAGAATTATCCGGATGCCGAGCGCCGCGCGAGAATTCAGGCGTATCTGGGAAAACTACTGCAAGACATTCAACTGTCCATGCAACAGGCCATGAGTCTGGGCGTGAAGATTGCCATGGGTTATGACGCGTCAGGCCCTGATCGCCAGGGCAAGAACGCAGATGAGTTCATCGCGATGACCAAACGCGGCATGTCTCCGCTAGAAGCGATTCGTGCCGCGACTGTCAACGCGGCGGAATTGATGGGCTGGCAGGACCATGTGGGTGCGGTCGCGCCGGGCAAGTATGCCGACTTGATCGCTGTGGATGGCGACCCGCTCACTGACATCACCCTGCTTCAGCAAGTAAAATTCGTCATGACGGGCGGAACCGTCGTGAAGGACATTCTGCCCCGCCAGCGTCCCTGAGAATCGATGCCTAGTGGTCACCAACCTTTGGGGAGCTGACGTACGGCTTTCGCGCGCTTGGCTGGCGCAAACCCGCTGATTCGTGTTGTACTGTATTTGATAGCAGAAGACCTGACGCCAAAGACTCTGTGACTCCACGAACTGCAGAAAATCCTTCCCAGTCGCTACCCCCGCAGATGGATTGGTATCCTGCTCACCAACCTGCATGGGCTTACGCAACTGCCCCGCCCCGTCCTTCAACGAAATCACTGCTGCTTGCGGTGTCGCTATTCTTGTTGGCTTTTTGCACTTGTCTTGCTGCCGGCACGCAGTTTGCCGTTGCCTACCGGCAAAATCAGGCCGTCTCGATGGACGAATGGCTGCGCGCATTCACTCTCTTTTACAAGAATCCCTTGGGGTTGGCAGCAGGATTGCCGTTTGCTCTCACTTTGCTAGGAATTCTTCTCGCCCACGAACTCGGCCACTTCTTCGCGTGCCGCCACCATCACATTCGCTCAAGCTATCCGTTCTTTATTCCCTTCCCTTCGCTTATCGGCACGTTTGGCGCGTTCATTTTGATCCGCTCCCCGATTCGCACTCGCCGCGCTCTGTTTGACGTTGGCGCGTCTGGCCCTCTGGTCGGTTTCGTTCTTGCCGTCCCCGCGCTCATTTACGGCGTGCTCCACAGCAAGTTTGTTCCGGGCTTGGCCGACCCCAAAAACGCCGAAGTGATTTATGGCAGCCCACTTCTGCTGCACTTTCTCGACGCAATCTTTCGACCAGGAATTTCTCCCGATGCATTGCTTCTGCCTCCGATTGGCCGCGCCGCCTGGGTCGGCCTGTTTGCCACTTCTCTTAACTTGATGCCCGTTGCCCAGCTCGACGGTGGGCACATTCTCCGCTCCGTGAATCCCTGGCTGCACCGCCGCGCCTCGATGTTCCTTCCCCTCTTGCTCTTACTGGCCGGCGTCAGCGGTTTCTGGAGCACTCGCCTCTGGAATATTTGGAGCTTTTGGGGCGTCCTGCTTCTCGTGATCAGTTTTCTCCGCGTAGCTCCCATTCATGACCCCAGCACGCTCGATTCCAAGCGGCGCTGGGGCGCCTTTGTCGCTCTACTTGTCTTCCTTCTTTGTTTCATGCCCGCGCCGTTCTACATTCCTCCAAGTTCTCCTTGACCCTGCACGATTCGCGGTTATGATGCGTGCGGTTTGTTTGCATCGCTGGAGGCGACACCGCACCAATGCCGGAACTAGTTCGCACGTTGCGCCTGCGCGATCTCTTCCTTCTTTTCATTGGCTCGGTCATTGGCTCCGGCATTTTCCGCACGCCCGGTCCGATCTTGCGTCAAGTCGGCGGCTCGGTCGGCCTCGCGTTTCTAGTCTGGATCGTTGGCGGCGTTCTTTCTCTGCTTGGCGCTCTAACGTACGCCGAGCTGGCGGCGCGCAATCCCGAAGCTGGCGGCCTTTACTGCTACATTCGCGACGGATTTGGCAGGGCTTCCGCGTTCCTCTACGGCTGGTGCCTCTTTCTCGTGATCGCCAGCGGCTCGGTGGCAGCGCTGGCTCGTGTCTTCGCCGAATATTTCGCTCAGGTCGTTCCGGTTTCCAATGCGGTTCAGACGTTTATTGCCGTGGTGGTGATTGCGATTGTCACTGCTGTGAACATCTGGGGCACGCGCAAAAGCTCCGACCTACAGAACTGGACTACGCTCGTCAAAGCGGGCGTGATTGTGATTTTGAGCGCCATCCTGCTTTCGCTGGGACGTCATGCTGGAGAAATGCTGCCCGCAATGGGTGCCACGCAGCATGGTTCTACGTTGCTCTCAAACTTTGGCCTGGCGATGATTGCCGTGCTTTGGGCCTACGAGGGCTGGCAGTTCGGCACCTACAGCGCCGGGGAAGTTGTCGATCCTCAGAAAGCGTTTCCGCGAGCGTTTCTTCTTGGTTCGCTAGTACTCATCGGGCTTTACCTTGTCGCGGTCGCCGCCTATCTCTTCGCTTTGGGACCTGCCGCGACGGCAGCCAGTGAAACGATCGCGGCAACCTCGGTCAACGCCGTTTTGGGTTCCTGGGCGGGAAGAATCATTGCGCTCACGATTCTCATTTCCACGTTTAGCGCCGCCAACAGTGTGATCCTCACTGCTCCTCGCGTGTTCTATGCCATGGCCCACGACAATTTGTTCTTCAAGAAGCTCGCGGTGGTCCACGTCAACTTTCGCACACCCGTGTTTGCGATTGTGGCTCTCGGCGGCTGGTCGGCCGTGCTGGTTTGCGCCGGCGAATTTGGCACGTTCAAAAAGTTGATTGAAGGCGTCATCTTTATTGGCTGGATTTTCTACGGACTCGGCGCCGCCGCCATTTTTCCGATTCGCCGCGCAGGCGCAGGCCAGCCGATTCCCTACCGGGTGCCAGGTTATCCCTGGACACCGCTGCTGTTTGTCCTTGCCGCGGCCGCCATCGTCGGAAATGCCGTCTACCTTGCCTTCCACGATCCGTCGCAATTCCAGAATCTAACGATGGCTATTGTCTTGATGGGGATTGGTCTTCCCGCTTACTACTTTTGGCGCCGCCGCGCTTCGACACAAGGCAATCCGTAAGTCGAGAAACTCGCTCTCGAAATGCTTTGCTGCAAGTCACGGGAATTGCCGTCGCGACTGCAATATGCACAGTTCCGCCTCGGAAGGAACGCTTAGTTTCGCGCTTGAGATTCGGCGAGAAGTTTCCGCGCCGTTTCGCGGATTTCCTGGGCGTGGGCGCTGGCTGAACTTGCAGGCGCCAGCCGCAAGTAAGCATCCAACCCTTCAATTTGCTCGCGGTAATCGTGCCGTCGCGCAAACGAGTCCGCCAGGACCAGGTAGGCGTTCGCCAAATTTGGATTGCGCAGCAGCGCCTCCCGTGCACTCTTCTCTGCTTCCTCTGTCCGGTTGAGCCGCAGCAGTGCCATTCCGAGAATGACGTAGCCATCAGCGGAGTTTGTGTCAATCTCCAGTCCGCGCCGGATAATGTTCTCTGCCTCGCTGGCTTTTCCCTGCAAATAGAGCACGTAGCCGACCCCGAAATCGCCGCGCGCATAGCGACCGGAGCTCAAGTCCAGGGACTTCTGAAAAGCCTCCATGGCTTTTTCCAGTTGGCCCAGATTTGTCTCCGCCACTCCCTGATGGTAGATAGCCTCATAGTATCCGGGGAACACCTCGACGGCTTTCGTGAAGTGGACGAGGCTCTCCGCCCAATCGTTTTTTGCCAAGCTCACCAGACCCTTGTTGAACTCTTCTTGCGCCTTGCCGGGAATCTTCAGTTCCCGGACTGAAACGATATATGCATTTCGCGCAGGTTGCGGCGTCGACGCGATGAGGTGAAGTTCGAGATTAAGCGCTGGCCCTTCCAGCTTGGCGTTGCTCCGCAACGCTTCGTACCCGGCTTCCTCCACGCTGATTTCGTAAGCGCCGCGCGGCAGCCCGGAGACCTGGAAATGGCCGTCATAATCAGTCAGGACGCTGCGGTACATGCTCCCGTCGTGTGACTTCAGGCTGACCGCCACTTGCGTCGCCAGCCCACTCTTTCCTGGCAGGTAGACGGTGCCGGAAATGCTTCCTTCGGGCTTTTCCGTTAGCAATGTTTGTGCCCGGATGGTCGGCGTCCAGCAACCCAAGGCTAGGAGGGCTAGCGCGGTCAAGGAAATCTTGGACAGGTAAACCGGGAGGTATCTGCGAATTGCTGGTGATTTCTGGACTTTCGACGCCTTGCACTGCATTTCGACCTACGGCGCACTTTTGAGGTATGTCCTCCGGGGACTTGGCAGTTCGGGAGGCAACTTTCGCGGCGGCGAAGCCACTTCTCTCGCTCGCTTTGGGGCAAGGACCTGGATTCGGCGGCGCCGCGTTGCACCGTTTCTCCCTGGCGAAACCGTCGCGTGCGCGGACCTGCGTGGAGTTATGCACAGGGCGTGCCAGGAAGCTCTCTGCTTTCGCGGCAGCCTGAGAAGCTGCGAAAAGGGTTTGCTTTGTGGTCATGCTTCGCCTGCGCAAGCGAAGCCATCTTCTTTGCTTTCAACACAAATCCCTGGCTGCTTTTCCACCATGTCGCTCGCCCCTTAACGTATCAGGCAATCCGGAAGGAACGGTATGTCGTCACTTAATCCGCGCAGAACGTCTCAACCAGCGACATGCTCGCTTGTGCTGGCTCACTTTGAGACAAGGACTTACGGTAGCCAGGGAGAGGGTCCCGAACAATCGTTCTTCCTCAAAGCTCGAAGTTTTAGTGATTCACAGGATCGACCAGAGTTTCGCTGCGGGCCGCAGAGGGATCGGCCAGAAAGCGCGCAACGATCGGCCCAGCTGAGATGCAGGCCAAACTCTGGTGGCCACAAGGCGAGTCCAGTTTGACCATGGGCGCGCCAACAGCCGCAGCAAATTTCATGGCTGGTTCCGGGTTTACGGTGTGATCCTGCGGGGAAACGATAACCAACAGCTTGGCGTGAACCCGTGTGGCAGCCTGTTCGAGGGTCAAGCCGAATTGCCCGGGGATGTCATGAGCCAGGATTGCCTGCCGCTGCCGAATCTGGTCGCAGGCAGTACCTCCATCGGCCTTCGCACCCGCCCGCAACGTTTCCAGAAATGCTGGAAACGCTCCGGGAGGCGTTTGTGCCACACGGTACGCAGGGGAAGTGTCTCGCATCGATTCAATCTCGCGCGCGAGTGCGATGCCGCGAGTCAGTGGTCCCGTGGGGTTATTACGATTCCACGCCGGGTCGAGTTCGATGGCGTCGATTTCGGCAGTCCAGAGTAATTTGTCGTACGAGGTAGACTGCGGCGAACCGGCCATCGCAACGACCAGATCCATGAAATCTGGATAGGCGATGGCCCACTCAAACGCTTGCATGCCACCCATGGAAAGTCCGACAACGGCGCGAAGATGCGGGAGGCGCAAAACTTCGGTTACGAGGCGATGCTCGGCTTTCACCATGTCGCAAATCGTGAATTCGGGGAAATTCATGCGCGATTGCTTTTTGCTATTGGAAGGCGAACTCGAGATGCCATTGCCGATGGCGTCGACGAGAATCACGAAATATTGCTTGGTGTCGACGACCTTTCCTGGTCCTGCATATTGAAGCAAGTCTTCCGATCGGCCACCGAGCCAGGTAGGCCAGAGCACGGCATTTGATTTTTCGGCGTTCAGTTTTCCGAGAGTGCGATAGCCAAGCCGGAAGTCCTGAATGACCCCGCCGTTGCGCAGTTTGAAATCGCCAAACTCTGCGAATTGTCGCGTCCCCTCGGTTTGGGGTGCTGAAGGAGAGGCCCAGGAGAAGAAAAGGACAAAATAGGTGAGCGCGGCGAACCGGTGTAGATGTTTCATGCCGTGAATTTTACTGCACACTCGAAATGCGCGCTTGCTTAAGTGACGGACGTTTCAAGGGTCCAAGTCTCGGAAACAATCGTCTCACCTCGCAAAACGTTGGTGTAGAATGCAGGCCGCCGAGGATCCCCCTGAAGAATTCCCGATTGAGAGCATTGAGCCTACGTCCATCTAAACATGCGGACAAATTAATGGTCATACCGGGGACTTTACAATTTGGGCTGAGATTTCGCGACACGAAGGAGAAAAGACCTATGAGCAATAAGCCGACAAGTGTGAACTTCCTATGGAAAGCAGGCGAACTTCTGCAGCTATGCGCATGGCTGATTTTGCTCATTCTGACGGTGGCTGGTGGCTCGCGCGCGCAAGCGCAGAAACCTCTGCTGCTGCGCGATCCGTCGATCAGCAAGACTCAAATTGCGTTGAGCTACGCAGGCAACATTTGGATAGCGAACCGTGATGGCAGCAATCTCAGACGCTTAACCAGCGGCGGGCACGAGGGTAAGCCGATGTTTTCGCAGGATGGCTCGCAAATCGCCTTTACTGGCAACTACGACGGGACGCGCGGGGCCTATGTTGTGCCAGCAAACGGCGGGGAACCGCGACGACTGACGTACAATCCGGCGGACGATGACGTAGCGGGCTGGACGCCGGACGGGAAACGAATCGTGTTCGGCTCGCGGCGGACAGCGTTTGCAGACGGTGTGGTGCAGCTCTTTACGGTTCCGGTTGAAGGCGGATTTGCGACGCAGGTGCCGCTAGCCAGAGCTGCGGAAGGTTCTTTCTCGCCTGATGGAACGCGCATCGCGTATGTTCCCATCGCCCAGTGGCAGAAGGCGTGGAAGCGCTATCGCGGTGGGCAAACCAAACCGATCTGGATTGCCAGCCTCTCCGACTCCAGCATCCAAGCTAAGATTCCCCGCGAAAACTCGAATGACTTCAATCCGATGTGGGTTGGCGACACGGTTTACTTTCTCTCGGATCGCAATGGCCCCGTGACGCTGTTTTCTTACGACACAAAGACGCAACAAGTGAAGCAGTTGCTGAAGAACGACGGATTTGACATCAAATCCGCTTCCGCAACCTCAGACGCCATTGTTTACGAACAATTTGGGGCGCTGCACTTGCTCGATTTGAAGTCCGGCAATGACCGCGTGTTGGACATTCGGCCGGTGGCGGATCTCGCCGAAGTTCGCCCGCATTTCCAGAAGATTGAGCCAAAGAGGATTCGCTCGGCGGACATTTCGCCGACCGGCGCCCGCGCGGTGTTCAACGTAGGCGGCGAAATCCTAACGGTGCCCGCCGAAAAGGGCGATATCCGCAATCTGACGAATACCGTGGATGTGGTGGAACGGGACCCCGCGTGGTCACCGGATGGAAAATCCATTGCGTACCTTTCCGACGAGTCCGGCGAATATGCGCTGCACATCCGCGATCAGAGCGGCTTAGGAGACGTTCGCAAAATCAGCCTGGGCAATCCGCCAACTTTTTACTATTCACCGACGTGGTCGCCCGACTCGAAGAAGATCGGCTACACGGACAAACGCCTGAACTACTGGTATGTGGACCTGGAGAAGAAAACGCCCGTTCAAGTAGATAGCGACACGTACACGGATCCAGCCCACGGGCTGCAGTTGGCATGGTCGCCAGACAGCCGGTGGATCGCGTACACCAAACAATTGCGCAGCCATTTGCACGCCGTATTTGTCTACTCGCTGGAGCAAGCCAAGAGCTTTCAAGTGACGGATGGAATGAGCGACGCGCTGTACGTCGCCTTCGACAAGGAAGGCAAATATCTGTACTTCACTGCCAGCACCGACGCCGCCCTGTCGAATGGGTGGCTCGACATGACCAGCTTGCGGCATCCGGTAACGCGAAGTGTCTATGTAGCCGTTCTGAAGAAAGATGCAGCTTCTCCCCTTGCCCCGGAAAGCGACGAAGAAAAAGTCAAGGAGACGGAAAGGAGCGACAAGGATAAGAAGGCCGATGCCGACAAAGAGAAAGATAAAGACAAGGACAAAGCCAAGGAAGAAAAACCAGTGACGGTGGATATCGACTTTGACGGCATCAGCCAGCGCATTCTGGCTTTGCCCGTTCCGGCGCTCAGTTACGTTGACCTCGCGGCGGGCAAGCCGGGAGTCATTTTCGTCGCAGAAGGGCCGGCCGTCGATCCCATCACTTTCGACGACGGCGGCCCATCAGTCAAGATTTACAAGTTTGAATTCAAAACACGCAAGGCCGAGCAAATTCTAGAGGGGGTGACCAGCTTCAACGTTTCTTTCAACGGCGAAAAAATGCTATACGCCAAGCAAAACCAGTGGTTCATCGGGCCTGCGGAGAAACCGGCGGAAGGACCTCCCCAGCCCGGCCAGGGCGGTCCGCTCAAACTCGATTCCATGGAGGTTTATGTCGATCCGCGCGCCGAGTGGAAACACATGTACGAGCAAGTCTGGCGCGACGAGCGGGATTTTCTCTACGATCCCGGGCTGCACGGCCTGAACCTCGAAGAGATTAAGAAAAAGTATGAGCCTTTCCTCGAAAACATCGCCACGCGCGATGATTTGAATTATCTGTTCACCGAAATGCTGGGGAACATCACGATTGGGCACATGTTCGTCGGCGGCGGTGACCTTCCCGAACCGAAGCATGTCCGAAGCGGCCTGCTTGGCGCGGACTATTCCATCGAAAATGGCCGCTACCGGTTCGCGCGGATTTACAACGGAGAGAACTGGAATCCCAAGCTGCGCGCGCCGCTAACTCAGCCCGGCGTGAACGTGCAAGTGGGAGAGTATCTGTTGGCGGTGAACGGCCGCGACGTTCGTCCACCTGCCGATGTCTACAGTTTTTTCGAGGAAACGGCCGGAAAACAAGTTGTGCTGAAGGTAGGCGCGAAACCGGACGGGAGTGGCGCGCGCGACGTGACCGTGGTTCCGGTCGACGATGAATCGGCGCTGCGAAACTACGCGTGGATTGAAGGCAACCGTCGCAAGGTTGACGAATTGACAGGCGGCCGCGTGGCTTACGTTTATCTGCCGGACACCTACGCGGGCGGCTACACGAATTTCAACCGCTACTACTTTGCGCAGGTCGGAAAAGATGCGGCGATCATCGACGAACGCTACAACGGCGGCGGTGACATCGCCGACTACATCATCGATTATTTGAGGCGGCCGCTGTTGAGCTACTGGAATATGCGCGAAGGGAAAGACATCACGACGCCGATCGAAGCCATCTTCGGGCCCAAAGTGATGATCATCAATGAAATGGCGGGTTCCGGAGGCGATGCCATGCCCTGGATGTTCCGCAAGACCGGTATTGGCCCCCTGGTTGGCAAACGCACGTGGGGCGGGTTGGTGGGACATTACACCAATCCCGGCGATCTGCTAGATGGCGGATTCACCGGCACACCGAACCTGGCGTTTTACAATCCGAATGGAACGTGGGACGTGGAAAACCACGGCGTTCCCCCAGACGTCGATCAGGAGTACGATCCGCAAGCAGCACTGACGGGTCACGACGCGCAGTTAGAAAAAGCGGTGGAAGTTGTAATGGATTTGCTGAAGAAGAATCCGCCCCCGCCGGAGCCGCACCATCCGCCGTATCCGAATTATCAGAAGAGCGGGACGAACTAGGCGAGACGCGTAAAACCAATCGGTGTTCGGTTACGCTGCCTGCCTCTTGCAGCTTGTCAGATAGACTTTCCTTACGATACCTTATGATTTTCTTCACTCTCAGATAGATTTGACAATTATGGGTGCGGGCACTTAAGCCGTTGGGGTAGGACCATGTCTCTGGCAAAGCTCTTCAGGTCGCAATACGCAGGTCTGAAGCTCCTTTGGTTCCTTTTAACCCTTTGCTTTCTGGCAGGCTGTGCCAACCTGAACTCTCCAGGCGTCGGCCGTCCCGGTGGTGGCGGTCCGAGCCCGTCGGTACTCACCTCGATTAGCGTCACTTCCCCTCTGTCTTTCATTGCGGTGAACGAAACCGACCAGTTCACGGCAACCGGCAGAGACGCTAACGGAAATGTCGTGGCAGATCTCACTTTCAGCTGGTCGAGTGGAGCGCCGAACGTAGCGACAATTGATGCTGCCAGCGGGCTCGCATTGGGTCTGTTGCCTGGGACAACGTCGATCACTGCGTCTGCCAACGGAATTACCAGCAAGCCGTTCACGCTCACCGTCACTAACGGGCTCGCGACGACCGGCAGCCTGAACACTGCACGTTATTCCGCGACGGCCACGATGCTGAACAACGGCATGGTCCTGATCGCCGGCGGCAACAATACGGGCCTCCCATCTGGGGCATTGAACAGCGCCGAACTTTATAACCCAGCCACGAAAACGTTTTCTGTTACCGGCAGTATGAACGTGGCGCATTATCTGCACACGGCGACGCTGCTGAACAATGGCAAGGTGCTCATTGCGGGCGGGCTGACAGCGGACCAATCCGGCAACCAGGAGGCCATCGCGAGCGCCGAGCTGTATGACCCGGCCTCCGGCACGTTTGCTCTGACTGGGAGCTTGATCACCGCACGTTACAACCACACCGCAGCGCTGCTCGACAGCGGGAAAGTTCTGATCGCGAGCGGCGCGTCCACGACCACTGCAGAACTCTACGATCCCACTATTGGAACGTTTGCGCCCGCAGGCAGCATGAATGTCCAACGCGAGGCAGCCTCCGCGCTGAGGCTGAACGATGGCAAGGTGTTGGTCGCCGGTGGACTGAGCGGTACAACGGAATACCTCGCCAGTGCGGAAGTGTACGACCCGGAAACCGAATCGTTTGCCTTAACGGGAAACATGAATACGGCGCGGGAGCTTTTCACGGCCACTCTTCTCAACGGTGGCAAGGTGCTGGTGGCTGGGGGCGTCACTACGAACGGGGTGCAAACTTCTACCGCGGAATTGTACGACCCGACGACACAGGGATTTACAAGCACCGGAAACCTAGTTACGGCGCGCTACCGGCATAGCGCCTCTCTTCTTAATAACGGGACCGCGCTGATTGTAGGCGGAGCGATTTCGAGCAATTCGGAAAGCAACAGCCTAGAGGTTTACGATCCGACGATCGGAAGCTTTAGCACTATAGCCAGCCTCTCCGCACCCCTGGCGAATACGAGCGCAACGCTACTTGGCGATGGCAGTGTTCTGGTAGTTGGTGGATCAACCTCGAGCGGAGCCCCGACTGCCTCTGCAGAAATCTACGAGCCGGCCACGTTTGCGCCGCCTGGACTGCAGTCCATCGCCGTGGCTCCAGCGAGTCCAACAACCTCGCCACAAACATATCAGCGATACATCGCGACGGGCACTTTTGCGAGTGGGACGCAACAGCTTGCCTCTGTCACATGGAGTTCCTCGGACGCTTCAATGGCGCAGGCCAGTAATGATGTGACTAACCCAGGAATGGCTTTCGCCGTCGGAGCGCCAAACTCTAGCACCCCAGTGACGCTGACCGCGGCCGCCGGGACCGTCAGCGGAAGCGCCACGCTCAATGTACGGCCCACTGGATTTGTAGCAACCGGTAGCGTGAGTATGCCGCGTTACCTGCACACTGCTGCGCTGCTCAACAATGGGATGGTTTTAGTCGCCGGCGGCCTCAATGGCAACGCCCAAGCCAGTGCAGAAGTCTATGACCCCGTGACGGGCACCTTCGCGCCTACAAACAGCATGAACACTCCGCGCCAGTCAGCCACGGCCACAACGCTTCCTAACGGCATGGTGCTCATTGCGGGGGGCGCCGACAACACAGGAACGGTTGTAGCTTCAGCGGAACTGTACAATCCGGGAAACGGCACATTCACGCCGACAGGCAGCATGAACTCGGCGCGGGCTTTCCACACGGCGACCTTGCTGAATAACGGACTGGTTCTCTTTGCCGGCGGAGTAAACCAGGGTTTGTCCGTGGGTACTACCGAGCTCTATAACCCCGCCACGGGAACCTTTACCCTGACTGGTAGCCTGAACATAGCACGCGTTTATCACACAGCCACTCTTCTGGAAGACGGAAGGGTTCTGGTGGTGGGCGGAGTTGGCCCGTCGACGAACACGGTTTCCGCGGAATTGTACGATCCTGCGACCGGCGTGTTTACGTTCACCGGCATAATCAATGCGATACGGGGCATGCATTCGGCGACGCTGCTCCCTGGAGGCAAAGTCTTGATTGCCGGAGGATTTGATTTTTCCGCGGCAGTGATCCTCGCCAGCACGGAGCTTTACGATCCCGCGACGGGGAATTTCTCGCTTGCGGCAAACTTAAACACCGCGCGCTACAATCACACGGCTACTCTGCTTGACAGCGGTTTGGTGTTATTGGCCGGCGGCTATAACCCGAATCCTGTCGCCACGACCAGCGCAGAGATCTATAACCCGGCCGCCGGGACTTTTACTGCTACCGGGCCAATGAATGATGCCCGTGCCAGTCATACGGCAACTCTTTTGTGGGGAGGCATGGTGCTGTTGGCGGGAGGAAATGGCGCAGGCCAGTCGGCTGAGCTTTTCTAGCAGCTGAATTTCAGCGGAGTCTTAGCCCAAGGAATGTACCTCTTCTCACAAAAGACTCATCGGGTCAACGTCCACCAGAACTGCGGTCTGGGGTATCTCTTTCGCGTCACAGTAAGCGAGCGCGCCGCTGAGCACCTTGGTGAGCACCGAGCGCTTGGGCGACTTCAGCAAGAATTGGAAGCGGTGTTCTTTTTTCAAGCGGGCCAGAGGCGCGGTCGCCGGGCCTAGAATGCGAACTTTCTCTCCGTCGTGGGGCGAAAAATATTCGGAAAGCTGGCGCGACCAGCGAATGGCCTTTTCGAGGCTGGTATCACGGACAATCACGTTCGCAAGTGAAGTGAACGGCGGGTACGCCAGCATCCGCCGAAAATGTAATTCGCGCTCGAAAAAAGATAGATAGTCCTGCTTGACGGCATCCTGAATCGCGTAATGTTCCGGATAAAACGTTTGGATGAGGACGCGGCCAGGGAAATCTCCACGGCCGGCGCGCCCGGCAACTTGGGTGAGTAACTGAAACGTGCGCTCCGCAGCGCGAAAGTCAGGCAGGCTGAGAGAAGAATCAGCACTAATCACGCCGACAAGCGTGACACGCTGAAAATCGTGGCCCTTGGCCAGCATTTGCGTGCCCACTAAAATATCCAAAGCGCCAGCAGCAAAGGCGCCGAGCATTTCCTGATACAGGCGTTTGGTGCGGGCCGTGTCGCGGTCAAGCCGCGCGATGCGCGCACCGGGAAATTCCTTGCGCAGCCGCTCTTCGAGATGCTCAGAGCCTTCCCCAAAAAAATAGACATATTTCGACTGGCACTTCGGGCAGAGTTTCGGAATAGGCTGAACCGAGCCGCAATAGTGACATTCGAGGCGATTCCGGTGTTTGTGATGCGTCATGGAAATGCTGCAATTCACGCACTGCACGGACGCGCCACAACTTCGGCAAAGCACTGACCAGGAGTATCCGCGGCGGTTGATCAACACCAGAGCCTGCGTTCCGTTGGCCAGGCATTCCTGAATTCCGGCATGCAGCCTGGTGGAAATTGGGCTGGTTTGGTGCGTTTGCTGGAACTCTTCGCGGAGGTCGACGATTTCCACTTTGGCGAGAGCGCGGTCGGCCACGCGAGAAGCCAGCGTGAGCAATTCATATTTTCCGTCGCGAGCGTGGTGAAAGCTTTCCATGGAAGGCGTAGCGGAGCCGAGCAGGGCGAGGGCGTTTCCCATTTTGGCGCGTACGATGGCGACGTCACGTCCGTGATAGCGCGGCGTTTCTTCCTGCTTGTAACTGCTCTCCTGCTCTTCATCAACGACGATGAACCCGACATTTTCGAGCGGAGCAAAGATGGCGGAGCGCGTTCCGACGACGACCCGAGCTTCACCGTTGCGCACGCGCCACCATTCACGCGCCCGTTCAACGTCGCTTAGGGCAGAGTGCAGAACGGCCACGCCTTCAAAATGCGCGCCGAACCACGAGCGGCACTGGCGACCAACCCAAAGTGTCAGCGCAATCTCCGGGACGAGCACGATGGCAGTCTTGCCGCGAGCGAGCGTCTCTTGAACCGCGCGCAAGTACACTTCG
>Ga0187780_10001708_pt1 | contig 16602 bp, 8 predicted proteins | sample 1015_Q2_SP10_20__FD_132429 | JGI IMG/M metagenome (GOLD analysis project Ga0187780, IMG submission 132429) | Tropical peat soil microbial communities from peatlands in Department of Meta, Colombia - 1015_Q2_SP10_20_MG | ecosystem: Environmental > Terrestrial > Soil > Wetlands > Peat | place... | reverse complement strand
TTCTTACCTCCCCGGCGAGTCTTCGGTTATGTTCTGGCGGTGTCGCCAGGGGTGATCTCGGCCTTCTTCCTAACCTCCGTGGTTCTGGCTCAGGCCTCGCCTGACCTTCAGGAACTGGTCCGCCTGGCCGTGGGGAATGAACTGGGGTTGCCCTTTCTGGCGGAGAATTGCACGTACCAGTACCATCGCGAACTTTCCGGAAAACACGAGACCCTGCAGATGGTCAAGAGCGACGAGGGCTTACTCGTGGGAAAGGTCGTACGGGTTGACAATGTGCCGGTATCGGAAGACCGGGCACGGAAAGAAGACGACCAGCTCCAGCATTTGCTGAACGATTCGAGCGCGCAGCAGCAACAACGAAGGAGACAGCAGAGAGTCGAGCACTACATTCGCGAGCTGATCCAGGCGATGCCGCAGGCATTTCATTACACCGAGACCAAGACCGAAATGGCAGCCGACGGCGGGCGCCTCATCCACCTGGCCTTTCAACCGGCACCCGACTATCACCCTCCGAGCGCCGAACTGGAGGTAATGCGGGGGCTTTCCGGTGTCATGGTCATTCATGAACAGAGAAAGAGGATCCTGAGACTCGAGGCACACCTATTTCGAGAGATCGATTTCGGGTGGGGAATCCTGATCCAGGTAAACAAGGGTGGCAACCTGCTGCTGGAGCGAGAACCGGCCAGCCCGCCTGGCTCAGATGTCCGGGTCTTCTCCCTCAACATCGATGGCCGGATTCTGCTGCTCAAGAAACTGGAAATTCACTGGAGCTTTGATCACTTTGCCTGTTTACCTCGAGCCTTGGACCTGGCCTCGGCGGTAAGTCTGCTAACCGCTCCCGATGGAGCCGGTTCCGGCGACGGATTGCCGTCGCGCTGAAGTGGTCGGTGGAGAAAGCGGAGCAGAGAGCCCGGAGTGGATCGCGGGCTCGGGCGGGGTCTAGGCCACGAGCTTGACGGTGGCAGCTTCCGAGCCGATCAGCTTCAACTTTGGCTCCTGATCGACAGCCGCCAGCAGTTCCCGCATCAGCTTTTCGTCAATTTCCCCGGCCTGTCGCGAGACCACCGGGTATTCAATGATAGCCTCCGTGCCCGCGGCCGTGAAATGCAGGCGGACCGTGGGCCGCAATTCGATGGGAGTCATTGGGCTGAGACTCCGTTCCATCTGTTGCTGCTGCCGCTCGAGGGCATCCTGGTACTCGCGAAACACCGCGACGACCGCCTCGTGCATGCGCTTTCCTATCTGCTGGTAGTCGGTTTCGGGTGCGAAGGTAAGCTTGATTTCGTGCCACATGAAGTTGGTTCCGGGAACCCGTTTGAACAGTCCCCCGCCCGCTTGAAAGACGATGGAGTTCGAAAAAGCAGTGATGCGACCGGTCGGCAGGGACTCGGAGCCGCGGGTCTCGAGCTCCATGAGATAGAATCGGACCAGCCCAATCTCCACCACCTCCCCGCTCACCCCGCCCACGTTGACTCGGTCACCGATGCGGATCCCGTACTTTCCGATCAGGAAGAAATATCCCACGACCGCCAGGATCACGTTCTGCAACGCCACGGCTACGCCTGCCGTGATCAAGCCGGCAAAGGTGGCCACGGATCGTAATTCGGTCGAAAGCGCGAAAATCAGCACCGCGCCCATGCCGACCCACAGCCCAACTTTGCGCAGCAACAAGAACTGATAACGCCGGCGCGCATCGGTGACATAGCGGAAGATGGCTCTGCGCACCACCTCTCCCATCCCCAGGACCACTCCCAGCACAATCGCGAGGAGCACGATACGCACCACCAGGCTTTCGAGCACATCTCGGTCTTCCCGGATCACCGTGCTGCGCCAGTTGCTAAGACTTCGCTGGTATAAATCGAGCAGAACTCCCTGTTTTCGGATGGGGAGCAGGGCGCCGGAAGTTCGTTTGAATTGCAGGACGACAGCATCCAGTGCTTGCTTCTTAGCCGTCAGCGCGGCTTCGTCGCCTTGAATTTCCTGGCTCACCGGCTGCTGCCCGCTTTGCATCATCTGCTTCAAACGGTTCGCCAGGGGCATGGTGAGCTGCTTCGCATTCTGGGCGAGCGAGTCGGTCAGGGCGATTTCCTCGGTGATCCTGCCGGCTTTGTGAGAAAGCCGCCACCACTCCTCGACCAGTCCCAACAGGCCGGAAGGCGCGGGCCGGGCCAGAGCCGCTTTCGCCGCGAACGTTTCGCTGACCGCTTCTCCCTTGTCCTCTGGCTTGGGAGGCTGGCTCAAGAAGGGCGGCAAAGTTCGCGCAATGTCTTCGATCTCACTGTGCAGATCCGTGGTCGCCAGTCCGCTCATGGTGGTGGAGGTCACGAAACTGATCAGACTGTTGATGGCGTCCTGGCGAGCCCGTAGCAGTGCCAGCTCGCTCTGGACTACCTTGATCTGCGGGTCAATCTGTGCTTGTTTTGTCCGCGGAGCCGCTTGCCGCTGGCGCTCGAGACCTTCGAGTTGGGCCAGGGTTTGGCTGGCTTGCTGGTCAAGACTCGAGGCCGCTTGCGCGAGCGCGTGAGGGTCAAGAGTTGTGCCCGCCTTCTGAAGCTGGTTCGAGGGGGATTCGTTTTCGACCAAGGGCGCGGTTTGCCGGGCAAATTCAAAGGACCAGCGCACAATCTCATCCGCCATTCGCTGCTGATCCGGCAGGAAGGTTAAATCTACCGGCTCGTCGGCGATCTGCTGGTCAAGTTGGACCTGGCGATACCAGTCGCTGGTTTTTCGGACAAACTGAATTACGTCGGCGGGACGGAGCCCGGGAATGTTCTCGGCCAAGGCGAAACCAACGCTGAGCACCCCCAAAAACACAGCCCGGCGTAACCGCCATGCTTGCTCAGGTTGTGACTTGCCTCTCGGCGCCTTTGATGAAATAGCTTCCCCCGCGGCGGTTAGAACAGGACATTTCTTCGGTCTCATGATAAAGCATACTGGGGGGTGCTGCATCCGGGGTGATCCCAAGTGGGCCGGACAATCCCTGCGCAAGCGGTATCGCGAAGAACGCGCGCGTCCGGCTGCGAGCGGATCGCCTGAGAGATTTTGTGGGTCGAAGTTTGTGGTCTCGAAAATCGCTGCTCGCCGCGCATGATTCCTTTACTTTGTTCAAGTTAAGAGGTGGGCGAGCCGAAGGAAGAGAATTATGGCGGTCCGCGCAAGAGTTGCCTTTCGATGTTTCCTGCTCCTGTTGTTTGCCGCTTCGGCAACCGGCCGAAGCGCTGCCCAATCCCCGGTCCTGGTGATCGATGCGGCGGCCCCCTCCCGGGCTTTCCCCCATTTCTGGGAACACATGTTTGGCTCGGGACGCGCCATTCTGTCGCTGCGGGAGAGCTACCGGGACGATCTGCGCAGCGTCAAGAAGATTACCGATCTTCAGTATGTCCGCTTTCATGCCATTCTCCATGATGAAGTGGGTGTCTATCAGGAAAATGCGCAGGGCGACGCGAGCTACAACTTTTCCTATGTGGATCAGATTTATGACGGCCTTCTCGAAAACGGGGTTCGGCCTTTCGTGGAGCTGAGCTTCATGCCCAACCAGCTGGCCGCCAAAGACCTTCACCAGTCTTTCTGGTACAAGCCGAATGTTTCTCCGCCGAAAGATTGGAGCCGATGGGAAGAGCTCGTCCATCACTTTGTCGAACATCTCGTCGACCGCTACGGTGTGGAGGAGGTTGCCCATTGGTATTTCGAGGTGTGGAATGAGCCCAACATCGATTTTTGGGCGGGAGAACCCAAGCAAGCGACCTATTGGGAGTTATATGACCACGCGGCTCGCGCCGTGAAGCAAGTCAGTCCGCGCTTGCGGGTGGGTGGCCCGGCTACGGCGCAGGCTGCCTGGGTCGATGCCTTTCTCAAGCACTGTGCGGAAAACCACGTCCCCGTCGATTTCGTCTCCACCCATGTCTATGGAAATGACACTTCGCCCGATGTCTTCGGAACCAGCGAAACAATTCCGCGCGAGACCATGGTGTGCCGTGCGGTCGAGAAGGTGCATAAGCAGATCAAGGCCTCGGTCCTGCCCGATCTGCCCTTGATTTTCAGCGAATACAATGCCAGCTACATGACCGAGCCGGCGATCACCGATTCGGTATACATGGGTCCGTGGTTGGCCAACACTATCCGGCAGTGCGACGGCCTGATCAATGAAATGTCGTATTGGACCTTTTCCGACGTCTTCGAAGAGCAGGGGGTGGTGAAACAACCCTTTTACGGCGGATATGGACTGATCGCGGCGGGGGGAATCCCGAAACCTGCGTACCGTGCGTTTCGCCTGCTGCATCAACTCGGAGACCAGCGCCTGGCGCTCGATTCCGACTCGGCGCTCCTCACCCGCCGCAGCGATGGAAGCCTGGTGCTGGCAGTTTGGAACCTGGTTCCTGCCGAGCAGGCGGGGGCGGAGAAGGTGGTAACGATTCGTACGAGTCCGCAGGGTAGGTTCCGGCGGGCTGCGATTTCGCGGCTGGACCGCGACCACGGCGACCCGCATTCTGCGTACGAAAGAATGGGCTCGCCCCGTTATCCGACCGAGACTCAACGGCGGGAGCTTCGCCAGATCGCCGATTCCCCGGTTCCCGAAGTGCGAGAGTTACAAAATGGAGAACTCATCCTGCGACTCCCCCCGGAAGGGCTGGCGGTCATCGAACTCAAGTGAACCTCCACCACCCCGGCGGAATCCCGCCAACTCCAGGGCCGCGCGAGCTTCGGCATTCTTCATGAAGGTATTCCAGATGAACTCCGTTCGAACGTTCTCCGCCATCAGCATGCTGATTCCCAGGTCAATGCCGATCACATCGGAACTCGCCCAGCCGGTCAAGGGATTAAAGGCATCCACGAATCCATAGCGTTTGCTGATCTGTTTGCCGTAGGAGGTGCGCAGATTCCGCAGCACGTCGAGTGATTCCTGGTACAGAAAGGGCAGCGATCCCGCCGATGCTGCCGGAACAATGGTGCCATCGATGGGGCCTTGCAACGGCGGCCCTCCCCAGACCACATAGCCGCGGTCCGAATCCGACGCGGTGATTCCCCAAACCTTGTTCGAGTAGCAGGGGAACTCGCTGCTCAATCGCTCACAAAAGCGGCGATGGGCCTGGCATGCAATCACGGAATTTTCGAAATAGTCGACGTACTCGTCCCGCTGGCCGCGGAGATCGAACCAAGCGTGCGGAAACTGATGAATGAACAAGGGGGCGGATATCGAAATGTAACGATAGCCTTCATAGACCATATACGGCCGGCGGATCGCTCGCCATGAGGAGGCAGGAATCGGGTGCGTGGGCGATCCCAGGGCCAACAAGTAGAGGATCACGGCTTCGCAGTAAAAGCCCCAGCGGCGCTGGCTGAACTCCAGTTCCGGAGTCCAGTGCATGGCAAAGGTATCCGCGCCATTTAGCGCCCAAGGCCATTCGACGCGATGATAGATTGCGGTGGCGTCGTCCTGGATTCCGGCATCGGAAAAATGCGCCCGGCAGCACAGCACGCCGCACAGCAGAATGGCCATGTCGATGGGGGAGAGTTCGGAGAACCCCGAGCGGATCCCGTTTCTCATGTCCACGAAGTGATAGAGAAAACCGTTGACATGCTGGGCATCCCGCGCCAGGAAACGCAGCGAGCGGCGCACACGTTCGGCGATCTCCGCGGGCGAGCGGTAGCTCCGCTCATGCCCGATGCATAGGGCGGTCAGGCCGAAGCCGGTGGCCGCGATGCTGCTGGTGAGACGGGCGTCAACGCCATCGGCGTTGGCTCGGTCCCGTACTAAGCCCGTTTGAGGATCGGCTTCATTCCAGAAAAACTCGAAGGCCGTTCGTTCCAAATCGTCGAGCAGGTCGTCTTCCGATGGAGTCTCCCTGGCGTTTGGAGTTGAGAAAAGAGGCGAAGCCCAGCTGGTTCCGAGGAGGGGAAACCCCGCCGAAACGGCCGCGACGGTCTTAAGAAAATTGCGTCTGTCCCAACGCATCGACAAGGAAGCTCGTTTCGATTAGGCTGGCAGATTAGCTTTCCGAGCAGGGGAAAATCCTGGGCAGTGGTTCTTTTCCCCGGGTGAGAGAGTTTTCCGAAAACCGATGACCCCTAGGACCCATGGAACCCGTGCTGCAACTGCGTTCAACAGCCTCTGAGCCCATCGTAGTACCCGGCTCTTTGCCCGGCCTAGTGGTTTGTCGTTTTCCCAATAACCGCCGTAATCAGGGGAATACCTTAGGACCGATATTGTCTTTCTTCCGGCCTCGACTCTGGCCGTTGGTCGGCTCCCAAGTTATTGTCAGGACAAACCTTTTCCCCGATTCGGTCATCTACAGAGTGGCCCAAAAGATGCAAGGAAGTAGCCAGGCTGTAGTAGACTTCAACACACGGGTACGTGGGGCCTAGCATGGAGGCGCAGAACGGTTTCCGCAGTGCATGGCAGGAGCGCCTGGCGGCGCTCCGGAACGTACCCCCGGTCCTGAGAATCGTCTGGGAGTCAGGGCCCGTGATCGTAGTCTTCGGGCTCCTGTTCCGCCTGCTCGGTGCGGTACTGCCCATCGCTCTGCTGTGGATCACAAAACTCATCATTGATGGAATTGTCGCCTCCGTTGCCCATCATCAGCCCGTCCCCGAGCGCTTCTGGTGGCTGGTGGCTGGCGAATTTGCCGTGGCCATCGTGGCCAGCGTTCTTGCGCGCGCCATCGATTTTCTGGACGCCCTGCTGGCCGACCGCTACACCCGGCACGTGAGCGTGGCCGTCATGCGGCACGCTTCCGAACTCGACCTGACCGCTTACGAAGATCCCATTTTCTACGATCGCCTGGAGCGCGCTCGAGTGCAGGCCACCGACCGGTTGGCCATGATTCAATCGATCGGCCGGCTGATTCAGCAGGCCATCACGGCCGTCACCATGTCGGTTTCGATTGTCGTGTATTCGCCGTGGCTGCTGCTCTTGCTCATCGCCGGCGTGTTGCCTGCATTCCTAGGGGAGAGCCATTTTGCTTTTCTCGGCTACGCCAAGAACTTTCGCCAGACTCCGATCAAACGCCAGCTGGATTATCTGCGGGTTCTTGGAGGCAGCAAAGAAGCGGCCAAGGAACTCAAGCTCTTTGGCCTGAGCCGGTTCCTGACCGCCCGGTTCAGCGCCCTATCGGAAGTGATTTACTCGCAGGATGTAGCCCTGGCGCGAAGCCGGCTGGCCGCCGGTTCAGTGCTGTCGGTCCTGGGCACGATGGGCTACTATGCGGCCTACGTTTGGGTCATCTGGCGCACCTTAGCCGGAGCGCTCTCGATCGGTACTTTGACCTTTCTGGCGGGCGCGATTCAGCAAGCCAGCCTCAACATCCAGCAGGTCTTCTCCACTTTGGCGGGAATCGCCGATCAGGCGCTGTTCCTGACCGACCTGCTGGCGTTTTTCGAGATGCAGCCGACGATTCGCTCGAAACCCAATGCCTTGCCGGCACCTCGCCCCATCGTCCGAGGATTTGAGTTCCGCAATGTGTCGTTTCGCTACCCTGGAACCGAGCGCTTGGTTCTCGACGGACTGAATTTTCAGCTTCGCCCCCAGGAACGGGTGGCCTTGATTGGCGAAAACGGCGAAGGGAAAACCACTATCGTAAAGCTGCTGACCCGCCTCTACGATCCGACCGACGGCGATATTCTTCTGGACGGCATCGACCTGCGCGACTACAACCTGGAAGACCTTTATCGAGAAATCGGTGTTATCTTTCAGGACTTTATGCGATACGAGATGACGGCGCAGGAGAATATCGCCTGCGGACGCATCGAGGACCTCGATCATCTGAGCTTGCTCGAACGGGCTGCTCGGAAAAGCGGGGCGGACCAGGTGATTGAGCGGCTGCCCGCCAGGTACGAACAGATGCTGGGCCGCCGTTTCGAGCACGGCGTAGATCTCTCCGGCGGCGAATGGCAAAAACTCGCCCTGGCCCGCGCTTATCTGCGGGACTCCCAGCTACTCATTCTCGATGAACCCACGGCTGCGCTCGATGCCCGAAGTGAATACGAGGTCTTCCGCCGCTTCGCCGAACTTACCAGCGAAAAGATGGCGCTGTTTATTTCCCACAGGTTCTCGACGGTGCGCATGGCCGACCGCATCGTAGTACTTGAGGGCGGCAGAATCGCTGAGGAGGGAACGCACGAGCAACTGGCGACCCTTGGCGGGCGTTATGCCGAAATGTTTGAATTGCAAGCCGCCAGCTATCGTTAGAAGTACCCCATCATGTTCGAGAACACACACTTGGAGATAGCCAACGACGAAGCCGAACGCCTGGAGGAGATCTCCTCCGGCGTCTCCGAGGACACGCAGGCTCTCGAGACGCACGCCGGACAAATGGCCCGCGATTTGGCCTGGCTCCCGAGCGTCCGGGCTTCGCATTCGGTGCTGGAGCGCAGTCGCCGCTTGCGCACCGGCATCGAACCTTTGCTGCGACGGTTTCGCACCCCCCTGCCCCCCGAAACTCCCGTCCCCGATGACGTTCGTTGGCTGCACGATAATATCCGACTGATTGACATGGAGCTGCACGACCTGGGGGAAGCTCTGAAGACTTTGCGCAAGACCCCCCACGTCTTGACCCCGAGTAGGCAGGTTCTTCCCCGAGCCGCGGCCGTGGCCGAAGGTTATCTCGCGTCGGTTCAGTACCAGTTTAGCGAGTCGTCGTTTGCCGCCTACGTGCGATCCTTCCAGCAAGTCACGGTTTTGAACCTGAAGGAGTTGTTCGCCCTGGTTCCGGCCTTGAAGCTTTGCCTGCTCGAAGAAATCGCGGTGCGGGCTGCCAAGGTCCTGGCCGATCAGAACGGGGCCTATAGCGTCGGCCTGGTGATCAGCAGCCTGCGCGACACCACCCATACCTGCTGGAAGGAGATGCTCGAGCCGCTGATCGTTTTTGAGGGCATCTTGCGGCAGGATCCCACGGGGACTTACCCGGGCATGGATTTTGAGAGTCGCGAGCTTTATCGCAAGAAGGTTGCCAAGATCGCCCAAGGCAGCGATCGAAAAGAAATGGAAGTCGCCGAGGAAGCGCTGGCTCTCGCGCGAGAGGCCGAAAGGGAGAGAGATGACAATCCCCGGCTCGGCCTTCGCCGCTCCCACATCGGGTATTATCTGCTGGCCGAGGGAAGGAATCTGCTGGATCAGCGGGTTCGTTTTCGACCCAACCTGGGACAGCGAATTCAGGGTTTCCTCCGCCGCCATCCCGAAGAGTTCTACTTGCCCGGCATCGAGATCCTCACCCTGGCCATCATGTCCTTGTGTGTGGTGCTGTTAACCCCTCCCTACAGCTCCCCGGGTTTGATTTTCCTGGCCATGCTGGCACTGCTGTTGCCCTGTTCGCAAAGCGCCGTGCAACTGATGAATTATCTGACGACGTCGTTGCTGCGCCCGGAAATCCTCCCCAAGCTGGATTTCTCCAAGGGAATCCCCAAGGACTGTGTCAGCTTGGTGGCCGTACCTACCTTGCTCTTGAACGAGGGCCAAGTTCACCGCCTGGTCCAGGATCTGGAAGTTCGCTTTTTGGGGAACCGCGACCGCAATCTGCATTTCGTGATCCTGAGCGATCTTCCCGATTCCCGCCACAGCCCTCGCGAGGACAGTCCCTTAGTCGACTTGTGCGGTGCTCTGGTCAATCAGCTGAATGCAAAGTATCGAGAACAAGGAAAGGGATCCTTCCTGCTCCTGCATCGTCACCGGGTCTATAACCCGCGCGAGAAGGTGTGGATGGGCTGGGAGCGCAAGCGCGGCAAGTTAATGGATTTGAACAAACTGCTGCGTCAGCAATGCGACAACTTTCCGGTGAAGGCAGGCGATCTATCGCTCCTGCCCCAGGTACGCTTCGTGATTACCGTGGATTCCGATACGGAGCTGCCGCGCGGCACTGCCCAGCGGCTGATCGGCGCCCTGGCCCATCCCCTGAATCAGGCCATCATCGATCCGGAAAAGAATATCGTCGTCGCCGGCTATGGCATTCTCCAGCCTCGGGTCGGAATCAGCGTGCAAAGCACGGCAAAGTCGCGCCTGGCCGCCATCTATTCCGGCGAGACCGGCTTCGACATCTATACGCGAGCCATTTCCGACGTCTATCAGGATTTGTTCGGGGAAGGGATCTTTGCCGGCAAGGGAATCTACGAGGTCGAGACTCTGCATCGCGTGCTCGATCGCCGCTTCCCGCGCAACGCCCTGCTCAGCCATGACCTCATTGAGGGTGCGTACGCCCGTGCCGGACTGGTGAGTGATATTGAGGTCATTGAGGATTATCCCTCGCACTACCGGGCATATAACCGGCGGAAACATCGCTGGTTGCGCGGCGACTGGCAAATTACGGCCTGGTTGTTTTCGCGCGTGCCCGACGAATCGGGCCAACTGGTGCCGAACCCGATCTCGCTGATCTCGCAATGGAAGATTCTCGATAACCTGCGACGCAGCCTGGTCGAACCCGCCTCCTTATTGCTTTTCCTCCTGGGCTGGACGGTGCTGCCCGGGCCTCCCGCGGGCTGGACCGTGGCCGCGGTCGCGATCCTGTTTGTCCCCACCTGGTGTCGTTTCGGATTCGAACTCGTCCGTTCCGTGATCGAGCGCAAATCCGGGATTTTCAAGGACGCCGTGCAGGCGCTGTTCGCCGCTAACGTAAGTGTGCTCTTGACTCTGATCTTCATGGCGCACCAAATGTTGCTGTCTCTCGACGCGGTGGTGAGAACTCTGGTGCGCCGCCTGTTTACCCGGGAACGGTTACTGCAGTGGGAAACCGCGGCTGAGGCCGAGTTGGGCAGGAACCGGCGTACGCCTCTTGATGTTTACCTGCAATGGACGCCGGCCCTGGCCTTGGGACTCGGTCTCATCGTGTGGTTTGTGAACCCGAGAGCGATCTTTTCGGCCTTGCCGATTCTCCTGCTGTGGGCTTCGAGCAAAATGGTTTCGCTGTGGTTGAACCGTCCTCCTCGAGCCCGCTACCAGGCGCCTGGGGAAAAGGAAAAACTCCTGCTGCGCATCGTCGCCCTTCACACCTGGCGATACTTCCGGGAGTTCAGCAACGCCGAGCATCACTGGCTGATTCCCGACAACGTACGGGCCGATCCTTTTTACGTGGTGGCACGCGTTTCGACCACTAACGCGGGGCTTCTGCTCAACACCCGGCAAGTGGCGTGCGAGTTCGGGTATCTGCTGCTCGATGAGTTTGCCGAGCAAACTGAGCAAACCCTGGCCACGCTCGGGCGTCTCGAGCGCCATCGCGGCCACCTCTTTAATTGGTATGACGGCCGCACTCTCGCCCCGCTCAATCCCAAGTTTGTTTCGACCGTCGACAACGGCAATCTGGTCGCTTCCCTCTGGACCTTGGAGCAGGGATGTTGGGACCGCTTATGCCGGTCGTTCTTCGAGCGCAGTGTAGCCGACGGATTGCTGGATCATTTGCGAGTGCTCGTGGATTTGCGCGTGCTTTCTCGGGAGCGGCTGCTCGCCCTCGAACGCCAGCTGGCAGGAGAGAATTGGCTGGATAGCCTGTTCGAGCTGGCGGATTCCGAACTTGAGCCACTGCCCGGCGTGAAATCGACATCCGACGTGCGATGGTTCGAGCACGAGGCCCGCCGGCGGCTCGAGCACATTCGCCAAGCCGTGGCCGTTTATTGTCCCTGGCGGTTGCCCGAGTTTCGCGCCCTGCGACGGGAGCTGACTCTCGAATCCTCCGATCGGGTGCCGGTCGAGGTCCTGCCCGAGTTTATCGACCGGCTTACCTCCAAGCTCGAGTTGACGCACACCACCAACGGCGGCAACGAGCTGAGCCAGCTGCGGGAGCGTTTGCGGCACTTGCTCGGGCCCGCTCGTTCGCACACTCTGAATCTCATCCACCAGCTCAAGGCGATCGCGCACGACGCGGCGAAACTGGCCAACGAGATGGATTTCCATCTCCTTCTCGATCCCCGCCGCAAGCTCTTGTCCATCGGCTACGATGCCGGCGCCGAGCGGCTCCATGCTGCTTGTTACGATCTGCTCGCTTCCGAAGCGCGCATCGCCACCTTTGTGGCCATCGCCAAGAATGAGATTCCCCAGGACACCTGGTTCCGTCTGGGGCGGGTCCACACCAAGGATCACGGTCGACCGGTTTTGCTTTCCTGGACCGGCACCATGTTCGAATACTTGATGCCGGCAATCTGGATGCGTTCCTACCCGGAGACGATTCTCGATCGCGCCCAGGTAGGCGCGGTGCGCGCCCAGCAGGCCTACACCGCCCGGAAAAGCGTCCCCTGGGGCATCTCCGAGTCGTCCTATGCCAAACGCGAGCCCGACGGGAGCTATGGTTATTGCGCCTTCGGCGTGCCGAACCTTGCGCTACGGGAGCCAGAGCTGGATGCCCTGGTCGTTTCCCCCTACTCCACCTTCTTGGGGCTGCACGTCGATCCGGTCGGCGCGCTCGATAACATACGCAAAATGGCTAGGCGAGGCTGGTGCAGCCGCTACGGATTTTACGAGGCGGTTGATTTTACTCCGGAGAAAGGTGGTCCCGAGGGGCAACCCTACGAGCTGGTACGTTGTTGGATGGCCCATCATCAGGGCATGAGCCTGGCCTCCATCGCCAATTTCCTGTGCGAGGGCGTTGTCATGCGCTGGTTCCATAGCAATCCCCAGGTCCAGGCCACAGAACTGCTGTTGCACGAAAAGCCTCTGTCTCACCTGCGTCCGGTGCGGGCGGGCTACGAACCCGCAGCCTTGGCTTGATCCGATGGCCCGAACGCGCTACAAAATGAACCCTCGCCGGGTAAACTAAGCTCTAATTAGAACAGTGAATTCCAACGGCAAACCGGCCGGCGCCACGCTGCCTGCGTCGCGAAGACTGCGCACGGTGTTTCCGATGCTCGGAGAGCTCATCCGTCCGCGCCGGGGAGTTCTTCTCCTCGGGCTGCTGTTGATGATCGTCAACCGAGTCTCCGGGCTCGTGCTTCCTTACTCGACCAAATACCTGATCGATACCGTCATCGTAAAGAAGCATTTCGAGCTCTTGAAGCCGCTGGTTCTTCTGGTACTTGCAGCCACGGCCGTCCAAGGAGTGACCTCGTTCTCGCTCACGCAATTACTCTCCAAGGCCGCGCAGCGCCTGATCACCGAGCTGCGCCGCAAGGTACAGGCGCATGTGGGCCGGCTGTCGGTCACTTTCCATGACTCGACCAAGAGTGGAGTTCTGGTGTCGCGCATCATGAGTGACGTGGAAGGCGTGCGCAATTTGATCGGGACCGGACTGGTGGATCTCGTGGGCGGACTGATGACTGCGATCATCGCTCTGGTCGTGCTTTTTCATATCAGCGCCCGCATGACCGTTCTGGCCTTCACCTTCCTGCTCTTCTTCGCCCTGTCTCTCAAGCGAGCCTTCGGCATCATCCGCCCCATCTTTCGTGAGCGCAGCAAAATCCATGCGGAAGTGACCGGACGCCTGGCCGAATCGCTCGGGGGGGTGCGGGTGGTGAAGGGTTACCATGCGGAAGAACGCGAGGAGCACGTGTTCACGCGAGGTGTCGAACGTCTGCTCGCGAACGTGCTACGCAGCTTGACCGCCAACTCCGTCATGAGTCTGTCGGCCAGCCTTCTCATGGGGGTCGTGGGCGCCGTCATTATGTACACCGGGGCGCGGCAGATCGCCGCCGGGGCGCTGACGCTCGGTGGGTTCTTTACCTACACCCTTTTTCTGGGCTTCCTGATCGCCCCCGTCATGTCCATCGTGCAGATCGGCACCCAGCTTACCGAGGCCTTGGCCGGCCTGGAACGCACCCAGGAGATTCTGAGCGAGAGCCGCGAAGATCGGGACCCGCGGCGCACGCGCATCCTCGGCCCGATTCAGGGACACGTCCAGTTTGCCCAGGTCAGCTTCAGCTATGACGGCAAGCGCAACGTTCTCAACGATATTTCATTTCACGCCGAACCCGGCACGGTGACCGCCCTGGTCGGCCCTTCCGGATCCGGCAAGTCGACAACGATCGGGCTCATTGCCGCGTTTTATGCTCCCACCCAGGGGAAGGTGTGGATTGATGACGTCGACTTGAGCACCGTGCGGCTGGATTCCTACCGGACTCAGCTCGGACTGGTGCTCCAGGAATCGTTCCTGTTTGACGGCAGCATTCGCGACAATGTAGCGTTTTCGCGGCCGAACGCCAGCGAGGATGAGATCCTGCGAGCTTGCCGCATCGCCAGGGTGGACGAATTTGCCGAAGGTTTTCCCGACCAATATGACACGGTGGTTGGGGAGCGAGGCATCAAGCTTTCGGGTGGGCAGCGCCAGCGCATCTCGATTGCGCGCGCGATCCTGGCCGAACCGCGAATCCTGATCCTCGACGAAGCCACCTCCAGTCTGGATTCCGAATCCGAGGCCCTGATTCAGGAGGGGCTTTCCTATCTGATGCAGGGGCGGACAACGTTCGTGATCGCCCACCGGCTCTCCACCATTCGCCGCGCCGACCAGATTCTGGTGATGGAGCAAGGACAAATCGTGGAACGTGGAACCCACCAGGAGCTCTTCGCCCAGCACGGCCGCTATTACGAGCTGTACACCAAGCAATATGGCCTCGAAAGCAATCTGTTCCTGGCCCCCGGCGAGGGGGATGCCTATCCGGCGTCGAGCGGAGATCAAAACCAGACGTCGAGCAGGAGCGAGGAGCAGGCTGGGCTCTCGGAGGCCTTGCGCCTGGTGAGGGATGAGATTCGCTAATCGATTATGACCGCCGCTTGTGAAGGGAAGGGAAATGGCTCCATTGCGGTGCGCACGGACAACCTGTGTCGCCACTTTCGCATGGGAGAATCGCTGATTCCGGCGGTCGATCGCGTGTCCCTGGAAATTCGCGCCGGCGAATTTGTTGCCCTCCTCGGCGCTTCGGGTTCGGGGAAATCTACCCTGCTCAATCTCATTGCCGGGCTCGACCGGCCCACCTCCGGATCGGTGGTGGTCGAAGGCAGGGACCTGGCCAGGCTCGGCCGCGAAGATCTTGCCAAATACCGTCTGCGGACCGTGGGAATGGTGTTTCAGTCGTTCCATCTGATCCCCAGTATGACCCTGCTCGAAAATGTCGAGTTGCCGTTGCGTTTTGCCGAGGTCGATCGCGCCGAGCGGAGGCCGGTATGTGAGAAGGCCCTCGAGCGAGTTGGCCTCAGTGCCCGATTGCACCATCGTCCCAGTGAGCTGTCCGGGGGAGAGCAGCAGCGGGCCGCCTTGGCACGGGCACTGATCAATCAGCCGCAGCTTCTCTTAGCGGATGAACCGACCGGCAATCTCGACAGCCAGACGGGTGCGGAAATCATGAATTTGCTCGAGGAATGCAATCAGTCTCTGGGGATGACCCTGATCATGGTTACCCATGAGCGTTCGCTCGCGGAGCGCTACACCGAGCGGCTGATCTTTCTGGCCGACGGAAGGCTGGTCGACGACCGAAGCACGGCCAGGACCTCCGCATCCCTGGCCCCAGGAGAGGCCCGGTGAAGGCTTACGACGTGGCGGAGCTGGCCCTGCGCAATCTGCGCGAGTCGGTCCTCAGAAATTCGCTCACCACCGTAGGCATCTCGGTGGGTGTGGCTTCACTGGTTGCTATGCTCTCGCTCGGCATCGGTCTCCAGCAGCTCGCCAACCGGCGGCTGGCGAAATCGGGACTGTTTGACACCGTCAGGGTCACTTCCCGGCGCGACCTGCGCAATCTCAGCCGCGAGGGCGGAGAAAACGGGCCGGATGCTGCCGAGAGCCCGCCGCTCGATGAGTCGGCTCGTCAGCGGATCGCCCAACTGCCCAGTGTAGACGAAGCCTATCCCGAGATGCGCTTCGTCACCGAACTCCGCTTCGAAGACAAGCCACACCTGACGGTGGTCGCCGCCTTACCGTCCTCGGCCCGCGCCACCGATGCCTTTGAAGGAATCGAAGGCCGCTTCTTTTCCTCCGACACCGCCCCGGAGGCGATTCTCGAAAGATCCTTTGCTCAGCGGTTGTTGGGGACCAGCTCGCAGCCGGCAAACGCCTCCAGTCCAGTCACGGCTTTGCTCGGTAAGCAATTAACCATGCGCTATGGCGAGCGTACGCAGCTCCCCTCCTCATCGGCAGGATCTGCCAATCAGCCTGACATGGCGTACTCGGTGAGCGCGCGCTATGAGAATTTGACCATCGTTGGAATCTGCGACCTCGATCCCGATAGCATGCGTGGCCAGTCCCGGGCCCGAGTCTTTCTTCCCTTGAAGCTGACGGAGGGGTTGCACGTGATGGATCCCTCCAACCTGCGGGATACCACGAACGTGCCCGGCGCCAGCCCAACCTATTCCGCCCTTGAAGTACGCGTCGGCAGCCCGCAACACATTCCCGCGGTCGAAGCGGCCATCAAGCAGATGGGCTTCGACACATTCTCCCTACTCGATGCCACCAAGAACCTGCGCCAGTTTTTTGCCGTCCTCGATCTGTTTCTCGGAATCTTCGGCAGCCTGGCGTTGACCGTGGCCTCGCTTGGGATCATCAATACCCTGGTGATGGCCATCCTCGAGCGGAGGCGGGAAATCGGCATCATGAAAGCCATTGGCGCCACAGACCAAGACGTCAGAGGACTGTTTTTTGCCGAAGCCGGAGCCATGGGCGGGTTCGGTGGGGCTCTGGGCGTGGCTCTCGGCTGGGCTATGGGTCA
>Ga0187780_10001707_pt1 | contig 16605 bp, 13 predicted proteins | sample 1015_Q2_SP10_20__FD_132429 | JGI IMG/M metagenome (GOLD analysis project Ga0187780, IMG submission 132429) | Tropical peat soil microbial communities from peatlands in Department of Meta, Colombia - 1015_Q2_SP10_20_MG | ecosystem: Environmental > Terrestrial > Soil > Wetlands > Peat | place... | reverse complement strand
TCGCCGCGGTAGGCGGCTGGCTCTTCGCCCCCGGCTTCCTGACGCCCCAGCGCCGCAAGCTTGCCCCCAATCTCCTCCGCGAAGCCGACGCTTCTTTCGCCGTCACGCAATCGCACCGACAAGATTTCAACGTCACCGCCCCGGACGGCGTCGTCCTCCGCGGCTGGAAAGTTACTCCGCCCAGTCCAAACGGCTCCTGGGTCTTGCTCTTTCACGGCGTCGCCGACAATCGCGTCGGCGTCATCGGCCAGTCGGAATTCCTTCTTCGCGCCGGCTACAGCGTCATCCTGATGGACGCCCGCGCCCACGGCAAAAGCGACGGCCCCATCGCCACCTACGGCTGGCTCGAACGCAACGACACTCGCGCCGTCATCGACGCGTTGCTCTCCTCCGAGCATCTGGCGCAGGCCCGAGCGGATTCCGGCAAACCGGGTGCGCCGATTTCGTCGAGCGCTCCAAACCAAAACCATGCGCCACGTTCCCGGTCCTTTACTTCCTCTACTTCCCTTACCTCCTCTACTTCAACTTCCTTTCATCTTTTTGCGCTTGGCGAATCCATGGGCGCGGGCATCGCGCTGCAATCCGCCGCCGCCGACCCGCGCATCGAAGCCGTTGTCGCCGAATCTTCCTTCGCCAATCTTCGCGAAGCTGCTTACGATTACGCCGGGCTCCGCAAATCGCCGCTGCTCGGCAAGACGCTTTTCGCTCCCGGCGTGTGGACGCTGCTCTATCGCGGAGAAAAGCTTACCGGCATCCCGCTCGCGGAAGTTTCCCCGGTGAAAGCGGTCGCCTCGCGCCCGTTTCCCGTTCTCCTGATTTGTGATGAAAAGGACGAAGCGCTGCCCTGCCGCCACACCGAAATGATTTACGCCGCCGCCCGCGGCCCCAAGCAGCTCTGGGAAGTTCCGAATGCGTTTCACACTGCCGCGCTCGGCTTTCAACCCGAAGAATTCAAGCGCCGCGTCCTGGAATTTTTCGCCACTTACTCGAAGCCGCCTGTTTCGCCTGCGTCAAATTTCCCGAAGGAGGTCTCTCCATTCGATTTTCGGATTTCGATTTTGAGTTTCCCTCTGCTCAAGTCACGCTGCGAGCCCGACATCGTTGGAGGTATCAAGTCACAACGTTACGTGACTCATGTCACGGAACGAACTGCCGGCCGGACTTGTAATGATCAGAGTTGAGGGCTGAATTCGCGTTGCCTGCGGAGACTGTCGGGGCAACGTGAGCGAGGCCCAATTCAAGTGATTGAGTGAAAGCAGCGGGCGCCGGAGCAATTCCGGCGAGGACGGTTTGTCGCTGAGTAGCTGCTGTTCCGAGACGATCTGCTGTGAGGTATTTCTCCTTACCCAGGGTTCGCCGGGCGTCGCAGATTCTTTTCTTCGCGCTGTTCCTCCTGCATTTGAGGACCGAGTTCCTGGCGTCGCTTCCGGTAGCCACAGGCTCCGCCCCTTTGCCTTATCCCGTCAGCATATTCCTGCAATCGGATCCGCTGGTGGCCATCGCGAACGCAGTCTCTACGCGCGCGCTTTACAAGGGACTCCTCTGGAGCCTGACGATACTTATTCCCACGCTTTTCGTGGGGCGTTTTTTTTGCGGATGGATTTGCCCGCTAGGCACGCTGAACCACTTCTTCAGCTACCTCAAGTCGGAGAACAAGAGAGGGAAGCAACGCATTGAATCGAACCGCTACAAGCGCTGGCAGACGCTCAAGTACTACTTCTTGATTGCGCTGCTGGTGTCCGCGCTTTTCGGCGGGCAGTTCCTGATGATTCTCGATCCTATTTGCTTTACGGTGCGGTCGCTCGGGCTTTCGTTGCTACCAGGGATGAATTATGGACTCAGTGCGCTGCTTCAAGGGCTTCTGCACAGCACCGTGGGGGCGGTGCGCGCGGCCGCGGATGGCCTTCAATTCCTGCTGCAGGCGACTCTGCTCAACTTCAAGCAGCCGTATTTCCGGCAAGGGTTTTTCCTGGGGCTTATCTTTATCAGTGTCCTCGCGCTCAATCTCCGAATCACACGGTTTTGGTGCCGGGCGCTCTGCCCTCTGGGAGCGCTCCTGGGGCTCCTTTCTCGCTGGTCGATTTTCGGTCTGGAGAAGCATGCCGAAGGCTGCGAAGACTGCAATCGCTGCCTGCTGCATTGCCAGGGCGGGGATGATCCCATCCCGGGAGTTCCGTGGCGCAAATCGGAATGCCATCTCTGCTTCAATTGTGTTGCGGATTGCCCGAAGGGCGGGATCCAATTCAAATTTTTTCCGGGCGTGACGACCACATTGGAAAGTCCCAATCTCACGCGCAGGAGAGTACTCACGAGCGTGGCCGCAGGTGCGGCGGCACTCCCGCTGTTCCGCATCGTTCCAGGATTGGCGGTGCAGCGCGACGCCCGGCTCATTCGTCCTCCGGGAGCGCTGGACGAAACGGATTTTCTCAATCGCTGTGTGCGGTGCGGGGAATGCATGAAGGCTTGCCCAAACGATGCGTTGCACCCCACTCTCACGGAGGCAGGGCTTGAGGGGATTTGGACGCCCACGGTGGTTCCGCGAATTGGCTACTGCGAAACGAGTTGCGTGCTCTGCAGCCAGGTGTGTCCGACCGGGGCGATCTGGGAAACGAACTCGAAGGAAAAGGGATGGGTGCAGAAGCAAGCCGGCCCGAATGCGAAACCGATCAGGATTGGCACAGCGTTTTTTGATCGGGGACGCTGCCTGCCTTGGGCCATGGCGACTCAATGCATTGTTTGCGAGGAGTGGTGCCCCACTTCGCCAAAGGCTATTTACCTGCGGCCAGCAGACGTGGTAGATGCGAGCGGGAAAAGTAAGCAGGTCATGCAACCTTATTTGGACCCGGAACGATGCGTGGGATGCGGAGCGTGCGAGTATGCGTGTCCCGTGAGGGTTCAACCCGCCGTTTACGTCACGAGCATCGGAGAAAGCCGTTCACCAACCAATCAAATCCTGCTGAGGTCCGCGCGGAAGAGGGAGGCAACATGATGCGGCGCCGCGCACTGTGGGCCATTGCTTGGTCGTTTTTGCTGCTGGGTTGCGGCGGGAAGTCGCCCGCGGTGACGAGAGATTTGTTTCCCGAAACCGACGAGGTTCCCGAGTGGAGCAAGGTAGGAGAAACGCGCACGTTCGCGGCGGCCGATCTTTGGAAGTACATCGATGGGGACGCTGAGAAGTACATCCAAGCGGGCGTACAGAAAACGCTTACAGCCAGTTACCGGTATCAGGATTCCACCGAAGCGACGGTCGATATTCACGTGATGGCAGCCGCAGACGGCCCGAGAAAAATTATGGACGCGGAGTCCGCGGCGGAGAGCCAATCCGTAGCGCTCGGCGATGCCGGAAGACTGTACGGGGGGAGTCTGATTTTTCGCAGTGGGCAATATTTGGTGCGCATGGTCGCTTACAAGTCCTCACCTGAGGTCAGCAAGGCGCTGGTAGAACTAGGGCGAGGAATCGAGAAGAAACTGGGACAGCCGGCCGCGAAGCGCGGCTGACACCCGGTGAAAAGGGTGAACGTACCAATGGCACAACAGAACCGCAACGATTCCAGCGAAGAGCGGCCGAAGGAATTCGGAATTTTCTGCGCGCCATCGGCAGGATTTTTCGCCAACGCGGCCGCAAAGTGGTATAAGCAAATTAGAAGTGCCCGGCTTGTAACCCGGACCCTCCGAGAAGGTCCATGATGTACAGGCTGGAACCAAACCGCCGGGAATTCCTGAAGACCTGTGCCGCGGGCGCAATGTTCGCGGGGGCAACGCACAAGTTAGGTGATTTTTTCCCCGCACGAGAAAAATCGAAAGTGGTGATTGCGCGCGATCCGCTGCTTCGCGGCAACGGATCGAGCCCGGACTCCGGCCAGCTTTTAAAAATGCTGGATCGAGCCATGCAGGCGCTCTACGCGAGTGATAGTCCGCTGGAAGGCTGGAAAAAGGTGGTGCGGCCCGGCGAAGTGATCGGGTTGAAGGTCAACGGACTTGCGGGCAGGGGCAATTCGACAAACGTGCTCCTGGTCGACGTCATTTGTGAGCGGCTCCGCGAAGCCGGCATCCGGCAGAAAGACATCGTGATCTGGGACCGACTGAACGGGGACCTGGAAAGCGCGGGATTTCGCATCGCCGCGCGGCAGGATCGCATGCGTTGTATCGGCAACGATGCGCTGGGCTACGAGGAGGAACTATCAACTTATGGGAGTGTGGGCAGTTGCCTGGCAAGGACGCTCACTCGGGTCTGCGATGCCGTCATCAACCTGCCGGTGCTCAAAGACCACGGAATTGCCGGTGTGACCATAGCGCTGAAGAACTGGTTCGGCGCGATCCACAATCCCAACAAATATCATCTCAACGTGGGCGATCCATACATCGCCGATGTCAACATGCTGCCGCCCATCCGCCAAAAGGTCCGCTTGCACATTTGTGACGCGACCACGGCGCAATACGAAGGCGGCCCTTCTTACATGCCCCAGTGGTGCTGGCCCTTCAACGGGCTGCTACTGTCGCGGGACCCCGTGGCTCTGGACTATACGGGATGGCAAATTCTCGAACAAAAAAGAAGCGAGAAAGGCATGAAAGCGCTGAAGGAGTTGGGGCGGGCGCCGACTTATATCGCAACCGCCGCCGACCGGCAGCACCAGTTGGGAACCAACGATCCAAAAATGATCGAACGCGTGGAGGTGTGAACCTCCTTGAGATACGTGGCATGTCGAAAGAACTCAATACGATTGAAGGCAAGGCTGGGATTTCTCCCAAAGGAGTTGCCCGCAATCCGGAAGCTGCGGATGCACTGCCGCATGACTCTGTGCTCAGCGCTCTGACGAGCCTGACGGCAACGGTACAGGACCGCAGAACGTTTCTGAGGTTGGCCAGCCTTCCCTGCATCACCACGTGCCTGACTCCCTGCGTGGGAAGCTGGCCTCGCGTTGCGATGGATGCCGATCCGGCACCGACGGACGATTCGCAGTTCATCGTCGAAGCCCAGTTTTACGAAAAATTACCCTACAAGAAAATCCGCTGCAAGTTGTGTCCCCGCGAATGCGTGATTGATGACCGGGAACGCGGCTACTGCGGAGTCCGGGAGAATCACGGCGGAAGCTACTACTCGCTGGTTCATTCTCGCGTGTGCGCCGCGCATATCGATCCCGTCGAAAAGAAGCCCCTTTTTCATTTTTGCCCCGGGTCGCTCGCATTTTCCGTGGCCACCGCGGGCTGCAACGTAAACTGCAAGTTTTGCCAGAACTGGGACATTTCCCAGGCCCGCCCCGAGCAGGTGCGCAGCACTTATCTGCCACCCAAGGAGTTGGCCCGCCTGGCTCAGCAGTATCACTGCCCGGCTATCGCTTACACCTACAGCGAGCCGGTCATTTTCTACGAGTACATGCGCGACGCCGCCGATGCGGGGCATGAGCTTGGCATCAAGAGCGTGGTCGTAACGGGAGGATACATCCAGCAGGAGCCGCTCAAGAAGCTGTGTCAAGGAGTGGACGCAATTAAAGTCGATCTGAAGTCCTTCTCCGAGAAGTATTACAAGGAAGTTGTCAACGGAGAACTCAAGCCAGTACTGGACGCATTGGTCACTACTCGCAAGCTCGGAATGTGGAGCGAGATCGTGTACCTCGTGGTGCCAACGTTGAATGATAGTGACGCCGAGTTTCGTGCGCTGGCGCAATGGGTCAAGTCCAACATGGGCGTGGATGTGCCATTGCACTTCTCGCGTTTCTATCCGCAGTACCTGCTGACCAATCTTCCGCCCACACCCCTGGAGACGCTGGAGCGAGCGAAAGCCATCGCCGACTCTGAGGGCCTTCACTACGTGTATCTGGGCAACATCCCGGGGCATCCGGCGGAAAGCACTTATTGTCCGAAGTGCCACCGCATGGTGATCGGACGCATCGGTTTCACAGTCAAGGAGACGCACCTTCGAAAAGGCAAATGTGAATACTGCCAGCAAGCCATCGCAGGCGTCTGGCAGTGAGGAATCGGAAATGGCGCCGCGAGCGCCGCGAGTGAAACACCATGACGAAAAAATTCTATTGGTTATTTCTCACTTTGTGCGTCGTCTTCGGCGCACAGCTATCGGGCAGCGGAGATCCGGCAGAAGTGAAACCAACGGTCCGGCAGCCTGCCGTGGCCGGGCAGTTCTACCCCGCAAATCCAGACGAACTTCGGCAAATGCTGGATGAGTTCGTAGCGCAAGCCGCAGTCCCGAATCTTTCCGGGCAAATCGTGGCGCTGATCGCCCCGCACGCGGGCTATATCTATTCCGGGAAAGTGGCGGCGCACAGCTATGCGTTGCTCAAAGGGCAGAAGTTCGAAAGGGTGGTGGTGATCGCCCCTTCGCATTTCGAGGCTTTCCCGTTCAATTCGGTTTACAACGGGGATGCCTACGCCACGCCGCTCGGCGATGTCGAGGTGGACAAGGAATTCGCGGCCAAGCTGGTCAAGACGAGCCCGCTCATTCAGCTATCCAGCCGGGGACACACGCCAATGCAGCAGCAGGGAGAACACGCGCTTGAAGTGCAGCTCCCGTTTTTGCAGCGCGTGTTGGGGGAATTCAAGTTGGTGCCGATCGTGATGGGCGAGCAAACCTACGAAACAGAGCGAGCTCTTGGGGTTGCGCTGGCGAAGTTGGTCCAGGGAACAAACACACTAATTGTTGCCAGCTCCGATCTCTCGCATTATCACCCTTATGAGGAGGCTACCAAGCTTGACCATAAAACCTTGAAGGCCATCGAGCGGTGGGACTACTTGAGCCTGTCGCTGAACTTGGAATCGCGTATCTGGGAAGCCTGCGGCGGCGGCCCGATTGTAGCAACGATGATTGCGGCCGAGCGGCTGGGAGCAAAGCAGGCCAGCATTCTCAAGTACGCGAACACCGGCGACGTAACGGGTGATCACAGCCGGGTGGTGGGCTACAGTGCGGTAGCCCTGGTCAAGTCCGAGAGCCGCGCTAGCGAAACGCAACCGTTCTCACTTGGGGCAAAGGAAAAAGAAGCTTTGATTCGGCTGGCCAGGAAGTCAGTAGAGACGGCAGTCCGGGAGAAGAAATTGTACGAGCCCCCCGTCCCTGAATTTCCGACGCTTCTTGAGGAGCGTGGCGCCTTTGTAACCCTCAAGGAAAGGGGCGAGTTGCGGGGATGCATCGGTTTGATCACGCCAGAGAAGCCGCTCTATCTGAGCGTACGCGATGCGGCCGCTTTTGCGGCAGTTCGAGATCCGCGCTTTTCCCCGGTGACTGCGGGGGAATTGCCTCAATTAGATTATGAGATCTCGGTCCTCACCCCGTTCCGCCGCGTGTTCGACGTCAAAGAAATTCGGGTGGGCCGGGACGGCCTAATGATGATTCGTGGCGGCAACGAGGGAGTTCTTCTTCCGCAGGTTCCGGGGGAACAAGGCTGGGATCGAAAGACCTTTCTTGAAGAGACGTGTCTAAAAGCCGGGCTGCCGCGTCAAGCCTGGCAAGATGAGGCGACCGACATCTTTGCCTTCTCTGCGATCATTTTCGATGAACAGAAGGCGCCGGAAACTGTCATGCCGGAGCGGCCTGTCTTCCAAAAGCCAACATTCCCGCCAGGACCGCTGGGGCCAGATTCACCACGACCATGATCCAGGCAGTGGCCTGGAAACCGAAGACGGGCACCAGATACGAGCTGAGGACAATGGCGCCGAGACAGGCCCCCACTAAATCCAGGGCATAAAGCACCCCGGGACCGCTTGTTTCCGATCCACAGTTGGAAAAGAAGATCCGCGTTGCGACGGGAAATTGAAAGCCTCCCAACAATCCGCAAAGGACCGCCAAGACCGGGAATAAAACCTGACTCACCAGGAAAACAGTGGCGGGATCCTGGATTGCGGCAAGCCTATCGAACATCAGGCACAACAATAGGGGAGAGAAGGCTGCGAGCATTTGAAGACGGAAGAGGCGATGGGCGTCTCGCGGATTGAAGACCTCCGCCACGGCGTTCGCCGTCGGGCTCAGGCCCCAGCGGCTTCCTAGCGTCATGCCCAACATGAAGCCAGCGATGATGATGGCGAGCTGGCGGTAGACATAACCGTAGATGGCTTGAAAGGCCAGCAGAAGCAGCATCTCCAACCCGATCAAAGTGAACCCCATTGCGGCAACGCAGAAACCCGCGCTTGCACGAGGGCGATTCTGTTTGGGAGGTAACCTGCCGGCAAGGGCGGCAAAAGCAAAGAGAACGAACCCGACAGCTCCGAGAAGCGGACCTAGTCGGAGCACCGCCAAATCTTGAAAAACTCGACGATAGGCGCGGTTGAACCGCGTGCTCCACAGGGCTACCTCGAAATAGTAAGCGATCGGTGCGAAGTCGCGATTTGTGCGCGAGTCTGGCTGCGGCTGGATCTGAGTCTGCAGGTCAAGCATGCGGTCGGGCGTCATCCGGTAGGGAATGTAATACTCACGGACGTATTCCGCGCGAAGGCGGCGAGCTCGAAGCCGTGCAACGAGTTCCTCGGAATCCATCGTGAGAGTTCCAGGGCGCTTGGCGGCGAAGAAATGCACGGTGCCTCCGGGAAGAGCGGCGACTTCCGGAAAGACTTGCCGCAGGGTCTTGTGAATGCAGCGGAGGAATTCCGCCAACTCCGGGCTGATATATTCCTCTGAAGCTTTCAATTGAAACGAGAAAATGCCATTGGAGGTGAGCTTCGAGGCTGCTTCTTTGAAAAACTCGAGGGTGTAGAACCGGTTGAGCTGAGCAGTCTGCGGGTCGGGCAGATTGATGAGGATGACATCAAATTGGCGATCGGTGGTTCTGAGGTACAGCCGGCCGTCAATGTCATGGATGTGGATGCGCGTGTCCGCCCGCAGTGGTTGCCATACTTCGGGGAAATATTTTTGTGCCAGATCAATGACAGTGGGATCCAGCTCCACGTAGTCAATCCGCTCAAGGCTGGGGTGTTGAAGCGCCTGGGCGAGGCTTCCATTCAGGCCGCCACCAACGAGCAAGAGGCTCTTTGGGGCGGGGTGCTCGAGCAAGGCAAAGTGCACCGCTTCCTCGGCGGCTGCAGGATCCGGCACATTGAAAGACACCAAACCGTTTTCAAAAAGAGTGCGTGTGCCCCCGGTTTGCACTACCGCGAGGTTGCCATAAATAGAATTACGAGAGGCAACAAGATCGAAGCCGGTCCATAACCGCTTGAGTGAGACCTTTTCCAGCCAGCAACACGTGAAAGGAAACACCAGAAGCAGGAAAACCCCGAGAAGAGCCAACTGGGCGGTAGCGCGACGAGGGAACGAGTGAATCGTCAAGCTTGCTGCACCCAGGAGATTCAATAGGGCCAGCAACGCAGCGATCTCGAAGCTCGTGAAATGCTGAATGAGCAGCAGGCTGGCAAGAACGCCGCCGAAGCTCGAGCCCAATGCTTCCAGCAGGTAGACATGGCTTGTGCCTGCCTGCGTGGTGGTGCCTGTCTCTTGCGCGTAAAGGCAACTGCCTGCAGCAAACAACCCTCCGGAGACCAGACAGAAAACACTCAATACGACTAAAGAAGTCAGGATCATGGGCCCCGGCCCCAGGATTTCTCCGGGAACCGATTGGAATGCTGCCTTGCTCGCCCGCACGAGAAAAATTGCGAAGGGAAAGGCGAGGGCCACGAGCACTTGCAGGAAAGCCATAAGCCGACGAGGCCGATGCGTTCGGGCCGCCAAGCGGCCAATTGCGCTGCTCCCGATCGCCGTCCACAGAAGCCAACTCGCGAGCATCAATCCGAGCGACATCTCATTTCCGTAAAAGACAACCATCAGCTCCCGCATCAACACGATTTGCGCAATGACTGCGGTAAAGCCGATAAGAACAAGAACGGCCAAAAGTGTCCTTGCGTTCTGTCCGCTGAGTCTTGAATCGATCTCGGAGCTACTTGTCCTGTTCACACCAGCAGGATTAGACTTGGAGCAGGAAGAAGTCAATCTTGGGAAGCGCGGAGGAAAGCCAAGATGGCTCCTCCCGAAGAAGATGGAATCTGCCGCCGCGAAGCTCTCATCCGGCTCTTGCGCCTGGGAGGAGCAACTGCCTTTGCAGGCGGCTTGGGAGTCTGGCTGACTAGCCGAAGCCGCCGCTCAGAAGAAACGCTGCCCCCAATTTTAAAACGCAATTTTAGTGTCCCCGCTGACCCGAGCCTGCCGGAGATGGTAGTTGCTCAAGGCGATGATCCGCGGGCGCTCGTGCGAAAAGCTCTCGAAGAGCTGGGAGGAATCCGTCGTTTCATTGCGCGGGGCGATGTGGTTTTGGTCAAGCCGAATATCGGATGGGATCGCACGCCGGAACAAGCAGCGAATACGAACCCGGAGATTGTCGCCGAAGTCGTGCGGCTCTGCCAAAGCGCAGGCGCCGCGCGTGTTGTCGTCACGGACGTGAGTTGCAATGAACCGCGTCGCTGCTTCGAGCGCTCGGGGATCGCGGCAGCAGCAAGCGCAGAGGGAGCCTTGCTCATCCTTCCCGAGGAAAGAAAATTTCGCGAAGTGGATCTTCATGGAGACGTGCTCAGGGAGTGGCCGGTATTCGAGCCGTTTCTGGCCGCCGACAAAATGATCAACATTCCGATTGCGAAACACCACAGCCTGACGGGGGCAACCCTGGGAATGAAGAACTGGTATGGCATCCTGGGTGGCCAACGGCAGCGGCTCCATCAGCACATCCACGAGAGTCTAGTGGACTTGGCGGAGTTTATGCGGCCTACGTTAACGATCCTCGATGCTTACCGCGTCCTGCTTCGCAACGGTCCCACTGGCGGGAATCTCGAAGATGTGGCCTTCAAGAAGACACTGTTAGCAAGCACAGACCCTGTAGCGGTGGACGCTTACGCGGCAAAGGCTTATTGGGATTTGGACTACCACAAGCTCCCGTATCTCAAGCTAGCAATGGATCGCGGCCTCGGCACGATGAACTTTGAGAGCGTCCACACCCGAGTCGTGACCCTTTAGCCAGTTTCTAATCCACAGACAAAAGACGCGTTTGCAAGAATCGCGGTCCGATAGGCAGACTGATCGCCCAGTGTGTTTAACAGCTACGCGCGTCTTCCACTGGGCTCTCGCCCCGGCAGGCCTGGCGACACGTTATTTCTTCGGGTAGCCAACCGTCTGCGCCAGAATGATGCGCTGGTCCGCGCGCAGACGCAGGGTCTTCGCCAATGCCGGCTTATCAATGCTGCCGCGAACCACGGTCGCCAACTTCTCCGAAGCACAAAAGAGATAAACATTTTCCGCTATGAAGCCGGCGTCCGCTGCGACGTACATATCTCGCTCGGTGGAATCGCCTCGCGTCTTGGCAAGGTCCGCGACGTAAACCAAATCGAGAGGGGCATCCTTCACGAAGGACTGTGTCCCGGTTTGCGCGCGCACATCATCCCGCAAAACTGGATTTAGTTGATTCCGATTCGCATCGTACACGTAAAGCCCATCGGCGGTAGCGACGTAGATGTCCATCTCCTGCCAGTTCATGGCAGAAGGAGCAGTGCGCTTGCCGGAGTCTGGACGATTTACTCCGAAAGCGGCCCAAAGCAGGTCGGACAGCACCTGAGCGGGCAGTTTTTCCCCACTGAAGCCGCGTGTTGAACTGCGATCCTTAAGAACTTGCATGAGAGGCCGCCCGATGTCCGTTTGCGGTGCGGGAAGCTGGACAGGCTCGAGTTTCTGCGCAAGACCAGTAGCCGGACACAGCGCCACAATCACCCACAGTAAATGTGCCCTCCACAGCTGAGAAAATCTCATTGAACCTCCTGTCTATTTCATTGCAGTTTTTCACTCGCATTTGAATTGAAAAGCGAACATCAGCCTAATTCATGTATCGGTTTGACACCTCGTTGCATGGAATTCAGTTCTTTGCAGCAGCGCGAGAAGAACGCCAGTAAGGACGCATTTCCCGCAAAAAAATCCTCGCAGTTACGGGGCCGACGTTTTTGAACTCCTGGAGTTTTGTGGAGAGTTCTCGCGGCGTTTTTGAATGCGCGATGAGATTGGTCACATTTTCATAACTGCGTTTCAGTTCCTTGCAAATCTCGAGGAGCTTCGTGGCCGTAGAAAAGTCATATCGTACATAGTGCGCCTCGTCTAAGAGGCGCACGAGTTCGTCCCAGCCTGCACTTAAGATGGCGTCCGGGCTGCAAAGGTGCGCCGCGACGATTGTCCGGTAAGCCTGCGCCGCGATATTTGTCTGAATCGGTTTGCCAAAGAGCAGGCAGGCCAGGAGCCACTTGAACAGTTCTTCTTCCTTGTTGGACGCCAGGTCAATTCCCAAATCGGCCGCCGTGGTCTTCCGTTTCATTCGCGCTTGGTACCTCCTCATATACCCCTGCCCTTCGGGAGGTCGCGCCACTGTTTAACAGTAAACGCGCCCGAGATTTCCAATTCCGTGACAGCGGTCACAGACAGGGGCCAACATGGTGCTGGACTGTCGCTTTAGATAACGAGCGAGGAGGAGCAATCATGCTGGAGTTCAAAGCAGTGAGAATGGATTTCCCGGCGGATGCCAATATCATCGTAGGCCAATCTCATTTCATCAAAACCGTGGAAGATTTGTATGAAGCGGTCTGCACGACTGTGCCGCAAGCCAAGTTTGGCTTGGCGTTCAATGAAAGTTCGGGGGCGTGCCTGACGCGGTCGGATGGGAATGACGAAAGACTCCGCGATACGGCCATACGTAATGCCCAAGCGCTGGGCTGTGGCCACACTTTCGTACTGGTCATCCAGAACGCCTACCCCATCAACGTGCTGAATGCCATTCGGAATGTGCCGGAGGTCTGCTCCATCTTTTGCGCGACGGCGAATCCGGTGGAAATCATCGTTGCGCAGAGTGAACAGGGCCGGGGCGTGCTTGGCGTGATTGACGGGAGTTCCCCGAAAGGCACCGAAGCAGAGGCAGATATCGCCTGGCGCCACGATTTTTTGCGCAAAATTGGTTACAAGCGATAAATCGATGTTTGTTCCGAGACCTTGAAAATAGAAGGGTAGTCGGCCCTAGAACCGGCGGGTAACCCGGGTCACAGGCTGGAATGACACTAGTCACAGCGGGACTGAGGGCGAGCAGATAACGTCTTTGGCAGGCGGTGTGGTCGCCCCAGGAATGTTGTTTTGCCAGAATCTGGGGAGCGGCACAGCGCCAAGGGGGAAGCTGTTCATGCATTCCCCGCCAACCTATCAGGAACTCACCGCGAACATCGACTGGAATGTGGCCGAGCGGGAATTGGGCTATCGGCCGGGCGATCCGATCAATGTGGCTTGGATGTGTAGCGATCGCATTTGCCAGCTGGGCCTAGCTAGCAAGCTGGCGTTGCTCTGGGAAGACTATCAGGGCAAACAAAAGCGATTCACCTACAACGACATTCGAATTCTCTCCAATACCATCGCTCAATTCCTTTGCACGCTGGGGATCCAGCCGGGAGAAAGGGTTTGCCTGTTTCTGGACCGCGTGCCCGAGCTTTATATCGGGTTTCTCGGGATTCTGAAGACGGGAGCGGTAGCCCAGCCCCTCTTTTCCGCGTTCGGCGACGAATCCCTTCTGGTGCGGCTCGCTAATGCAGAAACCTCTGCAATCCTCACGCAAAAGAAACATCTTCACAAAATTCGCAAAATACGGGACCTGCTGCCGAACCTGCAACACGTCATCGTGGTAGATGCAGATGCGGCGTCGTTGCAGGAACGGGAAATTGCCTTTGCGATGGAGCAAGCGGCGGGCGTCGAAAACTTCTCCGTGTACCCAACGATGGCCGAGTCTCCTTCCGTTCTGCACTACACTTCGGGCACAACCGGCCAGCCGAAGGGCGCCCAACACGTCCACTACTCGATCATCGCTCACTACCTCACGGCGAAATGGGTGCTCGACCTTCAGCCGGACGACATTTACTGGTGCAACGCCGATCCTGGCTGGGTCACGGGTACGTCCTACGGCATTATCGGCCCGTGGTCGAACGGGATTACGCAAGTCGTTCTGGATTGTGGTTTCAGTGCAGGGCGATGGTATGAGTTCATCGAAAAATACAAAGTCACCGTGTGGTACTCGGCACCGACGGCTATCCGGCTCCTGATGAAGGAAGGAGCTGATGTCCCCCGCAAGCATGATCTGTCGAGTTTGCGGTATCTGGCCAGCGTCGGCGAACCTCTGAACCCCGAGGCAGTCCTTTGGTCGCAAGACGTCTTTGGCAAGCCATTTCACGATACCTTCTGGCAAACCGAAACAGGCTGCATCGTTATCACCAATTTCCCCGGCATGCCGGTCAAACCCGGCTCGATGGGAAGACCGTTCCCAGGAATCGCCGCGACCGTGCTCGATCCCAAAAGCTACGAGCCCGTGAACCGGCCGGGCATAGCCGGCTTGATTGCGCTGCGGCCCGGCTGGCCGTCGCAGATCCGTGGCTATCGGAACAACCCGGCCGGATTCCAGGCGAGATTCAAGAATGGATGGTATTTGTGTGGCGACCGCGCCTCCATCGATCCCGACGGGTATTTCTGGTTTATGGGAAGGGACGATGACGTCATCAACACCGGCGGACACCTGGTCGGTCCGTTTGAAGTGGAATCGGCACTGCTGGGATGTCCCGCAGTCGCCGAATCGGCCGCCGTCGCAAAGCCTGACCCCATCAATATGGAAGTCGTAAAAGCCTACGTCACGCTGAAGAGCGGCTTTCAACCATCCGATGACCTCGAACTGGAAATCATGAACAACATTCGCAAGCGGCTGTCGCCGCTGGCCATGCCCCAGGAAATTGAGTTTGTGGACTCTCTACCCAAGACGCGCAGCGGCAAGATTGTGCGCCGCATCCTGCGTTGCAAAGAGTTCCACGAGCCCGTGGGGGACCTTTCCACCATCATGGAGGACTGAGGTGGACTATGGACGAAATCACTAAAGTCGTTCGCGACTACATCATCCGGGAGTACGTGCCAGAGGGTGAAGACCAGGAGATCACGGAGGCTACGCCGCTGATTACCAGCGGCCTCGTGGATTCCTTTTCGATGGTGTCTCTCTTGCGATTCCTGGAAAAGAAGTACGCGATTCACATTCCAGACGCCGCTGCCACACCTGAAGCGTTCGACACGGTTGAGCGCATTGTGGCCCTGGTGCGGCAGTTCCAGAAAGCGGAGGTCGGCAGCGTTTAATCGTGCCCGGCGCTGCCGGAGCCCAGTTGGGAACGGGCACTGCACTGAATATCATTGCGCGAGGTCTCCAATGTCCTTTTCAGATTCAGTTCGCCATTGCTACCAGACAGATCTTGAGGGAATCAGGTCGACGGGACTGTTCAAAGAAGAGCGATATATTCATTCGCCGCAGTCGTCAGACATTGAAGTGGAGTTCCCGGTTGGATCTGCAATCCGGAAGTGTATCAGCATTTGCTCCAACAACTACCTCGGGCTATCCAGCCACCCCGAGGTGATCGCCGCCGCGCATGCCGGGCTCGACGCGCGTGGCTACGGGATGTCCTCCGTGCGTTTCATTTGTGGCACGCAGGACATCCACCGGGAACTCGAGAAGCGGCTGACGGAGTTCCTTGGAACCGAGGACACGCTGCTGTTTCCTTCCTGTATGGACGCGAACGCCGGCTTCTTCGAGGCCTGCCTGAATGAACGGGATGTGATGATTGCGGATCGGCTCGTTCACGCATCCATTGTCGACGGAATGCGCCTTTGCAAAGCTATGCAGGACACGTTCAAGCACTCCGACATGGGGCACCTCGAGGAGAAGCTCAAAGAGCATCAGGACAAGCGGTTCCGCCTGGTCATCACCGATGGGGTGTTCTCCATGGACGGCGACACCGCCAAATTAAGCGGGATCGTCACGCTGGCTGAGAAGTACAACGCCATGGTGTTCGTGGACGACTCACACGCCACGGGCTTTATCGGCAAGACCGGACGCGGGACACACGAGCATTGCGGCGTATTTGGCAAGATCGATGTGATCACCACGACTCTGGGGAAGGCGCTGGGCGGAGCCTCCGGAGGGTGCGTCAGCGGACGCCGCGAGTTGGTGGAGATGTGCCGCCAGCGGGCGCGTCCATATCTATTTTCGAATTCCGTGGCCCCGGTGATCGTGGCGGGAGCGCTCAAGGTGCTCGAACTCATCAGTGCCACAACCGAGCGTCGCGACAAGTTGGAGTGGAATGCCAGGTACTGGCGCAGCCTGCTCAAGGAAGCCGGCTTCGACTTGAAGGAAGGCGACACTCCGATCGTGCCAGTGATGCTCTACGACGCGAAACTGGCGCAGGGCTTCGCGCGCGACCTTTTCGACGAGGGCGTGTACGCCGTCGGGTTCTTTTTCCCCGTCGTGCCTAAAGGGCAAGCCCGCATACGCACACAGCTTTCTGCGGCCCACGAAAAACACCATCTCGACACGGCGATTGAGGCCTTCAAGAAGGTTGGCAAGAAACACGGAATTCTGGGATTAGGCAAGAAGGATTTGCTGGCCAAGTTCGCGGCATAACGGAGGAATCCAACCAGCCCTGGCGATTGCACGCTCGGCAGGGGGCGCTTAACGCGCGCGTGATGAGCGAAGGGAGGTACGCATGCTTTGCGCAGAATTGGAAGAACTTGAGGCGCAATTCGACAAGATCGTCAATGCTCTTGAAAATCCGGATTTAACGGAAGAAGAACGGCTAGCCCTGCTG
>Ga0187780_10001706_pt1 | contig 16607 bp, 14 predicted proteins | sample 1015_Q2_SP10_20__FD_132429 | JGI IMG/M metagenome (GOLD analysis project Ga0187780, IMG submission 132429) | Tropical peat soil microbial communities from peatlands in Department of Meta, Colombia - 1015_Q2_SP10_20_MG | ecosystem: Environmental > Terrestrial > Soil > Wetlands > Peat | place... | reverse complement strand
GGGCTGAAGACCGCGGGTCCCAGTTGAACTTCTGTTTTCTCCGCATTATCTCTCGACGGGCTGAAGCGGCAAGAACTACAGCGTTTGTTCAGTCTTCCAATGTAGGAAGAGTTTTCAAGACTTCGGCAGCGCGAGGACGGTTGGAAACGGGAGAGTCTTTGCGGATCTTGCCGTCGCGGAAGACGATCACGCGCTTGGCGAACTCGGCGATGTCGTGTTCGTGCGTGACCATGACCAGCGTCAGACCGCGATCATTCAAATCCTGGAACACTTCCATAATCTCGACGGAAGTGCGGCTGTCCAGATTGCCCGTGGGTTCGTCGGCGAGCAGAATCGACGGCTTGTTGACGAGAGCGCGCGCAACCGCCACGCGCTGCTGTTGCCCGCCAGACATCTGGGAAGGAAAATGTTGGGCGCGATCGGCCAAGCCAACCTTGGAGAGTGCTTCTTCGGCGCGCCGGTGCCGCTCGTGCTTGTCAATTTTCGTATAGAGAGTGGGCAACTCGGTATTTTCCAGCGCCGTGGTTCGCGCGAGCAGATTGAATCCTTGAAACACGAAACCAATTTTCTGATTGCGAATGAGCGCTAAGGCCCGTTTGTCGTGCTGCGAGACGTCGACGCCCTCGAGCAGGTAGCGGCCAGAGCTAGGCTTGTCGAGACAACCGAGAATATTCATGAAGGTGGACTTGCCGCTGCCGCTCGCACCCATGACGGCGACGAATTCGCCGGGCTGGATTGCCAAGCTCACGCCTCGAAGCGCGTGAACGCGCGTTTCACCTAGCTCATAGTATTTGTGAACTTCTTCCACGCGGATGACGGCGCTCTCCGCGGACGTCCTGGGCGTCATCGTGGATTGGTTGATAGCCGGCATGGATTCGAGTGCGGACATCGCGCAGTGTCCCTTGCAACGGGAACCTAGTATGAGCTTCAGGGCCCTCCAGGAGCGGAGGACTTGGGCAGCACCGTGCGAACGACCAGCGCATCTCCTTCTTTCAGGTCGCCGTGAAGGACAGAGGTTATTTCCGTGAAGGCATGGTCGGTGATGCCCAGCGCCACTTTTACCGGCTCCATGGTGTTGTCGGCATGGAGTTTCCAGACCACGGCGTTGTCGGCGCGGGGCGTGCGCGGCTGAATTGCGTTTGGCCCGGTGGCTGCGCTTTTTTCCGCCGCAGCAACTTCATTACTTCCGAGTTTCCGCTGGCCGCCTTCGATGCCGTACTGTTTGTAAAGCGCGAGAATTTCCTCCTGAGACATGGGCGGCTTGTAACGCAGCGCCGTGTTGGGAAGCTTCATCACGTTTTGCACCGTGGCCACGGGAATAGTCACGTAGGCGGTCATGCCTGGAAACAGTTTCAATTCCGGATTGTCGAAATCGATAATGGTGTCGTAGGTGACCACGCTCTGGATGGTGGTGGCGTTCATACGCACCTGGCTGACGACGCCTTGAAAGGTATCTTTGGGAAACGCATCCACTTTGAAGGTCACCTGTTTTCCCACCTTGATGTTGCCGACGTCCGATTCGTCCGTTTTCGCATAGACCTGCATCTTCTTCAGGTCTTGCGCGATGGTGAAAATGGTGGGCGCCTGCAAGGAAGCGGCGACGGTTTGGCCCACGTCGACGTTGCGGGCAACCACGGTGCCATCAATCGGAGATTTGATCACGGTATAGTTCAGATTGGTTTGCGCCACTTCGACGGCCGCTTTTTTTTGACTCACTTGCGCGTCGGCCTGCGACACGGCAGCGTCCGCTCCGCCCACTGCTGCCTTCGCCGAATCATAGTTGGCTTTGGCAAGGTCGAGCTGCTGCTGACTCATCACGCCCTCTTTTGTCAGCTCCACAGCGCGGTCGTAATCGGCTTTGGTTTGCACCAGCGCGGCCTGTGCTTTATCCAGATTGGCCTTTTCGACCAGCAGGTTGGCCTTGGCGTTCTCATAATCGGCGGTGGCCTGAAGAAGCGCTCCTTGCAACAGTGCCGGATCAATCAACGCAACCACTTGGCCTTTGTGAACCTGCGAATTGAAATCCACATAGAGCTTGGCGATAACTCCGGATACCTGGGAACCGACTTGCACGGTAATCACTGCATTGATCATTCCCGTGGCTTCCACGACGTCGCGGATTTCGCCGCGCTCTACTTTTGCGGTAAAGTTCTGCGGTTGGCTGCCGCGGCTCAGCACGACAGCTGCAACCACTCCAATCACAACCACGGCACCGGCAAGGACCAGCCATTTGGCTTTTATTTTCATCCTTTGTTCCAAAAAACAGTTTTACGCTTCAAGAGCAGATCCCTCGCTTCGCTCGCATGATAATCAAAAGCGCTTATCAGTTGCACAAAACGTGCCCTGCGCTCTCGGAATCACACGCTTTCGCTTATTCATAACGCAGCGCTTCGATCGGGTCCAGGTGAGAAGCTTTTTGCGCGGGATAATATCCGAAAAACACCCCCACGGCGACCGAGAACAAAGCCGCAATCACCACCGCTTCCACGGACATCTGCATCTGCCATTTCAGCGTCTGCCCCACAAGATAAGAGCCGAGAATTCCACCAAGGACACCGGCGGCGCCTCCCACGAGGCTGAGCATCACGGACTCGCCCAAAAACTGCAATTGGATTGCTCCTTCGGTCGCTCCCACGGCGACGCGCACTCCGATTTCGCGCGTGCGCTCGGTCACAGAAACAAGCATCACGTTCATGATGCCGATGCCGCCGACGATCAGAGAAATCGAGGCGATGGCGATCAGAAGGACGGTGAGCGTTTTGCTGGCCTCCAGTTGCGCCTGGATGATGTCCTCAGGATTGCGAATGTTGAAATCGTCTTCTTCCTCCGGCCGAAGATGATGGCGATCCCGGAGGATGGCCGCGGCTTCCTGCCCGGCGGGCTTCACCGCGTCCTGGGAAATTGCCGAGCACAAAATGTCGTCGAGCCAAGAGTTGCCGCTGATCTTCTTCATGGCCGTGGTGTACGGCATGAGAATGGTGTCATCCTGATCTTGGCCGGAAACGGACAGTCCTTTGGGCACGAGCGTGCCGACAATCTTGCAGGGCATGTCTTTGACGCGCATAACTTTTCCGATGGGATCTTCAACGCCGAAAAGCTGATCCCTCACGGTGCGGCCGATCACGCACACGTCCGCGGAGCGCTCGACGTCGTCCTGCGTAAAAGCCGCGCCTTGATCGAGGTACCAGCGCTTGATGTCGAAGTATTCGGGAGAGACGCCGCGATATCCGGTGTACCAGTTCTGGTTGGCGTAGATGATCTGGACCGTGCCGTCGACGTTGGGGGAGACGCTCTTAATCAAAGATACTTGGTTTTTGATTGCCACCGCATCGCCCATGACCAGCGTCTTCGTGCCGTGAGTGCCGGTGCGCCTGCCATTGACGGCGCGGCCACCCGCTTCAATCCACACAAAATTGTCGCCGAGATTGTTGAGTTGCTGCTCGACGCGAGCCTGGCCGGCTTTGCCGATGGCGACGACGCAAATCACGGCGGCGATCCCGATGGTGATGCCCAGGACCGTCAGCACGCTGCGCAGCTTGTTGCGCAACAGCGCGACCAGTGCAGACCGCAACAGACCGGCGTAATTCACTTCTCCTCCCGCCTTCCCTTGAGGGGTATTTTCAGCGCCTCAAGATAAATGGAGGATAAACCAGCGACCTGGAGGGAGGCGCTTGTAAGAAGCATCCTTTCACGAATAGCCAGGCATTACCAGTATTCGAGCCGTCTGGTATGATTTGTGACGGGACCCATGCGCCCTGAACGAATCGCGCTCTTTCCGCTGAACGTCGTTCTCTTCCCCGGCGCTCCCCTGCCCCTGCACATTTTCGAACCGCGTTACCGCCAGATGGTGAAGGATTGTCTCGAAGAGAAGACGGAATTCGGGATGCTGCTGGCGCTGCCCAAGGGGGTGGCGCGGGTGGGATGCACTGCCGAAATCATGGAAGTTTCCAAGCGCTATCCCGACGGGCGGATGGATATTCTCACGGTGGGCCGCGCCCCGTTCCGGGTCGTGGAGCTGTTTCAGGAAAATCCGCTGCTGGAAGGCCAGGTGGACTACCTGGAAGACCGGGAAATGCGCACGAACAACGATATGCGGCGGCAACTCATCGAACTTTATGACGTGTGCCACACGCTGGTTTTCGAAGATTATCCGAAGAATCTCGGCGGAGAGCCGCCTGAAGAGCTTTCCTACGTGGTCGCGAGCACGCTGCCACTGGATCTTTTGTGGAAGCAGCAGATCCTGGAGCTTCGCTCGGAGATCGACCGGCAGGAGCGGCTGGTGGCGTTCCTCCGAGAGTGGGCGACGCATCTGCAAAAATCACAGGCGATGCGGGCACGCGCGGTCGGGAATGGACACGGATTGAATTAGTTTGGAGCGTTTTCCGGCAAGCCGGGGAGCGCAGAACGGGGCCCTCATGACAGCCAGCAGTTCGATGCAATCGTCCGCAGGACACGCGAAACCGCGCACGCTTGGCGAGCTCAAGCGCATACCGGATTTCGATCCACGGGGCGCTTCGCGTTCGGTCAAGAACGAGATCCGGCAGAATCTGCTGCGCGCCATTGAAAAAGGCGAAACGCTCTTTCCCGGAGTGCACGGTTACGAAGACACGGTGGTTCCGCAAATCATCAATGCGCTGCTGTCACGACACAATTTCATTTTGCTGGGGCTGCGCGGGCAGGCGAAGAGCCGGATTCTGCGGGGGCTGATTAATTTTCTGGATACAGAAATGCCGGTCATCGCCGGCTGCGAAATCAACGACGACCCGTTCAAGCCGATTTGCCGGGGCTGCCGCGAGAAAATCGCGGCGGAGGGCGACAATACGGCGATTGCGTGGATGCCGCGCGAGGAGCGTTACGTGGAAAAGCTGGCCACGCCGGACGTGACCATGGCAGATATCATCGGTGATGTGGACCCAATTCGCGCAGCGCGCGGGGGGCGCGATCTGTCGGACGAGTTGACGATTCATTACGGCCTGCTGCCCCGCGCGAACCGCGGCATTTTTGCCATTAATGAATTGCCGGATTTGGCGGGAAAAATTCAGGTTGGATTGTTCAACATCATGCAGGAGGGCGACATTCAGATTAAGGGCTACCCGCTGCGGCTGCCGCTGGATGTGCTGCTGGTGTTCACGGCGAATCCGGAAGACTATACGGCGCGTGGCAAGATCATCACGCCACTGAAAGACCGCATCGGCGCGGAGGTTCGAACGCATTACCCGGCGACGCTAGAAGAAGGCATGACCATCACGGCGCAGGAAGCGTGGGTGGGGCGCGACGCTGCTCACAAAGTCGAAGTGCCAACCTACTTGCGGCAGGTGATAGAAGAGATTGCGTTCCAAGCGCGCGAGGACAAGCGTGTGGACCGCAGATCGGGCGTAAGCCAGCGGTTGCCCATTACAACGCTGGAAAACGTGGTGAGCAGCGCGGAACAACGCGCGGCGCGCAAGGGCGAAAAAGCGGTGGTGGCTCGGGTGGCGGACGTTTACGCGGCACTTCCTGCGATTACGGGAAAAATGGAATTGGAATACGAAGGGGAGTTGAAAGGCGCGGACACCATTGCGCGGGAGCTGATTCGTGCCGCTGTGGGGCGCGTGTTCAGCAAACGCTTCGCGGATGTGAACTTCCAGCCCGTGATCCAGTGGTTCGAATTGGGCGGTGAGTTGAAGCTGCCGGAGCTTTCGAGTACCGCCGAGCGCTACCAACAGCTTGCGAAAATTCAAGGGCTGATGGAGCACGTCGGCAAGCTGGGCGTGCAGGACCGCAAAGACGCGGGCGCGGCCGGAGCCGCCGCAGAAATGATTTTGGAAGGATTGTGGGCGCACCGGCGAATCGGGCGAAGCGAAGAAAGAGGATTCTACGCGGAAAAGCCGAAAGCGGTGGAACAGCGCGAGCGGGATATTCCGGGACGGCCGCCACGCAGACAATTCAACTAGTCGCTAGTTTTTAGTTGTTAGCCCCAGTTCTTAGTGCGGAAAAGAGAGCAGACGTTGAAGAGTTCAAGGTTCAAGAGTTGAAATAAGAGAAGAGCCGTAGAAGAGGAGAAAAGACAAGGCTGAGGGGCAGGGAGAAATGCACGCATGAAGTTCGTTAAATACGGAAAATACACGGGCGAACCGGCCGACGCTATCGACCTGGAAGAGTTGGTGAAGCGGCTGGGGAATTTCTTTCTGCAGAGCGGATTCGAGTCGCAATTCTACGGGGTTTCGCAGATGGACCCGCAGCGGTCGATGGAGGCGCTGCGGGAAGCGATTCTTCGCGCGCTGCAAGAGGGCGATTTGCTGCCGGACAGCGCGATGAGCGATGAACTGCGCAAGATGCTGAATGACCCGAACGCCATGAACAATGAAGCAGTGCAAGATTTGTTAGACAAACTAACGGAGAGACTGGCGAACGAAGGATTCATCAATCCGCAGCAGCCACCGCAAGTGACTCCGCCGCCGCAAACTTCCGCACGCGGGCAATTGGGAGAAACGCAAGACCGGACGGAAGCACGATTTGAGATCACGGACAAAACGATCGACTTCCTGGGATTTAAGACGCTGCAGGATTTGCTCGGGTCGCTGGGGAGAAGCAGCTTTGGCCGGCACGACACGAGGGATCTGGCAACGGGCGTGGAGTCCGGAGGCGTTTCGCGGAAATACGAATTTGGAGACACGCTGAACCTGGACATTAGCGGCACGCTGTTCAATGCGGTGCGTCGCGAGGGCGCGAAGGTGCCCATCGAGATGAATTATTCGGACTTGATGGTGCACCAATGCGAATACCAGAGTTCGTGCGCGACAGTGGTGCTGCTGGATTGCAGCCACAGCATGATTCTTTATGGGGAAGACCGGTTTACGCCGGCAAAGCGTGTGGCGATGGCGCTGTCGCACCTAATTCGAACGCAGTATCCCGGCGACACCCTGAGCTTGGTGTTGTTTCACGATTCGGCCGAAGAAGTGCCGCTGGGAGAATTGGCACGCGTACAGGTTGGACCCTTCTACACCAACACGCGCGAGGGATTGCGCATGGCGCAGCGAATTCTGTTGCGGCAGAAGAAGGACATGCGGCAGATCGTGATGATTACGGACGGGAAGCCCTCCGCGCTGACGCTGGAAGACGGACGAATTTATAAGAACGCGTTCGGGCTTGATCCCTTCGTGGTGGGACAGACACTGGAGGAAGTGAACAAGTGCAAGCGCGCTGGAATTTTGATTAATACGTTCATGCTGGCCAGCGATTATTCGCTGGTGCATTTCGTGCAGAAAATTACGGAGATGTGCCGGGGCAAGGCGTACTTCACAACTCCGTACACGCTGGGGCAGTATCTGCTGATGGACTACATGTCGCGGAAGACGAAGCAAATCCACTGATGTTTCCTGCGTGAAATCTAGAAAAAGGATGTTGCAGGTGACTAGTAACTCCTGATCAGTGACTCGTGACTGGTGTGAGGAGCCGAGGCAGCCATTGTCAGAGAGGCACGACGACACTATACTGCGCGGGTTGCAAGCAGCGAAACCGCAAGGTTTCAGAAGCGAGAGGTCTCAGCCATGACGAGCGCAAAACTGAGGAAGTGGATGTTGGCTATCGTGACGACGAGTTTCGTTGCGGGGCTATTGCCGACAATGACGAAATGTCAAGAAACGAAAGAAAAGCAAGAGGCCCCGGCTCCGCGCAGCAAAGACGGAAAGAAGCTGTTTGGCACGATGGACGCACTACGGATCGCGCGAGTTTCGTCGCCACGGATTTCTCCGGACGGAGAGCGGGTGGCCTATCTGGTTACAGAAACAAAAATGGAGAAAGACAAGCCGTGGAAGTACATTACGCAGATGTGGGTGGCGCCAACGGCAGGACCGGCGAGCGCGGCACGGCAGTATACACGCGGAGAAGAAGACGTGTCGGAGGTGAAATGGTCGCCCGATGGGAAGACTCTGGCGTTTCGGATGAATGCAGGTGAGGAAAAGGAAAAAAAGTCACAGGTGTGGTTCATGTACGTGGACGGCGGAGAAGCCTGGCAAGTGACGAAACACAAATCAGGTGTGCGGTCGTACGAATTCTCGCCAGACGGCAAGACTCTGCTGCTGGTGGCCACCGAGCCGGAGAACGAAGAGAAAGAAAAGCGCACGAAGAGCAAGGATGACGCCGAAGTGGTGGATCACGATTTGAAAATGGCCCGGCTTTGGACGTGGGATATCGCGAGCAGTGAAGAAAAGCAGATTGTGAAGGGTGATTTTACGATTAGCGATCCGCGCTGGTCGCCCGACGGCACACATATCACGTTCACTAGCAACCCGACGCCAAAAGCGGATGATTTCGGGAACCAGACTGCGTGGATGTTGGACGTGGCGAGCGGAAAGCAGCAAAGACTAGCGGATACGGCCGATTTCACGAGTTCGGCACGCTGGTCGCCGGATGGGAAATGGGTCGCGTTCCTGAGTTCCCACGGCCTTGCGACCACTCAAACGAATCTGTTCGTCGTTGGGGCCGATGGAGGCTCGGCGAAGAAACTGACTACTGGTTTTGAGCTCAATGCGGGCGACCCAATGTGGGGACCCGACGGCAAGACGGTTTATTTCAGCGCGGTCGATCACGAGGCGATGGACGTGTTTTCGGCGGATGCGGCGGCAGGGGGCGTGCGGCAAGTTGCGGCCAAGCCCGGAATGATCGACCTGACGGAAATCAGCAAGAACGGGAAGACCGCAGTGGGAACGTGGAGCGACCCGGAACATCCCACGGAAGTGTTCCGAGGCGATTTGACGTTTCGCGACATTCAGCCCCTCACGAACCAGAATCCATGGCTCTCGGAGTACGCGCTGGGCAGCACGGAAGTAGCGAAGTGGAAGAGCAGCAAAGACGGAATGGAAATCAACGGAATCGTGACGAAGCCCGTGGATTTTGATGCGTCGAAGAAGTATCCATTCCTGCTGAATCCGCACGGCGGGCCGACGGGAGCATCCTTGCTCACATTTAATCCAAGCGAACAAATTATGGCCGCGAACGGCTATGTTGTACTAGAGCCGAATTTCCGCGGCTCAACCGGACGTGGAGAGAAATTTGCGAGCGCAAACCACAATGACTGGGGCAATGGCGATTACAAAGACGACATGAGCGGTGTGCAAGCCATGGTGGACAAAGGCTTGGCCGACGCGGACCGCCTGGGAGCGTTCGGCTGGTCTTACGGCGGCTACATGACGATGTGGATCGACACGCAAACGGACCGGTTCAAGGCGATTTCACCGGGAGCAGGCCTGCCCGATCTGTACTCGATGTATTCGCAAACCGATATTCATCGGTACATGAGGGTTTTTTATAGTGAGAAAGCCCCCTGGGACAACTTCCAGGAATACTGGGACCATTCGCCTATGAAATATATCGCGAACGTGAAAACGCCGACGCTGATCCTGCACGGCCAGGCGGACACGCGAGTCCCAATCCCACAAGCGGAGGAATTTTACCAAGCGCTCAGTGAGCGGCATGTTCCGGTCGAGTATGTGACCTATCCTCGGGAAAACCATGGTTTCAATGAGCCCAAGCACATTCAGGATCGCTGGCAGCGATACCTCGTATTCTTTGGAAAGTATTTGAGCAACCCGGCGAAAACGGAGCCGAAGGAAGTTCTGGACCGGCTGAGTAAAGACCTGCCGTAGGAAATTGCGGGAATTCAGGCTTCAGCGGCGGTGTGGTTGGGAAGAATTTTGGGCCGAAGGCTCGGCGACCGCATCCTTGGGAGGCTGAAAGGCCGAGCGCTTCAGATAGATGTCGCCGTCGATATAAGCCAGGAACTCGGCGCCTTGCTCAAAGACTACTTCTTTGCCGTGAGCGAGCGGGTTAATCGCACCTACAGTGGAATTGGCGGCGGCAGTTTCCTGGTAAGACCGGACCGCGGCCTTATCATTGTTCGCAAGGCGGACGAAATTGACTCCCACTCCCAGCTTCCCGCCATGGCCCATGCGCTTTCTGGGCTCCGCTTCGGAAACGATGCCAACAGCGGCAGCGCCGCGAGGAATCACGCATAGGCCGTCGACAAGAACGTCTTCTGCGACAGTGAGTTCAACAACGTCGCCAACATGGGCGGTCTCGGAAGAGAGAGACTTATTCAGCTTGACCTTAATGGGAGTGCCATTGGGCAGAGTGAGATCGAATCCGGCAGGGGTGGCCTTTGTGGGAGCAGGCGGAGGGGCGACGGGCGGGTCATAGGCCATCCGGGGACGCGAAGGCTGCGCCGCAGCAGGTTGAACCGGCTTGGCATCGGCACTATCTTTGAGAAGAAAAATGCTGCCCTGGGCGATGTAGCCGATTTCGCCCCTGGAAGTGCGGACGCCAAAGTAGCCGTCGTAGCGGCCGACGATGTCAACCTGCTCACCGCAGGGCAAGGTGCGCAAGACGTCCAGAGTCGTCATTGAACTGTACAGATAGGTGTAAGTGTCCTGAGGAGAGCAAGCGACTTTGCCTCTGCTTTGCGCAAGGGCTGAGGCCGGGAGAACGAGGAAGAAAGCCGCGAGAAGCGATTTCACGGTGAATTTCATGTTGCACCCACTGGCGTTAGGGCTCGGTACCACAATTACTATTTGAGCGCAAAGAATAGGAGAGTGAAAAGGAGCAGAAAGGACAGGTTTGCATAAAAAGGCACGATGGCGGGCGGGAATGCTTACCTGGCCAGGAGAATTGTGGGCTCGCCCTTGTAGGATGTGCGCAGGATTTCTTGGAATCCACATTTTTCGGCGACACGAAGAGAGCGGGCATTTTCCGGGTCGATGAGGCAAACCATCCGGGCAGAGCGCAACTGAGGCGCCACAGAAACCACGGGGTTTTTGGGATCTGCGGAGGAGGGCGGCAGAGCGAAACACGAATCTCCCCAAACGATCGCAGCACGAACGGCCTCGGTGGCATAGCCCTTGCCATGATGACGCGTTGCCAGAACCCAGCCAAGTTCGGGCACGCCGCCCAGAGAAGGCTCGATTTGGCGTTTCCAATCCGCGAATCCCATCTCACCTACAAACTCGCCCGAGTTCTTCTCTTCGATGACCCAATAACCAAAGCCCATCCAAGCCCAATGACCGACGTAGCACAGCAAACGGGCCCAGACTTCTTCCTCGGAGAGCGGCCGGCCTCCGATGTGCCGCGTGACGTTGGGATCGCCCCAAAGAGCAGAGGAGTCAGCGAAATCGCCGGGGCGATGAGCGCGCAAGCGAAGGCGCGCGGTTTCGAGCACCGGCACTTCCCTGCCGCGTGAAAAAAGGTTTGCCATGAAGTCCTCGCAGGTTCACACCAAGAGCGGGAATCCAGTCGCGCGGACACAGTCTACAAGGGGCGCGGGAAAAATTCCCGGATCGTCGCAGAACGAGTTTTGGGGAAGCAGGGACGAAGCGCTAGGCCTGAACCGCTTGGAAGACGGCTTAGGTGAGGTAGTCGAGAAGAGTTGGGAGGCTGAGAGTCTTGCCGGTGGCGCCCAACGTGGCTTGATTGGCTACTTGCGCCTGCTCCAGATTGGAGGCGACTTGCGCGAGATCCGCTCCCACCAGTCCATTTTCCTGGGTGCTGAGGCTGACTTTGTCTTGATTGAGAAAACTCTCCGCGAGATTCACCTGATTCATGGCGTTGCCATAGAACACGCGCTGCGTGTTGACCTGATTCAACGCGTTCTGGACCTGGCTCACGGCAGTGCCGATGTTGGCTTGGTTCCCGGCCATCAACGAGGTGTAGAGATTTTGCAGCGCGCCAAAGGCATCCCCGGAAGGGCTTTGAAAAAGCTGGCTCCCCGGAACGTTGGTGTTGATGGAGTTGCCATCGGAAAGCTGAGTGGAGCTCACGCCGGTATTGCCGTTATAAGTCACGGTGTTGGTGGCGGAGTTGAGTGTGAATGGCTGGGTCGTTACGGCAGTTCCGGAGAAAAGATACGTGCCCTGGTAGGTGGAATTGGCCAAACTGACGAGCTGCGATTGCAGACCTTGAACTTCCTGCGCGATGGACTGTTGGTCCGCGGCGCTAAGAGTGCCGTTGGCGCCTTCTGTGCCGATGGAGACGGCGCGAGTGAGGACTTGGACAATGCTGCTGAGAGCGGAATCGGCGGTTTGAAATCGCGTCGTGAGAGAGTTGTTGTTTTGCAGGAACTGGTCATCCTGCGCAGCCTGGTTGTGGTTGCCGACAAGAGCGGCAACGGCCGCGGGATTGTCCGAGAGCTGATTGACGCTACGGCCGCTGGCCAATTGTTGCGTTGCGATAGATTGATTCAGCTGGCTCTGCTGGATAGAAATCAGCAAGTCGGGAAGAAGATCGGGATTGACTCGAATGCTCATGGGTTATTGCACCATATTGAGAGTGGTCGCCGACAGCGCTCGCAATCCCGCCTGCAAATGCGTGACCCACTGCCGCGTCTCCGGCATGTGCGCGGTCGCGTCCGCCAGCAAACCCGTGAACAGCTCCATGCTGCCCAGTGGATTCCGAATCTCGTGCGCCAGCACCGTCGCCACTTCCGCCAGCGCGTTTGAGCGCCGCGCCGCCTCGCGCTCTGCTGCTACTCGCTTCGCTTCGGTCAGGTCCCGCACAATCCAAATCGTGTCGCCTTCACTCTGCCCCGGGATGCTGACGTCCGCCCTCGTAATCCCGAAACACCTCTGCGCCGCAGCCGTGGAAATCGCCCACTCTTGTTCTCCCGGGGCCTTATTGCTCGAAATCTCCGCGATCTTCTTCGCAAACGCCTCTGGAAGAATCTCCCGCGTGCCTTCGCAGCAGTTTCCCGGCAATCCGAGCAATCTCCGCGCTTCGGGATTCAGGACTCTTACCTGCTGATCCGCCCCCAGCACCAGCACTCCGCACGGCAAGCTCTCCAGCACTCGCGACAAATACCCGCGCATCCGCGCGTTTTCTTCCAGGCTCCGGTCCAGCTCGCTGTTCGTCCTCTGCAGTTCATGGCTTAGCCGGCTGACTTCCGCCTGCAGTTGCGCGTACGACTTTTCCAGCGACCCGGCCGCTTGCGTAAACGTCAGGAACGCCCGCGTCAAGCTCTCTTGCGCCGCCGACTGGCTCTGCGCTTCCACCGCGATCGCTCGCGGTTTCGACCGTGCGCCCGCAGCCTTCTTCACTTGCGGCATCGTCGTAAGCCTTCCCCTCGCGCGCCTCGCCATTTCTATAGCTCTCCCAGATGCAATCCGTCCGTTGCCGATTGAAAATGTTCCACGCGCAGTTGCGTCTCGTTTCCCGACAAAATGAACGCGCGCTCAATCGCGTGCTGCAGTTCGCGCACATTCCCCGCGCAATGCGTCTGTTGCAGCAGCGCCAACGCCGAATCCCCGAGTTGCTTCACCGGCAGTTCATTCTCCGTCGCCAACCGTTCCAGAAAATGTTTCGCCAGCGGCCCAATATCTTCCGCGCGCTCGCGCAACGGCGGCAGCGCCACCGGAAAAATCGCCAGCCGGTAATACAGGTCCTGCCGGAATTGTTTCGCTTGCACCAAATCCAGCAGCCGCACGTTCGTGGCGCATACCACGCGCACATCCACGCGATGCACGTCCGAGCTTCCCAGCCGCTGCACTTCCCCGTTTTGCAAAAACCGCAGCAGCTTCGCCTGCATGCTCAGCGGCAGTTCGCCAATCTCATCCAAAAACAGCGTCCCGCCCTGCGCCACGTGAATTCGGCCCAGTCGCGACTGCACCGCTCCCGTGAACGCGCCCCGCGCGTGCCCGAACAGCTCCGCCTCCAGCAGCGCTTCCGGAATCGCCGCGCAATTCACCACCACAAATGGTTGCCGCGCCCGCGGACTCAGCTCATGCACCGCTTGCGCCACCAGTTCTTTCCCCGTCCCCGTCTCTCCCGTGATCAACACCGACGTGTCGCGCGGTGCCACCAGTCGCGCCAGCCGGTACACTTGCTGCATCGCCCGGCTCGTCCCAATCATTCCCGGCAGCGGCTCTGCCGTCGGCAACGCCGCCACTTTCATGCGCGCTTCGTTCAACTTCTCCGCCAGCCGCGGCTCTTTCGCTTCGCCGCGGTCCGCTCCCGTCTCGCGCACGCAAGCGTCTTGCGCCTCGCGCGCCGCCGCAGCCTTCGAGTCGATCAGCTCGACGGCCGTTCCCGGAAACCGTTGCCGGATTAAGTTCGCGACTTCTCCCGCGTCCAAATCCGGTAAATGCCGGTCCAGCACCACGTTGTCGCACGGAAACTGCACCAGCTTGGCCAGCGCGTGCGCTCCCCCCGTCGCTTCCGCGCTCTCCAGCTCGGCGTGCTCCTGGCTCTTCAGGATGCGGCTCCGAAACGCCGCATCCGCGCTCGCCACCAGCACCCGGTTCCGCGTGCGCATGAAACTTGGCGTTGCTATCGCAGCCATCGTTTCCCCCGTTCAAAAAATTTCTTCTCGTTCGTCGCGCTACTGCCCTGCCCCAATGCCCGGGAAAATTATTCCAGGCATCAGGCAAATTCGATTCTGCGATTGGATAGCCAAACGAAAAGATTCGGCGGGATTGAAACCAGAGGACTTACAGCCACAACCAAAAACGAAAGTGCGCCACCCCGGCACAATGTGCACCGGGCGCGCACACCACTTCGCGCATTCCTTGCCTACCGCCGTGGTTCTTTTTTACCTAACCACGGCTCTTCGCGGCTCCGGAAGCGCCCGGCACCGCGCTCAATTCTCTCATCGGCACACTCCTTTTAAACTTTAGCCCCTTCCCAAACTTTTTTCTGTGCCATTGATCTTCTTCGTTTTTCAAATTTCGATTTTCTAACATTGACCTTGCCGTTCCCTCATCCCATAATTCCACGAGGGTCCCTCGAAATGCGCCGGCCTGTTCACCTTCGGCTCCCGCAAGCACCGTTCAGCTTGCTTCTGCTGACCGCTTGCCTTCTTTGCGTCTCCGGATGCCAGAACACCTGCGTTTCCGGCACGCTCAACTCCTGCAAGCTGAGTGCAGCCAATGGCATCGTGCGCATGGAAATCGGCGCGGCGTCGGGAAACCTCGCCACATCCGCCCCCAGCCTCCCGCCGCACATCACTCATCTGTTTGTCACCATCGCGGGAGTGGATGTCCATTCCAGCGCCCTCGCCAACGATGACACTCCCGGCTGGCAGCCGCTCGCCGCCGAGCTTGCGGCGCATCCGCTCCAGCTCGATTTGCTCGCCGATGCGCGCGCCAACAGTTCCGCCGCGCCCTTTCCCGACGCGCTTCTGCCTGCGGGCGTGTACCGGCAGATTCGTCTCCGCCTCGCCACCGCCCCTGTGCAGGACTTCGCTCTTGGCACAGGCCACTGCGTTGGCTCGCCCCATTGCGCGGTCATGTCCGATGGCCGTGTCCGGCCCGTCGCCTTCCCCTTTTCCCGCCCCGAACTCCGGATCGTGCTGGAAAGCGGCTCCGGCCGCGAACTGTACGTCCCGCCGGACGGCACCGTCGCTCTGCGGATCGAACTCGACCGCGACCGCTCCTGGGCTTGGCCCTCTGGCGACTCTCTGCTCCTCCATCCCGTCTTCCGCCTCACCGTCGAACAATCTCCTAACACGAACTGAGGCTCCTCCTGGTTTTTTTGTAAGAAGAGCGACCAGGGGGGTGTCGCAAGTGTGGCAAGCAAAGGACTTACGGGAGTGCGTTTTGGGATCTGTGGCAAATAAAGGACTTACAGGAGAAATCTTGGAAGTGTGGCAAAGAAAAGACTTAGGGAGAGTGAGCTGAGAGGTAGGAGAGGGCGCGGGCTTTAAGAGGACCGCGCGGCGGGCAAGCATAATAGAGGTGGCACGAACTATCGCGCCCAAACAAACGCATTATAGCCAATTAGTAACACTTGTCAAGCATAAAATAAGTTGCGTGAATGCCGGGGGTTAGGGGGAGGAAGAGAGCTACGGTCGGGGCAAATGGGTAAAACGTCCTGTCTGTTCCGGAGTTTCCGTCCCCGAGTTTCACATTGGTACCAGAACCGACCCTTCTTACCGTCATGGGTGACCGGCATCACGGTAAACAAGCCCTTGGAGCTGTAGCTTTGACAAGGTTCGTCCTACCGGTAGAGGTTCCTCCATGGGCAAAAAATCCAAAGTGCTATTCTTGTCGAGAGGAAGCGCATCGAGGGGTCAAATGGCCGAGGGATTCTTGCGCGATTTCGCGGGCGATCACTTTGTTGCCTCGAGCGCAGGAACTGAGGCGGCAAGCGTGAGCCCGTTGGCGATAGAAGTCATGTCTGAACTAGGGGTTGATATCTCGAATCAGACGCCAAATGGAATCGCTTCCCTTTTTCGCGAAACCTACCAATGTGTCGTAGCCCTGTGTGACGAGCGGCGGGAACGATACCCTTTGTATCCGTTCACCCCGAAGGTACTTAGGTGGTCCGTGGCTGACCCTGAAGCTGCGACGGGCGAGCCAGAAGAAAGGAAACAGGCCTACCGCCGAGTTCGGGATCAGCTTAGGAATCGGGTGGAGGAATTCATCGAGGCGATGAAGGCCCGGGACCGCGCTCTTGCCAATACCCATACTGCTGCCGCCTAAGCAATTCACCGCGAACCGGCGCATGTGATGCCTGCCCTTGCGGCGACTGTTTGTCCGAACGTAGCGTGAGAGGTTGAGGAACGTCTCGTTCCCAGGAGGCGCGTATGTTCTGCAGTGCCTGCGGAGCCCAAATTCAACCCCAGTTCACGGTCTGCCCTAATTGCC
>Ga0187780_10001705_pt1 | contig 16619 bp, 17 predicted proteins | sample 1015_Q2_SP10_20__FD_132429 | JGI IMG/M metagenome (GOLD analysis project Ga0187780, IMG submission 132429) | Tropical peat soil microbial communities from peatlands in Department of Meta, Colombia - 1015_Q2_SP10_20_MG | ecosystem: Environmental > Terrestrial > Soil > Wetlands > Peat | place... | reverse complement strand
GGCCGGCGGCCGTCCCTTTCCCAGTGATGAAGGATGACCTATACAGGATCGATCTTTTGAAGACCCGTGAACTGTTGGAAGAGCATAAGCCCGAATTGATCGTGATGGGCAAGAGCATGGTCATCTATAAAGAGCCTTTAAGGGAGATTGCCGAAATGATCGCCCATGTCAATCCAAAACCGATCCTTCTTTACGACATGGCCCACGTCCTGGGACTGATCGGACCTTATTTCCAGGAGCCCTTTAAGGAAGGTGCGGATATTGTGACAGGGTCCACCCATAAGACTTTCTTCGGGCCGCAAAGAGGGATCATTTCGAGTAACATGTCGGAGGGGACGGAATATGAGGAGCTCTGGGAAGCTATCGTCCGTAGGGTCTTTCCCGGTAGCGTCAGCAATCACCACCTGGGAACACTGGTGGGCCTCTTGCTCGCTGCCTATGAAATGAATGCCTTCAAATCGGATTATCAGAAAGAGGTGATCTCCAACGCCAAGGCATTTGCCCGTGGCCTAAAGAATCAGGGATTAATGGTGGAGGGAGACCCACGCCTCGGATATACGGAGACACATCAGGTGATCGTCAGGGTTGGCTATGGAAAGGGGCCATGGGTGGCCGAACGATTGGAAGAAAATAACATTATCGTCAATTACCAGGGTGCGCCGGATGACGAGGCCTTTACCACAGCGAGCTGCCTGAGGATGGGGGTTCAGGAAATGACGCGGTTCGGGATGAAGAAAGATGACTTTGCTCAACTGGCGGAGTACATAGGTCAGGTCATTCTGAAAGATCGACCCGTGGCCAAGGAGATTTCTCAATTCAGAAATAAATTCGTAGAAATGAAATACTGTCTACCCGAGGCGGAGTCTCAATCCTTGGTGGAAAGATTGCTGGGGGCTGTTCGGTAGTCGTTCTGCAGGTCTAGTGGGTAAATATCTTTTTACTTTACTTGTCATTCCGGGCTTGACCCGGAATCCAGTTTTTGTGAAATGGATTCCCGCCTTCGCGGGAATGACAGCTCTTATGAGACGAATAGTGGAAAGAAGTGTTGGACGGACTGCACTAAAATAGGGGAATAGGGTGCGTTCGATATGATTGGCAAAAACGATATCATTGAAAAAGCCTACGAATGCGGTTTTGGGGATATTGGTTTCACCACCGCTGATCCTTTTGACTCCCAGAGGAAGCTTTTGCAGGAAAGGCAAAGAGAATACCAGTGGGCGCATAAAATGGGTTTGGATCTTATTGCTGGCACCGACCCCAAACAGATTTTCCAGGATGCCAAGACGATTATTGTTTTAATGGAGGTCTATTTTAAGGAAGCCTTTCCCTTCTCTATGGAGAATCACTTTGGTCGTTGCTACTTAGATGACGACCGAATCATCATGGATGATTTGGCGAAAAGGATTAAAGCCTTTCGCTCCTTCCTCAAAGAGAATGGTATCCAGTCAAAAGTCCCGTTTAACCTGCCCCACCGGTTAGCCGCTGCTCGATCCGGAATGGGCACTTTTGGTAAGAACTGCCTGTTCTATTCAAACAAGGTTGTTTGCCAGGGGTCATGGGTATTGCCTATAGCGGTTGTCGTGGACCAGGAATTTTCGGCTGACGAGCCTACCCTTCGAGTCGGATGCCCTGATTGGTGCAAGAACTCCTGCATCAGTGCATGTCCCACCGGCGCCTTAAGGGGACCTCGTAAGATAGACCCGGCTCGATGTATCTCTTATCTCACTTACTATGGCCAGGGAATTACTCCCATGGAGCTTCGTGAACCAATGGGTTTGTGGGTCTATGGTTGTGATCATTGTCAGAACGTATGCCCCCGGAATGCCCCCTGGTTGGCTAAGGAGTTGCCCGTCAACAAAAAAGTAGCTGCGATGGCAGATGACTTCAAACTCGTTAAATTGCTACACATGGACAAGGCCTATTTTAACAGTAGGATCTGGCCGCATATGTTTTATATGTCCGATAAAGATCTATGGCGATGGAAGATGAACGTCGCCAGAGCCATGGGAAACAGCCGCAACGAAGAGTATATCCCGGATCTCTTAACAGCGTTCCGTAGTCATGATGATCAAAGGGTGCTCGGTATGATTGCATGGGCGATGGGTCGCATTGGCGGCAAAAGGGCCAAGAAAGCTCTAAATGATATTCTCGCCGGGAGTGATGGCTTTGTTCGAGAAGAAATATTGTCTGCACTGGAAAAATCATAAAGTTTAATATTCAGGTTTGGAAGCGAGGCATCGATGGCGAAAGTGTTGATTCATCCTGCGACCTATGAAAGCGTCCGCCCTGCTGTAGATCGGGCCTTTGAACTCTTCCCATTGGAATTTCATGGAAAAAAAGTCTTGATAAAACCCAACGTGCTTCGGGCTTCAAAGCCTGAAGAAGGGATTGCTACCCATCCCGCGGTGCTAAGGGCCGTCGTGGAAAAGGTGGAAAGCATGGGGCCAGCCTCCATCGTCGTGGGCGACAATCCAGGGATCTTCGGCTACGGGGCCGATGAGGAATGCTTCAGAATGACAGGCTTGATGGAAGCGGCCAAGGGCTATTATCAAAATATCGGGAACGATTCACAGAAAGTAGATTTTAACCCCGATTTCATGTCCGCGGTGAGCCTCTCCCGAGCTGTCGTAGAGGCCGATCTGATCATCAGTCTGCCGAAATTCAAAACCCACGGCCTAACGGTCATCACCGGAGCGATCAAAAACAGCTATGGTCTTTTGCCCGGCGCCCAGAAAGCCAAACTGCATAAGGCGGCCGGCTGCGCCGAACGCTTCCATGAGTTGATCGTGGAGGTGTTCCGACTCCGGGTCCCCGACCTGTTCCTCGTCGACGTCGTGGTTGGTATGGAGGGTAATGGTCCGGCCTGCCCAGACCTCAGAAACATTGGCCTTGTTCTGGCTTCTGACAACGGCGTGGCTGTGGACGCTGTCATGGCGACAATGATGGGGTGTGAGCCGGGGCGACTGCGATTTCTTCAGAAGGCCAAGGACGCGGGTTTAGGGGACTACGACCTTGGCACGGTCGAACTCATCGGGGAGTTGAGACGATTGCCTGATTTCAGGCTTCCTCCGTTGGGCGGGGAAGCGATTTTTCGGAACGAGGCGATGCAGGCTTTCCTCCAGAGTCGAACGATCCTGCGACCGCAAGCCGATCCTGAGCTGTGTACAGATTGCGGCACCTGCATCGATCAATGTCCGGTGTCGGCTTTGTCGATGGATGGGCACCTCCCCCGGGTGGATGCCGACACTTGCATTACTTGCTTCTGCTGTCAGGAAATCTGCCCCGAGAAAGCCATGACCCTGAGATAGAGGATCTTTTTGGGCGGATCGTTCTCCATGTGTTTAGGGGAGTTGCGATCGGGAGGTTTAACTTGGGGGGCTCAGTTACTTCACCTTGGTAAATTCGGCGACCTTGAGGCGGTTCAGGGCTCGAAGCAAGGCCGCCCTGGCTCGATCTACATCGATCTCCGGAGTTCTTTCAGCCAATCGCTTTTCCGCTCTCTCCTTTGCAGCCTGTGCTCGCGAGACATCAATCTCATCAGGACGTTCCACTGCATCGGCCAAAAGGATTACTTTTTCCCCATCTGTCATCAGAAACCCGCCACTGGTAGAGAAGCTTAATGTTTCTCCGTTTTCCCGGGTCACCCTGATGACTCCTGGTTTAAGGCTCGATACAAAGGGAGTATGATTGGCCAGAATGCTGAAATAACCCTCCGTCCCCGGCGCATTCACAGACGTGATCGCCTCGCTGAAGGACACCTTCTTCAGGGTCACGATGTCAAGAGGGAATTGTCTTTGGTCCATCTTATTCGATTCTCGAAAAATCCGAAATCCTAATCTCTAAATCCTAAACAAATTCTAATTTCGAATGACAAAATTTTCAAAACTTCCCTATTCTCATGCTCTGAATTTCGTCCTTTGGTCATTTGAGATTGTTTCGAAATTCGTGCTCCGGGTTTAGGATTTTTATCCTTAATGCATTTCTTCTCTTAATCGTTGGGCCTTCTCGACCACCTCGTCGATGTTTCCCACCATATAAAAAGCCTGCTCCGGAAGGTCGTCATGTTTTCCCTCAAGGATTTCTTTGAAGCCGCGGATCGTCTCCGGCAGAGGGACATACCTTCCCCGGGAACCCGTAAACTGTTCTGCCACAAAGAACGGTTGAGAGAGGAATCTCTGCATTCTTCTAGCCCGAGCAACGGTCAGCTTATCTTCCTCAGAGAGTTCTTCCATTCCAAGAATCGCAATGATATCTTGAAGCTCTTTATAGCGTTGGAGAACCTGTTGCACGCCACGGGCGACGCGATAGTGTTCCTCACCTACGATCCGGGGGTCAAGGATTCTTGACGTGGAATCCAAAGGATCGACGGCTGGATAGATTCCCAATTCAGCCAGTTGCCGCGATAACACCGTGGTCGCATCCAGATGGGAGAAGGTCGTAGCCGGTGCCGGGTCGGTGAGGTCATCGGCAGGAACATAGATGGCCTGGACGGATGTGATGGACCCTCTTTTGGTTGAAGTAATTCGTTCCTGAAGTTCGCCCATCTCTGTTGACAGCGTAGGTTGATATCCGACGGCTGAAGGCATTCTTCCGAGCAGAGCCGAGACCTCAGAGCCTGCCTGGACAAAACGGAAGATATTATCGATGAAGAGGAGCACGTCCTGACCTTCTTCATCCCGGAAGTATTCAGCCTGGGTAAGGGCAGAGAGACCGATGCGAAGCCTTGCTCCAGGCGGTTCGTTCATCTGACCGAAGACGAGAACGGTTTTTTCAATAACGCGGGATGCCTTCATCTCGAGCCAGAGGTCATTTCCCTCTCTGGTTCGCTCTCCCACACCGCCGAAAACAGAAAACCCTCCGTGCTCTGTCGCAATGTTACGAATCAGTTCCATGATCAAAACGGTCTTTCCCACGCCTGCCCCACCGAAGAGGCCGACTTTTCCACCTTTGGCGTAGGGCTCGAGGAGGTCGACTACCTTGAGACCTGTCTCAAAGACTTGAGTGGAAGGAACCTGTTCTTCAAAAGGTGGCGGGGGGCGGTGGATGGGATATCGTTTCTTCGTCGGGCAGTCACCTAATTTATCAATAGGCTCTCCAAGGAGATTGAAGACCCTTCCCAGAGTTTCTCTCCCAACGGGCATGGTGATCGGTTCTCCAGTATCCAGAGCCTCCATTCCACGGACCAACCCGTCGGTCGTGGACGTTGCTATACAGCGGAGGACATTCTCGCCAAGATATTGGGCCACCTCGATGATCAATTTCGTCCCATCCGGTCTGTCAATTTGAATCGCATTGTATAAGGCAGGTAATTCTTCAGCGAAGAATTCCACATCCACTACTGGACCGATAACCCTCAACACTTTTCCGACTTTCAATGTCCTACCTCCTTCGTTTAAACGTGGTTCGTGATTTGTGACTCGTGGTTCGTGGTTTTTTCACGATTCACGACTCACGTTTCACGGGTCACCCTTTTTGTCGGGCATACCGGAGAGCTTCCGCACCGGTGGTCACCTCCAAGAGCTCTTTGGTAATGGAAGCCTGCCGGGCCTTGTTGTAACTCAGGGTGAGGAAAGAAATCATCTCTTCAGCATTCTCCGTCGCCGACTTCATCGAGACCATTCGAGCACCTTGCTCGCTTGCCACAGACTCGACCAGGCCATTGTAAATCTGGGCTTCGAGATATTTTGGTAGCAGGAGAGACATGATCTCTTCCGGATCGGGTTCGAAAAGAGGCTCCCCCTTGATACGCCCTCCTGTCTTGAGAACCTCTGATTTTTCCAAAGGCAATAACTTCATCGTTGTAGGTCGCGTATTCATGGCAGAAAAATAGCGAGTGTAAATCAGGTCTACCTCATCGTAATGTCCTTCTTCAAAGCCTTTAATGACGACTCCAGAAATCTCTTTCACCTCCTGAAGGGTGATGTCTTTTGAGATTTGGAGAAGGGTGTGGTCAACGGGGTATTTCTTTCTCCTGTAAGAATCATACCCCTTCCTTCCGATCAGAATGAGGCGAAGGTCCTTATCAGGAAATTGATCAAGGAATTTATGAGCATGATTGAGGACATTCGCATTATAGCCACCGCAGAGCCCCTTGTCTGCAGTAATGAGGACCAAACCGATCTTGTTGACTTGACGCTTGACAAGCAGGGGGTGGCGGATCGTGGAAAGAGAGGGGGCAAGGGTTTCCATAAATTCCTGGATTTTCTGAGCATAGGGTCTTGCAGAACGGAGTCGATCCTCAGCCCGCTTGAGGCGGGAGACAGCGATCATCTCCATGGCACGAGTGATCTGCTGGATGCTGATCACACTTCGAATTCTTCGTTTGATTTCTCTTGTCCCGAGCATGTTCCAAATTACCAATGGAATTTCCCCTCCCCGGCGGGAGGGGACAAAGGGGAGGGGGACTTAATCTTTTCACCCTCACCCCAACCCTCTCCCGCTTGCGGGCCGAACCCTTCAGCGGGCAGGCCCGTCAAGGAAGAGGGGGAAGCGTTTGCGATTATGCAGAAACAAAATTCTTCTTATATTCTTGAGCCGCCTGATGGAGCAATTTCGAAAGTTCCTCTGGAAGCTCCCTCTGCTGCCGAATCCCTTGAGGAATCTGCGGGTATCTCTCTCGGACAAAAGGATAGAACCCTGATTCAAAGTCCTTCACCTTGTCTATCGGCAGGTCGTCGAGATATCCGTTCTCCGCCACAAAGATAATCATCACCTGATCTTCGACCGGCATCGGAACGTATTGGGGTTGTTTCAAGACCTCCACGAGACGTTCTCCACGCGTGATCTGGGCTTGAGTCGCCTTGTCCAATTCAGAACCGAATTTGGCAAAGGTGACCAACTCTCGATATTGGGCAAGGTCGAGCCTGAGCATTCCCGCCACCTTCTTCATCGCCTTGATCTGTGCATTCCCACCGACTCTGGAAACGGAGAGACCCACTGAGACGGCGGGTCGAACGCCCGCATAGAAAAGGTCACCCTCCAAATAGATTTGACCATCGGTAATCGAAATGACATTCGTAGGAATGTAGGCCGAAAAATCGCCTGCCTGGGTCTCCACAATGGGCAGGGCAGTGAGAGATCCTCCTCCCAGCTCATCATTGAGTTTGGCCGCCCTTTCCAACAGCCTCGAATGAAGATTGAAGATGTCTCCTGGGAAGGCTTCCCGTCCAGGTGGTCTTCTCAAGAGGAGGGAGACCTGTCGGTAAGCCACAGCATGTTTCCAGAGGTCGTCATAAATGATCAGAGCATGGCGGCCGGTATCCCTGAATTCTTCCCCCATAGCGCAGCCTGCATACGGGGCCACGAATTGCATGGGTGCAGGATCACTGGCCGTCGCTGCGACCACGATCGTATACTCCATCGCGCCGTACTCCTGTAAGGTTTTGACGACGGCCGCCACGGTGGACTGCTTCTGTCCGATCGCCACGTAGATACAGATGACGTCCCTTCCTTTTTGATTCAAGATCGTATCTACGGCAATTGCTGTCTTTCCGGTCTGGCGGTCACCGATGATCAATTCTCGTTGGCCTCTTCCAATGGGGATCATGGAGTCAATGCATTTCAACCCTGTCTGGAGGGGTTCCTTTACCGGTTGTCTTTCCACTACATTGGGTGCGACCCCCTCGATCAGTCGCAATTTATCGGTGTGGATGGGGCCCTTTCCATCGATGGGCTGGCCCAAGGCATTGACGATTCTCCCGACTAAAGCATCCCCTACCGGGACGGAGAGCACCTTACTGGTTCTCCTGACCGGGTCCCCTTGTTCGATATGGGCAATATCGCCAAGAATCATAGCGCCGATCTGGTACTCTTCGAGGTTGAGGGCGACCCCATAGATCCCTTCCGGGAATTCGAGCATCTCAGCGGACATACAACTGGGAAGGCCTTTGATCCGGGCAATCCCGTCTCCGGCCTCGACCACTTCACCCACCTCCTCCGATTCCATCCTGACTTGATACTGTTCGATATGCTTTTTTAGAATTGCCGATATTTCTTCCGGATTGATCTTTAGTTCCACAGTCCGCACTCCTTTTTTGGGTTAAGCAGTTTTGACCATTTCATTCTTAATTTCTTCGAGCCGATGTTTGACACTTCCATCAATCACCTTATCCTCGACCTTGACAATGACCCCGCCGAGGATCGAATCATCGACCATGAGTTTGAGAAAAACTCGCTTCTTCGTGACCTTGGAGAGTTCCTGCTCGAGACGCTTCGCCAGATCCTCTGAAAGAGGGATTGAAGTAATCACCTCTGCCGTCACTTTTTCACGGGCCTCTTGGGCCAACGTGAAAAAGGCCTCGATGATCATTGGCAGCCTCCGCTGCCTTCCCTGATCGACCACCATGTCCATCCAGTGAAGGGTGATCGGCGAGATCTTCCCGCCGAAAATCTGAGAGAGGCCACTTTTCTTCCCCTCGGAGGAGATCTTGGGATTGCTCAGAAACTCCCTCAGCTCGGAATTCGAATCCAAAGATTTGTTCAGTCGGGTCAGTTCCTCTTCCACCCGATCCAGTGTCTCCTCAGCCCGGGCAACCTGAAAGAGGGCCTCCGCATAGGACTTTACCAATAGGTCACTTGCCATAGAGGTCACCTACCTTAGAGACATATTCCTCCACAAGCCGGCGGTTGTCTTCTGTATTGAGAGATTTGTTGATGATCTTTGTTGCCGCCATGATGGAGAGATCAGCGATTTTCTCCTGAAGCTCAAGGATGGCCTTCTGTTTTTGAAGTTCGATCTCTTCCTGCGCCCTCTTGACAGTCTGGTTGGACTCTTCCTGGGCCTTCTGGACGATTTCCTTTTTTATGTTTTCGCCCAATGATTTGCCCTCGTTGATGATCTTCTGGGCTTCTGAACGGGCCTCGGCAAGCCGGCGTTTGTACTCCTCTAAGAGATTCTCAGCTTCCTTTTTCGTCTTTTGGGCCTCTTCCAGCTGCTGTTTAATGGTCTCCTCTCTCTTCTTCATCCCTTTGAGGATCTGGGGGAAAGCCACTTTCCACAAAAGACCGAGAAGAAGAAAGAAAGAAATAATGGTCCAGATAATTAATCCAGGTTCCGCCTTAAACATATTCCGCTCCCTCTCTGTTCACCTATTTCTGTCTATTGTCTGCCTGGCAGTAGACAGGGTAGTTAGGTTTAGTCCATGACGATTGGAATTTTTTCACTTCTCCATTTGCCTGACATAGAGTCTAAGTCAAATGACCCTTACCTTTTTCAAGCCGATGCCTAAAGAGATAAAATTAGAAAATAAGCAAGAAGGTGATGACCAAAGCATAAAGAGCCAATGCCTCGACAAATGCAACCCCGATAAACATGGTGGTTCGAAGCAGTCCTGCAGATTCAGGCTGCCGAGCCATTCCTTCAAGGGCTTTCCCCACCAGGATCCCCATGCCAATTCCTGTTCCAAGGGCTCCTAACCCGATGCTCAATCCTCCACCTAATTTAGCAAGACCAGGGACCAATTGACCGATACCAGCTGCATCCATTATTAACCTCCTCCCTTCAATTAGAAAGTAGATTGTAGAACGCGGATAGCGGTTCACGACTATCCACCTTCCACTTTCTATGTTCGGTTTAGTGCTCTGGGTGTACCGCAAGACTTATGTAGATTGAAGCCAAGATCGCAAAGATGAATGCTTGTAACAAGGAAACGAAAATCTCAAAGGCCATCATCACCACAGCCATGACCACGGACACTGGGGTAACAAAATATGCGACAATACCTTGAAACATAAAAATCATTGAAATAAAAACCAAAATCACCATATGCCCCGCTGTCATGTTGGCAAAGAGTCGGACGGCGAGAGAAAAGGGTCTGGCAAGTTGACTGATGATCTCAACAATGATCATGAAACCGATGAGGACTTTACCCATGATGCCACGGGGCATTCCTTTGGGAACAAAGGTCTTGCAGTATCCGAGTAAGCCGTGCCTGACGATTCCCGCCCCCTGAGTACAAATAAAGACAATTGCTGCCAGAGATGCAGTGACGTTAATGTTGGACGTGGCCGTGAACATTTTGGGAACAAGCCCAAGGAGGTTACAGAAGAGGATGAAAAAGAAAAGGGTAGCAATAAAGGGAAACCACTTCATTCCCTCTTCACCCAGGATCTCCTGGATAAGGCTCTGTCTCGCAAAATTGACGAGCGATTCCATCAAGTTCTGAAGCCCTCTTGGGATGAGTCTTCCGATTCGACCTGCCAGCGTTAACGTTAGAAAGACTAAAACACCGGCAATCCAGATCGAAACCACCGCATTGGTTATGGAAATATCAATGCCACCAATTTTCAGGGGGATGATTACATGGGGCTGGAGGTGTTCCATCAAGTTCATAGACGTTTCCTCACATCTCGGTGTGTTGTTTCATCAAAGGTTTTGCTTCTCGGTAAACCCGGGCCGCCTTCCATATTGTGCAGAGGGTAAAAAAGATAACAAAACTGATCAGACATGTTTGAAAATGAATCCATTTAATTCTTGTGAGCCCGTAGAAAATGATACCGATCAACGTCAGCCGTGCAATAAATCCTATCAGGGTAAGGGCAATGGAGGTCGTTTTGGAATGAGAGGCGATCCTGGAAGAATAGAACCCCGAAGCCAAGAAATTGAGCAAAGCCAGGGTGACCCCGACGATCACTCCCAGAAGAAAAGGATTCATTTTATTCCTTTTTCTTGTTCTCCTGTTCGAGGAGTCGAAAAAGGCTTCGAAAGCCGGCCGCGGAACCGAAGATGAAACCGACGATCATCAGCCAAGGTTTGGTATGGAATAGATAATCCAAACCATATCCACCGAATGTCCCGATCAAAACTGAGACCATCATTTCTGTGCCAATACTGGCATACCGCATCCATTCGCCAAGGGTTCTCTTCGGTTTTTGATCGGTAGACATTAGGGCCCGGTAAATTGTGAATTAATAAACATATAACGAATACTTTGTCAATAATTTTTTTATTTAGTAGTTTCAGGTAGAGGATCGTCTGTTTTTGGGGAGGGAAAGTCAACGCTATCCTCTTTCTTATCGGGAGAACCCTTCATCTTGCAATTGCCTTCGAAGATTCCACCCTCATTTATAATAAGGATCGGCGTCAACAGGGTCCCGTATACCTTACCTGTGGAATGGATTTCCACACGGGCCTTGGCATAGACATCCGCCTCGACCAAGCCGTTGATGACGATCGTGTTGAGCATGATTTTCCCTTTGACGCTTGCTGTTTCACCCACGACTAATGTTCCACTTTCAAAGATCTCCCCTTCGAACTTTCCATCCAGACGAAAAACGCCTTCAAAGGTCATCTTCCCCTCAAAGACCGTCTCTTTTCCCAGATAAGCACTGATTTCCTCCGAGGCGGGTGGAGAGGTGGGACCGCTACTGCTCTTGGAGAACACCGATTTTCCTCCTGACATAGATCGCTCCTTTCACACATTGCATCGCGCAGAAAGCATAGCACTTAAAGTTCCAAATTACAAATCCCAGACGAATTCGCGTCACACCATCGCTCGGCCAATTTCAAACCGTTATACGCTATGCAGGTTTTCCAAGAATGGCTTGTACAATCCTTTCCAAATCGTCGTGGGAATAGTACTCAATCTCTATCTTTCCCCTTTTATCTTTTTGGGTGATCAGGACTTTCGTCCCTAAGTATTTCCTCAAAGAATCCCTGAGGCTGCTCAACTGGCTCTCCAGGTCTCCTCGTTTTTTGCCCGGAGAGGTAGGGGGCTTTACAGGTTTTACTGACCATCGTTTCACGATGGCTTCAGCCTCTCTCACCGAAAGGCCCTTCTTGATAATGAGGGCACAGAGTTCCTTCTGCTTCTCCTTACTCTCGAGGCTGAGGATCGCTCTGGCGTGTCCGGAAGTAATGCGATCCTGCAGGAGTTGATTTCTTACCTCCAAGGGGAGCCTTAAGAGGCGGAGGGTATTGGTGATGGTCGTGCGATCCTTGCCCATCCGTTTACTCACGTCCTCCTGGCTGATGTTGAACTCTTCTATCAGATGCTTGAATGCCTCCGCAGCCTCAATCGGGTTGAGGTCTTCTCTCTGGAGGTTTTCAATGAGAGAGATTTCCAAAGCCTCTCTTCCTTGGACCTCTTTTACCAATACGGGAACTTCTTTGAGCCCTGCCTTTTGAGCCGCCCGCCAGCGACGTTCTCCGACGATCAGTTCATAGCCCTGATCCGTCCTTCGGACGATGAGGGGCTCCAGAATCCCTTTCTCCTTGATGGAGTCTGCCAATTCCTCGATTTTTGATTCGTCAAAACGCTTTCGGGGCTGAGATCGGTTCGGGGAGATTTCTTCGATGCCACAATAGAGGAGTGTCTTCGGTTCCACCTGTCCAAATTCCGGGAGGAGCGCTCCCAGGCCCTTTCCTAAAGCCATTCGCTTAGTCGCCATCGATCTTTCCATCCATCATGATTTCTCTGGCCAGGTTCAGGTAACTTTCCGCGCCCTTCGAATGAATATCGTAGAGGAGGACCGGTTTCCCGTAACTGGGAGCTTCGCTTAGACGAATATTTCGTGGGATGACGGTCCTGAATACCCTGTCCTTAAAGTGATTTTTCACTTCTTCGGCAACCTGGTGAGAGAGGTTATTCCGGACGTCAAACATGGTGAGGAGAATTCCTTCGATCTCCAATTTCGGGTTGAGAGATTGTTTAATCAGGCGTATCGTCTTGAGAAGCTGGCCCAGCCCTTCAAGGGCATAATATTCACACTGTAAGGGAATGATGACGGAGTGGGCGGCAGTCAGGGAGTTAATGGTCAGCAGGCCCAGGGAAGGGGGGCAATCGATAAAGATATAGTCATATTCGGCCTCGACCTCCTTGATTAATTTACCCAGCCTTTTCTCGCGGTCTTTTTCCTGGATCAGCTCCACCTCTGCTCCGATGAGATCCATGTTGGAAATGATCACGTCCAAACAGGCGAGGGAGGTCTTTTGGATCATGCCCTTCATCCCTGATCCACGGAGCAGGGCATGATAGACGGTCCCGTCGGACCCTTCTTTGTCTAATCCGACACCGCTCGTTGAATTTCCCTGGGGATCAATATCGATGAGGAGAACTTTTTTCTCTGCCGCAGCGATGGAAGCGGAAAGATTGACCGCCGTGGTCGTCTTCCCTACTCCCCCTTTTTGATTGGCGATACAGATGACCCTTGCCATAAAAATCCTGTGGAATGATGGAATATTGGAATAGCGGACTACTGTCTTATGCTTCATGTAAATCCGTTATTCCAGTGTTCCATGCTTCCAGTATTCCCAATCAAACTCTATATAGCATAAAAAAGGGAACAATGGGAAGGCTAAACTTGTTGCTTTTCAAACAGGAGAATGGTTCTCTTGAAATGGCTGAAGGGAAGGGTCAGCGGAACCGCTCTCTTCAATCGGTATGGTGTTTCCTCCGTTTCCGTGAAAAGGTAGGTTTGCTTATCGTCGCGCTCACCTTTCATGGCAATGGCTGTTCCTCCTCCTTTCAAGAAAGGAAAGCTCAGGACGAGAAAGGTTCGAAGATCGGAGAAAGCTCTTGAGAGGGTAATGTCAAATCGCCCTCCCAGGCTTTGGAGGATTCCCGTATCTTGAACACGGCCATGGATCGCTTCTACTCCTTTTAAACCCAGCGTTCGAATGATATGCCTTTGGAAATCGATTTTTTTACGAACAGAGTCAACCAAGGTTATTCTAAAGATGGGTTGAACGATTTTCAAGGGGATGCCGGGGAAGCCTGCCCCTGATCCGATGTCCAAGATAGAGACGTCTTGGGGGAGATCAGGGTTAACGGACAGGGAATCAAGAAAATGTTTCAGTACGATTCCTTTTTCTGATCGGATGGCAGTGAGATTGATCTTTTGATTCCATTTGAGAAGTTCTTTGAGGTAGAGATCGAAAGCTCCAATCGCTTTTCCATCTAAATAAATTCCAAAAGCCTTTGCCCCTTCGATAAGAAGCTCTTTATTCTCCGCCTGCATTAAAAGACCTTTATCATAAAACCCAGACTTTTGAAAGAATGGAACTCATCGGCGCATGCTTCTTATTACGACTAAACGAACCCTTCATCCAGACTAACCTCTAGGCATATATAATAACATCTTGATATTATTATCTAAATTTCTGTCTCATAATTTGAAAAAAGACGACAGAAATATTATGCTTATATTAGGAGATGAGATATCATGCTGAAATATTTGATCGATTTATTGCTTTTTGCGATTGCAGGGCTGTCGCTTTTTCCCTGGGTTTTTCTTTTTGATCAGCTTCTCAAAAAATAGGGGTTGCAGATAACGGAATTGCCAAAGGAAAAGATTTTAGAACTAAAGTCAAAAAAGGGTGACTTTTTAAGAAGGCGGCTAGACAAGGGGCGATCTTGAAGCCACTCCGTTAAATCCGTAGGCTGAAGGACAAGAAAGTCTAACTTTAGCTCCGTTTCCAGGAGGGGAACGGAGCTTCTTATTTCTAATTCTTGTTGATTTGTTCATCTGGATTTATTAGATTGGGAATATAACAATCGCCCGACAGCTCGGGGGGAGGAGGAAAATGATGATCAACCGAATATTTTTAGCAGGCATATTCATTTTGTTAACTGCCTTTCCAGCTTCAGCCCAGTTGGACAGAATCTTCAAAAGCCTGGGAGGCGGTGAAAAGAGTTCGTTGAGCGATGCGAAGATTGGTTCTGGTTTAAAAGAAGCCTTGAAGGTAGGAACTGAAAACGCGGTAAATTTCACAGGGAAGACGGATGGGTACTTTCTGAATCAGGCAATCAAGATCCTGATGCCAGAAAAATTGAGGACCTTCGAAAAAGGTTTGAGGGCAGTCGGCTATGGTCCGCAGGTAGATGAGTTCGTCCTGAGCATGAACCGCGCCGCCGAGAAGTCAGCTCCATTTGCCAAACAGATTTTCTGGGATGCGATTGGAGAGATGACGTTTGAAGATGCAAGGAAAATTCTATCCGGAAATGAGACGGCTGCTACTGAGTATTTCAGGGGAAAGACGACGGACAAACTTACAGCTGTGTTCAAACCAATCGTCGACAAGTCAATGAATGAGGTGGGTGTGACCCACCAATATAATGAACTCGTCGGATATTACGAGAAGATCCCGTTTGTCAAGAAAGAGACATTTGACCTTGACCATTATGTTGTGACCAAGGCTCTCGACGGGTTATTCTACATGGTGGGCGAGGAAGAAAAGAAAATCCGGAAGAACCCGGCAGCCCGGACCACCGAACTCTTGAAAGAAGTCTTCGGAAAATAAGCCGCGTTTTCTTGAAGCCAACAAAAGGAAAGTCTCACTGGAAGCGATTTCCCCTGCCTCTTTTCCCTAACTATTTCTTTTTTTGACCTGAAAAGTGTTTTTCTGTTAGAATGCCCACAATTCAGCCACTCATGAACTGTGAACGATGGACGATGAACAATGAACCATAAACCATAAACGATGAACAATGGACAAAAGAGAGAATACACGGTTCGTCGTTAATGGATAAAACGGGCATCTTAACCTTAACCTTTGGACAAAGGACTTTCATCTTATGACCAAAATCAAGACACATTTCGTCTGTCAATCCTGCGGATACCAGGCGCCTAAATGGTTGGGAAAGTGCCCCGGATGCCAGGAGTGGAACACCTTTGCTGAGGAGCGGGTGATCGAGGAGAAAGTTCCCGAGCGAGACCTTCTCGGTTTTGAGAGCGAGGCGATCCCAATGCCTATCACTGAAATTATGGGTGAGGACAAGGGAAGGCTTCAGATCGGTATAGGGGAATTTGATCGAGTCTTGGGCGGCGGGATCGTTTTGGGGTCAGTGGTGTTGGTCGGAGGCGATCCAGGTATCGGCAAATCGACCCTTCTCCTTCAAGTGACGAACCGTTTGGCCTCGAGAGGAAAGAAGGTCCTTTACGTTTCTGGAGAAGAGTCCCTCCAGCAGACCAAGATGAGGGCAGATCGTTTGGGGATCTCCTCAGAACACCTCTTCGTGGTCTCAGAGACATCGATAGAAAAAATTCTCCAGGATATCCAGGCGGTCAAACCTTCAACCGTAGTCGTCGATTCGATTCAGACCATTTATTCCTCCGAACTCCCTTCGACACCCGGATCGATCAGTCAGGTGAGGGAGGCGTCAAGCCGGCTGCTCTATCTGGCGAAGCATCTCTCTGTTCCCATCTTTCTCGTCGGTCATGTGACCAAGGAGGGTTTTATTGCAGGGCCAAAAGTTTTAGAGCATATGGTCGATACCGTTCTTTACGTCGAGGGAGAAGCCACTCACGCGTTCCGCATCTTGAGGGCAGTGAAAAATCGTTTCGGCTCCACCAACGAGATTGGGGTCTTCGAGATGAAGGATTCGGGATTGGTAGAGGTGGTCAGCCCCTCTGAATTTTTCCTTTCTGAGCGGGCGCAGCCCACCTCTGGCTCCGTCGTTATGCCCAGCCTGGAAGGTTCAAGACCCATCTTGATTGAGCTTCAGGCCTTGGTCGTTCCGACCAGCTTCGGGGTCCCGCGAAGAACAGCCGAAGGAGTCGATGTGAACCGTGTCTCACTCCTGGTTGCTGTGATGGAGAAAAGACTGGGAGTCCACCTGGGAAATCAGGATATTTTTGTCAATATTGCTGGAGGAATGAGAGTGGAGGAGCCTGCTGCTGAT
>Ga0187780_10001704_pt1 | contig 16622 bp, 11 predicted proteins | sample 1015_Q2_SP10_20__FD_132429 | JGI IMG/M metagenome (GOLD analysis project Ga0187780, IMG submission 132429) | Tropical peat soil microbial communities from peatlands in Department of Meta, Colombia - 1015_Q2_SP10_20_MG | ecosystem: Environmental > Terrestrial > Soil > Wetlands > Peat | place... | reverse complement strand
GCGCAGCCTGGCCTTCACTTTCCTCGCCTGGATCTGCTCGTAAACTAGATTCTTCATCCCGAACCTCCTGCGGTGGGTTGAGAGAATATCCCACCTGTCCGGGATGTCTATTAGCAGCTACACAGATGTCTTTCAGAGAGGCATCTTTCTTCCAGCAAGCCGTGCAAGTGTCGATGCATTCCATCAAGTCGGGAATATAAGCGGCGCAGTGGCAGCCGCATCTGTCTTTCTGGGTTGGGAGGTTTTGACATCTCACATGATAGTCCGTGACGCTATCGAATTGTGGGCAAGTCCCTAACGGGTCTACCAACCTGACAGGATTATTCGAGACGTATGGATAGAAATTAGACTGTTTTGCATTGAACCTGAGTGGGTCCTCGTTAACGAACCGACCTGTGTTTGAATCGTAGTATCTGGCGCAGTAATACGATGCCTGTGGATTTCTCCGTCCCGTTTGCTCCGGCCAGCCTAATAGCCCTGAGGTGTGGCAGGCTTCGCTCCGTGATGCTTCTTGGCCAGTTATAGGCATCATCGTTCTTATTGTACTTTTCGGATGGACAAGAGGCTTAACACTGGGAAACAGTGTGCCTATTCAGCCTCTCCCGAACGAGTCTCACTCAAATTTTGTAAGGTTTCGACATCTACTGGTTGGGCGGAGCTGTTCTGCAACTTTCCGTCCTGGGCAATTTCGGAGTCCAACCGCGCGCCAGGGTGCGTGCTCGTGTGGACTTGTTTCAGCGGGTGCCCCGGGTGCCGGTCTCGCACCTGGGGCTTTTGACTTTGCCCCCTTTCCGCCTCGTCCCGCACCCGCGTTAACCTTCGCCCCTCATCCGCAGCCACTCAATCCCTATTTCCTGCCATTCCATGAGTTTTACTTTACCAATCAGATACCAGCATGCTAACATTCCGCGTGTTTATCGATCGCCAGCCCCGCCGCCCGGTCTGCCCATATCCCTCAGCACCAACCCATCCCTCTCAATGGCCATACCTCCAGACCGACGAAAATCTGCCCTCTGTTTTCAATCGCTTGCGCACTCTTCTGTTTTACGTAGGACTTAAGTCCTTTGTTTGCCACTCTTACGAAAAAGACGGGGGTGTACCCACTTTCTTCCCATTTGGAAACCGAGCATCGGACAAGCACGCGAATCCTGCTGATCTGCCCCTGGCCCCGCGCGCCGAACCATACGACGAGCAGACGCTGCTGGCATCAGGCATGTCTGCTGGAGAAAAAGTTTGAAACGATTCCCGAATTGGGAGCACAACGTACTGCTTGGGAGGCTGGATTCCTGGACTCCTGTGAAGAACCTGTGCCGCCTCCAGTTGCTGCTAGTAACCAGCTTACATTCAATGGGTTACGGTCACTAGTGGCGGAGAAGAGGCGAAAACAGGGCAGGCGGCCTCCCAGTTTGGAGCAGTATTCGTTTATCGACAAAAAAAATGGTTTGGTACGACAGTACTGTAAAGAGACCGCGGTTTGTGGTACCGTTCCGCCATTGTCATTATCGGGCCTGGTCGTCAGTATTGGGCTGTGTGGGCAAGGTTCGTGCTAATAACCTCTCTCCTTCTGTGCTTTCGTTTTGGCACCCTGCTAGCACGTCAGTACAGGCACAAACCCGTCGAATGAGGTAGGCAAAGTAGCCTGAGTCGTTCGGAAAACCAGATTTGAGGTTAGTAGAAATGTCCCTGCTTCACTTTCGCTGCAAGGAACGGCGCCGGACGCTTCGGGTAGCGTTGACGGTGCCGCTGACCATCCACGGAAAAACCGACGCCGGCGAGAGATTTTGCGCACAAACCGCATCGCAGTCCGTTAACCGCCATGGTGTGCTTTTTCCGCTGGAAGAGATCGTGCTCGTGGGACAGACGCTGATTCTGGTCAATGACCATACCGCGCAGTCCATGGAATGCCGCGTCGTTTCCATCCACCGCGCTCGCGATGGAAAGCAATATATCGGAGTGGAATTTTTGTCGCCGGAAACCAACTTCTGGCACATGCAATTCCCGATACCGGGAACGAAGCCGCTGCGGCGCGTCGTGCCAACCAAAGTCACGGCGTAATCCAGAATTCCTGAAGTTTCTGTCCATCCTACTTTTTGTGTCTCTTGGTGCGACCTGGCATAGAATTCGTGCGTGCCGCAACCTCCCAAGCAGATTGGCTTGATCTCCGACACTCATGGATTGCTGCGGCCGCAGGCTTTGGAAGCGCTGCGCGGTTCGGACCTTATTATTCATGCGGGCGACGTGGGCAAACCAGAGATTCTCGACGCCCTTAGGGCGCTTGCGCCGGTCGTTGCCGTGCGTGGAAATGTGGACACTGACGATTGGGCGCGGGCGTTGCCGGAAACGGCAGTGGCAGAGGCTGGCGCGGTGCTTTTTTATGTCCTCCACGATTTGAATGCTCTGGACCTGGACCCAAAAGCCGCAGGCTTTCATGTTGTGGTCAGCGGGCACTCCCACCAACCTGGAAAATACGAACGCGCGGGCGTGCTTTACATCAATCCAGGAAGCGCAGGGCCGCGGCGGTTTCAATTGCCCGCTTCGCTGGCTCGCCTCGATCTGAGCAAAACTCCATTTGCTGTTGCGTTCGTCAAGCTCGAAAACTAGCCTTCGTCCTTTGTTAGCCTGGTGAGATCGCGTGGCGCGTTTTCCTTTTGGGTCGCGTAGTGGGAGAATCAAGGGGGATAGGGTGTGCGGCCATGCCTGCGAAGAAGAAAATGAAAGCGCGCAGCCGGCGCGCAAACTCTCCACGCCCCAAGACGAAGCGAGCGCGGAACAATTCATCGACGCGTTTAGCAGCGGACCGCGGATCTTCGATTCGCAAACGGAACAAGAGGAAGAAGAAAGTTCGTGGCACCGCTGCCCTGGTCGAGATAGTGGGCTTCGAACCGCGCGGCCTCGGTTCTCGCACAGGCGGCCAAGCCGGCGATTTGCAAGGACTCTCTGGGGCGCAACGCGCGGCCTCGGAAAGCGTGGAAGAGTTGCTCGAGGAAGGGAATGCCTTCGAAGCGGAGTTCGTCAAAGGCGTAGAAGACGCCGACGATGCCGATGAAGTGGAAGTGGAAAGCCACGAAGTCCCCGAGGACGACGTTCCTGAAGAATATCTCGAACAACAGTAGCCTTCCGCTTTGCGCCCCCGGTCCCTATCAAGCGCCGGACGGCCCTTTAGAACAAGCACTTTTCTCCGCCATGGAGCTGCTCCAGAAAGGTCATGCCTTGGTTTGACCAAAACGAGCAGGGACAGGTACCAGAGGATAAAGCCGAGCAGGGAAGGCTAACGCTGCGAATTTTGGGTACCGATGGCCATGTCGTAAGATATTGATAATAAATAGCTTAAATTTAGTTTGAGGCGGTGGGTCAGTAACGAACTAGAAATGGTACTAGAGCCCCGGTTCCAAAATCTCCATTACCCCCGCTAGGACAGTAGTTGGGTCCAAATTGAAACAAACGCTCCATAGCCTGATTTTGCCCCTGCGCTCATAATTTCTACAAGTCCAGGCAATGTCCCGCAAGAGGCAAGACGAACTTACAACGCTTTACAGGAGAAGTAAGAGCATGCGTACACGCCAGAAAGGGTTCTCTCTCATCGAACTGATGATCGTAGTGGCGATCATCCTTATTATTGCGGCCATCGCCATCCCCAACCTCCTGAGTGCAAGAATGGCTGGCAATGAAGCTTCGGCAGTCGGCTCCGTCAGGACGCTGAACACGGCTTGCGTCACCTACAATTCGACGTGGGGCGTGGGCTATCCGGCGCTGCTTTCGAATCTCGGCCCCGGCACTCCTGCTACCTCCACGAACGCAGACCTGATCGATGTTGTCTTGGCAAGTGGGACCAAGAGCGGCTACAGCTTTGTCTACGTTGCCGGAGCGCCAGATGGCGCGGGCAACATCGACACCTACGCGGTGAATGCTAATCCGACCACTCCAGGATCGAGCGGCATCCGCTTCTTCTATACCGATCAGGGCGGCGTGATCACGTACGCGTATGGGACGCCCGCCGGCATCGCCGACAACCCGCTCTAAAGTTTTTGCTCCCAGCCCGCCTGGACAAGTTCTTTCTGGCGGAAGAAAACAATAAGCCCAATCCGGTTGTCCCCCGGATTGGGCTTTTGCCTTTGAGTTGAGACCGAGCAGCCCTTAGCTCTCCGTTGTTGGTTCATAGTTTCTGGAAAACTCCTATTGACACCCCATAGGAATGAGTGGAGACTTCTATTGTTTTCCAATAGGAGCCTCATGGGCGACAAGGCAGATGTCTGGCAGGGCACCTTAGCCTTGATGATTCTCAAAACGCTGGAAACCCTCGGCCCGCTTCATGGGTATGGCATCGCCCGGCGCATCGAGCAAATCAGCGGCGATCAGCTCACCGTCAATTACGGCACGATTTATCCGGCGCTGCTCAAACTCGAGCAAGAGGGCAGCATTGCCTCGGAATGGGGCATTTCGGATAACAATCGCAAAGCGAAATATTACAAACTCACGCGCGCGGGCCGAAAGCAGCTGGAACGAGAGGCGCGTGAATGGCGACAAGCCCAGACCATCCTCGCAAAATTCCTCTCGGCGACAGAGCCGTCCACATGAGCTTCTTCGGCAAATCGCTGCAAGCGCGTTACCAGCGCCTGGTGGGCCTCTTTCGCAAACCGCGGCGCGATGCTGAGTTTGCGGAGGAGTTGGAGAGTCATCTCCATCTCCACGTCGAAGACAACATTCGCGCCGGCATGACACCGGAAGCCGCGCGGCGCGACGCTTTGATCAAACTCGGGGGCGTGCAGCAAACCAAAGAAAACTACCGCGATCGGATAGGTCTTCCCACATTGGAAGCTCTACTTCATGACTTGCGTTTTGGGGCGCGCATCCTGCGAAAAAATCCAGGTTCAACGGCCGCAGTGGTCATCGCGCTGGCGCTGGGCATCGGTGCAACCACGGCGATGTTCACGGTAGTGCGCTCCGTGCTGTTAAAGCCGCTTCCGTTCAAAGACCCATCGCGGCTGATACGCCTGTACGAACACAGTTCTGATGACAAGTTCCCGTTCAACTATGTTGCGCCTGGGATATTCGGCACCTGGAAGAAGGAAAGCCATAGCTTTTCCAGTTTGGCGATCCTTTCCGATGGGGCGCAGTACAACTTGTCTGGGACGAATGGCCAGCTTCCAGAAAAGGTTCGCGCTGCAGAGTGTTCCTGGGACTTGTTCCCCACGCTGGGTGTGGAGCCGGCGCTCGGGCGAACTTTCGCCGCGGAAGACGATCAACCGTCTGCGAATGCGACGGTTGTCCTGAGCTGGGGATTGTGGAAGAGGCGCTTCGGCGGCGATTCTTCGATCCTGAACCGCACGATACGTCTCGACGCCAAGGCTTATATCGTTATCGGTGTCATGCCGTCTTGGTTTGCCTATCCGGAGCAGAGCGTCCAATTGTGGACGCCCGTTTATCACGAAGAGTCTCCCCAGGATATGGAAATGCTCGATAGCCACGATTTCGCGGCAATCGGACGCCTCAAGCCTGGCGTTGCCGAAGCTCAGGCAACGCCGGAGCTCGCGTTAATCGTTCGGCGTCTGCACGATCAGCACCTTGATGATCCGTTCGTCAGCAAAAGCGCGGAAAGCCGGCCACTGCTCGAGGATATGGTGGGGGACATCAAGACGTCCCTCTACGTACTTCTGGCAGCGACATTCTGCGTTCTCCTGATCGCCTGTTTGAATGTGGCCAGCCTCCTAGTGGCGCGCGGGGCTGCCAGGAGAAAAGAGTTGGCGATTCGCACAGCGTTGGGGGGCAGCCGATGGCACCTGTTTGGCGAGCACCTGGCCGAGAGCTTCCTATTGTCCTCTTTCGGTGGCGCTGTTGGGTTCGTCATAGCGTTTGCCGCGATTCGGTGGTTTCTCGTGATGCGGCCGGAAATGAGCCGCATCGAAGCCATCCACATGGACGTCATGGTCGCGGTCTTTGTGATCGGTTTGATTTTTCTTTGTTCGCTTTTGTCGGGAGTTACGTCTTCGCTATCCATCCGCAGCGACCAGCTTCTTGCTTCGCTTCAGGAGTCGTCGCGTTCAAATAGTGCCGGCCTGGAGCGGGTCCATTTGCGAAAATGGCTGGTTTCTTTGGAGGTTGGGCTCACGGTTGTGCTGCTCATCGGGGCGGGGTTGCTGCTCAAAAGCTACTCACAACTGCTCTCTTCCAAGCTGGGGTGTGCCACCGACAATGTGCTCACCATGCGCTTCAGCCTTCCGGAAGCGCGGTATAGCCAGCCAGCGCAGCGTGTGACTTTCTTTGACTCATTGCTAGAGCGCGTTCGCGCTCTACCGGGAGTGCAGGCGGCTGCGCTTGTCCGCGCAGTTCCGGGCCAGGGCTACGCTGGAGACAACGGTCTTGAGATCGCGGAGCATCCTCCTTTGCCGCAAGGGCAGTTCGACTATGCAATGGTCCGCTGGGCGGATCCCGGGTATTTCGCGGCTCTTGGAATCCCCTTTTTGCGCGGGCACACTTTCGACGCAAACGCGCGGCTGGACGGCCCGTTGCAAGTCATCATCAGCGAATCATTCGCGAAGCAATATTTCCCAGACGAAGATCCCCTCGGCAAACATTTGCTGACGATCGGCCGCAGGCGCTTCCAAGTGGTCGGGGTCGTTGGTGATACGCGTTTCCTTGTCGCCCAAGCTCCCCGTGCGATGATGTATTTCCCGATCGACACATTCCTTTACGGAAATGTTCCGAACGAGGCGACTCTCGCCGTTCACTCAAACCGCGAGGTGACCTCGTTAGCTTTACCCATCCAACGAGTCATCCAACAGCTTGACCCTGAATTGGCTGTTTCCGATGTTCTGACGATGAACCAACTCATAGGCAAATCCACCTTGGACGCCAGTTTTGACGCAACGCTCTTGATGACGTTCGCGGTGTTGGCCCTGGTTCTGGCGGCTTTTGGATTGTTCGGCGTCCTTTCCTATGTCGTCGCGCAACGCAACACGGAAATCGGAATCCGCATGGCGCTGGGTGCGCAGAGAGGGGAAGTGCTGCGCCGTACTCTGCTTGATGGGTTGCAACCGATTGCCGCAGGGTTGGTCTTTGGACTGGCCGGAGCAGCGGTCGCAGTCAGAATGATCAGCAGTTTGCTTTACGGCGTGCAACCGTTGGACGCAACGGTCTTCATCGCAGTCGTCATCGTCTTGCTTGTCGTGGCCGGCATCGCATGCTTGTTCCCGGCATGGCGTGCGTCTTGCGTCGACCCGATGGTGGCACTACGGTACGAGTGAGGGAATCAGCTAGATGCGCAGATCTCCAATCCACTTGAAAGCACTCATATGAGGCCGTTCCGCGCATGGATTCAGCGAGCAGCCGGCCTCTTCCGCAAACCGCAGAGAGATGCGCAGTTCGCGCAGGAGTTAGAAAGCCACCTTCAACTTCACATCGAAGACAATCTTCGCTTAGGGATGACTTTCGAAGCCGCGCGTCGGGATGCTCTGCTCAAGCTCGGGGGCGTCGAGCAAGCCAAGGAAATCTACCGCGAGCAGCGCGGCATTCCTTTCCTCGAGACTCTATTGCAAGACACGCGCTTTGCGCTGCGCATGCTCTGTAAGTCTCCCGGGTTCACCGCGGTTGCCGTTCTCACGCTGGCTCTGGGCATCGGCGCCAACACCGCCATCTTCTCGGTGGTCAATAGCGCACTGCTTCGCCCCCTCTCTTATCCTGACCCCCTACAACTCTACTTGGTGCGCGAGGTTGTGCCGCAGCTCTCAAAGTTCAGTCCGGAAATGCACGCAAACCTGCCCGATTTCCGCATTTGGCAGAAGCAGGCCCATTCGTTCGCAGGTGTGGCCATTTCCGAATCGACCAGCGCCGATTTGACAGGCACGGGCGAGCCTGAAGTCATTCGCGGAGTTCGCGCCTCTGCGAACATTTTCGAGGTGCTTGGGGTGCGGCCCGCACGCGGCAGGACGTTTCGGCGCGAGGAGGACGAAGCAGGTCTCGGCCTCGTGGTGATCCTCACCGAACCGTTCTGGCGCACGCGTTTGCAAAGCGATCCCTCCGCAGTGGGAAAAAGCATCACACTCGACGGCGTCCCTCACGAAATCGTCGGCATCCTGCCAGCGACGTTTCGATTTCCCCCGGCCCTGGGTGGCACGAACGGAAGCGCCCGCCTCGCCTTCTTCGAACCCCTCAATGGTCCGATGTCTTATGAGCAGGGATTGATTGGCGAATTCGATTTCGATGCCGTGGCGCGTCTCAAACGGGGCGTGACGCCGGAGCAAGCGCTTGCCGAACTGAACCTGGTCCAGTCAGAAATTGCCAAAGATGCCAATGAAGGCGTGGACTTGCTCGCGGCAATCCATCCATTGGAGACGGAAGTGATCGGGCCGGCGCGCCGCGGGCTACTTCTTCTCCTTGGAGCGGTCGGCGCGGTTCTCTTAATCGTCTGCGCAAATCTCGCAAGCCTGCTGCTGGCCCGCGTTCCCGGCCGGATGCGCGAGGCGGCCGTTCGTACCGCACTGGGCGCGACCCACGCGCGCATCATTCGCCAGATGCTGACAGAAACATTTCTGCTGAGTTTCGCCGGCGGCTTGCTCGGCATTTGGATCGCCTCCTTGACCGTGAAGTGGCTTGCGCATCTGGCGCCCCCAGGCATTCCGCGTCTTGATGAAATGGGGATGGATTGGCGTGTTCTGCTTTTTGCCCTGGTTCTCTCGATGGTCACAGGCTGTCTTTTCGGCATTTTGCCGGCGTGGCGCATCACTCGGTCCCAGCCGATTGATGCCCTCAAATCCAGCAGCCGCGCCACCACGGAAAGCCGCCGAACTCGCCGGCTGCGCGAAAGTCTGGTTGGCTTTGAGGTGGGACTTACCACGGCGCTCTTGATTGTTGCTGGCTTGCTAACCGCTAGTCTCGCGCAACTGTTGCACGTGCACACGGGCTTTGCCGTTCAAAACGTGCTTGTTGCCAGTGTTGATTTGCCCTCGTCGAGCTATTCTCAGCCAGCCGCTCGCTTGCGGTTCTTCGAGAACGTGCTGGCGGGGATTCGATCGCTTCCCGGCGTTCGCGAGGCAGGCTGGGTCAGCATTGCTCCGCTCGGCGGTCAAGGGAGCGTGACCGGCATTCGCCTTCCCGGCGAGCAGCAACGCGGCGCCGAGACTCCCGTTGCCAACTATCGCCCCGTCAGTCCAGATTATTTTTCGGCGATGGGCATCCCGATACTGCAAGGCAGAATTTTTAACCTTGCTGATCGCGGCCGAAAGGTCGTAGTCGTTTCGCAAAGCGTGGCGGAACGCTTCTGGCCCGGCAAAGATCCGATCGGACAGGTCTGCCTTACCCAATGGGGGCCGGATATTCCTGCCGAAGTTATCGGTGTGGTGGGTGATGTGCGCACCGAGCGGCTCGACGAGATTCCCTTGATGATCGTTTATGTACCCGCATGGTTCAATTCGTTTTCGGTTCCTTCTTCCGCCTCGTTCGTTCTTCGCACGGCAGCCGAACCTGGCAGCTCCGCCGCCGCGGTGCGCGAAGTGATGCACAACATTGACGCGAACGTGCCCTTCACTTCCCTGAGCCCCATGACGCAAATCATTTCACAATCGGTCGACGCCCGCCGCTTTCCAATGTTTCTGGCGATAGGATTTGCGTTGTCCTCGCTTCTGCTTGCGTCCCTGGGCATTTTCGGGGTCGTTGGATATTCTGTGGAGCAACGCCGCCAAGAATTGGGCGTTCGCATGGCGCTTGGCGCCGGGTTGCCGGACTTGTTCCGGATGGTGCTTTTCGAAGGCATGACACCTGTCATCGCCGGTTTGGTTGCAGGGGTCCTCGCCGCAGTTTTTGTGGGCCGGCTGATCGGCAGCCTTCTTTTTGGCGTCAGTGGGAACGATCCATTCACTATTGGGGTTGTGACACTGCTCGTCACTATTGTGGCGAGCGCGGCTTGCTACATTCCTGCCCGGCGCGCTACCAAAGTCGATCCCGTCATAGCTTTGCGGTACGAGTGACGGTTCTTCTGCTCATCCCCGGAGCATGGCTGCCGAACCCACCGGAAAACTACGAACCGAGATTCTCCTGTGGCAATACCACACAAATTCTGCTACCGTGATGTGGCCATCGCACAGGAGGCAGCAGAATGTCCCACTCCAAGCTCGACTTACTTCAAGGAACTTTGGACGTCATGGTTCTGCAGACCCTTGCGGCCATGGGCTCCATGCACGGGTATGGCATCGCGCGGCGCATCGAGCAGGTCAGCGGCGACGCGGTCCTTTTGAATCAGGGCACTATCTACGCTTCTCTTGTCCGGCTGCAGCAGCGCGGCTGGATTTCCGCCGAATGGGGCACTTCGTCCAACAATCGCCGGGCTAAGTTTTACTCCATCACCAAGCGCGGGCGAAAGCAGCTTTCTGAGGACGCCGCCTATTGGCTGCGTCTTTCCGGCGTCATGGGCCGCGTGCTGGCTCTTCAGGAAGGAGCCGGGGAGGATTGATGGACTGGCTGCGACAATTCTTCCAGCGCTTCCGGGCGTCCTTCCGCGGTGCGCAGTTGGATCGCGAGGTCGAGGCGGAAATGCTGGCGCACGTGCAGTTCGCCACGGAAGAAAATCTGGAGCACGGCATGTCGCCCGCCGAAGCGCATCGCAAGGCGCTGATTCAATTCGGCGGCCCGCAACAATCGAAAGAGCAGCACAGGGAAGCGCGCAGCCTCCCCCTGCTGGAGTCCTTTTTCCAAGACCTGCGCTTCGGATTCCGCGTGCTTTGGCGCAGTCCTGGTTTTTCTCTCCTCGCCATCTTTTGTCTCACCATCGGTATCGGGGTCAACGCCGCTGTTTATAGTTGGATAGAAGGTTTGCTCTTCCGTCCCTATCCCGCCGTTGCCCACCAGGAGAGATTGCTGGCCATCGCCGGAACATCGCGAGGTGAGTCCGGCCCCACGGCCGTTTCCTGGCCCGACTTTGTTGACCTCCAAAGGAACTGCACGCTGTTTGACTCGTTTTTCGTCTCGAAAATCATGGGGACCACGCTGAGCATTGGCGACCGCGCCGAGCGCGCCGTGGGCAGCATTGTCTCCGCGAATTATTTCGATGCACTGGGAGTCCGTCCCATTCTCGGGCGCGGTTTCGAGACCGGGGAAGACGTAGGGCGTGGCGCTCATCCCGTGACCGTGATCAGCTACCAGCTTTGGAAAGGCCGATTCAACGGCGATCCCCTCATTGTTGGAAAAACGCAGCGCCTTAATGGCGTGCTTCACACCATTATCGGCGTCGCTCCCGAGGGGTTCTACGGCACATTTGTTGGCTGGGCGATGCAGTTCTGGGTTCCCGTTTCGATGGAAGACACGTTTGAGGCCGGAGGGTACAAGCTGGAAGATCGCAGCGCCCGCTGGATTGAGGCTTACGCGCGGCTCAAACCCGGCGTCAGCGCCGATCAAGCGCAGCAAGAAATTTCTGCCGTCGCAAAGCGCCTGGAGTCCGATTACCCGGCAACGAACCGCGGCCGCGGCATCAAGCTATGGTCTTTGTGGCAAACCCCTTTCAACAACGCCGGAACACTTCTCCCGACTCTCTCCGTGATGTTGGCCGTCGCCACGTTTGTTCTTTTAATCACGTGCGCAAACGTCGGCAACCTGCTGCTGGTTCGTTCTTTCGCGCGGCGGCATGAGATGAGCGTTCGCGTTGCCATCGGCGCCGCGCGCGGCAGGCTCTTGAGCCAGCTTCTGACCGAGGGGTTGATCCTCGCCGCATTTGCCGCGGGTGGCGGACTGGCTGTCGCGCACTGGTGCCGACGCTTGCTGGTGCTGCTACTTCCAGCCCGCGGCGGAGTCACCATGCACCTTCCTGGAGAGCTCGATTGGCGCGTGCTTTCGCTGAGCGTTGCCGTCTGCGTACTATCGACGCTTCTCTTTGCGCTGGCGCCCGCGATTCGGGCAAGCAAGGTGGATACCGCCGCAGCGCTCAAATTGGAATCGGCCGCGGTATTCGGCGGCCGCGGGAAATCGTGGCTGCGCGCGGGATTGGTTCTCGTTCAGGTGTCGCTCAGTTTCGTTTTGCTGGTTGGCGCGGGCCTGCTCATGCTGAGCCTGCAGCGGATTCGTTCCGCCAGCCCGGGATTTTCGACGCAGAACGTGTTGGTTACGGGAATCGATCTCGTGGGCTCGGGGTACGACACGCAACGCGCCAGGATTTTTCAGGATGAGTTGATCCACCGCGTTCAAGCGCTTCCCGGCGTGGAATCGGCTGCGCTTGCTCGCACCACTCCTTTAGGCTATGGCACGTTTTCTTCCGCTCCCGTTTCGGTAGACGGCTATGTGCCGCCTCCCGACGAGAAGCCCGCCGTCGAGTACAACCAGGTCGGTCCTGGCTATTTCTCCACCTTGGGAATTGCGCTGACTGGCGGGCGCGAATTTACGCCAGCCGATAACGAGGCCACCGCTGCGGTTGCGGTGGTAAACGAAACCATGGTCGAGAAGTATTGGCACGGCCGGAATCCCATCGGCGAACGCCTCCAAGTGAACGACAAATGGATGCAGGTCGTTGGCGTCGCGAAAACTTCAAAATATGAGAGCGTTCGCGAGTTGCCAAAGCCGTTCTTCTATGTGCCGCTCCGGCAGAATCCTGCGATTAATACCGCGCTGAATTTGCGCACGCGCCTGGGCCCGGAAAGAATGGCCACAGCGCTTGCCCAAGAAGTGCATTCGATCGACGCAAACCTTGCGCCTTACGAGGTAATCACTCTGCAAGAACAGTTGGACCGTTCGACGTCGGCTCAACGCGTGGCCGTGACTTTGACGGGAATTCTGGGTGGCCTGGCGCTGTTCCTCGCGGCTATCGGCTTATATGGCGTGATGTCTTACACCGTATCGCAAAGCACGCGCGAACTAGGTTTGCGCATGGCCCTGGGAGCAAGCCCATCCGATTTGTTTCGACTGATCCTGTCGCGGGGGCTCACCTTAACGGCTGGTGGCATCGTCCTGGGCCTGGCAGTAGCGTTCGCATGCGCGCGTGTGCTTGGCTATCTCTTTTACAAAGTGAATCCGCACGACCCGCTGGTTTTTGCGTCTGCGCTCTTGGTGCTGACAATTGTCACGCTGGTTGCCTGCTTTTTGCCGGCGTGGCGCGCGACGCGCGTGGATCCTAATGTCGCGTTGCGTTATGAATGATTGTGGCTAAGCGTGCGTAGGGAGGGGAACAGGCACAATGATGGACAGGTTCCGACAATCTTTTCAACGTTTGCTTGCGTTTTTCCGCGGTGCGCAGATGGACCGCGAGCTCGAGGCGGAAATGCTGGCGCACGTGCAATTCGCGACGGAAGAAAATCTGGAGCACGGCATGTCGCCCTCCGAAGCGCGGCGCCAGGCGCTCATTCATTTTGGCGGACCACAACAATCCAAAGAGCAGCATCGTGAAGCCCGGAGCTTGCCTCTACTTGAATCCTTACTCCAGGACATTCGCTATGCTCTTCGCGTGCTCCGCAAATCCCCCGGCTTCACCGCCGTTGCGGTTCTAACCCTGGCCCTTGGAATTGGCGCAAACACTGGCATCTTCACCATTCTTCGCGAAGTTCTTTTGCAGAGCCTGCCGGTTCCGCATCCGGAAGAGCTGGTGCTCCTCTACAGTCCCGGTCCCAAGCAGGGACACGTCAGCTCCGATGAGGAAGGCACAGATGGCGCGGAGTCTTTTTCCTACCCGATGTACCTCAACCTGCGCGACCGGAATCAAGTCTTCGCGGATCTCGCCGCCAAGGACACCACCGGGGTCAACCTGGCATTTCAAGGCTACACGGAGAGGGCCCAGGCCGACCTCGTTACCGGGAACTATTTCCAGACTCTTGGCGTAAGTTCGGCTATGGGGCGAACCTTCGAGCCTGCCGACTCCGCCGCTCCCGGCGGCAGTCCTGTTGTGATGCTCTCGTACGCTTACTGGAAAACTCGCTTTGGCGGCGACCCCAACGTTTTGAATCAGACCATGCTCGTGAACGACCGTCCCATGACGGTTGTTGGCGTGGTTCAGCCGGGCTTCGACGGCATCCAGCGTGGCTTTGTTCCGCAGGTTTACGTGCCCATCACCATGCCGCTGAGTCCCGTGCCCCCCGGCTTGGCGGACCACAAGGATTATTGGATCAAACTCATCGGTCGACTGAAGCCGGGAGTCTCGCAGGAACGCGCTGCCGCCGGCCTTGCTCCCCTCTACAGCGCCCTGTTGAATGACGAACTGCCCTTGTTCACCGGCTGGAATGATAACCAGAAATCGCAATTCCTCTCGAGAAAGCTGATTCTTCGCGACGGCGCCCGGGGCCGACCCATCCTCGCTGCCTCCACCGGACGTCAGCTCATCGCGCTGATGTGCCTCGTCGGCGCCGTCTTGTTCATCGCCTGCGCCAATGTCGCAGGTCTTCTGACCGCGCGCGGTGCCGTTCGCCAGCGCGAAATCAGTATTCGCCTTTCCTTGGGCGCCAGCCGCGGGCGTTTGATTCGTCAGTTGGTTGTCGAGTCTTTCCTTCTGTCCGCGGCCGGAGCACTCCTTGGGCTTGCCATCGCCAGTTGGACCAGTTCTGCGCTCGTCCGTTTTGCCGCGGCAAATGGAATTGCCGACGGGCTTTCCAGCGCGCTCAGCGCGCCCGTGTTGCTCTTCACTTGCGCGCTCGCGCTTTTCTGCAGCGTTTTGTTCGGATTGGCGCCGGCTCTTCGTGCCACTCGCGTCGAATTGGTCTCTACGCTCAAAGAGCAAGCGGGCGCACTTTCCTCCGGCTTGGGTCACACTCGTCTGCGAAAAGCTTTGGTCGTCTGTCAGGTTGCTCTTGCTTTGTTGCTTGTCACCGGCGCAGGCGGCTTCGCGCGCAGCCTCTACAACGTGAGGCACATTGACCTGGGTTTCCATCCAGCCCACGTTCTCCAGTTTCGCGTCGCTCCGCAGCTGAACGGCTACGACCAGGCGCGCAGCTTCGCGTTTTTCCGTAACCTGGAAGACCGCGTTTCCGCCTTGCCGGGCGTCGTGTCTCTCAGCGGCGCGCAAGAACCCCTCATCTCCGACAGTGACCGCGGCTCCAACGTTACTGTCGAAGGCGAGCCGCCCGCCTTGGCTGGTTCCCGACACGTGATGCGCAATGCCATCGGGCCCGGACATTTTTCCAACTTGGGAATTTCGCTTTTGAAAGGCCGGGAATTCACGCGCGCAGACGGAACCGACAGTCCCAAAGTCGCCATCGTCAACGAGACCTTTGCGAGGACTTTTTTTCCGAACGCGGATCCACTTGGCCGTCACATGAAATTTGGCGCCGGCACGGACCCCTTGAATATGGAGATTGTCGCCGTGGTCAAGGACAGCCATCACACGGACGTGAAGGAAGAAATCCAGCCCTTTGTGTACATTCCGTATTCCCAGGAAAAAAATGTTGGCGCACTTACCTACTACGTTCGCACTTCACAGGATCCCCTGACGCTCGCCAGTGCTGTGCGCCACAACGTTTCCGAGCTGGATTCCACCCTGCCTATCACGGACCTTCGCTCTTTTGACCAGCAGATCGACCGTCAGGTTGCACCCGATCGCCTCATCGCGTCCCTTGCCGGAATCTTCGGCGCTTTAGCCGCTTTGCTTGCGGCCATCGGGATTTACGGCTTGCTGGCCTACACCGTCGCACAGCGCACGAAGGAGATTGGCGTGCGCATGGCCCTTGGCGCCGACGCCCAACTCGTCGGCGGCCTGATTCTGAAAGATGTCGCGATTCTCATGGGCATTGGGGTATTGTTGGGCCTGCCCCTGGCGTACGCATTGGGCCGCTTGATTGACTCATTGCTGTATGGGGCCAAGGCTTTCGAACCCCTTGGTATTGCGAGCGCGCTTGCTGTTTTGCTAATCGTTGCGCTGGCCGCGTCGTATATTCCGACTCGCCGCGCAACTCACGTTGATCCGATGACTGCGTTACGATATGAGTGAGCTGAGCTAAAACTATGGATATTCAACGCCCTGACAATTCGCGCTCCAAGAGAATCCGGCGCATTATTTATGCCGTCGTCGCCGTCCTTCTAACCGGCGGTGTCACCATTGCCGTCTCCCGTCTCCGCCCGGCTGCCCCGATCGTCGACCGCGCCAGCGTCTGGACGGATGACGTCAAGCGCGGCTCCATGCTTCGAGAAGTCCACGGCCTCGGCACGCTCGTTCCCGAAGATATACGCTGGATTCCTGCGCAAACAAACTCGAGCGTGGAGCGAATCGTGCTGCGTCCCGGCGCCAACGTGCGCCCGGATTCGATCATCCTGGAGCTAAACGACCCGCAGCTGCAACGGGACATGCTCGACGCGCAATACCTGCTCAAGGGCGCCCAAGCCGACTATGCCAATCTTAAGGTCCAGGTCAACAGCCAACTGATGAACCAAAAATCGACGGAAGCTTCGGTCCGCAGCGACTATGAGCAGGCCAAAATCCAGCACGACGTGGACGACAAATTATACAAAGAAGGCATCGGGTCGGACGTGACCGCAAAGCTCTCCAAGGTGAAGGTCGAACAGTTGGCGATTCGCCTGCAACTGGAGGAAGAACGCACACGCGTGGCGACGGATTCCGCTGCGGCTCAGCTTGCGGCGCAGGAAGCGAAAGTCGAGCAGCAGCAGGCGCTTTATAACCTGAAGCGCAGCCAATACGAAGCGCTGCATGTCCGCGCGGGAATCAACGGAGT
>Ga0187780_10001703_pt1 | contig 16629 bp, 15 predicted proteins | sample 1015_Q2_SP10_20__FD_132429 | JGI IMG/M metagenome (GOLD analysis project Ga0187780, IMG submission 132429) | Tropical peat soil microbial communities from peatlands in Department of Meta, Colombia - 1015_Q2_SP10_20_MG | ecosystem: Environmental > Terrestrial > Soil > Wetlands > Peat | place... | reverse complement strand
GACCCGCGGCCGGCGGAGCGGCGGAGGAGCCGGAGAATGATCCGCGCCGATCTTCGCTCCGCCGTCGACGCCTGGTCCGCCGGAGACCCGGACCCGGCGACGCGTGACGAGCTCGCCTCGCTGCTTTCCCGGGATGCTGCGGCCGAGCTCGAGGAACGCTTCTCCCGGACGCTCGACTTCGGGACGGCCGGGCTGCGCGCTCCGATGGGGGCCGGCCCGGCGCGGATGAACCGCGCCGTGGTGCGCACCGCCGTCGCGGCCCTGGCCCGCTGGCTGCTCCGGGTCGATCCCTCGGCGACCCGCCGTGGCGTGGTGGTCGCCCGGGACGCGCGCCGGCTGAGCCGCGAGTTCGCCACCGACGCGGCGGCCGTGCTGGCGGCGGCGAACATCCCGGCCTGGGTGTTTCCCTCCGGCGTTCCCACCCCCCTGGCGGCACACGCCGTCGCGGCCCTGGGCGCGGCCGCCGGGGTGGTGATCACTGCCAGCCACAACCCTCCCGAGTACAACGGCTGCAAGTTCTACGGACCGTCCGGGGCCCAGCTCATCCCGCCCGATGACGCGGCGGTCGCGGCGGAGATGGCCCGCGCCGGGCCGGCCTCGGAGCTCCCGGTCCTCGCCGAGGATGCCGCGCACCGCGCCGGCCTCCTCCGCGAGGTCGGTCCCGAGGTGCGGGCCGCGTACCTGGACGCCATCCTCGGCGAGCGCCGCCACCCCGGCCAGGGGACCGACCTGGTCATCGCCTACACCGCGCTGCACGGGGTGGGCGGCGAGCTGGCCGTGGAGGCGCTTCGCCGCGCGGGCTTCGACACGATCCACGTCGTCGCCGAGCAGCAGCACCCGGACCCGGCCTTCCCCACCGTCGCCTTCCCCAATCCGGAGGAGCCGGCGGCCCTGGACCGCGTCCGGGCGCTGGCCGAGTCGGTGCGAGCGGACCTGGTGCTGGCCAACGATCCGGACGCGGACCGCCTCGGGGTGCTCGTCCGGGATCCCCGGGGGGCGCTCCGCCTCCTGAGCGGGAACGAGGTGGGAGCGCTGCTCGGCCACTACCTGCTCACCGAGGGGCCGCCCCTGCCCCGGCCCCTGGTGATGAGCACCGTCGTCTCGTCGGTCCAGCTCCGGCGCATCGCGCTCGCCCTGGGCGCTGCCCACGAGGAGACGCTGACCGGCTTCAAGTGGATCGCCAACCGCGCCCTGAAGCGCGCCGCGGAGGATGGCTCGCGCTTCGTGTTCGGATACGAGGAGGCGCTCGGGTACGGCGTGGGGAGGGCGGTGCACGACAAGGACGGCATCGGGGCGGCAGTGGCCCTGGCCGACCTGGTCGGATGGGCCCGGGGGCAGGGGCGGAACGTGGTCGACCTCCTGGACGGGCTCGCCCGCCGCTTCGGGGTCCATGCCACGCGCCAGCGCAGCATCACCTTGCCAGGGGCCGCCGGGGCGGCCACCATCGCGCGGGTCATGGAGGGGTTCCGGGATGACGCGCCCGGCCGCATCGCTGGACGGGCGGTGGCGGCGGCGAGCGACTACCTCGGCGGGTGGCGGCGCGCCGGAGGCCGGACCGCGGCGCTCCACCTGCCGAGGACGGATCTCCTCTGCTTCGAGCTGTCCCCCGAGGGCCGGGCGCTGCTCCGCCCGTCAGGGACGGAGCCGAAGCTCAAGGTCTACGTCGAGGTGGTCGAGGAGGTCGCTGCCGGCGAGCCGCTGGAACGGGTGCAGCAGCGCGCCGGCGGCGCGGCGGAGGAGATTCTCCAGGGAGTGGTGGAGCTGGCCCGCAGCCGCGGGCTCGAACGAAGCGGACCGTGACACGGAAAGGCGAGGTGCGAGCGTGAGCAAGCGAATGGCAGTGGTCGGCGCGGCGCTGGTGGGTTCCCTGCTGGCGGCGCGGCCGGCGGTGGCCGTCGAGGACGCCCCCTGGACGGTCGCGTCCGCGAAGACGGTGGGCACGGGAGAGACCGTCTTCTGGGGTCAGGTGGGCTTCCCGGGCATCTGGCTGGAGCTCGTCCACGGGATCGACGCCACCACCGAGATCGGCGGAAAGTTCGCCTTCAACTACAGCGTCGAGGGAGTGGTCAATGCCGGGGTCATCGGGCTCGACTTCCAATTCCTGCTCCGCAAGCAGTTCTTCGACAACGGAAAGATTCGCATCGCGGGCACCTTCGACCCCGGGTTCCTGCTCTATTTCCCTTCCTGCTGCACCTTTTTCGGGATCACCTTCCCCATCGGCGTGCAGTTCGGCTTCCCGGTGAGCCCTCAGGTGTCGATCAACGCCAGCTTCGACCTGCCGATGTACGTGATGTTCGGCTCGGGCGGCTACAGCACGTTCTTCGTCATTCCACTGCTCTTCGGCGGCGGCGCCGAGTACCTGCTCGAGAAGAACCTGGCGCTGACCTTCAACCTCAAGCTCGGCCCGAGCATCGTCACCGGGAGTTACTTCGGCTCGACGCAATTTACGCTGTACGCGCTCTTCGGCGCGGCGTACAAGTTCAACTGAGCACCCGGCACGTCTCAGCCAACAGGGAGGGAGCATGCACAGGCGAAGCGGATTCCGCGGCCTCGCGGTCCTCGTGTTTCTTGCAGGTGGGGTGGCCCTGGCACAGGGAGCCACCACGTCGGCTCCAGCGGCGGCCACGGCGGCCGGCCAGTGGACGGTCGACTCGGGCCAGACCGTGGGGGATGGGGCCAATGTCGTTCGCGGCCAGGTGGGCTGGCCCGGCATCTGGCTCGACTACATCCACGGAATCGATTCCACCTTCGACATCGGCGGCCGCTTCTCCTTCAACTACGGATTTCAGGGCGACGTGAGCAACGCCCCGAGCGGGGTGGGGCTGGTCTTCCAGCTCCTCCTCCGGAAGCAGTTCGTGGAGCTGGCCGGCTTCAAGCTCGCCGGCACCTTCAACCCCGGCTTCCTCGTCTACTTTCCGACCGGGGGGTCGGTCACCGGCATCACCTTCCCCATCGGCGCGCAGATGGGCTTCCCCATCCAGGACAAGCTGGTGCTCAACGCCTCGCTCGAGTTCCCGATGTACTTCACCTTCGGAAACGCGAGCTACTTCTACTTCCCCATCCTCTTCGGCGGCGGCGCCGAGTATCTCATCCAGCCGGACCTGGCGGTGACCTTCAAGCTCGCCCTCGGCCCGACCATCAGCTCGGTGACCTCGTTCACCCTGGAGACGATGATCGGCATCGCCTACAAGCTGCACTAGGCGGCCCTGGAGCGCCAGCCCCCGGCGGCGGTGACGGCCTACGAGCTCATCCGCTCCAAGCGAGACGGACTCGCGCTCCCCGCCGGGGCGCTGAGCGCCCTGCTTGAGGAGTACGCCCGGGGCCGGGTCCCCGACTACCAGATGGCGGCGCTGTGCATGGCCGTCTTCTTCCGCGGGCTGAGCCCGGACGAGCTCCGGGCCTGGACCCTGGCCATGCTCCGCTCGGGCGAGACGCTCGACCTGTCGCAGCTCCCGGGCCGGAAGGTGGACAAGCACAGCACCGGCGGGGTGGGCGACAAGGTGTCGCTGGTGCTCGCCCCCCTGGTGGCCGCCTGTGGCGCTCGCGTCCCGAGCATCTCCGGGCGCGGCCTGGGCCACACCGGCGGCACTCTGGACAAGCTGGCCGCCATCCCGGGCTTCCGGACCGACCTCTCCCTCACCGAGGCACGCGACGTCGTCGCCGAGGTGGGCCTGTGCTTCGCCGGCCAGACCGAATCCCTGGCGCCGGCGGACCGGCGCCTCTACGCGCTGCGGGACGTCACCGCCACCGTGGACTGCATCCCGCTCATCGCCTCGAGCATCCTGAGCAAGAAGCTGGCGGAGGACCTCGACGGCCTGGTGCTGGACGTCAAGGTCGGCTCCGGGGCGTTCATGAAGCGCCGCGAGGACGCCCGGGCCCTGGCCCGGGTGCTGGTGGACCTGGCCGCGTCCCTGGGATGCCCGGCGGTGGCCTGGCTCACCGACATGGATGCACCGCTCGGGAGGGCGGTGGGCAACGCGCTCGAGGTCAACGAGGCGGTCGAGGTCCTCTCCGGGCGGGGCCCGCCGGAGGTCCGGGAGCTGAGCCTGGCGCTCGGCGCGGAGATGCTCTGCCTGGTGGGCCTCTCCCCGGGCAGCGGCGAGGCGCGGTCGCGGCTCGAGTCGGCGCTCGGGGAAGGGCACGGGCTCGACCGCCTCCGGGCCGTGGTGCGGCGGCAGGGCGGGGACCCCGAGGCGCTCGCCCGGCCGCTTCCCGTCGCGCCCGAGCGGACCGACGTCGCCGCCCCCCGGGACGGCGTGCTGTCCGGCATCGACACCGAGGCCCTCGGGCGAGCCGCGGTGCTGCTCGGAGCGGGGCGCCTCCGCGCCGAGGACGCCATCGATACCGGCGTGGGGTTCACCCTGCTCCGCACCCGCGGTCAGGTGGTCCGCCGGGGGGAACCCCTCCTCGCCATTCACCACCGGGCCGGGGTCGATCTCGCCGAGGTGCTGGCCCGGGTGGAAGGCGCGTTCCGGCTGGGAGATTCCGCTCCCCCGGCGCCGCCGCTCCTCCTCGAGCGCCTCGAGGCGCGGGCGTGACGCTCCACGAGACCCTCGACCGGGCGGCCGCCCGCGTGCGCGAGCGAGGCCCGGGTCTCGAGCCCAGGGTGGGCATCGTCCTGGGGAGCGGGCTCGGTGCGCTCGCCGACCAGGTCTCGGCCGCCCAGGTCATCCCCTTCGGGGACATCCCCGGTCTCGGCCGGCCCTCGGTTCCGGGTCACGCGGGCCAGCTCGTGCTCGGGGCCTTCGCCGGAACGCCGGTGGCGGTGCTCCGCGGACGCCTACATCCCTACGAGGGGTGGTCCGCCGCCGAGGCTGCCTTCCCGGTCCGGCTTCTCTGCTGGCTCGGCATCCGCTCGCTCGTGCTCACCAACGCCTCGGGGGGAATCCGGCCGGATCTCCGGCCGGGGGACCTGCTGGTCGTCACCGACCACCTCAACCTTTCGGGGAGCAATCCCCTCACCGGCCCCAACGACCCGACCGTCGGGCCGCGCTTCCCGGATCTCACCTCGGTCCACTCCGTGCAGCTTCGCTCCGCGCTTCAGGCCTGTGCGGGCCGGCTCGGGATCCCTCTTTCGGAGGGCGTCTACGCGATGATGCCCGGTCCGGCGTACGAGACGCCGGCCGAGATCCGGATGCTCCGCCAGCTGGGAGCCGACTGCGTCGGCATGAGCACCGTTCCCGAGGTCCTCGCCGCCGCTCACCACGGCGTTCCGCTGGTGGCGGTGAGCTGCATCGCCAACTCCGCGGCAGGACTCGGGTCTGGTCGTCCTCTCACGCACGCCGAGGTGGAAGCCAGCGTCCTTGGGGTGGTTCCGACCCTGTCTCGCCTCTTGACTGCCTTTGTCCCCGCTGCAGCAAGCATGTAGAATTTGCGCCATGATGGCCGGCGTGGAGGTCCCGTCCGTGGCGTCCGCTGCACTTGCCAGGTCGATGCAGGACCGTCGCGACTCGCCTCGAGTGCCCTTCAGCTTCCGTGTGCGCTGCGCCCGCGACCCCGCGTTCGAGGAGACCCGCGGCGACCTGAGCACGGGTGGGGTCTTCTGGGCCGCCGGCCACTCCGTCTCCTGCCGGGACGTCGAGGTCCGGGTGACCATCCCCGGACAGGAGCAGGAGATCGCCGCGCGCGGGGAGATCATCGGCAGCCGGGACCGGGACGGCTCGGTGGGGTTTCACGTCCGCTTCACCGACCTCAGCACCGACGGGGAGCTGGCCATCGCGCGCTACATCGACGAGGTGGTCATCGGCTGGGAGTAAGCCCGGGGGGCGCGCACCGCGAGCGCAGCGAGTGTCGCCGCCAGGGCGGCCAGCCCGTAGTGCCGCAGGTTCAGCCAGAAGACGAAGGTGTCCCGCGGGACGATCTCCGCGGTGAGGAGCGCCACGCCGGCCAGCGCGGCGACCGCCGCGGCGGCCACGGCCCGCGCCCAGCGGGGCGCCTCGGCCCTCGAAAGCGTCGCCAGGAGCCCGAGGACCAGCGGCGCGAGCGCCACGAGGTTCGTCCACCAGCCCAAGGGCGAGACGAGCGCCGTGGCGCCGAGGCAGGAAGAGGTGACCGTGTCCCGGGCGCCGGAGGGCGCGGCCCGGACTGCCCAGGCGGTCGCCCCGGCGAGGGCCAGCGTCCCCACCGCCGCTCCGGCGGCCGCCCCGGCCAGGCCAGGGCCCAGGTAGCGGCACCCGATGGCCCAGAACGACTGGTTCGAGGAGGCGCAGAACAGCTCGGGCGTGGTCCGTCCGAGCACCGCCCGCCAGGCGTGCAGCACCTCGAGGTTCTGCCCCCAGCCCCACACCAGAGCCGGCAGCCCCAGCCCGGCGGCGAGCCCGGCGACCAGCGCGGCGAGCCGCCGGCCCTGCCGGGCGACCAGCGCGGCGGCGACGAAGACCAGGTAAGGCGGCTTGGTCAGAACGGTCAGGCTCCAGAGGAGGCCGGAGAGGGCAGGACGCCGGTCTGCCCAGCGGTCGCTCAGCGCGATGGCGCCGAGGAGAAAGCCGTCGATCTGACCGAGCGAGAAGACGTGCCACAGGTAAGGGAGGAGGAGGACCGCGGCGAGGGCGTTCGCCGCGCGCGTCGGCGCCGGTGCGGCCAGCCGCGCCGCCTGCCGGAGGAAGGCAAAGAGGGCCAGCGCCGAGCCGAGCTCCCAGAGGAGCTTCGCCGGACGCAGCGGCAGCGCCCCCACCGGAGCGAGGAGCAGACCGACCACCGGCGCGTACTTGAACGGGTAGGCGGCGTCCTCGGCGCGGTAGAGCGCCTCGCCGCGCAGCACCCGCTGGCCGGCGGTGTGGAAGACGCGGAAGTCGTTCACCCGCACCGCCGCGGCGTTGACGAGCGCCAGCACGAGGAGCAGGGCGAGCAGGCCGGCCCCGGGGAGCGCCCGGAGCCCGTTGGGGGCGGGAGGTGCGGGGGTCATCCTCGGTGGCCGCCCCGAGTGTACCGGGCGAGGGCTTGCCGCCAACCCCCAAAGGCTGGCCTGCTCCCTCTGCCATGGACGACAACGCCATCGACTGGGAGGCGCTCGCCGAGGCCGCCGCCGGGGCGCGCGGGCACGCCCACGCGCCGTATTCCCGCTTCGCGGTCGGCGCGGCGGCCCTCTTCTCCGATGGCGCCATCGCCGCCGGCGCCAACGTGGAGAACGCCTCGAGCGGCCTGACCGTCTGCGCCGAGCGGCACGCGGTGGCGGCGGGCGTGCTCGGCGGTCACGGAAGGCTCCGCGCGGTCCTGGTGGTCGCCGACGCCGATCCACCGGTGCCGCCCTGCGGGGCCTGCCGGCAGGTCCTCGCCGAGTTCGCCGACGCCCGTCTCCCCGTCCAGAGCCGGTCCCTCGGTGGGGCGCGCATCACCCGCACGCTCGGCGAGCTGCTCCCGGAGCCATTCGGACCGGGGTTCCTCGAACGGGCCTGACGACGTCCGGCTGCGTCCGCCGGGGCAATCGGGCCGAAGGACGATCGTTTCTCCCCCACACGTCGCGGAGCGGAATCCGGCGCCGAACGTGCTAGATCCAACAAGGCGCCCATTCCGGCGAGGACGGACCCCATGTGGAATCGCTTCAAGCGTGCGATGCGCAGCTTCTTCGGCTTCTTCGTGACCAGCATCGAGGATCCGGAGCTGATCCTGGAGCAGAACATCCGCGACCTGAATGACCAGGTTCCGCGGATGAACGAGTCCATCGCCATGGTCCGGGCGAACGTCACGCTGCTGGAAAAGGAGAACACCAAGTACCGAGCCGAGGTGAACGACCTGACGGCCAAGGTCAAGGCCGCCATCCAGGCCGGCCGGGACGACCTCGCCGCGCAGTACGCCACCCGGCTGCAGATGGAGAAGTCGGCGCTCGGCCGCAACGACGAGCAGCTCGCCACCGCACGCGCCGCCTACGAGAAGGCGCTGAACGTCAAGAAGATGTTCATGCGGGAGAAGGACAAGAAGACCCAGGAGGCGATGGGTGCCATCCGCGACGCGCGCCGGGCAAAGTGGCAGGCGAAGGTGGCCGACGCGATGGAGTCCTTCCAGGTCGCCGGCATCGATGCCACCCACGACGAGATGCTCCGCAAGGTGCAGGAATCCACGGCCATCAACGAGGCCAGAATGCAGATGGCGCTGGAGGGCGTGGACCACCAGTCCCTGCAGATCGAAGAGGACGCGGAGAAGCTCCAGGCCATGGAGCTGGTCAAGCAGTTCAAGATGGAGATGGGCCTGGCCAGCCCCTCGCCGGTCTCCGAGGTGGCGGAGGGGGCGGAGAAGACCATCGGCAAGAAGGTCGAGGTCAAGTAGCTCCCCCTTGGACGTGCCCCTTGGCCCGGCGCAAAGCAGGGCTGGTCCTCTTCCTCGCCCTGGCGCTGGTGGTGGCCGGGTGGGCGGCGGCCTCGGCCAGCGGCGGCCTGGAGCGGCTCAAGGATCGCCTCTTTCCCGCCCTCCGGCCCCGGACGGCCCTCACCCCGGGGGACTTCCCCGCCGGCGTGACCGCGCCGGGTGAGGACGTGGCCTCACTCCCGCTGCGCCCCGCGGTCATCGGATTCGTCCCGCGGGGAAGCGCCGCAGCCCTGCTCCTGGCCACCGGCGGAACCGGCGCCGAGGCCCGTCCCGGCATCCTCAAGGCGGCCTACGCCCTCGACGCCCGGGCGGTGCCCTTCCTCCGCGACGACGAGCTGCGCGCGGCCCTGGCCGCCGGCGGGGACCGGGGCGGCGTGGACCTGGCGGCCCTGCCCGTCGACCGGCTGGCGGCCTGGGCCCCCGCCCTGCGCGACGTCGCCCCGAGGGTGGAGATGCTCCTCGGGCGCAGTCGCGGTCAGGACGCGCTGGCCGCGGTGGGCGTGCCGTCACTGGCGGCGCTGAAGGGGAAGCGGCTGGCCACCGCGCCGCAGTCGGCCGGGCACTACTTCGCCCTCTGGCTCCTGATGCGGGCCGGGCTCGCCCCGGCTGACGTCCGCTGGGTCGAGCTCGGCTCCGGCCTCGACGCCGGACGGGCCCTACGCGAGGGTCGGGCCGATGCCGCGGTGGGAATGTCGACCGACGTCGAGGCGGCGGCGCGGGAGCGGGGCGGCCAGGTACTGGCCACCACCGCCGACGCCCCCCACCTCATCTCCACGGTGCTCGTCGCCCGGGGGGAGTTCGCCGCCCGGTACCCGGATGCGGTGCGGCGCATCGTCCGGGGTCTCCTCGACGCCCAGGCGGCGGTGCTGCGGGACCCCGGCCCCGGGGCGCGGCTCCTCGGCGAGGCGGCTCCCGCCCTGGGAGATCCGGGCGAGGCGGTGCGGACGAGCCCCCCGGCCACCCTCAAGGAGAATCTCGCCTTCTTCGGACTGGCGGGGGAGGCGCCGGTCACGTACGACGAGCTGTACCAGAGTGCGGTCCAGCTGTTCTCCAGGCTGGAGCGCCGGACGGAACCGGCCCGCCTGGCCGAGGAGACGAGGGACCTCTCGGCGCTGCGCGGAGCGGCGGAGGTGCGCGGACCTTGAACGACACTGCCCCCGGACGGCTGGCCTGGCTCCGAGCGGCCTTCCTGTCGCCGGCCAACCTCATCGGCCTGGCGGGCGCCGCCGGCGCCACCCTGGTCACCGGCCAGACGCTGCCGGTCATCGTCGCCGGGGCGCTGGAGCTTTTGTACCTCCTGGTGCTGGGAATCAACCCGCGCTTCCGGCGGGCGGCCCGTGCCCTTCCCGACCGCCAGGGCGGCGAGGCGGAGGTGGAGGGGCTGCTCGCCGAGCTCGCCCCCAGCCAGCGGGAGCATTACCACCGGCTGCGCGACCTGAAGGAGAAGATCGAGGGCAACTACCGGCGCCTGCCCGGCGGCCGCGTCCTGGCGGCGTCGAGCGAGAGCCGGGTGGACGCGCTGCTCACCTCCTTCCTCCGGCTGCTCGGCACCCTCAACGGCTACCGTCGCTACCTGAGCATCGCCGACCGCCAGGCGCTGGAGCGGGAGCTGAAGGAGCTGGAGGCCGAGGCGGGGACCGAGTCGAGCCCCCGGCTGCGCGAGGTGAAGGAGAAGCGGGTGGAGATCCTCCGCAAGCGGCTCCAGCGCTTCACCCAGGCCGAGGAGAGCCGCGCGGTGGTCAGCCACCAGCTGGCGAGCATCGAGGATCTGCTCCGGCTCACCCACGAGCAGTCGATCGCCATCCGCGATCCGGAGCACGTCACCCGCCAGCTGGACGCCCTCTCCGCCGAGGTCCAGGCCACCGAGGAGACGGTGCGCGAGATGGAGCAGTTCATGGACTTCCAGGAGGAGACGGCCGCGCCGCTGCCCCACCGGGCGCGCGTGCGCTAGGGCGTCCTCACGTCCAGGAGAGGATCACCGGCTCCTTGCGCGAGACGGGCGGGGGAGCCTGGGCGGCGATTCCGACGATGATCGGCGCCACCGCGGTCACCTCCGCCGGGATGCGCAGCTCGGCCTTCACCTCCGGGCGGTTGAGCACCGGCACGGCCAGGCCAACGCAGCACGTCCCCAGCCCCAGGCCGCAGGCGGCGAGCATGAGATTTTCCGCCGCCAGCCAGCAGTCGGCCTCGGCGAAGGGGCCCGACGGCCGGGCGCAGACGACGACCAGCGTCGAGGCATCGTAGAAGACGTTGAACGCCGGGCTGGCGAGCTGGTCGCGCAGGGCGTGACCCCCGGGCACGTCGAGCAACCGGTTGTGGTCGCGCGCCTGGAGCGCGTGCTCCTTGGCCAGGTCCGAATAGCGCTGGAGCCGCTCCCGGTCCTGGACCACGACGAAGGCCCACGGCTCGGCATGCATCGCCGTCGGTGCCTGACAGGCGGCTCGCAGCAGCGAGCGCACCGTGACCTCGTCCACCGCCTGGCGGGTGTAGGAGCGAACCGCGCGCCGCCGGTAGATGACCTCCATGACACTGGGCGTCGGCCTTTCGGGCATCGGGCGACCCTCCCTGCTCGACGGCCCGGCCGTGCAGCCCCCGTGCCCGCTCCAGCGGCGCTCCCGGGTTCCTCGCTCGCCCGGGCCGGGGTGGCGCAGACTTTTCGTCCCGCTGCGGACCTTGCGGCGGCCGGGGCCCTGCCTCCAGACTGCCCGCCCGTGGCCGCCTCCGAGGTCCTCGTCCGCGATGACGCCGCCGTCCGCTGGATCACCCTTCACCGGCCGGAGACCAGGAACGCCCTGACCATCGGCGTCAACGCCGCCGTGCGCGAAGCCGTGGAAGCGGCGCCGGGAGCCGGCGCGCGGGTGGTGGCCCTGACCGGCGCCGGGGGCGCGTTCTCGTCGGGCCTGGACCTCAAGGCGGCGGCCGAGGAGGGCCTCGACCCCTCCACCGTGGAAGGGCGCATGCGCACCCACTTCCACGGCCTGGTCCGCTCGCTGCGCGCCTGCCCGCTGCCCACGGTGGCCGTGGTCGACGGGGTGGCGGCCGGGTTCGGCTGCGACCTGGCGCTGGCCTGCGACCTGCGGCTGTGCTCGGACCGGGCCCGCTTCGGTGAGATCTTCGTGCGGCGAGGCCTGATGCCGGACGGCGGCGGCACCTGGATCCTTCCTCGCCTGGTGGGGCTTGGCCGGGCGCTGGAGCTGATGCTCACCGGCGAGATGGTCGAGGCGGCCGAGGCCAGGGCCATCGGGCTGGTGAACCGAGTCGTCCCCGCCGCGCTGCTCGAGTCGGCGGCGACGGACTTCGTGCGCACGCTCGCCGCCGGCCCGCCGCTCGTCCACCGCGCGGTGAAGGCGGCGGTGTACGGGGCGCTGGAGATCCCCTTCGAGGCAGCGCTGGAGGTCGAGCTGCGCGGACAGCTCCGGCTGCTCGGGTCTCGAGACTTCCTCGAGGGGGTGGCCGCCTTCCTGGAAAAGCGGCCCCCGGTGTTCACCGGCGAGTAGGATGTAGGCGCCCTGGCCCTCTCGTTGACCGGCTCGCCGCCCGGTCGGTACCATCCCTAGCTCCCCTGTCCACCCCTGCCGCTCCTCAAGCGTTGACCGCCCCGGCGCCGAAGAAACAGCCGATCCCCTTCGGGCGATACCTCCTGCTCGACCGGATCAACATCGGTGGAATGGCCGAGGTGTGGCGCGCCAAGGCCTTCGGGACAGGGGGGTTCGAGCGCCTGGTGGCGATCAAGCGCATCCTCCCCAACATCGCCGAGGACGCGGAGTTCATCGCCATGTTCCAGGACGAGGCGAAGATCAGCGTCCAGCTCACCCACGCCAACATCTGCCAGATCTACGAGCTGAACCGGATCGCCAACAGCCTCTACATCGCCATGGAGTACGTCCCGGGCAAGGACCTGCGCTCCATCTTCGACCGCGCCCGGAAGAAGGGCGAGCCTCCGCCGGTCCCGCTGGTCTGCTACGTGGTCGGAAAGCTGTGCGAGGGCCTGGACTACGCGCACCGCAAGAAGGACAGCTACGGGCGGGAGCTGAACATCGTCCACCGCGACGTGTCCCCGCAGAACGTCCTCATCTCCTTCGAGGGGGAGGTGAAGGTCATCGACTTCGGCATCGCCAAGGCGGCTGGCAAGGTGACCAAGACGCAGGCCGGCATCCTCAAGGGCAAGTTCGGCTACATGAGCCCGGAGCAGATCCGGGGTTTGCCGCTCGACCGGCGGAGCGATGTCTTCGCCATCGGCGTGTGCCTCTACGAGCTCCTCACCGGGGAGCGGCTCTTCGTCGGGGATTCGGACTTCGCCGTGCTGGAGAAGGTGCGCAAGGCGGAGGTGCTTCCCCCGTCGACCTACAACCGCCGCATCCCCGAGGCCCTGGAGCGCATCGTCCTGCGCGCGCTGGCCAAGGACGTCAATGCCCGGTTCCAGTACGCCAGCGAGCTGGCCGACGAGCTCCAGCGCTTCCTCATCACCTCGGACAACATCTTCAGCCGCAAGGACCTGATGCAGTACATGAAGTCCACCTTCGCCGAGGAGGTGGAGCGGGAAAAGGCGCGGCTGGCCGAGTATGCCGAGGTGAAGGCGCCGGAAGGCCTGGTCGAGGCCGCCGATGCTGCTCCGGCCGCCCTGGCCACCGCCTCGGCCGCTCCGACGGGGAACGGGGCGGTGGGGTCGGGGGGAGCGGTGGTGGTCCGCCCCGCCGGGCCGACCATTCCGCAGCTCACCGCCGCCGCGCCCCAGCTCGAGGTTCACTCCGCCGACGGCGCCACCCTGCTCGTCGACGGCAGCGAGTACCTGGACGGCGCGCCCGCCCCGGCGGCCTCCCCGGCGCAGCCGCTCCCGAAGCGCACTCCGGACGCGGTGACCGACCCGGCGCTGGAGCCGCCCCGGCCGGTGCTCAGCGCGGCACCGCCCGAGGCAAGCCGCCCCTCGGGGAGCGCGCAGACCTTCGTCCCTGCCCGGGAGGCGAGGGCCGAGCCAGCCGGTCCGCCGGTCCTGGTGCCGGTTCCCGAGCCGGCCCCGAGCGCTCCCCGGCCGCCGCCCGTTCCTGCGGCCAGCGAGCCGGCCCCCGCCCCGGAAGCCCCGGCGCCGGCCCCGGAGCTCTTCTCCGCGGCGGGCCGTCCGTCCCGGCGCATCCCGCGTCCCTGGTTCTTGGGCGGGGCGGCGGCCGTGGTCCTCGCCGCTGTGGGAATCCTCCTCCTCCGGGAGCCCCCCCAGGGGACGCTCCTGCTCGAGATCTCGCCCCCCGAGCTGCACGCGCGCGCGCGGGTGAACGTCAACGGGAACGAGCTCGGCACTCCCACCACCTGGCCGCTCCTCCAGCGAGTTCCTGCCGGCAATGTGGTGGTCATGGTCACCGCCGAAGGGTTCAAGCCGGCGGTGGGAACGGTCAGCGTGCCGCGCGGCTCGGAGTCCACGCCCTACACCCTCACCCTGCAGCGCAACGTCGGGACGGCCCGGCTGGTGGTGCTTCCCGATCCCGACGACGCCGAGGTGCGGGTCAACGGCTCGGTGGTCAAGCGCAGCGGGGTCCATGGCTTCTGGGCCGGCGACGTCCCGGTGGGGGCGGACCATCAGATCGAGGTGCGGCGGAGCGGCTTCCGGTCCTTCACCTCCAGCGCCTTCGCCCGCTCCACCGAGGACTCCCTCCAAGTGAGGGCGGTCCTCGAGCCGTTCGACTTCGCGGTGCGGGTGACCTCGCAGCCCCCGGGGGCGGCCGTCTTCAACGGTGAGCGCCAGCTCGGCGTCACCCCGCTCAGCGCGCGCGTCCCCGCCACCGCCACCGCGCTCACCTTCCGCAAGCGCTGCTTCGAGACCGCCCAGGTGCCGCTCCGCCTTCCCGAGCAGCCGGGGCCGGCGGTGCCGGTGAAAGTGGTGCTGCGGCGCGCCCCCAACTGCCGCTAGAGAGAGCCTCCGAGGAGAGCCCGAGCTTGGCCCGGACACGGAAATCGGACGCTGCGGATCCGCTGGCCGGCCTGCCCAGCTGGGCACGCCGCCTGGCGCAGGCCTACTACACCAAGACGGTGAGCACCTTCCTCCTCCACGGGAACGTGCGAGACCTCCAGCCGCTCCAGGCCGACGACGGAAAGAGGTCGTTCGGGCCGCTCAAGAGCTTCCTCGCCGAGGAGCTCTTCGGGGGCCGGGGACACGTGCTGTTCTACGACCGCTCGAGCGGCATCCGGGCCGCCTCGCCGGAGACGCAGAAGGACCTCGCCCGGGCGATGGCTGCCTACGACACGCTCTACGGCACCGATTACGCCAAGGTCCTGCCGCGCGACCCGGGGCGGGCCCTGCAGATCCTGGAGAACTACCTGCGCATGCGGTTGTCGGACGGGCAGTCGCTGGCGCTGATCATCGACTTCGCCGAGACCCTCGCCCCCGGCGCGGAGATCGGGGCGCTCTCCGCCGAGGACCGCTTCAGCCTCGCCACCCTGGTGAAGTGGGCCAGCGACCCCCAGTTCCTGGCCGGCGACCTCTCGGTGGTGCTGCTGGTGGAGAACCTGGCGGAGATCTCCGCGCGTCTGGCCCGGAACCCGTACGTGGCCAGCATCGAGCTTCCCCTGCCGGCCGAGGAGGAGCGGCTGGAGTTCGTGCAGACCAAGCTCGAGGGCCGCAAGCTGGCCTCGGTCTCGGACGTGGCGCTTTCCGCGCTGGCCAAGACCACCGCCGGCCTGTCGCGCATCAACCTCGACCGCCTGCTCACCGAGGCCACCGAGCGGCAGGTCCGCATCACCCCGGACCTGCTCAAGGACAAGAAGAAGGAAATCATCCAGGCCGAGTGCCACGGCCTGCTCGAGTTCATCGAGCCCTCCCACGCCCTGGATGTGGTGGCCGGGCACACCCGCGCCAAGCAGATGCTGCGCCAGGCGGCCAGTGCCCTGAAGAAGGGGCGACTGGAGGTGCTGCCCATGGGCTACTTGGTGGCCGGTCCGGTGGGGACCGGGAAGACCTTCCTCGCCACCTGCTTCGCCGGGGAGATCGGCATCCCGTGCGTGAAGTTCCTCAACTTCCGTTCCCAGTGGCAGGGGGTCACCGAGGCGAATCTGGAGAAGATCTTCAACCTGCTCAAGGCGCTCTGGCCGGTGGCGGTGATGATCGACGAGGCGGACGCCTTCCTTGGCAACCGCGATGCCTCGGGAGATTCGGGGACCTCGTCGCGCGTGTTTGCCTCCATCGCCTCCTTCATGGGGAACACCGAGTACCGGGGGAAGATCATCTGGTTCCTCCTCACCTGCCGGCCCGACCTGCTTCCCATCGACCTCAAGCGCCAGGGGCGCGCCGAGGAGCACCTGGCGCTCTTCTACCCCCAGTCCGACGCCGAACGGGACGAGCTCTACCAGGTGGTGGCGCGGAAGCTGAAGATGACGCTGGACATCGCCTCCTTCGCCGGGGTGCTCCCCAAGGGAGCGCAGCTCTCCGGGGCGGACATCGAGGCCATCCTGGTGCGGGCCAAGTTCGCCGCCCTGGCCGCCGGACGGGAACACCCGACCGAGGGAGACGTCCGCGCGGTGGTGAACGACTTCGTCCCGCCCTCCTACCCTCTGGAGATCGAGCTCCAGAACCTGGCCGCGGTGCAGGAGTGCACCAGTCGCGAGCTGCTCCCCGAGGCGTTCCGGACCATGGAGCGGGATGCCATCACCCGCCGCATCCGGGAGCTGAAGCTCCTCCTCGAGGAGCGCTGAGGGTTCCCTCGGGAAGGGTTCAGCGGCTGGGAGGCGGAGCGGCCCGCCCGGCGAGGTAGGCGTTGATGCTCGGGACCTGGTAGGCGCGGCCCGCGATGCACAGGTCCACCCGCTCCAGCACCTGGGCCAGGGAGCGCCTGCCGCCGAGCGCCGTCTCCGCCCGCGGCCCGAAGGCCGCCTCCACCGTCTGCCGGTGGCCGGGGTCGCAGAAGGACGCGCCGGTGACGAAGAGGTAGGCCGCGCTCCGCTCCGGGAGCGCGGCGGCCAGCTGGTCGAAGTGGCCGGTCACGGTCTGGAAGACGATTTCCCGGGTGGTGAGCGGGATGCCCTTGGGCTGGACGACCTCCGAGGGCCGGCCCCCGAGGAGCCGGCTCAGCTCGCGCAGGTCGATGGGCGGCGCCTCGACCAGCGCCATGTTCGCCCGGACCAGCGCCGGATCCTGGAAGGCGGCCAGCGCACCGATGAGCTTGTTGCGCGTGGCCCGGTCCGGGCTGGCCTTGAGGCGTTCCACGAGCGTGCCGTGCAGCTTCGCGTCGCCGAACCACCCGGCGATGCCCAGCGCGCTCTCCACCACGTCGGCATCGACGCTGGTCGGCGCGTCCAACCATTTCTGAGTCACGCCGCGCGCCTGGGAAATCAGCTCCGGGTCCT
>Ga0187780_10001702_pt1 | contig 16634 bp, 17 predicted proteins | sample 1015_Q2_SP10_20__FD_132429 | JGI IMG/M metagenome (GOLD analysis project Ga0187780, IMG submission 132429) | Tropical peat soil microbial communities from peatlands in Department of Meta, Colombia - 1015_Q2_SP10_20_MG | ecosystem: Environmental > Terrestrial > Soil > Wetlands > Peat | place... | reverse complement strand
AGGAGCCGTAATCCTTGCATCCGGGAGTGTGGACCAGAAAAACAATTATGTGTTTCAGGTCGGGGCGGAGGCGGTGAAACAGAGCATCGCCAAGAGCCTGTCTTACTGGAGCATTGCTAATGGCGACGACACCATGATAACTCTTTGGAATTCGGCAGATGAAGCGCAGGATTTCCTCTTCACCTTGTTCTATGCGGGTGGAGGGCAATATGCCTATCCGATCCACCTCGAAGCCCGTGCAACACAGATGTTTAACATTTCCGAGATCATCCACAGCCGAATCCCGGATCCCAACGGAAACCTCGTTCCCCTGTCTGTGACTGAGGGCAGGGCCATGCTCTCTGGCCCGCAGGGAGAGGCACAATACATCCTCGTCAACATGGATGCAGGCACGTACAACGTGCAAAAAGCCACCTGCAACAACTACTGCAAGACTTGCCTAGGAGCGGTCAACAGCTGGGTCACCGACGATCCTTTCGGTGTGGCGGTCGGCAAGACGCACCAGTTGACTCTAACGGTGCAGCAGAATAGCGGTTCACAACTTAACGACACGACGTCGGCATCCTGGAACAGCTCGAATACTTCGGTCGCGAGCGTCGGGAGCAACACTGGGCTTGTGAATGGCGTGGCGGTCGGCTCGGCCACTATGAACGCGTTCGACGACAGTTATCCACTGTATTTCCACCAGTGCTTTAGCTCACCACCAGTCCCGGCCATCGAGTGCCCTGTCCAGACCGGCACTGGGGGCGGTTCCCCGGGCAACAGCATAACGGTAAGTCAAAGCCCCACGATTTTGAATATGTCCTCTGGCGATACGAACCTGGGCGTAACCGTCTCGGTTTCCCCTTCTAGTGTCGCCTCTTCAGTCGTGTTCGCTCAGGGCGGTGTTGCCAATTACAACAGCTCGAGCACGGCTACCTTTACGTACAATAAACCAACCAATTTCACGGGCAATGACCTCTGGAAAATCTCGATTGGAGGAACGAACTCGCCTTCTGGCGTCCAGAATTCCCAGGCCTGCACATACGGAGTGTGTTCGTCTCAATTGAGCGGGGTCGACGTTCCGCCCCAAGTCCTAATCCAGATGATCGAAGCCGAGGCGGGAGGAACTGACAGCACCACCATGACCGCTGTCGCCGAAGTGGCCAAGAATCGATTTGGCTCAGCTGTCTTTGGCGGGCAATATACAACGTATCAGAATACGATTATTCCTGGCCAGTTTGCCATGAGTGCCACAACCACCGGCATCCAACCGGAGCTAGACATTGCTGCCTCGGTATTCGCAGGAACATCTGCTGGCAATTTCTGCGGCGCTCTCTCATTCTGGACACCGACCAGTTCCCAGTGGCAAACCGTTCAGACAGCCCTTCAGTCCGGCTCAACGACGTTTCCGTCCAACACAGGCGCCCCAACCTACTCGTCGTGGGATACATCGCAGCAACAGATCTTGTTTGTGCCGGCAGTGGGGACGTATTCCAATGGCGTTCCATATTTTCTTTTTCTGGCCCAGCGTGGTTCAACACAAGCCGCTGCCGTCAATGTTTCGTGCAATTAGGGAGCGAAACAGGTCGAGAATGCTAGCCATGCGGATTTCTTTCAATCGCTTCCTTGGATTTGAAATCTCACGGCTTTGTATCGCAATTCCCCTGGTGCTGCTACCGGTACGAGCCTACTGCCAGGAGCCTTTTGACAAAGCACATGAACTTCTCAAAGAAGGGGCGCAAGCACAAGGGCGAGTGCAACAGCAAAAGCCGAGCGAGGCGGAGCTCAAGAGACTAAAAGAAGTCACGAATTCCGTAGCACAGACGGTCCCCGAACTGCTCAAAAAAGGCGTGCTAGAGCTGTTGAACCTGCCTGCAAGGCATACGGCCGATGAATTGAGTGCAAAACTCAGGACAACTCTCCAAGTGATTCCGCAGGATCAATACCAGCCAGAGGTTTTTGTCTTCCCCCTTGCGCTTCATCAAGCCGATTCTTATCTAGTGGCTTACAACGTCTCATACTGTGCGAGTTGTAGCTACGCCTGGATCGGTGTCGTTGGGAGGAAGGACGGACGCTACTCAATTCTTTCTGAGGAGGACCATTCATTCGCAAACAAGACTCTCCACGTCGCGCCGCTCGGCGTCACCGACCGCGGCGCGGCCCGGTTCCTCATTTACGGAACGAACTGGGGAGACGCCCACAACCGGCTGAGCCTTGTGGCGTATGTACTCGACGATGGCAGACTGAGGAGATTCTGGGCTCGCACAGACCTTCCCCAGGGCAGCATCAGGGTGACTCCTACACGAATCTCCCTTTCCTTTCTCACCGCACTCAGGCCTCCTTGGAGCGAGAGAACGGAGGTTTACACAGTACAACAAGGAGAAGAAATCAAGTTACAACAGTCATCTGAGCGGCCGAACCCGTGACGGAGGCGAAACCCGTGGACCCGAGACTGAGTACCCGTTGCTGTTCTGATATGTGAGCAGAAGAGTGTGACCGTGCACCGTAACAACACGCTGATTCCAAGGTTTCCTCCGTCATACTCAGGGCTGCTTCTTTTGCTGGCTCTGGCGAGTGCCAGTCACTCGTCTCAGCTAAATCCTGCGACTGAGTGGAGCAAGGCAGCGCTTCGAGGCGTGAGAGAGGCGAAGATGGGAGCGCCGATGGCGGCCCGGGCGCTGGCCATTGTGCACACCTGCATGTATGACGCATGGGCTGCGTACGACGAGCACGCCCTGGGCACGCAGTTGCGTGGAGCGCTGCGGCGTCCGGCCAGCGAGCGGACGGAAGCCAACAAGGAACGCGCAATCAGCTACGCTGCTTACCGTGCGCTCGCGGATGTTCTGCCGGTGGACACGGAATCGGTGTACAAGCCGTTGATGCGGCAGCTTGGGTACGATCCCGACGACAATTCGACTGATATTGAAACGCCGACGGGGATTGGGAATGTGGCGTGCGCGGCGGTCCTAGAGTATCGTCATCACGACAAGTCCAACCAGCTCGGCGACATGGTGTCCTCGGCGATGCAGCAGGAGGGACAGCCACGAATGGCTATGCTACAAGAGGCCGGCTTAAGGACCGGCCACTACAGTGGGAACGAAGCAGGCAGCCCAGTCGGACCCTACGGCGATTGGAGCGGGTATCGACCGTCGAACGCGCCCGCGACGGTGCCGGCGCGGGTGGCGCCTGCTGATCCCGATCACTGGGAGCCGCTAACGTACACCGACTCCACAGGTAGCCTCGTGTTGCAGAAATTCTCGGGCGCGCAATGGTGCTTCGTCACCCCATTTGCGCTGACCAAGGGCGAAGAGTTTCGCCCAACGCTCGATCCTCCTCCGGCAAAATACGGTTCCCCGGAATACCAGCAGCAGGCCGAAGAATTGATCACGCTCAGTGCCAACCTGACCGACCGGCAGAAGATGATCGCGGAATACTGGTCGGACGGGCCTTTCTCCGAACAGCCGCCGGGCCACTGGATGAGGTTCGCGCAATACGTTTCGGCGCGAGATCACCACTCGTTGGACGACGATGTGAAAATGTTCTTTGCCCTCAACAACGCGATGCTCGATGCAAGCATCGCCGCGTGGGACGCTAAGCGCACCTACGATTCCGTGCGGCCAGTCACTGCGATCTCGCTGCTGTATCGAGGCAAGAAGATCCGCGCCTGGGGAGGACCTGGCAAGGGGACAGTGGAGATGGATGGCTCGCAGTGGCTACCGTACCAGGCCGCGACCTTCCCGACCCCACCTTTCCCGGAATATGTCTCTGGCCACAGCACCTACAGCGCCGCTGCAGCACGCATCCTGGCGCTCTGGACTGGGAGCGATCATTTCAGCGATTCAGTCACTTTGCCGGTGGGCAGTTCGAAGATTGAGCCAGGCACGACACCAGCGCAGCCAATCACGCTAAAGTGGGAAACGTTTAACGACGCGGCAGACGAAGCGGGGATGTCGCGCCAATACGGTGGCATCCACTTCGCGCGCGCTGATATGGCCGGTCGAAAACTCGGGCGTTTGGTGGCGGATCGTGCCTGGGCCAAGGCCAAGTCGTACTTCGACGGCTCTGGTCTCTCCTCAGCATCTACCTTTGAAGCCAGGGGTGTTCGGTAAGCCTTCGACCAAGGTTTTATGGCGTTCCGAAACCCTAGCCCAAATGGTGTTGTCGACGCTGTCTCCATCGCGCGCTGAAAAATTCTCCGCGTTCAGGCAAAGCCAAGAGCGGGGCAGTACGGCATCGGACGAAACGATGTCCTAGCGGTGGTCCACGAGGGTTTAATCACTGACGATCTCTCTAACAAAGGAGACTAGGCTGTGATGTCATCGCCACCGTCCGGCCAAGATCTTGCACGAGATCGCACACATATTCTCACCTCCTTCTGCCGGAGACTACGCCAAGTTCTAGATCCAAAAAAATCGAAGTCTCATCACTGGATGAGAGTTGGTATGCCGATGAGCGTGTACCAAGCGCGGACGTTGTTTTGTTGAAAGAAGCACAAGGCAAATACAAAGGGCCTAAGTTCGATCACCTGTACGAACGCTGGCGGAACGGGAGCCTCAGCGACTGCGAAATCAAGCAGTTTTCAGACGGTTCTTTGCAACAACCGAGAGGCTTGTTTCGGACGCTTGTCTACAGCACTTCGCTGAAAGTGTTTGCCGATCCGCTCACGAATCAAGCGGAAAGCTGCTTGAAACCGAGTCTGGCCAGCTCGGTGTCGCAGGTTTCTGCGAGCGGGTCTGCCGAGGTGTCCGGATCATGACGAGGAAAACCATGTGCTGAGAACGAATTGCGAAGCAATGCGGCGACAACCGAGGCGGAGCAAAAGGCGATCTTCGGGAAGGCGAAATCGTCCCAAAGAAGCGTTTTGTGCAGAATTGCGGCGAGGTTTCCATGTCTCGCCGCCAGCTGCAGACAGAAAAGAAAGAAGATAGCAGGCTATGGAGCGAAGGAATTAAAGGAGAAGAAGACGGTTTTTTGGGCGGTAGCGACCCCTCTTTGAGCGGCTTGGCAGCCGCCCAGCGCCACAGGCGCCGGGGGTCGCTACCGCCCAAGTTTATCCAGCAGAATTGCTCGCTTCGTCGCTCGCAAAGTTGCAGCAGAACTGCCCAACAAGATTGAATGCAAATGAGCAAAGGAGGATACACGATGGCGGTGGACAGCAATGCCGAACCCAAGGGCGACAAGAAAGGTAATTCTGCTTGGGGCTCTATGAAGAAGTCGCAGACTGGACCGAATGCTAATTGACTACGCTTGGAGATGCCATTCAATCTTGCAGGAAAGTTCGACTCTAACTACAGGCAACCCTCGACAGCGCCACACAACAAGCCTTAGGAGCTTCTGCATCAGCATCCTGCACCGAACCATAGTGCGAAGGCCACCTCTGGCACTTCGGTTTCTTGGGCCGAACCTGAACTAATCCTCGATTCGGATTATGCCGATCCCAATTGCTTTCTGCTCTCGTTCTGGATACTTCAGCCGTGCCTTCTCTGCCTGTTCCTTTTTCTTGAGGGGTTTCGACAGTGGCGTAAACTCGCCATGGATGTACTTGAAGAGCAGCCACCGCTCCACGATTTTGGGCATTTTGAATTTATAGCACAGGCAGCCTCAACCTGCGGAAGATACCCTTTTGCATGATTATTCGCATCAGAGAAGGCTAGCCCCAGCCACGTAGCCGGCATGGTCTCGACAACCTGAACCAGCAAAACGAATTTAGGCAGCTTGCGGAAATGGCATGAAAAAGCAGGCCACCTGCGAGGCGGTGAATAGGCCACATCTATAGGGGCCTGTCTTCAAAGTATTGGACCGCCCGGAACGCTATCCCTACAGTTGAACTCGCATGGCGACACAGAGCCCAAGTCAACGCCAGGAGTTGCGACGTGAGTAAAGAACTGCCTCGTCTATCCCACATTACCTCCATTCGCCTTTCTGATGCGGAAGACAGTACAGCTAGCTTCGGGATAGAGCGCCCGCTAACCTGCGATGAAGCAAGCCAGCTGTTGAGAGTTCACCCCAAGACCATCAAGCGATTGGCTGCGCGTGGCGAAATGCCCGGACACTTTCGATTTGGTCGCTGGTTTTTCTATCCCTCCGAACTGGACTCTTGGATGAGGGTCGAGGTAAATTCGTCTGGTCACTCGTGCCGCTAGAACTGAGGAGAAATCGTCATGTTCAAGCGTGCACGGCATCAGTTCGGTTGGTTGGAAAGAAAGAAGAGAAAACGCGGGCCCGAAATTTGGGTGTGGCGCTATCACGAGAGTGCCCCCGGAAGGCAAGGTTCAAAACGGGCTGTTTTTGTGGGCGACGTAAAGCAATACCCGACAAAAGCAGATGCGTGGAAGGCTGCTGAGGGCATTCGGTTAGCCGTTGCGAATCCGCCTAACGCGGATGTCGTAACCTTCGGAGCGCTCATCAATCGCTTTCTACGAGAAGCACTGCCCGAGCGCAAGGGAACGGCAGATCGCTACCAGTCTTGGATTGTGAATCACATCAATCCACATTGGGAGCAAGTTCCTTTGTCAAAGGTAAAACCCCTAGCCGTAGAGATATGGCTTAAGGGGCTGAACCTAGCGCCGAAGAGTAAGGGCCATATCCGAAGTGTGATGCACATTCTTTTCGAGTGGGCGATGCGCTGGGAACTCATCGAATACAACCGGAACCCCATGAGCCTACTGAAGCTCAAGGGACTTACAAAGCGCGTGAAACAACCACGCGCTCTGACGGTTGAGGAGCTTCACAGTCTGTGGTCGCATCTCGACAGAGATACCAAGACGATGTCCATGGTGGCGGTATCACTGGGGCTTCGGGCAAGTGAGTTGTTCGGCCTACGTTGGGAAGACTTCGACTGGAAAGGTTTGCGAGTGAAGATTCAGAGGTCCTGGGTTTACGGTCGAGTGGAGTCAACGAAAACCGAAGGCTCGGAAAAGTGGCTTCCTCTGGATCAGAATCTTGCAGACATTCTTTGTCGGCATCGGGACGACACGCCCGATGAACTGCTGCAAACTGGCTGGGTCTTCGTTAGTCCTTTCACGGGCAAGCCGTGGTGGGCGCATAAAATAGTGCGATACCATCTTCGGCCTGCGGCCGAAAAAGCAGGCATCGGCAGAATCGGGTGGCACACATTCCGCCACACGTATTCGACGCTGTTGCACGCTTACGGGACAGACATGAAGGTTCAGCAGGAATTGTTGAGGCACTCGGACATTCGGACAACGATGAATATCTATACGCACACAGTGTCTCCAGCACTGCGAGAAGCGAATAGCAAAGTCGTTCGGATGATTCTGCCGGAGAGAAAAACGGCATGAAAATCGCCCGAAAATCAGGGGGCAATCCGGGGGCAACGGCAATTCCAGCTACAGACAACAAGTGACTTATGGCTCCCAAGCAATCCACAGAGTTCCTTTCAATTCCGTGGCTTGCTAAATTCGATCCCCACCGCCCCTACCAACCTTCTATTCTTCTCAATCAGTTGCGGATGTCTCTTGTACCAAAACGCATTTTGTACCGATTGGAGCAGTTTCAGAGCTCGTTAAGCGCGTGACGCTGAACATCCAGGTCGGAGTGGACGCAACACTTCAGCGTCGTGCGAATGTCGCCGTGCGGGAGGATCTTCTGTACCGTTGCCGGTTTGCCTTTCGCTCGCAGAGCGCGATTCCCAGCCCAAAGCTGTACGCTACCGATGCCGTGTTTCCACCGTCGTAAGACATCGTAAAGGTAACGTGAGCTCGCCAAGGAGTTCGGTGCAAATCGGGCTGGTTTGCGGCAGGCTCTCACGGTCCTGAAGATCATGGCTGTTCTCGCGCAGAGAGTGCTTCTTCCGGCGCTGCTTGACGAGCCGCTGTTTTGCTCCCAAGATGCTATTGATTCAACCGATTGCGAGGCGATACCCATGAGCCACGGTTTAGCACTGAAGGAATCGGGCGCGTTGGATTTCGTATCGCTCGGTGGGCTCGTTCATCGGCTGGATCCAGGCATCATCCCTTTTCGTAAAGCGCAGGAATGTCAGATTCACGTAAGCGGCGGCGAATTCAATGTTGCCGCTAACCTTGCCGACTGCTTCGGTTTGCGCACGGGGATCGTTAGTGCGATGGTGAAATACCCCGTCGGGGACCTTGTTGCTGAGCGGGTTCGGGCCATGGGCGTCACACCGTTCTACAAGATGTTTCAGCACAACGGTGTGACCGGGCCCAATATTGCGACCGTCTACAGCGACCGCGCTTATGGAATGCGCCCGCCCATCGTTTTTTACAACAGGGCGAACGAAGCCGCGGCGCAACTGCAACCCGGCGATTTCGACTGGACAGCCATATTCAGCGGAGGAGTGCGGTGGTTTCACAGCGGGGGAATCTTCGCCGCTCTTTCTGCGTCCACGCCGGAATTGATTATTGAAGGCATGCAAACAGCCAGGAAATCCGGCGCCGTCGTTTCCTTCGATCTCAATTTCCGTGAGAAGCTCTGGAAACTTTCCGGCGGCCAGGAACGGGCACTGCAGGTGCTTGACCGGATCGTCAAGAATATTGATGTTCTGGTCGGCAACGAGGAAGACCTACAGAAAGGTTTGGGAATAAGAGGCCCCGATGCCAGGGAGACGTCAAAGCTCGATCCAACAGCCTTCCTCTCAACTATCGAAAAGGTCGTAGAGCGCTACCCGGGTATCAAAATCATTGCTACCACTCTGCGCGAAGTCCATTCGAGTAATCGTCACAGCTGGGGGGCGGTGGCCTGGATCAACGGCAAGAGTTTCATCTCCCCGCAATGTCAACTCGATGTGTACGACCGGATAGGTGGAGGCGACGGGTTTGCCTCCGGCTTCTTCTACGGAATTCTTTCAGGCGAGCCTGCGGAAGAGGCTGTCAAACTAGGCTGGGCGCATGGGGCACTGCTGACGACGTTTCCAGGTGACACAACAATGGCCACCTTGGACCAAGTACGGGCATTCGCTCGTGGCGGATCAGCCCGTGTTCAAAGGTGAGCACCAAACGAACGGAATAAGCCCCGAAAGGGAAAGCCAATGAGTCTGTATTTCAGCTGGGGACGCGAGAATGCGAAGTTACCTTCGGCGGAGCTCAAGACGGCTTTATTCGAGGCGTTGGAAAAGCTCGGCACGAGGCACCGTGTACTGGCAGTGCCGCCCGACCTGACACGGTTGCACTCGCGAGCCGGAGAGCTCACTCGCCATGCACTCGCGTTTTATGGGGATAGGCTGAAGTCCATCCTACCGGCCCTCGGCACCCACCAAGCGATGGACTCTGGCCAACTGACCAAGATGTTTGGGGACGTGCCGCAGGGACTCTTTCGCGTGCATAACTGGCGGAAAGACGTGGTTCTGCTGGGAAACGTTCCGGGCGACTTCATTTACGAGCAGTCGGAGCACAAATTGGACTACTCCTGGCCGGTCGAAGTGAATCGGTTGGTGGCCGAGGGGAATTTCGATCTGGTGCTCTCGATCGGGCAGGTGGTGCCGCATGAAGTCATCGGTATGGCCAATTACAACAAGAATATTTTGGTGGGGACCGGCGGTCCGCTGAGCATTGGGCGCAGCCACTATCTTGGCGCTGTCTACGGCATGGAGCGAATCATGGGCCGCGCCGATAACCCCGTGCGAAGAGTCCTGAACTATGCCAGCAGTCATTTCCTGAAGGATATTCCGATTGTCTACGTACTCACGGTTGTGAGTACCGAGGCGGATGGGGAGTCGGTTGTACGCGGCCTGTTTGTGGGTGACGATGTGGAGTGCTTTGAACTTGCAGCGGCGCTGAGCCTGAAAGTGAACTTCGAGATACTGGATCGCCCGATTCAAAAAGCGGTCGTGTACCTGGATGACATCGAATTCAAGAGTACGTGGCTGGGCAACAAGGCTATTTATCGCACCCGCATGGCGCTGGCGGATGGTGGAGAGTTGATTGTGTTGGCTCCAGGAGTGAGGAAATTCGGGGAAGACGAGACCATCGACACGCTTATTCGGAAATATGGCTACCGCGGCATGCGTCACACCATGGATGCAGTGGAGCACAATGCTGATCTGGCCGGGAATCTGAGTGCGGCGGCACATCTGATTCATGGCTCTTCCGAAGGCCGCTTCACGGTGACCTACTGCCCCGGCGGGTTGAGCAAGAAAGAGACTGAGAGCATTGGCTTTCGTTATGCGGACCTGCCCAGCACAATCTCTCGCTATGACCCAGCAAAGCTACGCGATGGATACAACACCGTAGGCGGTGAAGAAGTTTTCTATATTTCAAATCCGGCACTCGGGCTATGGGCCGTTAAGGAGAAGTTTTGTTAGTCTTCTCGTAAAGCTCGGGACCGGGAGGTCCGTGTCTCGTGCCGTTTGTACTAATTGTGGAAAAGGGCGGCTGCAACGCCATGAAAGCGTGGGCCCTGTAGATTTGAACTTCAGTTCGATCCCCGCCGCCCCTGACAAACCGCCAGTGCCGAGTGCAGAAATTTGTATCGAAGTGAGGGGGAACGCCCCGTCTGTCCCCTTTTCCCAACCACCTAGGGATGTTTCAAACCAACGAAGCGCAGACGGTGCAGGAGTAGAGCCGCCCAACGCCAAAGTGCCCGCGCGGACTTCCATATATGCGGTGAGGAAAGAATGTCATGTCAGATTGCTGGCCGAGGAGCTATTTCAACTTTATCTCTGATTCATGCTCACCACATCCATGCCAGACCGGTGCGTTTCCCGGTGGCTGCAGCCAGCTGCAAAACTCTTGTTGATAGTTTCCTGTCGTGTCTGAGAATCGAACAATACCGATGAGAAATAGCCCGGTCGAGCCTTTTGTAAGACCAGCTATTTCCACTCTGGATAAAGAGTGGCTTTCCGCGGTGAAGAATTTTGGTTCCTGAGGGACTAATTCATCTCCAGTCCATCCCGGTTTGAATCTCTCTTCAAGTTTGGAAAAAGCGGTCGCCAAATCAGGTCTAGTATCCGTAATCAGAATATCCCCGACTGCCCCCGTCCGCTCGCTATTGCTGTTCCCAGTATTTCGGTACTCCACGTTGAACATAGCTTTCCTGTTAACCGAATAGATTTCTGAAAGTGCCGTTGGCTTACCTACGAGGGAAGGTTCGTTAATAGCAATCGAGGTGATTTGTAAGCGAATGTGGGTATGTGCTACCTGATTATGGAGTTGCGACAATTCAGACTGCAGGCTCGCTTGAGAATGAGCGTTTCGAACAGCCTGGCAGACGACCAAGAAAACAGAGATTACCGCGCAAAGGAGGAAACCAATTTTATAAGAACGCTGCTTGGTCTTAGATTCCGTCGGATGGAGAGTAACGTGCACACCGAGGTAGCCCATCAGGATGGTGACTGCAGCCAGAATTCCCGACAGCAGGACGTTAAGTAGCATCGAGCAATCCTGTTTCCGCTCGATCCATGATACGCCGCCTGTCCCCGAATTGTACCTCCCCCAAACCACCTGCGAATAGGATTCGCGGAGAGAATGTCATGTCAGTTCGGCTAGAATAGAAGTTGCCCGCTTACCCTCTGCCTCAACCGAGGCAGACATGGAACCTACACTCACCGAATTGCTCATCGCGAATGCGGCCACCCTTCACAATCCACTGGGATCGGTACCGGAGCGGGGCTGCGCCACCCGGCTCGACCCAGACGACCCGCTGCCCAGGCGAGTTGGATTATGCAAGAGCCTTCTTGATTGATAAGCTCACCAGGGCCAGAATTCCCAAGCCAACCAATGATAGGCTCGAAGGCTCCGGCGTGCTAACGATGGTTAGTGAACCAGATCCGCTCTCGTTATACGCGTATGGATTGTTCCCGGTAACCCATATATCGGCGGGGATGTAAGTGCCGTCAGAGTTTGGAACGCTCGAGAATATAAACCCGATTCCCTCTGAGGGGCCGCCGGCACCAAACCCAAAGCCTTCGGAGAGCAAGGTCGTATTGGAGGTGCCGAACTCGAAGATCGGATCACCGTTGTAAAGAAAGCTAAGCAAACCCTGCGTCAGAGTGAGACCATTTGCAAGCGTAATGGGAGACAACGACAGTGTTTGCTGACTGGTGATAAAGGTCGGGCTTGTTATGGAGAAGGTAAAATCATACGCCGAGTTACTGGAGTCCGTGAAACTGAACGTATACACCTCATCAGCAAAACAGCTGCCAGCCAGCAACAGTACAGCCAGGAACCCAAGCAGCACGCGGATCTTCATGATTGTCCTCCTGTGCGCTGCGCCTATTTTGTACGTACCCGTGACCTCCGGATTCAATGGGTGAGCGCATTCTTGGGCACGAAAGGGACCCATCCGTCCCGCAGGCCACAGAGGCATGAGTGCGGGAAGAAGACACCTACACCGTCGTTTTTCACCGCATGACCGATGCCAATCCCGCCATAGTGAAACGAAACGATTTATCAGCATGGGGTAGTGCACGCACGGCAAAGGGTTTCCACAGTTGCGCAGACTCTTGCTCAACAGATTAACTGGATGTGACCGCTGTCACATTTGTTTACTAGATGTGATAGCTGTCACTCCCATCGTTCCTCGCCTGGCCTTACCAATCGGACGCGCCGTAGTGCCTGGTAAACGCTCGCGCAAAAGCCAGGGGACAGACGGGACGTTTTCTTGATATTTCTAGACTCGCGCGGACAAGTTCTGAAGGAACTTCCCGACTGTCGTCTGTTCCGCCCCCTGTTCCTAAGTCTCCCACCGGAAATCGTAGAAGACACGAATGAGGTTGCCATCAAGATCGGCGGCCATAAACTCGCGCAGCTTCCACGGTTTGTCCTCGGGTTCGGAAACGATCTTCGCGTGCGCGGCCTTCCACTCTGTGAAGAGTGCGTCAACCTCAGCCTTGCTTTCAAGATTTAGCCACAAAAGGATAGGGCCGACGTTGCCATAAGACTGCCGGAACGAGCGATTGGTGATAAACAGTCTGCAATTTCCCCTTGAGATGCCAGCAATGCCGCCCTGCTCGTCACCCCAATCGAAGCGGAAGCCCAACGTGTGGACATAGTAAGCAACGGCTTTGTCTACGCTGGTTGCGGGGATTTCCGGGACAGCAGCGGGAAACGTCATGCGGCGAATCCTAGCACGAGCACGTGGCTTGGACACCCGGGAACACGAGGGCTTGATTCAAGCCGCACGTCTCGTCGGTGGTTCGCGATGAACGCGCCAAACTGTTAACCAAACGCATCAATACCCATGGTCGGTCTGAGTAGCAACGAGGCCGGGATTACCGAAACAGGCTACAAGTTCGCGCCGAAGGCAAGCAGGCGGCCGTCGCAATCCTTCACGACAAACTCACGCGAGTGCCAGGGCGTTTTGGCGGGTCCGCGCGTGAATTCCACGCCGCGAGCGGCATACTCGGCGTAAAGCGCGTCCGCATCTTCGATGAAGACGTACGCATCGAGCAGTTCGTCCGAATATTTGTCGCGGTTGGCTGTAGGCGGTTCGGCACAGCGGAAGTGAATCGCATGCTGGTCGCGCGCAACGATGGCGTAAACCGGTGGGTCGTGCCACGTGCCCAGACACTTGAAGCCAAGCTTGTCTTCGTAATAGGCAAGCGTGCGGGGAATGTCCAGGGTGAAGAACAGAGGCGCGATCTGACGAATCATGGGCAAAGTCTCCTACAGAAAGATGGTGGGTGCCGAACAGACGTGACAGGCACCGGTGCCCCGGTTAACGGAAAACCGAGTCGTTAGCGGCTTCTCCTGGTCAAACAAGACTTTTATTCCGCGTTGCGAGGCCAGAGGGTGGTTGGACGCTTTGCTCTTGGCGGTCCAAAGACCCGGATGGTATTGTGGCGAACAGGGTAAGAGGCATTCTCCACTAGCGATTGCTTGAGTGTGGCCTGCCAGTTCGCTCAAAGAGGAGCGTTCCCCATGATTCGGCTTTTGCGCTTGACTGTTCTCAGTCTTGCTTTTGGTTTGCTTGTTCATGCTGCGCCAGGGTCCCCAACGGAAGATGGTGATTCTCCGAAAGTAGTCCTCAGCAAGAATTGGTTCATCCAGTCTTCGTCGAATGTGCACGCAGATGGCGCCGCCATCTCGACCCCCGGTTTTGCGTCGAGAGATTGGTATGCCGCGACGCTCCCCACTACCGTTCTGAGCGCGCTGGTCGAAGACAAAGTCTATCCCGACCCATATACCGGCATAAACCTGCGCTCCATTCCAGGCACGACTTACCCGGTCTTTGAAGACTTCTCAAACATCATGATGCCGCCGAACAGCCCTTTCCGCGAAGCATGGTGGTATCGCACCGAATTCAAGCTCCGGCCTGACTTCAGTGGGAGAACAATCTGGCTAGGATTCGACGGCATCAATTACCGGGCAAACGTGTGGATGAACGGCGTGAAGGTCGCCTCGTCAGAAAAGCTGGCTGGCACTTGGAGGTTGTTCGAGTTGAACGTAACCGCCGCGGCGAAGCTGGGTGAAATCAATGCTCTCGCGGTCGAGGTCTTCCCCCCGCAACCGCGTGATCTGGCGATCACGCTGGTTGATTGGGCTCCGATGCCGCCGGATAAAGAGATGGGGATCTGGCGCGAGGTGCACATATCTGCAACGGGGCCAATTGCCCTGCGTTACCCCGCCGTTTTGACAAAGCTCAACTTGCCTATAGCAGATAAAGCGATGTTGACCGTACGAGCGGAGCTGACCAATGCCGCCGACCACGCCGTCGACGGTGTCGTGAAAGGGAAGATCCAAAGCATAACCTTTGAGCAACCGGTACACCTAGGTGCCGGAGAGACTCAGATTGTTCATTTCACGCCGGAGAATTTCCAGCAGTTGAACGTTTCCAGTCCCCGTCTGTGGTGGCCCGCCCAGGTTGGCAAGCAGGAACTGTATCCGCTGGAATTGGAGGTCGAGGTTCAAGGACAGGTTTCAGATTCCACCCACATTCGTTTTGGCATCCGCCAGGTCACCTCAGATCTAGATGAAAAGGGGCATCGGATCTTCCAAATAAATGGAAAGAACATTCTCATTCGAGGAGCAGGCTACAGCTTTGACATGCTGCTTCGCTCTTCGCCGGAGAGACAGCAAGCCGAACTCAACTACGTGCGCGACCTCAACCTGAACGCCGTGAGGATGGAAGGCAAGCTGGAAAATGACCACTTCTTCGATCTTGCCGACCAGATAGGCATCCTCATGATGCCGGGTTGGTGCTGCTGCGACCAATGGGAGCATTGGTCCTCTTGGGATGCGGAAACCGAACGTATCGCCGGGGAATCGCTGCGCGACCAGATCCGCCGGCTGGAGCGGCATCCCTCTGTGCTCACCTGGTTGTACGGCAGCGATTTTGCGCCGCCGTCCAGGATCGAGAGCATGTACCTGCAAATCATGAAGGAGGTTGATTGGCCGAACCCCTCCGTTTCTTCCGCGGCAGGGAGAACGACAACGGTGGGTCCGAGCGGGGTAAAGATGACAGGCCCGTATGAGTACGTTGCGCCATCGTTCTGGTATCTGGACATGAGGCACGGCGGCGCGTTCGGTTTCAACACCGAAACAAGTCCAGGCCCGGCCATTCCTCCCATCGAGAGCTTGCGGCGCATGCTGCCGCCGGACCACCTCTGGCCAATCGATTCCGCTTGGGAGTATCACGCCGGTGGAATGTCGCGCACTTTGAGTGTATTCACGGAGGCGCTAAACAAAAGATACGGGCAAGCCAGTTCATTAGAGGAATACGCTCTTAAAGCCCAAGTTCAAGCGTACGAAGGCCATCGCGCGATGATGGAAGCATATGGGCGCAACAAATATGTTTCGACAGGGATCATTCAGTGGATGCTAAACAACGCCTGGCCCAGCATGATCTGGCACATGTACGACTGGTACTTGCGCCCCGGGGGATCGTATTTCGGCGTGAAGAAGGCTTGCGAGCCGCTTCACGTGCAGTACTCGTACGACGACCGCTCCGTGGTGGTGGTTAATTCGCTCTACCAATCGTTCGCAAATCTCAAGGTGGCAGCAAAGATTTTCAACGTTGATATGACGGAGAAATTTTCGAAGGAGGCCGACGTCAACATCGGCCCCGACAGCAGCACAAGAGTGTTTACGCTGCCAACGCCGCAAGGCTTGAGTGGGACGTACTTTGTCAGCCTCACTTTGGAATTGGCGGGCCAAATCAAGAGCCGGAATTTCTATTGGCTTTCCACTAAGGAAGAAACGATTGACTGGGCCCGACAGGAAGAGGATCCCACGGGGGAATACGACATTTCGACTTGGAGCCCCACCAAAACCTTTGCCGATTACACGGAGCTGAACAGGCTTCCGAAGGTGGACCTGGATGCCACGGCTCACCATAAACGAGACGGTGAGGAAAGCTCAACAACGGTGACCGTACACAATCCATCGGCCTCAGTAGCTTTTGCCGTGCATTTGAAAGTCAACAAGACATCTTCATCCCGCGTAAGCCGCGAAGGCGAGCGGGAAAACGAAATTTTGCCCGTTCTGTGGGAGGACAATTACTTCGCATTGCTGCCCGGAGAGACACGCGAAGTGACGGCTAGGTACAATACGCGAAATGCCGGCAAGGCGACGCCGAGCGTCGAAATCGAAGGGTGGAATGTGAATCCCAAGATTGCCGCTCTCCAGCCGTAAGCGCATGCATTTCCATCCGAGAATTTGCGCCATAGAGATGAGAGGACAGCTCACATGAATTCCCGACCGCCTTCTGAGATTCACCGGCAGGATCTGGATAAGGTT
>Ga0187780_10001701_pt1 | contig 16638 bp, 12 predicted proteins | sample 1015_Q2_SP10_20__FD_132429 | JGI IMG/M metagenome (GOLD analysis project Ga0187780, IMG submission 132429) | Tropical peat soil microbial communities from peatlands in Department of Meta, Colombia - 1015_Q2_SP10_20_MG | ecosystem: Environmental > Terrestrial > Soil > Wetlands > Peat | place... | reverse complement strand
TGGACCAAGTTGGCCGGGTAGCGCGGGCAGAACGTCAAGCACTTGCCGCCGTCCACGACCGTGCGTCCCAGCCCGAGCGCGACAGCCGCAACGCCGTCCTCAAAGGTCATCGGCGGCACAGGATAGAAATTCCGCGAGCGCGCCACTCCGGAAAAGTCCGGGTAGAAGCGCTGGCCGAAGAACGAGCCGACAACCTGCTGGAGGATCACCGCCATCTTTTCTTCTTCGAGGCGGAACGGCGTTGCGCGCACGTACGCTTTGGCGTGCCGGCTGAACGTCGAGGCATACACCAGCTTGATGGCTTCGCTGAGCTGATTCAGCCGGAAGGAATCGTCCTCCTGCTGGTTGCCTAGCATGTAGGTTTCGTACACGCCGGTGAACGGCTGGTACTGCGAATCTTCCAACAAGCTCGAAGAGCGTACTGCCAATGGATAGTGCGCTTCGGCCAGAAACGCGCGCAGATCCTCTACCAAGTACCCCGGCAAACTTGCATCCAGAAAACGTTGCTGGATCTCGCTGTCGTCCGTTGCATTGATGGCGAAGTCCAGCAGGTTGTTTTCCGCCAGGAACTTGTCGAAAGCGTCTGTGGCAATCACTGCGGTCGGGGGTACGCTCACGCGGACGTTCGGAAATCGCCGGGTGAACTGCCGTTTGTGCAATAAGTGACGCACGAACGCGAGCCCGCGCGCTTTCCCGCCGAGCGAGCCCGACCCGATCCGGAGGAAGTATGGGCCGCCGCTCTGGAACGCCGCGGGTTTGAAATCGCCGATGAGCACGCCGCTCTGCTCGCGCCGGTACTCGGCAATGGAATCAATGAGATTTCGCCGCAGATCATCTACCGTGGGGAAGTCGGACACTTTGCGCGGGCGCAGCTTTTGCGCGAGGGCAAATTCCGTGCGGGCCGTCAGCCAGTGGGAAAAGTGATTGCGCTGGGCGTGATACGCGAGGCTTTCCGTGGGGACGGTGTGCAGCAATTCTTCCAGCGAATTCAAGTCCGTCGCGCGACCCACTTCTGCTTTATCAGGCGTGCGGAACACGAAATCCCCGAACGCGAATTCTTGTGTCAGCAGTTTGCGCAAATCCCGAAGAAAGGTAGGCGAGCGTTTCCTCAGAAAGGAATATCCTTCCGCGTAGGCCTGCTGCCGGAACGCGGTCCGGCTGGTCTGGAGCACGATAGGCACGTCCGGCACGAGCGCGCGCACACTGCGCGCCAACTCGAATCCCGCCTCGGCGCTCGACACGCCACCGTGCGGAAATTCCACGTCGCTGACAACTCCCAGCAAATGCTCTTGATACTTCACTGCCAGCGCATAAGCCTCTTCAAAATTCGAGGTGAGCAGAATCTTCGGCCGCGCCCGCATGCGCATCAGCTTGTGCGCGAGGTTCAGTCCTTCCTGAATTACTCGCCGCGTCTGCGAAATCAGCTCCGTGTACATCAGCGGCAGGAAAGCCGAGTAGTAGCGGATGTTATCCTCGATGACCAACACGACCTGCACGCCCATCGCAGAGGTGTCGTGCTCCACGTTGCGCTTGTCCTCGATGTACTTCACGATCGCCAGCAGCAGCCGCGGCGTCCCCTGCCACAAAAAGACACGGTCGATCTCCGACGCCGGGTTGCGCGCGACGAATCGCTTCAGTTCGCGGTAGTCGTACGCCAGCACGACAACCGGCACTTGCAGGCCCGCCGCCTTGATATCGTGGGCTAGTTGAGCGGCGTTCATGTCGCCGACGGCGAGGTTGGTCAGGATGAGATTGAAGCGCGGCTCCGACTTCGCGAGCGCAAGCGCTTCGCGGCAACTCGAGACGTGCGTGATGCGCGGGATTTGCTGCAGGTGCAAATCCTGCGACTCGCTGATGAGCAGTTCGTTCAGGCGCCCGTCCTCGCGCAGGATGAACGAGTCATACAGGCTCGACACCAGCATGATCTCCTGCACGCGGAAGGGCATGAGGTTGTCGAAGCCCTCGAACTGCATCCCCATATCCGGAAAGGGAAGGGGAGAAAACCCTTGCTTCATGAGCAAGCCCCGCTCCAGAGCAAAAACGGCGGGGTGGGCTTAAACCACCCCGCCGGAATTTTACCTCATTGCAGTTGCGGAAGACGGTGACGGACGGTCATTCCGAGCGAGGTGAGGAATCCCTCTTCGTTTTCAGGTCGATGACAGAGAGATTCATCGCGCAAACCGCGCGCGATGGGGCAGAGGTCCTCACTCCGCAGACTCCGCTCGGAATGACGAATCCAGCGCGATTCCGCAAGCGGTCGGTCGTGATTTAGACGACGCCTTGATCCAGCATGGCGTCCGCTACCTTCACGAAGCCCGCGATGTTGGCGCCATAGACCAGGTTGCCGGGTTGCCCATACTTCTCGGCGGTCTCAAACGAGTTCTTGTGGATGGCGATCATGATCTTGTGGAGACGATCGTCCACTTCTTCTCTCGACCAGCCCAGGCGCATGCTGTTCTGGCTCATTTCCAGTCCGCTGGTGGCCACGCCGCCGGCGTTCGCCGCCTTCGCGGGACCATAGAGGATCTTCGCTTCGAGAAACAGCTTGGTGGCGTCGAGAGTGCTCGGCATGTTCGCGCCTTCGGCGACAACCTTGCACCCGTTCATGACCAGCGTTGCGGCGTCCTTCGCGTTGATTTCGTTCTGTGTGGCGCTCGGGAACGCGCAATCGGCCTTGATGGTCCAGATGGGGTTGTAGTCGAGTTTCGCGTCGATGGGGATGTACTTCGCGCTCTTGAACTTGTCCGCGTACTCCTTGATGCGGCCGCGGCGCACGTTCTTCAGTTCGAGCACATAGGCCAGCTTCTCGCGGTTGACTCCGTCCGGATCGTGAATTACGCCGTTGGAATCGGAGATCGCGATGATTTTCGCGCCGAGGTCGAGCAGCTTTTCAATCGTGTACTGCGACACATTGCCGCTGCCGGACACCAGGCACAACTTGCCATCGAACTTATCCTTGCGGGTCTTCAGCATTTCTTCCGCGAAGTACACGCAGCCGTAGCCGGTCGCTTCCGGACGAATCAGCGAGCCGCCCCAATTCAGGCCCTTGCCCGTCAGCACGCCGGTGAACTCGTTCGCCAGCCGCTTGTACTGCCCGAAGAGGAAGCCGATCTCGCGGCCGCCCACGCCGATGTCCCCTGCCGGCACGTCAGTGTCCGGTCCGATGTGGCGATACAGTTCGGTCATGAAGCTCTGGCAGAACCGCATCACTTCATTGTCGCTCTTGCCTTTGGGATCGAAATCCGAGCCGCCCTTTCCGCCGCCCATGGGCAGAGTGGTGAGCGAATTCTTCAGCACCTGTTCGAACGCGAGGAACTTCAAGATGCCCAGGTTCACGGAAGGATGGAAGCGGAGTCCGCCCTTGTAGGGGCCGATGGCGCTGTTCATTTCAATTCGGAATCCGCGATTCACCTGGACTTGCCCGTTGTCATCGAACCACGGCACACGGAACATGATGACGCGTTCCGGCTCGATCATCCTCTCGAGGATACGGGCTTTTTGATATTCGGGGTGCTTCTTGAGGGCGGGAGCGAGACTTTCGAGGACTTCCTGGACTGCTTGGAGAAACTCCGGTTCGGCGGGGTTCTTAGCTCGAGCGATGTTTAAAACGTCCTTGATATACTCCCCAGGTTCCTTCTGAACCGGAGGGGTAAGCGTAATGCTACCCATAAGTGTAGCCTCCTATTTAGATTGGTGAGTTGGAAAGGCATGTCAATCAGCAGCCTTAAGAGCGACAGGGGGGCTGGCCGCAAGACAGAATTATTACACAATCATCTGGCCCTGTTCCGCCGTGATGTAAATCACCACGATTCGAACTTATAACCACCGTCTCACGCCATCGTTCTGGCTTATGCCGACTGCTTCTCTAGCACTTGGCTATTTCTTCGGGAGTTGAAATTGGCCGCGGATCCGCAGCGTCACAATCTGGTGCGGCCGCAGGGGTATTTCCAGCGAGGAACCGTGGGTGGAGAGCTCCTTTTGGTTTTCCTCCATCGCATTGCAGAGCCACGCTTGTTCCAAGTGGAGAAGCGGGAAGCGGATCTTCGCAACGCTCTCTTTTCCCGCAGTCTCCAGGAGCCGAAGAACGGTCCCGTTGCCATCTTCAGCGGCCTTCCAGGCCTCAACCACGACGTTGGGCCCATCCACTTGGAGAAAGCTCAAAGCCCCGGGCTCCAATGGCCTTGGCGGATTTCCAACCTTGTCCTGGTCGATGACCTGGTCCGTCTCTAACGGTGTCATGGCCTCGCGGCCAAATCGCGCCAACGCCTCTTCTGAAAGGGAAAGGCCGCTAGTCATCGCATAACGGAATGTGGCTTCGCCGCCTTGCTCGGCGCGGTAGTTCGTGTGCCAGTAGTTGTTGTAGACGTAGGAGAAAATCGTGGAGGTTTTGGGAACAAATTCTTCCGGCCAGATGCCTCGATTGATGTCGCCGAGCGTGACAAGCGGCGCGTCCACGGGAACAATCGCGACCTCAGCGTCGCCCGCCGACGCCCTCACCCAATGAGCCACGCTGAACCATTCGAGTCCGGCACCTTTGATCATGTCCTTGCTGGGGTCAACCGAGCCATTCTGGATTTCGTAGCGGAAAGAAGGCTTCTGCGCGGCCACCGGAAACGCAAAATACACCGCTTCCTTATCGCGAACCGGGTCTTTTGTAATGTGGTTCACGAACTCGATCTTCTTGTCGCCATCGTAGAGAAGAATTTCGCTTCTCACCGAAGGCGTGTGCACACTCTTGGACTCGACCTCCAGAATCTGTCCGAAGGGAGTCTTTCTCACGCCAACGATTCGGCCATCATGGGAAGGTGTAATTTTCAATTCGGCTTGCGGCAGTGACTTGCGCATGTAGACGATCTGAGTCGCATCCTTTCCCTCTTTCTCGACGTACAGATACTGATTGAAGCGGTAAGGGCTGGCCGTATCCACAAGCTCGCGATTCAATTGTTTGTCGAAAATGCTCTTCACTGTGCCCGTGGAAGCGTCCACTTGAACGCGGTAATACGCATTCTCAATCGTATCCGCCGGCACGACAGCCGATTCCTTTGCGGCGGGCGATGAGCGCTCGCTTTCAACTTGCCCCGGCTGAAGCGTATAGCACTTGAAACCCATCGCCGGCACATCTTTCGCCAGGAAGCGCACATGACTGTAACCTGCTCCCTCACGCAGAGCCTCAAAGGGCACCGGCGTTTTCCCGGAAAATTCGGTCAGGATTGTGCCGCGCTCCAGATCGAGTTCGACGAGCCCGCTGCGCGGCCAACTCAATGCGTTGAAAACCACGAGTGAGCCGGGAGGCATGTGAACCTGGTCCGCAATCTGGCTGAGGGATTGCCGCGTCAGCGCCTTTACCGCCTGGTCGGTCTCGGCGGGGTACTCATCTTTCGTTGCGAGTTGCTCAATGGACTCCTGGCTATCGGGACGGTACACGGAGTCCCAGGAATCCCAGGTGTGCTCGGCGTAAAGCAGGAGGTTCGTCCAGATACGATCGAGGAGCTGCCGCTGGACGGCCAGCGAGGGATTCAGGTAGCGCGAGACCGTCGCGAGTTTCTCGGCCGAGAGCGCCCGCGTTTGATTGTTGCGATCGATCGCGGTGTTTCTTGCATCCGACCCAACGCCATCTTCCCAGTAGGGGCCGCCGTCACCGGAAACAGTCGCCAACTGGGCACCGAATTTCTGTTCGATGTAGCGGAAGTAGTCGGGAAACGAGCTGAGAATGAACTTCGGATAAGCGTAGGAGGCGCTCCATTTCGCAAGAAACTCCGGCTCGCTCAGCCGCGCGTCGGTATTCTCCAGTTGACTCCCGAACATTAGCACCGCGTCCGGCTTGTAGTCCGGAGCACTGAACTGCTGGAGGTAGCCCGGAAGCCCCTGGCAGCAATTGCCCACTTCCGGCGGCAGTTCGCAAACAAACCAAAGCTGCGAATATTGCCGCGTGTTGGCCATCAGGATGCGAGAACCGTCCGGACCTTCCCGCCAGAAGGGCGACTTCTCATTCCACCTGCCGTACAGCACGATGGGCCCGCGATCGCTATTGGTTGCTTCAGCAAAATATTTGATTCCGGCTGCATTCAAAATCGAAGGGTACGACCAGGTGACACTCGGAACGTCGGTGATGTTCGCGTACTCGAAGGGAACGCCTTCGGAGCGGTGAAGCGCGTGAGCGTAAGAGAGCGAACGAATCAGTTCTTCCAGGCTGGCGTAGCCCGTGAGCAGGTTCGAGTATTGCGCGGGCACACTCACCTTGCCTTCGTGGATGTAGTGCAGGAGTTGCTTTCTGCCGGATTCATCGCGGGTCGCAAAGTAATTTTGCGCCACCCACGAACCATCGAGGCTGAACTTCATTCCGGGATTCTTCGGGAGAAACTCAAGCAGCTTATCAATGTTGCGGTTCTGCAATTCCGCGACTTTGGCCTGATAATCGGTGTAGCCGATGTCGAGATGCGCATGCGGCACAAAATAGATTGACCACTTGCGCTCGGGGCTTACCGTCGTGCTCGAACGATACGTCTTTCCGTTGGCACGGATCGCCACGCTGGCGGCCGCAGGCCCGGAGAATTCCGGGACGTCGAACTCCACGCGCTCTTGGCCAAAATCGTTCGCTGCAGGAAGCGCGGCGCGAAAATGCTCTTTTCCAAGGGAAAAGTCCACCGACCCTGCGCCTAATTTTTCAGTCGCAGTGACCGTAACCGTGGTCACTTCGAAGCGCTGGTTGTCTTTCTCCTTGAAGAAGACGGTCGGCTTTACGGTGACGTGCGGCTCCAATTTCCCGCTTGGGCCTTGCGTGAGCTTCAGCGCATCGTAAATCAGGGAGGCTCGTGTCTCGGGATTCTCGGCATCTTCCACTGCCGTCAGTATCAATTTGTTCTCGCCGACTTTCAGGAATCTAGCGGGCAGATCAATTTCCAGAGTGTCTCCGCCATAGATTGGCGAATCGATCCGGTCGTCGCCGGGGTAGTAGCTGATTTTGCGATCGAAGAAGAATCGTCCTTTCCGGCCGTTCAGCTCGACGATCAGGTCGGGCACGCTGGGATTCACCAAAAACACGGAGATTGTGAGGTGGAACATTCCGACGGGCGGCTTCGGCAAGGAAAAGAGAATTGTGTAAGGCGTCGGGTGCTTGCCGGTACCGCTCCCGACGGAAGTCGTCTGCCACGCGGGCCAATCGGACGTTTTGCTTTGGCCCACCGTGAAAACGGGCTTCAGATTTTCACTTTCCAGGTCAAAATCGTGGCCGAACTCGCCCGACGTCTGATCGAACTTCCCGATTTGCCAAACGACGTTTGTGTCCGCCTGCGTTTGCGCGCCCGCCGGGCAGCAAAAGACTGCAACGAACAGGACAACGAGAAATAGCGCACCGTAATTCCCAGTTCGAGTTTTCATGATTCTCTTCCTATGCTTCGCTGACAAGATTCTCCCACGTTGTGTCCGAGTGTATAAGATATCCGCGCCCCGCGGTGTGACAACGATTCGCTCTCTATGTCGTGGCAGGAAAACCCCTTTGCACGCCGGATCCCATTTCATTTCCATGAGGCGTTGTGCCAGTCGTCACAATCTCCCGTGCGCAAGGTACTGGCTCCCGAGCTCATTTCGGAACACCCTCGCGAGTGCGGAGGTTTCCCCATGGCTAATCCAAAAGTCGCCGATCTCGCCGGTCCCGGCATCGGCAATTATGAAGAACTCGAGAAGATCCTTCCGGGCGACTACAGCAGCGCCCTCACCCGCAGAGAAACACAAAAAGCAATTCACGCAGTAAAGCGATTCATCGAGGACAACCTGTGCAAAGAGTTGAACCTGATGATGGTGACCGTCCCGCTGATCGTTGACGTGGATAGCGGCGTCAACGACATGCTGGATCGCGACGGTTCACGCACGCCCATCCAGTTTCACATTTCCAACGATTACGAAAAGCATCCCGTCAACGCCCAAGTCGTGCAGGCCGCGACCAAATGGAAGAGGACGGCGCTGAAGCAATTCGGCATGCGTCATGGCGAGGGCATCTGCACAGACATGCGCGCCGTGAGGAAGGACTACTTCCTCGACCACGACCACAGCGCCTACGTTGACCAGTGGGATTGGGAAAGAGTGATGACGCCGGAGGAGCGCAACGTCGAATTCCTGAAGCACATCGTCAACAAAATCTGGAAAGTGCTCACCGAGGCGGAACTCTATGCCCAGGAGCTCTTCCCCGAACTGCGCTGCAAGAAATATCCGAACCTGCCGGAGAAGCTCACATTCCTCCATGCCGAGGAACTTTTGCGCCTGTATCCCAATCTTCCGCGCAAGCAGAGAGAGACCGCGATTCTCCAGGAGTGCCCGGCGCTATTCATCATCGGCATCGGCTATCCGCTTGAAGACGGCTACCCGCACGAGATGCGCGCCGCCGACTACGACGACTGGGTCACCGAAACCAAGACCATTGATGGAAAGCATTATCACGGCCTGAACGGCGACATCCTGGTCTGGAATCACGTTACGCGGCGCCGCCACGAATTAAGCTCCATGGGCATTCGCGTGAACCCGGAAACGCTGCGGAAGCAACTCGAGCTGTCAAAGCAACTCGACTTCCTGAAATTCCCTTACCACCAGGCCATCCTGAAGAATGAAATTCCGCTCAGCATCGGCGGCGGCATCGGACAGGCGCGCACGCTCATGCTGTTGCTGCGCAAGGCGCACCTCGGCGAGGTCACCGTCACGGTGTGGCCCAAGATCTTGAAGGAGATTTGCGAGAAAAAGAACATCCACGTTCTGGAATGATCGGAAGACTAGACAGAGCGTAACGGGCAGCCGTTCCATGCCATGGGGATATTTGGGTGGAGGCTGCCCGTTCTTTTTGTTTTTGGGTGTGAGCCAGGTTCGGCGTTGTTCGTCATTTCGAACGGAGTATTCGGAGTGAGAGCTCTCTCTTTTCTAAGTCAGAAGAGAGATCCCTCGCTGCGCTCGGGATGACGGTCAAACAAACGGCAAACAAACGCCAAACAACCAGCTAGTTCTTAACGACGTCACCCACTTTGGCTGCGCCTGAGCCGGAGAACGTGGCGGTAGCGGAGTCGTTATCCACTTCAGTCACGGTGGCCTCGCCAATCTTGTCCACGATGGATTTAATCACCTTACCGGTGGTCGGGTCTTTGACGACGCGCACCGGCCGGGAGACCGTCAGCTTATCTCCCACCTTCACTCCAACTGATTTGCCCACATTGAGTATGAGTGTGTTGCCACTGACGTCGGCAACCACGCCGCTGATTTCCAGCTTCACGGTGGGGACCTTGTCGGCGGCGTTATCGAGCTGCGCGCCAGTGTCGTCCACGGCTTTGCGAACCGCTTCGCCGAGAATGGTGTTTGCGAAATTGCTGCTCCCCATGTCCAGGCGGCCGCCTCCGCCGCCGCTCCAGCCGCCACCCGCACCGAGCAGGGAAGTGCTCGAGCGAGTCGATTGACCCATGCCCGTCACGGCTGCGAGAATCTCGCCGGTCGTGGTATTCACCATGCGGGCGCTAACGGCGACGACGGCTTTCGCCTCGCTTTTCCCAACGCCGCCGAGACCAAACTTGCCTAGCCCGTAGCCGCCTCCACCCACATTGGTGTGCTTGTCGTCGCGGCCAAACTGGGTGATTGAGCCGATGATGATGGCGTCCACGCCAAGCACTTTGCCGATTTTTGCGGCGGTAGTCGCGTCGGCGCGATCGCTATTGGCGAAATTCTGTTCATTGAGAATTTTGTCCAGCGCATTGCGCTCGATCACGGAGAACTTGCCGTCTTGCACGAGCTTTTGCACCAGGAGATCGGAGATGCCCTTGCCGACGTCCTGATCCGTGCCGAAGATTTGCGCAACCGTTGTTCGCACCGTGCCGTAGTCAAAATTCATCACCGCAACGCGATGCTTCACCGCAGGCGCCGGAGCAGCGTCTTGCGCCATACCGGCAGCGCAAAAGAGCGCCAGCACCAAGCCAGCGACTACCATTCGGGAAATGCGAGTGCACACCATGGAGGCTCCTTACTGGGGGTGGTGGCTGCGGGCGGGACTCCAGGTCGGCAGTCACCCCGTCTTCAAGCTGCCGTATATTAATGAAGGACAGCGAAGGTAGCAACGGGGAAGTGAGTTCACTCAAGCATTTCTTGGAAATCTGCCGTGAGTGAGCCCTCGCATCAGCCCGAGCGCATAACTCCACATGGCAGTTCGGACGGCGCCGACAAAAGTGTACTGAAAGCGAGTCCTTATCGGATCGATGAAGCAAATCAATCCAGCCTGCTCCATAAGACGATAGTGTTCTTCGCGGAGGGCGCGAAATTCCTCCATCTCACGGTCTTCCCTGAAACCACGAGGAACAACGCCATTCTCCCGGACCCAAGCTTGATGGGTTTGCCAGAGTGTTTCAAAATTGCCCACCAGCACGAGTTCGTTTGTCCAATTGTGCGAGAGATCGATTTTCACGCCGGCCTGCTTGTCCGTCGAATAGAAGGAGCGGCCGTCCGAGGTGGGCGTGTGCAGCCAGGTGCCCTGGACGCGCATCTTTGCTACTGTCCCCGCGCCGATGACCGCGAATGTGGACCGGTCGGAGGAAACAAGCATGGCATAGCTCACGCGGTAAATTTCCCCTTTGAGGTCGTGCGTCCATCCCAGCAATTTGAAACCGTTCCGAATCGCGTCTGAAAACCAACGTTGCACATAGCCTGTGGCGTCCTCAAAGTGTGGTTGTGACCGGAGGTCGCCATAAGGCCAGACCATGCGCTTTTCGAGGCGATGAATGATCGTGAGAAAGACCAGCCAGAACGCCACCAGTCCCAGGAAAAGTTCGAGCTTGAATTGCATGGGTGGATTGCCTGCCCGTGGTTCAGTGCTAAGACCATTTTAGAAGCCACTTGTTCCCATCCGCCTCGAAATTCGAATTTGTACCCGGAGCGGCAACTGCTGATCATGCACGGCAACTTCCCAAATCCAGGGGTGTCAACCAGCGTAGATAAGCCCTCAACTGCCCAAGTCGGCAATTGGGTACGCACTTGATTGACTCTGAGCTGCCACAAGTCCATCCTGTAGCGAACCTGGAAGGTACTCAGCCCATGCCGGTCTTTTACAAAATCGACAGGGGGCGGCGACTGATTTTGACCAGCGGCTCGGGCCCCCTGACCTTTGATGAAGCCTTCTCCTACCAGCAAAGACTGTTCAGTGATCCCGATTTTGACCCCAGCTATTCTCAGATCGCGGACTTTACTCAGTTCACGAGTTTTGAGCTTTCCGCGGCAGAGGTCCAAAGGCTGGCGGAAAAATCCAATTTCGCCCCACAGTCCCGGCGGGCTTTTATTGTGCCCAACGACGTCTCCTTCGGGCTGGCGCGCATGTTTGAGATGCTGCGAGCGGATTTGGGCGAAGAAAACCTGCGGGTTTTCCGGTCGCTCGATGAAGCTTTGGACTGGGTTCTTTCCAAAGACAAGCCAGAATGACGCGAGAATTCCGAATTGCAAATGCGCAATGCATTGGTATTGGTTCGTTGACAAAAGGCTGCTGCAGCCCCTAAACTTAGATTTTGTCTTTACATGGAAAGGTGTGACTGATTGCAATGAGGACGTACGTAGCCAAGGGAGACGAAGCGGAAGCGCTCAAAATGGGCGCGCAGTGGTTCGTGATTGACGCGACCAACCAGGCGTTGGGACGCCTGGCCACTCGAGCGGCGCGCATCCTGATCGGGAAGGATAAGACGAGTTTTACACCGTACCTGGATTCGGGCGATCACGTGGTGGTGATTAACGCCGACAAGGTCAAGATGACCGGGAACAAGGTCGAGCAGAAGGTGTACTACTCGCACAGCGGTTACCCGGGGGGATTGAAAGCGGTTCCGGCGAAGAGCCTGCGTGAGACGCGGCCCGAGTGGATTGTGCGTGAAGCGATTGTGGGCATGTTGCCGAAGAACAAGCTGCGGGCGCGGCGCGCGAAGAAGTTGCGCGTGTACGGCGACGCGGCGGGACTGGCGCGGCACGCGGCGCAGAAACCGCAAACGGTCGCGGTCTAAGAGTTTCCCCCGCCTGGCGGGGTGGTGTTCGGACGAGGGTTTCTTCCGTTCTGCAGGACTGGCTGTTCCTTTCTAAGTGGTGCCTTAGCAGGGAGCCTTCCGAGCGTGAAGTTCCAGAGAGCGTGGACTCGTCTCGTCTTTTGAGGAATTTGAGAGCGTTTTTGGAGGAGGAGCATTGAGTACTGTCGAAACGCCCGCAGTAGGCACAAAGACATGGTTTCACGGCACGGGTCGCCGGAAAGAATCGATTGCGCGCGTGTTCGTGAGGGCCGGCAGCGGCAAGTTCACGGTGAACGGCCGGCCGGTCAAGGAATATTTCCCGAATCACGCCTGGGAGCATGACGCTACCGAGCCGTTGAAGTTCACAAGCATGACGGAGCAGGTGGACGTCGTGGCCACCGCGAAGGGCGGCGGCGTGGGCGGGCAGTCGGGAGCGGTGCGCATGGGACTGTCCCGCGCGCTGAGCCGCTTCAACGCGGAGCTGCGTCCCGCGCTGCGTAAGAACGGATTTTTGACGCGCGATTCCCGTATGAAGGAACGCAAGAAGTACGGGCAGAAGGGTGCGCGCAAGCGGTTCCAGTTCACCAAGCGCTAAAGAACTGGACTCGGTTGGTTTTGTGCGGGGTTCGCCCCGCACTACGGGCTCTGGCGGCGCGGCGCAAGTTGCGCCGCCAAGATCACGGCCGGCAAGAAGCCGGCAAGAGGCTGCTGCGTAGTTCCTCACGTAGCGCTGGCCTTCACGGCAGCAGGCAGTGAGGCAGCAACGAAAAGCAGCTATCTAATAAGGAGGAAAAGTGGCAGTAGAAATCACCATGAAGGAGCTGCTGGAGGCGGGAGTTCACTTCGGCCACCAGACGCGTCGTTGGAATCCCAAAATGAAAGAATACATTTTCGGGGAGCGCAACGGCATTCACATCATCGATCTGCAGAAGACCTTGAAGATGTTCCGCGAAGCGAGCCGCTTCGTGAGCGAAATTTCGAGCCATGGCCGCACGGTTTTGTTTGTGGGTACCAAGCGCCAGGCCCAGGATGCGGTCGCCGAAGAGGCGAAGCGCTGCGGTGCGTACTTCGTGAATCACCGCTGGCTGGGCGGGACGCTGACGAATTGGTCCACGCTCCAGAAGTCCATCAAGCGCCTGAAGCTCCTGAAGGCCATGACCGAAGACGGCCGCATGGAGCAGCTCTCGAAGAAAGAGCGCGCGCGACTGGACCGCGAGATGAAGCACCTCCAGCAGAACCTGGAAGGCGTCGAGAACATGGCGCAGCTGCCGGATGCCATGTTCGTGATTGATTCGAACGCCGAAGAGATTGCGGTGAAGGAAGCGCGCCGCATGGGCATCCCCGTGGTCAGCGTCGTGGACACGAACTGCGATCCGGACATGGTGGACTGGATTATTCCGGGCAACGATGACGCGCTGCGCGCCATCCGCTTGTTCACCACGAAGATTGCGGATTCGGTTGCCGAAGGCCGGTCCATCTACGAGCAGTCGCAGGTCGCGGACCAGAAGGTCGCCGCGGATCAGGCCGTAGAAGCCGGGGTCGAGTACGTGGATACCAGCGCCTACGAGCAGTATGAGAAACAGGAAGGTGACTTCGCCGAGGGCTCCGAGGCGTTCATCGAAGCGGCCGAAACCACTGTTCCTCCGGACGAGGAAAAGCGCTAAGCAGACGCGCGAGGCTACTTAATTTCCACTGGCCCGGCGCTGAGCGAGAAACCCACGCCGGGCCATTTTTCTAACAAACACAAACGAATTTCAGAAACGAGAGAGAAAAGGATGAGCACAAGTAAAACAACCATGGAAATCCCAGCGAAACTCGTTAAGGAACTCAGAGAAAGGACTAATGCCGGCTTCAGCGATTGCCGCGCCGCTCTTGTGGAGACCAATGGCGACATTGACAAGGCCATTGACGTCCTGCGGAAGAAGGGCCAGGCCGCCGCGGCCAAGAAGGCCACGCGCGAAGCCACGGAAGGATTGATTGGCCACTACATTCATGCCGGCGGGAAAATCGGCGTGATCGTCGAGGTCAATTGCGAGAGCGATTTCGTTGCCCGCACGGATGCCTTCCAGCAACTTTGCCACGACGTGGCCATGCACATCGCCGCCGTCGATCCGCGCTACGTGCGCCGCGAAGACGTGACCACCGATATGCTTGAGAAGGAGCGCGAAATTTACTCCGCGCAAGCGCGCGCGACAGGCAAGCCGGAGCAGGTCATCCAGAAGATTGTTCAGGGCAAGATGGAGAAGTTCTATGAGGAAACTTGCCTGTACGAACAGCATTACATCAAGGACGAGACCCAGACCATCGGCGAGATGATTAACGCCGCCATCGCGAAGCTCGGCGAGAACATCACCATCCGGCGCTTCTCACGCTTCAAGGTGGGCGAACTCACCGCCACCGGCGGACGCGAGTCCGTCGGCGTGGCCGAGCCGGTCAAGTCCTGAGTCATTCTTCAAATGCACTTCAGACGCCCCGGTCCGCCGGGGCGTTTTTTTTGCACTAGCGCCCGGGTGTCATAGGCCATCTTGCGGATTGTTTGTTACAATCGGCAGGGTTTGAATCGGAACGGATGGGAAAACATGCCGGGGAAAGCATCCAAGAAAATTGTGAAAAAGCGGCCAGCCTATCACAGGCTTCTCCTGAAACTCTCGGGAGAATCGTTGCAGGGCCCACAGGGATTTGGCATTGACGGCGAGACGATTTACGCGATTGCCAAGGAATTGCGCGAGGTCCACAAACTCGGCGTGCAGATCGCCATCATGGTCGGCGGCGGAAATATCTTTCGAGGCGCGCGGCAAAAGGGATTCGAGATTGACCGCGCGACTGGCGATTACATGGGCATGCTGGCTACCGTGCTAAATGCGCTCGCCCTTCAGGATGCGCTTGAAAAGGTTGGCGTACATACACGGGTGCAAAGCGCCATCGAGATGCACCAGGTTTGCGAACCCTTCATCCGGCGGCGCGCCACTCGCCACCTGGAAAAAGGCCGCGTAGTTATTTTTGCTGCCGGAACGGGTAATCCTTACTTTTCGACGGACACGGCCGCGGCTCTGCGTGCCATGGAAATCAAGGCCGACGTCATATTGAAGGCCACGCGCGTCGACGGCATTTACAGCGCCGATCCGGAGCAGGACAGCAACGCCAAATTCTTCGCGGAGATTTCCTATCGTGAAGTCTTGCACCAGAATTTGAAGGTCATGGATGCGACCGCCATTTCGCTGTGCATGGACAACGGCATGCCCATCGTGATCTTCAATATGCACAAGCCTGGGAACATCCGCCGCGCGGTCCTCGGCGAGCGCGTGGGCTCGACGGTTCTGCCGACGTAGGGAAAAAGAAGTTTACAGTTGTAAGTTTTCAGTTGTAAGTTTCGGCTTTGTTGTTTCGTCATTCCGAGCGGAGCGAGGAATCCGTTTTTTCTGAGACAAAGAAGAAAGCAGATTCCTCGGGCAAATGGCGCCCTCGGAAAGACAGGTTACGAGGTTCATAGAACCTCTCGAGGATCGAGACGATGACGATAATTGGAAATACCAAAGAAGCGCTCGCTGCCGCCAAAACGCGGATGGAAAAAGCGGTGGAGGATTTTCGCAAGGAGCTCGCCGCCGTGCGCACGGGCCGCGCGAACGCCGCGATTTTGGATCACGTTCGCGTGGATTATCACGGCACGCCCATGCCGGTGAATCAACTCGGCAACGTCACCGTTCCGGACGCCAGTATGCTGATGATCACGCCGTGGGATCCCACCGCCGTGCCGCTGATTGACAAGGCCATTCGCGCTTCGGACCTTGGCCTTAATCCGACCACCGACGGAAAGGTCGTGCGCATCCCCATTCCTTCGCCGACGGAAGAGCGCCGCAAGGAACTGGTGAAGCACATCCACAAGGCGCTAGAGAATCACCGGACGGCAATCCGCAACATCCGCCGCGACATCAAGGAAGCCATCGACAAGTTCGAAAAGGACAAGAAGATCAGCCAGGACGAGCAGAAGCGCACACTCGACGAGCTTGAAAAAGTCTCCCACGCCGAAACCAAGAAGGTCGAAGACCTTTGCGCGGCAAAAGAAAAAGAAGTGATGTCAGTGTAGCGACAGGCTTCAGCCTGTCATCTTGAATGATCCCTATTCAGCTTTTGCCGGAGGAATCAAAACGATCGCTTGCGCCTGATCGTTTTGCACTGCGTGCAGGAAGGCGTTGTAATCCATCGCGCGGTCGCCCGGAATTTCACGCTTGAGAAAATTAATATGGCGCGATGCGGTGACTGTATTCTGCGCGCTTGAGTATTTCGACGAAAACGTGGCGTAATCCCGTTCCACAGAGGCTCCCGCAGGCGTCTGAACAGTCGTGCCGGCGGGCAGACGGAGCGTCATCGTTGTCTGCACGTCGAGTGGCGTGCCCAATTCGATTTTCGGCGCTGGCTTTCCCGCGGCGGCGGGCGGTGGTGCTTCCGGCAGTCCGATCTGAGGCAAAAGCGCTGGAATTCGCACGGGCTTCTTCGAGCAATCCACAAACTTCGGCTGTGTCAATTCGTATTCCACCGTGAACGGATCCTTCGTCTCCATCGGATCGGACGCTGTTACATTCGTGATCTGTCCACGGAAACCATCCGAGATCGCCAGCAGGTTCGCAACGTCCTTCCACTT
>Ga0187780_10001699_pt1 | contig 16648 bp, 14 predicted proteins | sample 1015_Q2_SP10_20__FD_132429 | JGI IMG/M metagenome (GOLD analysis project Ga0187780, IMG submission 132429) | Tropical peat soil microbial communities from peatlands in Department of Meta, Colombia - 1015_Q2_SP10_20_MG | ecosystem: Environmental > Terrestrial > Soil > Wetlands > Peat | place... | reverse complement strand
TCTCGACCTGCTGAAACTTATCGTGACGAAGCATAATCAATTGAAAGACTACTTATTTGATCCGAAAACCGCATTGCCGCGTTCAAACCTACAATTCTTAGTCGACGACAACCTGATCTCAGCCCTTAAGGGATTTGAAACGTCAATGACTAAGGATTGCACCTTTGCGATAATACCGCCCGTCGGCGGAGGCTAAATCCGAATTCTGTTATTGTTCGTGCGTAACTGGACATCGCAGTTTCAATCGAATTGAAGTACCACACGCAATCTCGCTTGTATTCCTGGTTTGGCTAGCTCTCGCCCGGTCAACCGTGCTCAAGACCCGAGAACAACCCAGCGCAGAGGATCATCCGCCAGCAATAAACCGTCTTAAGACGACCGGACAATTATACTACGGAACACCTGGGACATCCCTAGCGCGTCGCTATCCGGGCATTCTCTTTATCACAGGAAGCAAGATTCAGCCATCTAAACTTCAACTCGCTGCCCAACTAGCAAAGCGAGATAGTTCTCTTCTGGTCGCGCTCATGCCTCGAATGAATCTGTCTCAGCTTATTGAAGCAGAAAACCTTCGACTAATGCTTCGATTCTGCGACACGATCATAATTGTCGACTCCACCCAAGAATTATCCGGATCTTATGCCGGGTTAACATACTCGAATATCATCCCCGCGATCTGCGAAGGATTACAAGATGCTTCATGCAGAAAACCATTAAGAAGGATGTTAACGCGAGGACAATTGGCACGAGTCAGCGCAGCCAACTCTTCGAACGTTGAAAAAGCCCTTCTCATAGCGCTGAGAAAACTCTTGCCTGTTGCTGAATTCTCGCATAAGCCGCAGGTTTTCCTCAGCATCGTAGCACAAGAAGTCGACCGGAAAACCTTGGTGCGTGCTTCAAGATGGATAAGTGCGCTGCGTCCTTCGCATACAATTATCCGTTCCAATCCAGGGAATGGCCAGGTTACAGCTAGTGTCTACCTCTTCGTGACTGGAATCGCATTCCCACATTCACCGTCATCCAGAAAATTCTCCATGGATATTGACGAACTCGAACCCGAATCTGCCGGTGACGACGAGATGGAGATAACCTTAGGGTTGGATCAAATGGAATAGGGTACGTGGCGTCATTTGAACTTGTAACTGAGCTTACGCCACTTGTTCATGACCGAAGTCGCGTGCCCAACTGGTTGGGTCTTTCCTTGACGGATAGCGGACAAAATATCAGGTACAGAGCTAGAATTCGAATCAATCAATGTGTAGCAGTCACCTATTGATTCAGGAATGTGTGAATCACTTCCTCCCACCTGAGGAAGATTGAACTTGCGTGCATCTTTTCTCGCGAGATAATTCGAAATTCCAAAAGACAAGGCGTCAGCGTTCATCGTCTCTACCGCATCCGGCCTGGCTTTGAGACTACGGATCTTCACACATTCACACACAGGATCATAGGGATGCGGAATGATAACGATGCCTCCCTGATCATGAATCCTTCCTATTGTCTCGTCTGCAGAGAGGCTCCGTGGAATAATCTCGTGCACACCAATTGCGATTATATGTCCTTCCGCAGAGGAGACTTCGACTCCCGGAAGTATGATTACATTGCCGAATTTGGGAGGATTAAACTGGTTGTGTTCGGTGACCGCAATACCATCTAAGCCCTTCGCGCTGATGATGCCTGGAAGGTCACTTATCTTGGTGTGAGCGTCCGGAGAGCCTTCAGTGTGGACGTGCATATCGATTTTCACGACGGGCAATCTGTCTCACTTTACTTCGGAACGGTAATTTTATGGAACAAGGGTTCGGGTTGACCGATTTGATGACCCGGTTGAAGGTCGAGCTTTCCTGCATCGGCCCAGTGGACCTCCCGCGTAATTCCTAACTGGTCGCTTATCCGACGTGCCGTTTCGGGCAAGTAGGGCGAGACAAGAATTCCCAGAGTCCGCACCAGTTGTGATGCAAGAAATAGCGTGGTCGCGGTTTTCTTACTGTCAGTCTTAATGAGATGCCAAGGTTCACGTTCACTCAAGTACTGGTTGCCCGTCCTTGCTAGTTCGATAATGCTTGCCAAAGCGGTTTTCAGCTGAAATTTATCAAACAATGATGCTACGTTCGCGGGGGCTTCAGAGATTCTTTGTTTAAATTCTTCATCTTTCGCATCGAAGACGTCCGGGTTGGGGATTTTTCTCTCGAAGTTGTTACTTATGAAAACCAGCGTGCGGTGAATGAAGTTCCCGAGAACATCGTTCAGTTCACTGTTAACGTGCATCTCGAAGTCACGCCACGTGAAATTAGCATCGCGCAACTCTGGTCTAATCGCCATCAGTACGTAGCGCCAGTATTCGCCAGGCGCAACCTTCAACGCATCATCCATCCAGATGCCTATCTTCTTACTCTTCGAATATTTCTGGCCATCGAAAAGGATGAACTCTGTCGAGGACACTTGCCAAGGTAGCACGTAGTTCTCGTGAGTGGCCAAGAGGAGTGCAGGAAATATGATAACGTGGAACGGGATGTTATCCTTCCCGATGAAATGAACATTCCGCGTGGATTTGTCGAACCAGAATTCTTTCCATTTATCCTTCTTACCCGCATTTTGTGCCCATTCTATCGACGCAGATACGTAGCCCAGAACCGCTTCGAACCATACGTAGATAATTTTCCCCTCCGCTCCGGGAAAAGGAGCAGGAATCCCCCATTTGTTATCTCTCGTCAACGCTCGTGGTTTCAAACCTTCTTCTAACCATCTTAGAGAGAAATTCCGAGCGTTTTCTGGAAGCTGTTTATTTTCGTTCAGGGCTACAAGCAATCTGTCTCTGAACTTCGGCAGATCAAAGAACCAGTGTGTGCTTGATTTTACGATTGGAGTTGACCCGCAGAAAACACATTTGGGCATGACTAGTTCGAGAGGATCGAGTACTCGACCGCAAGAATCGCATTGGTCACCGCGAGCCGGTTCGAACCCGCAATGAGGACACGTACCCTCCACAAAGCGGTCAGGGAGAAAGCGTTGGTCCTTTTCGCAGTAGGGTAGATTCACACTTTGCGTGTACACATATCCGTTCTCGTACAACTTGTGGTACAATTCCTGGGTAAATTGGATGTGCACAGGGCTCTCCGTTCGAGTGTAATTGTCAAGATTTACCTCGTAAGCTTGGAGAAGTCTGCAAATCTCAGCGTGAATCTGATCTGTTAGTTCTCTTGGCTGGATGCCTAGCCGTATGGCCTCAATCTCAATTGGTGTTCCATGCTCATCGGACCCTGTAACTGCGATTACTTCTTCTCCTCCGAGGCGAAGGTACCTTGCGAAGACGTCTGCGCTCAGTAGGTGGATGAAGGTTCCCAGGTGTGGCACGGAATTCACATATGGCCAAGCAGCGTTGACTATCCATTTCCCCACAGCCGATTCCCTGCGTAATTGTTCTTCGCAACCAATCTTGGAGGGGCTTTACAACGGTTGTGGAGTTTCCCCGTACGAGTAGTCGAAAAGGGAATCAACAAATATGTGATTCATCATGCTGTTTAATGCTGGTAAAAATTGAGCGAAGATTACGCGAAATTGCTCGAGAAGGCCTATTCTAACCTTCCCAAGACCACTGGAACTGGTGAGCGGTTCGAAATTCCTAAGGTCGTTGGAATCAGAATGGGGAGGAGAACGATTGTTCAGAATTTCGGAGACGTTAGTAGCGTAATGAATAGAGATCCTCATCACTTGTTAAAGTTCCTCTCGAGAGAATTGGCCACTGCGGCCTCGCTTGATGGTAACAGAGCGATCTTTCAAGGTAAATTCGACGTAGGAACGGTCACTAGACTACTCAACATCTATGCTCAAAGGTTCGTTATTTGCCCCATCTGCAACCGCCCCGACACAAAAATGGAGAAAGAAGGAAGGTACCTCTTTCTGAGATGCGAAGCTTGCGGAGCGCGGTCCTCCGTTCTTCCAGGATGACGAAGTGAGAGTAGAGTGGACGAAGTATACGTAAGAATTTTCCAAGATCCGATGTATCGGATGGTCGCTGCCTGCGACACCGACCTAATTGGGGAGACCTTTAGAGAAGGGAAGTTGAAATTAGAGGTGAAAGCGGATTTCTACAAGGGTACTAAGACAACCCTTTCAGAAGCCTTACGCGAAATAGATTCTGCGGATATAGCAAACTTGGTTGGGGGGCGCATCGTAGAAGCTGCAGTGCAACAACAATTAGTCGACCCTTCCGCTATCGTTCGCATTGCCGGAGTCCCCCACGTCCAGGTCGTCCGGATTTAGGCTAAGCATGGAAAACCCATAATACCCTCAACAATAACATCGTGAAACAAACCGGTGAAATGAGTGGGAAAGAAGAAAGTCCTGAGTGAGGGCGAGCTTCGAGAAATGGTTATGCCCGAAGAAGGGCAGATGCTTGGGATTGTAACTCAGATGCTCGGTTATGACCGGTTACTTGTCAAATGTGGCGACGGACATGAGAGAGTATGCCGGATCAGGGGAAAGATGAAGCGTAGAGTATGGATCAAAGTGGGCGACGTAGTCTTGGTCGCTCCATGGGACTTTCAAGTCGACTCTAGAGGAGACATCCTCTGGCGCTATACAGAGAGTCAGTCAAATTGGCTCCGTAGTCAAGGGCGACTTGCAATCTGACCTCACAAGACACAAGAAGAGTGTCGTAATTGGAATCTCAAGCAGAGCGAAAGCTACGTCGAAGAGTCGCTCGCTACGAAGTCCAGGAACTCATGAAGGAAAAACGTAGCGAAGAGATGGAATCTCTTGAGGAGGTATTCGACAGATCGACACTAATGATCGTCTACAAACTGCTCAATCGCGGTTATTTGAAGAGCATACACGGGGTACTTCGCTCCGGAAAGGAAGCCCGCATTTACTGGGGACTCGGGAAGAGCAGAAAGCTAGTTGCGATCAAAATCTTCCTAACAACCTCGCGAGAGTTCAAAAAAGGGCGATTAGCCTACATTCAAGGCGATCAAAGATTTAAGAACGTGAGACGAGATACTCGATCCCTAGTCAATTTATGGGCCCTTAAGGAATTCAGGAACCTTCAGCAAGCTGATTCTGCAGGAGTTCGAATACCCGTTCCAATCAAGGTTATGGGAAACGTGCTATTGATGGAGTTCATTGGGAACCGCGAAGGACCTGCACCTTTACTCAGGGAGACTCCGCTCAACCATCCAGCAAAGGTCTACGACAAGATAGCGGAATCTACAAAGCGCCTTTATCAAAAAGCACAGCTCGTTCATGGAGACCTCAGCGAATACAACATTATGATGGTGGGTTTAGAACCAGTGCTGATTGATTTCGCACAAGCCGTCACGATAGAACACCCCATGGCGCAAATTTTCCTCGAGAGAGATCTAGTTCAACTCAATCACTATTTCCAGAATCTCGGTGTCACAGTGGCACCGCTTGAGAGGCTGAAGAAGTGGGTGACTGGCCAAGATGGACACTAAAGTAAGCGCAACAATACCCCAGGAAAGGCTTGGTGTGCTGATTGGGAAGGACGGCACCACCAAGAACAAAATAGAACAATCCTTCAACGCTCGAATCACAATTCAGAGTGAAAACGGCATCGTGGAAATCACCCCAGCCGAAACCTCTGAAGATCCAACAACTATCCTTCGTGCCCGAGACGTCGTGTTTGCTATTGCACGTGGTTTCTCACCGCAAAGAGCCCTCAAACTAATCGATGATGACATTGTACTAGACGTCATCGACCTGCGTGAAACCTTTGGACGAAACGAACGAGACATAGCCAGATTGAAAGGAAGAGTAATCGGCCGCGAAGGAAAAATCCGAAGGCTAATAGAGGAGATGACAGGTGCTCAGATTTCAGTCTACGGGCATACAATCGCAATGCTCGGTGAATTTGAAACAGTGACTGCTGCAAGAGAAGCAATAGAACTACTTCTTAAAGGAAAACAGCATTCCACGGTGTATAAATTACTTAGAAAGATAAAGAGCGAAAGCAAGAAGAGAGATACCCTTGAACTTTGGCAGAAACCCCCAGCGCAATCGTAAATCACACCAATCCGTCTGTTCCATGGAATACGATGTATAGGCGGACCACATGTCGCTTCAGGAAGTCTTCCAGGAAATCTCAGCCGCCGACTTCTTTTACAGAAACAGGGACATCGCGGGATTCACCAACCCAACTCGTGCGATATACTCAAGCATCCGCGAGTTGATAGAGAATTCATTGGACGCATGTGAGATTCGTCAGATCCCACCCGAAATTTACTTGAGGATCTCACATGAATCGGGACCCACCGATGGCCCCGGGGTGTATCGAATTCACATTGAAGATAACGGAATCGGTATCCCAAACGATATTATTCCCTCAGCATTTGGGCAAGTACTCTTCGGCTCCAAGTACAAGCTACGTCAGACAAGGGGGACATTCGGTCTAGGAGGCAAGATGGCCATACTGTACGGGCAAATTACCACCCACGGAAAAGCCATCATTATGTCCAGTACAGGCCATAATAAGATTCACCAATTTGAGATCTCAATCGACATTCAAAAGAACAAACCCATAATTCTTGGTCACAAAACTCTGCCAAACGAGGATCGATGGCATGGAACCGCGATTGATTTCGCAACTGAGGCAGACTACACTCGTGCCATGCCCAAGATTCTGGATTATCTGATGCAAACCGCGATCGTTGCGCCATATGCGACTGTAACTTACGTCGATCCAAGAGGCAGATTGTACCGGTTCGATCGGGCAACTATGCAAATGCCCAAGCCACCTCAAGAGACGTTGCCTCACCCCTACGGTGTAGACGTTGAGACGATGAGACGCCTCCTCGAAATTACAAAGGACCGGACGATGGCGGCTTTCCTAAGGTCCCACTTTCATAGGGTCGGCAAGACAATCGCGACTTCGTTTCTATCACAGGTCAACATCTCGACCAAGAAGAACCCGAAGAAGCTTTCTCGAGAAGAGATTGTCCAACTTGTAAACGGAATGAAGAACTACAAATTCTTGGCACCTGATGCGAGCTGCCTCTCCCCGCTCGGAGAAGAATTACTCGAAGCTGGCATTAGGAAGGAGCTCTCTCCAGAGTTTGTGGCTGTATATCAGCGTAAACCGTCAGCGTATGCCGGTTTTCCGTTCATCGTAGAAGTCGGAATCGCATACGGTAGCAAGATTGATCCAGGAAGCGGCATCAGACTCTACCGCTTCGCGAACAAGATTCCATTGCTCTTCGACGAGGCAAGCGATGTCTCATGGAAAGTTGTGAATACTGAAGTGGACTGGCGACACTACAAAGCCACCGTCGACATGCCGATCGCAGTTTTCGTTCACATCTGCTCAACCAAGGTCCCTTACAAGACGGTTGGGAAAGAATTCATTGCAGACCGTCCGGACGTTGAAAGAGAAATCCTGAATGCTGTTCGAGAAGTAGCAAGACGACTATCGCTCTTTCTCTCAAAGAAAATAAATCTGGCACACGACAAACGCAGACTCGACGTCTTCCAGAAATATCTCCCGAAAATAGCTATCTTCTCATCTAAACTTGCAAAGAAAGGAAAGCCGCCAGATGTTAGCCAGATGCTGAAGAGTGTTTTGACCCATGAAGAAGAAATTGAAGACGAAGACTCCGAGTAAATCACCCAACAAGGCTGAGCAGAAGAAGACAGCGGTGCTGTCAAGCCTCAAAGGCTTGGGCGAGCAGCTTTACCTCCAACTATCCCAAAAACAGTGGCCATCAATCAGGATGCCTAGCCGGTCAATCACGAACATCCGTTATGATCAAGGAACCAGACAATACATTCTTGGCGATCACTTCGTACACAGAAGCGCACGAAACATAAGACACGTAAGACCACTAACACAGCTAGTCTGGTCCGGGTCATTTGTCGACGAACTTACAAGAGAAGGTAAGACATCCACTCTACGAGACGTATTCTACTCCGCACAGGCTTATGAGATGAGTTTCGCTGACCAGGCTGAGAGCGATGACATAATCACCGACCTTGAAACAGTGCCTGGACATCCGAGGGAAAATTTCAACGTCTACCCAGAAGAACGAAGCGCAATATTTGGGGACCTAACAATACAATACACTGTTCCAGGCTATGAAGGAAAGACTCTGAACCTCTCCTCACATCCAGATGGAATGATGATCGGGCCAGCATTAACAAACTCCGAGTTTGTTGACTGCAAAGCAGACAAGATCATTGCAATCGAAAAGGGCGGCCTGTTCACTCGTTTCATTGAAGAAAGGGTGCATGAAAAATTCAAGGCTTTGCTAATCCACACTGCAGGTCAAGCCCCTCGAGCTACACGCGCGTTACTTAGGCGAATGAACAAGGAACTGAAACTCCCAGTGTACATATTCTGCGACGCCGACCCCTGGGGAATGCATATCGCAAACGTGATCATAGCTGGCTCCGCTAACGCAGCGCACCTCAGGGAGTTAAACACACCAGACGCCAAATGGGCAGGAGTGTGGGCTTCAGACATAGTTGACTACAAGCTCCCAAGTGATCCCCTCACAGATCTTGACATTAAGAGATTGTACGAGTTAGAGAAGGACCCGAGGTACGAAGGCAAACTCTGGAAGCGGGAGATTGCAACATTCCTAAAAGTCAAGAGAAAAGCGGAACAAGAAGCATTCAGTCGGTACGGACTCGCATATATTGTAGATAAGTATCTCCCGGCGAAATTGAAAGAACTAGGATAAGCTCATCTGCTTTCCAGCGCTCTTAGCCGGAACAAACTTGCCCTCATCTGAGATATCATACGGAGTCCACGTCGTAAGATGTTTCGTACCCACCATCTTAAGGATCCTAAGCGAACGTGCTATTCCGTCCGCACCTTCTTCGACTCTCAATTCGATTACGCCGTCAACAACGTCCTGAGCGGATGCAACCATGGCCGGATGAAACGCTTTGCGGTTCATAGTGACCAGGCATAAGCACTTTGCTTGGCGGGCACGCGCAACAATAACGCGTAGAAATTCGATCGCCGACCTGACGCCCCTCTTCCGGATCAGCGTATTGAACGAGTCCAGTACAATGAGAGAGATAGGTTTCTTGTTCATAATGTCAGATATTGCAATACTTATGGCGGAGAGGTTCTCTGGGTCCTCTATGTGAGGTTCATCACTCTCCACCCCAACTGTCTTGGAGTAGCAATCAACAAACGCTAGCGAAGACCAGTCAGCGTTCTCCTGAGTTACCTGAGTCTGCGTGATCTGTCGGATATTTGCGGGAAAGTTATCAAGCGTCACATAGATCGTCGACTTTCCTTCCATGACCTGCTTGCTTACGAAATGAGCAATGAGACTTTCATCACCCGATCCAGGATCGTTGAGAATTAAGACCGTGCTTACTTGTGGCATCCCTGTGGGGAGAACATTGTCGAGCACTTCGAGACCCGTCGATACTCTGGGGAGAGTAGCGATTTGCTCAACTTCTGTTTGACTATCCACTATTTCTCCGAGAGCTAGTTGCTTAGAGATTGCGTCCTGAATCTCCTTATCCCTATCAATGCCAAAAGAGTACATTTCGACTTTTCTCAGGATACCTAGCTCTACCAGATCCTCTAGCTCTCGGTAAACTTCAGCAGGGTTCCTTCCCACTCTTCTAGCGAGGCCGTCGGATGTTTCAGACAGATTAGAATCATTATGAAATAACGTCAGTAGGTCAGCCTTCACATCAGTGTCGAGCAAACGCTCGAAAAGCTTCATTGAGCGCTTCACTGAGACTGACCCCCTTTTCCTGAAGTCTGTTACCTACTTTAAGCTGCATTGTACTTATCTTGGTGATGAGAACGGTTTCTGACTTCATTCCTTAGCTTCTACGTGACGTTACTAAGTGAGTGGGTTCATTAGAGCTTGCTGACGGCGTCTGAGAACTCTTCCAGGGCCAATTTGGTGGGTCTACCGAAATATCCTATGAAATATCGGGTTTCAGCGTCTGATCGGCCTTCCAAATAGTCAACTAGCTCACTAGTTGAATAGCACGAAGGAATGGTTCCGGACCAAGATTTGGTTACGTGGTTGAACGAGCGATCCATGCGTGAACATTTGTTCCGTAGATAGTTCGTTTTTGATGACAGTGTTTTTCGGTTTATGTTCCAGTAATTCCAGCCATCTGCGAGTTCCGCAACCAAGTCTAACACTTTGTGATGTTTCCCGCCTATCCAAATTGGAGGGTGAGGATGCTGAGTTGGTTTGGGTTCCAAGTTTGTATGCGATAGGCGAAAGTATTTACCGACAAACGAGAAATCGTCTGAACACCAAAGACCTTTCAAGATTTGAATGGTCTCACGCAAACGCGTTACTCTCTGATCGATAGGTTCGTATCGATAGCCGAAAGATGTGAGTTCCCGTTTGCTTAACATGTCTCCCGTACCAATTCCTAGGATGACGCGCCCGTGAGTAATGTTGTCGAGTGAGCTTGTTATCTTTGCCAAGAGGGAGGGGTGGCGTAAATTGACGTTTGTAACGAGACTACCTAGTTTGATATCCTTGGTGTGAGGAGCAAGAGACGCAAGCGTAGTCCAGCATTCTAAGCTCGCTCCAGACTTTAGCCAGTAGGGAGCAAGGTGATCAAATGCCCATACACTATGGTAGCCAAGCCGTTCGCAAAGCTGACTAATCTCGACAATATGGTCGAAGTTGGTGTTGGTAGGCAGCATGCAGCCAACTCTAGGTCTCACCGAATATGCCTCATCGGTCGCCCGCCTTTTATGCGCTGCCGCTCTTAACCATGAAGACCGCGACGTTTCGACGGGTATATGGCGAATACACCTTTCCACAGAGCATCATAAGCTCTGCTCATCGTCTCTATGAATCGTCTACTATTGGTCCAGAATCCTACGTCGGCTCCTATGTCGGCTTGGTTGTCGTCCGGGTATCTTTCATAAAGCATGAGTTCCCTTTGGTCCACGATGATAATCCCCGCAGGTCCTAGGGCTTCAGAATACCGCAGTTCAGCGACGGGCACTAGTTTACGTGCTCCTTCCGTATTTTCGCTAGTGATTGGTGCGAGGACGCGTGTCTTCACACCTTGGCTTTTAGCATGCTTAAGCTGTGCGAGATGGAAGTCCGCGAGCGCCTGAATTCCGCGCATGGTAGTCCAGATTTCAACCGTTTGTTCAGCTGCTTCGATCATGTTGCTGAATTTTCGGGCTACGTCGTTACGGTCCTTGTAGATCCTTAGGTCGTCGGAGTTTATTCCGTTTTTCAGTGCTTCGATGGCTCTGCTTGCGGGGGTGGCAGAGGCCCATATTTCTTCAAAGTATGCTTGGAGGTTCCCTACGAAAGGGCGGCTGTTTATCCATAACGCGACCTCCTCGTTCCGTTGAACCTCATCAGTTGTAATTTCAAAAATTGCTTCTGCATCGTCGATTATCGAGACTCGAGGAACAGGACGTGCCTTAAGGTCAAGATGCCTCACTTCAATCGATTCAGCTAATTTCTCAACTAGGCTGAGGCTGGAGTGATTGATTGAGGTAATTGCTCTGATCTTGACTTTCGATTGGCTAAATTGATCGAGTAGGTCAAAGAGGCCAGAAGTTTCTGCCCGCAGCAATTCTGCCGAAGATAGGACCGTCATTACTGATTTTTTGGCCTGAGTGTACATTGATTGCAATTTCTGTTCGATCCTGGCCCTGCCTTCTATCACTTGGAAGCGCTCTATCTCCTGTCGTACAGGTTCCACTCGCATTGTCTCGAATACTCTGCGAAGGTCTTCGCCTCGCCGTTCAAGCGTCCTGAGTCGTGCTTTTCTTTCGTCTATCAAAATTTGCAGGCACTTTTCGAACGGGGCGGATTGAACGCGTACGGGTCTCTCAAGCGTAGCCTCTACGAGCCCGCGGTGTTGGAGATTCCTAATCGTTCGATAAGTCTCAGTGCGGTTAATCTGGACCGACCTTGCTACTCCACTTGCCCGGGATAACCCTGACTTAGCTAAGAAGAAGAGTACGCGTGCTTCGTTTCTAGTAAGACCATATTCCTGTAGGTCGGCTACGATTTCGTCCGTACTCTTGTGAGTCTGCAGGGCATCGAGATAGATCGTTCTTCAAACCTCGATCGAAGGCTATGTTCTGATTTGCGAAATTGATCGATATAAACGGACCATGATGTATGTTCAAAGTAGCGCAACTTGGTTAGATGATGCCAGTCCTCACTCTTGTGTAGGTTCGGTCCGCAGTGTAGGGTTTAAACTCGGTGCCGCTTCCTGCATAGAATTTGAGGAACCATTCGACCCAGTGGAGTCGAAGGGATTGCATGAAAACGAACGCTGTTTCGAGTATGAAGATTAGGACCACAGTCAAGGCTCCAAACATAGTGTAGCCTACAACGTCACCAGCCAGCGTTCCCCATGCGGTGAAGAAGATGAGGACACCATTGAACAGATGGTAGAAGACGTCTTCGATCAGTTTCATTGCGAGGATTCGGACGTAAGAAATGGTGTGTGACAAGGATGCAAGCAATGATTCGAACGCGTGCATGAGTCCCATTGGACCTTCAGCCCATGCTTTAAGCGCGAGCATTGCGATGAGGGGGATTCCGATTCTCATGAAGATGTCGACGCTATTGGCTGGGTTGAAAAGGTAATTGGGAAATCTGAGTCCATATTGAAGCAGGGTTATTCCAAACGCGCCGTAAAACCACAGCCAGACGAGTGGCCCGGATACTAGCTCCCGATATTCCTTCGCGTAGGCTTTATTGAAAATGTCCAGAACGAGTCCTGAGATGATGTGGACCACTCCAATTGAGATTGACAATCTGAGCATGAGTCGAATATTGTCGAAGGGTTCAAACCAAAGTGGTCCCGGTAGGCCCGTGAGCATTCTGAACCATTCGACGTTTCCGAAAACGGTGCCATAGAGGAATCCTACGACTAACGCAGCGGCGCCGCTGAAGATTAAAAGTCCGGATCCTTGGATTACCATGTTGAACACGCCACCCATGCCGCCGAAGGCGATATCCGGTATCACTAGACCCCGTCGTTTGTACCTGTAAATGATGCTCGAGATAATGATTACAACTATCCCGTTCCCAACGTCGCCGAACATGAATCCGAAGAAGATCGGATAGGTGATTAGCCATAGCACCGTGGGATCTACTTCGTCGCTTTTAGGAATGCCAAATCCAACGGTCAATTTTTGGAAGATTGCGACGGCCTTCGGGTTGTGAAGGTTCGTGGGGCCGTTCTTGCTCGCCCAACTTCTAATTATCACCTCGTCGTTGCACATTGTTTTCAAGTGCGTTGAAACGGGAGAGATCTTTGAAGTTGGGATCCAACCTTCAATCATGTATGTCGTTTCAGTCTTTCCGCAAAGCCCTTTCGCTTGTTCGAATACTCGCTCAGCTCCGACAATTTCGCGTTCGATCAGGAGATACTGTCCATCAGTTCGTTTGATCTCCTCAAGCTCGTTGTCGAGTTCTGCGAGTCGCTTCTTCGCTTCTTCAATTCGGCTTGTAGCTTCGTAAGTTAGTCGTTTGCTCCTGACTATTGCTTTCATCTTCAAGCCGAGCGTCTGCGTGACGGCGTCCGCGATGGCACTCTCGCTTCGCTTGGCTGATAGTAATTTCGCCACGTTATCTGTGATGTCGTTTACGATGGCGTCTTCGAGACCTTTCTGTTCGATCAGTTGACTCAGAGGTTCAGCAAACTTGAGCTCCGCCGGTTTTAGAGTTTGGAAGATGCCGCTTACTATTTCCTCGAGTTTGTTTCGACCTTCGGGTGAGTTTACGTTCTCAATCTTTGCTATTTCCTCGATGCTTAGCTTGAGCTGCCGTTCCGCGTAGTTGATGAGTGATTTCAGTGCTTCTGCTTCATTGGAAGCAGATGTAACTTTTTGTTCGATTTCGCCTATTTTACGTTCTGACTCTGTAATCTGCTCGTCAGACATGCGAGCGTCGACTATCGTCGGTTTTACTGAGGGTGACGGTAGCAGTTTAAGGGCGGTAATTACGGTGTTAACCTTTGATTCGAGGGTCGTTAGTCTATAGAGGCGGTCTGATACTGATGTTGGGGAGACGCCTTCGCCGTATCCTTTGATCATCTCCTTTACGTCTAACAGTTCGATGATGCCTAATTCGCGAAGGTAGAGCATCACATCTTCAAAGTTCCTCTTCGGAACGATGATTTCGATTCGTCTCATTTTGGTTGGTAGTAGCATCTTCTTTTTCCTCGAATGCTTGCCGATCCTGAGCTTTACTCGCGTTCTCTGACGTCTTTATTTCTCCGTCGCTGATCCTTCTGAGACAGTATCCGTTTAAGTCTGTCTGTGATAGTGTCGTAGACTTCCGCGAGCTGCCAGCCGCTCGCCATGTAACTGTAGGCGTTCTTAGGCGTTTTGATGTGTACTCTTACTTCATATCGCCTTCGTTCTTTGCCTGGTTTGCTTGTTGTTGACTTGATTACAGATCTGGCTTCGAGGATTTGCGGTAGAATCTTGTGTAGCTGATTAATTGTTCGCTTGAACTTCTGTTTGGCTACTTCTGCCTCGAAGGGGTCGTCTGGGAGGCCAACGATGTAAATTGGGACTTCTGGTTTTTGCTCAAGTTCCGCGAGGAGGGCTATGAAATCGCCTCGCGTCGCGATGCCTTGAAGCTCGTCCCATTGGGCGACTAGAACGCATGTCTTGTCAAGTCGCAACAACCTATTCAATGATTCCTCTGATGAGTCTTGAGGTGCGCTCGTTAAAGGGTCAGGATCCATGATGTCTTTCAATGGGAAATCGAGGCCGGACCGAGTTTCAGGGTTAATTGACTTCATGCCAACTCGTTCGCGACTTGGCAGCACCCCAAGAATCTGATTCGAAGTCACTAATCCAACTAACTTGTCTCGGTGTTTAACGGGAATGTGGTTAATCCGTTTGCGTATGAGGAGTTCTCGAGCAGACGTAGCAGAATCATCCGCATTCATTGTTACTGGATTTTCCTTAGAGACGGATGATATTCTACGATCCGCCAGGTTTCCTTTCAACAAGTGGAGGAGATTCCTATTTGTCACCTGACCAGTTATTTTGCGGCCGTCTGAGACTGGAACCGCGCCGATCTTGTAATCTGTCATAATGCGGGCGGCTTCTCCGACCGTAGTTTCAGTCGTCATGACTGGAATATGAGTCACTAATGCTCCGGGCTTCGTCTCCATGCTCGCACGCAAAGCGTCTGCTACCGTTATCATCCCGCACCGTTTCTTATCGGGCATCAGGAGTTCATGGACTCCCTCTTCAACCATGATTGAGATTACTTTGCGCAGATTACTATTCAGGGGAACTTCGATAAGGTCTGTGACAAGTGAATCTAGCTTAGTCGCCCTGACCTTTTCTAGAGGCCTCTCTGCATTCGACAAAGAGAACTCTTTCACCCTCTCCATTCAGTAACGTTGTGAGCTCTCAAATATCTTCCGTAGTAAATAAGTGCCCAGAGCGCGCGAGCTGCACGTTCAGGCATTGAAAAGGATGGGATTCCACGTTTCTCAAACATAGTTCGCATGGCCTCAGCCATTTCGGTTTCACCCATGTCGCATACGGTCACTGGTTTGCTGCGTTTCTCTATGGTTTCCGCTATCATTCCCACAGCATCATCGAGGATGGTTGGTGCGTGATGCAAAGCTATGAGCACAATTCCACCAATACTCGGATCGTCGAGTAGGATGGACAAGGTCAGTGCGAACATGTGACTAGTTGCCTCTGCCGTTAAGTCAATCGGATTTGTGCCTGAGAGAACCGGTAGTAGTTCCTTGTCCGCTTTAAGTTTGGAAAACTTAGTCATTATTCGTGGAGGGAATTTTCGAACTTTCAGCCCTGACGCCTCTAACGCGTCCGTCGTTATGATTCCTGGGCCTCCTGCGTTGGTTACAACTGCAACGTTATCTGTGAGACCTGGAGGTTGCATTGCTAGTGCACGGGCGAAGTCGAAGAATTCTTCGACGTTCTGTGCTCTTATGATGCCTGCTTGTCTGAAGACTCCTTGATAGATTTGGTCGGATCCTGCGAGTGCTGCTGTGTGAGATGCTGCCGCCCTTATGCCTGATTCCGATCTCCCTGACTTGAGGGCTACGATCGGTTTCTTCTTCGTAATCTCCTTGGCTTTCTGTATGAAGGTCCGGCCTTCTGATAATCCTTCAAGGTAAGTTAGGATTACTCGAGTTTTGGAATCGTTTCCGAAGTATTCAAGCAGCTCGCTCTCGGTCACGTCACACCTGTTTCCGTAGCTGACAAATCTTCTTATCCCGATTCCGTGTGGGCCAGCCATGTAGTCGAGTGCCGCGCATCCGAAGGCGCCACTCTGTGTAAGTAACGAGACTGTTCCACGTCTCGGTCTGGGTGTGGCAACTACTTCTCTGCCGTCCGAGAGCAGCTTAGTTTCTGGCAGAAAGAGTGTGTCCATCCCGGTGTACGGGTCGTATACTCCTAAACAGTTTGGTCCTAAGATGCGTAGGTTGTATTTCGAAGCGATTCGGACTAGCTCCGTCTCTAGCTCCCTGTCTCCGATCTCAGCGAAACCCGAGGATATGACTATGCCAGCAGTTGCCCCTGCCTGACCTGCATCTTCTATCGCGTCCGGGACTAGAATTGATGGTATGGCAACTATTACTGTTTCAGCCGGTCTCGGAAGGTCGGAGACTTTGGGATAGCAAGGTTCGCCAAGTATCTGCGAGTGCTTTGGAT
>Ga0187780_10001696_pt1 | contig 16690 bp, 16 predicted proteins | sample 1015_Q2_SP10_20__FD_132429 | JGI IMG/M metagenome (GOLD analysis project Ga0187780, IMG submission 132429) | Tropical peat soil microbial communities from peatlands in Department of Meta, Colombia - 1015_Q2_SP10_20_MG | ecosystem: Environmental > Terrestrial > Soil > Wetlands > Peat | place... | reverse complement strand
CGCGCTCGGCGGCCAGGTCGGTGACGCGGTGACCGCAGGTCAACCGCACGCCCAGCGCCTCGATCCTGGCCAGCTCGCCCGCCAGCACGTCACGGGGCAGCCGGTACGCGGGGATGCCATAGCGCATCATCCCGCCCGGTTCCTGGCTCGCGTCACGGATCTCCACCTCATGACCCCGGCGGGCCAGGTGATAGGCCGCCGACAGGCCGCTCGGGCCCGCCCCGACGACCAGTACCCGCTTGCCGGTGCGGGCCGGCGGCGGATCGAATCGCCACTCGTGCTCCAGAGCAAGATCGCCGAGGAACCGCTCGACCGAATGGATCGAGACCGAGCTGTCGAGCTCGGCCCGGTTGCAGGCGCTCTCGCACGGGTGGTAGCAGACCCGGCCGTGGATGGACGGCAGCGGATTGTCGGCGGTCAGCTGCCGCCACGCCCGCTCATGCTCTCCGGCCCGGGCGCTGGCCAGCCAGGCCTGGATGTTCTCCCCTGCCGGGCAACCCGCGTTGCAAGGCGGGAGCAGGTCCGCATACACGGGCCTGCGCGTCCGCAGCGGACCGGCGAAAGCAGCACCGTGCAACAGGTCCGGCAGCGGGGTCAGGTCACGTATCGGACGACTCATCGGCCCGATCCCTTCAACTCCCGCAATTGGTCAACACACATGGAGCCTAGTTTGCGCGGCTGCCGCCGGATGGATTAGGGGAGAAGGTCCCTACCGCCGGGATCTGGCCACCGCATCGGATGGCCCGGCCGGTTGCCGCACCCGGCCGGCGCGATGGCGAAGCCGCGTCGCGGTCTGGGCGCGGTCGGGTGCCCGCCATCGAGATTCCACCCGAACAGGCTAAGAGCAGCGATTCAGCCCTCGGCGCTCAAGCAGGGCTTGCTCTGGAACAGATACCGCTAGGCCGCCGTGATCCGGCGGCCCGTGATGCGGTGCGGGACGATCCGGATGAACAGTTCCCTGACCCCGCCGGCCCAGGGCTCAACGCCCGCCCGCGCGACGGACTCGCGCTCGGCCTCGGATTCCAGGTGGTGGGCCGGTCCCTGGATCAGCACGCTCCAGCCCTGGCGTGTGGGGACGTCGAAGTCGTCGATCTCGAACGCCACCATGTAATCGCCGCCCGCGATCCCGGTCTGCAGATCCTCATCCAGCGCGCTGTGCCGCACGGTCCGGAACACGATCGCGCCGTCGTGCCACTTGTAGTTCACCGGCAGCACGGCCGGGCCGAACCGGCTGAGGTAGGCGATACGGCCGACTTGGCCTTGTGCGATCAGCCGCAGGGACTCGGCCTCGTCGAGCTCGGTAAGCGTGCGGTCAGACATTGCCTGATCCTTCCCGGTCGTGACCCTAGCGCTGTCACGACCTTAGCGCCCCTATTGTCCGCGATGACCTTCAACCCGGGCGCTACGGACCTTCGGCCCTGCCCTCCGTCGCCGCTGATGACAAGGATGATAGGGGAACCGAAGGGGGTGCTCACGATGAAGTCCACGGTCAGGGACGTCATGACCACCCGCGTCATCTGGGTCAGGAAGGACGCGTCGTTCCGGGAGATGGCAATCGCGCTGCGCGAGCACCGGGTCAGCGCGTTCCCCGTCCTGGACGAGGGCGGGAAGGTGGTGGGCGTGGTCTCCGAGGCCGACCTGCTGACCAAGGAGGCCGTGGACTCCGAGCCGGAGGGGATGCCGGGGATGATCACCGGCATGCTGCGCCGCAAGGAGCAGGAAAAGGCGCGCGGGATCACCGCGGGCGACCTGATGACGAGCCCTCCGGTGATCGTGCGGCCCGAGGATACCGTGGAACACGCCGCCCGGCTGATGTACACGCGCCGGGTCAAGCGGCTCCCGGTGGTCGACGCCATCGGCCATCTCGTCGGCGTCATCAGCCGCGCGGACCTGCTGTCCGTCTTCGACCGCTCGGACTCCGAGATCCGGGCCGAGATCACCAAAGAGGTGATACGGGAGGAGTTCGGCATCGCCCCGAAGGGCTTCAAGGTGACGGTCAAGGACGGCGTCGTGACCCTGGAGGGAACGCCGGGCAGCACCGTGCTTGGCCACGAGATCGTCCGTAGGATCCGGCACGTTCAGGGCGTGGTCGCGGTGCGCGACCGCCTGAGCTACCCGTCTCCCGGCTGACGGCCGGGACGGACCGAAGGGCACAGAAAGGACCAGAGCGATGAAGGCCACCGTCAAGGACGTCATGTCCGCCGAGGTAGTGGCGGTCAGGCGCGGCGCCTCGTTCAAGGAGATGGCGGCGAGCCTGCGCCAGTACCGGATCAGCGCGTTTCCCGTCATCGACGACAACGGGAAGGTGATCGGCGTCGTCTCCGAGGCCGACCTGCTGGCCAAGGAGGCACTGGCCGACGGCCAGGCCGGGATCCCCGGCGGGGTCACCGGCCTGCTGCACCACAAGCAGCATGAGAAGGCCGATGCCCTCACCGCGGGCGAGATGATGACCCACCCGGCGGTGACCGTCAGGCCCGACGACACGGTGGAGCACGCCGCAAGGATGATGTACACGCTCCAGGTCAAGCGGCTTCCCGTGGTCGACGCGGGCGGTTGCCTGATCGGCATCGTCAGCCGGTCCGATGTGCTGGCCGTCTTCGACCGCCCGGACTCCGAGATCCTCGCCGAGATCACCGACGACGTGATCCTGCACGACTTCCTCATCGACCCGGCCATGTTCGTAGTCACGATAAGCGATGGCGTGGTGACGATACGAGGCAACCTGGAAAGGGCAAACCTCGGTCACGAACTCGTGACCAAGATCCGGCAGGTCCGGGGCGTCGTGGCGGTCCGCGACGAGCTCAGCTACCCGCCTGCCGAACGGTCGGTCGCAGGACTGTACTTCTGATCCCGGAGGCTGGAATGAACACGGCGCAGGCCGTCGGCCCGGTGTACGCGCTGCTGGCCGACGGCAGCACGGTGGAGATCCGCCCGGCCGGCCCGGCCGACTTCGGCGCGGTCAAGGCCATGCACGAGGCAATGTCGCCCGACAACAGCTACCTGCGTTTCTTCAACATCAGCCGGCTAGCGGCCGAGACCGAGGCCCGCCGGATCTGCCGGGAGTCGCGGCCCGGCCACGTGGCGCTGCTGGCGCTGTCGGACGGCGAGGTGGTGGGCTGCGCCAGCTACGACGTCCCGGCCGGCCCGGGGTTCGATGGCGGCCAGCCCGACGGCATAGGGTCCCACGTGGCGGAGGTGGCGTTCGCGGTGGCGGACCACATGCACCACCGGGGCATCGCCACCCTGCTGCTCGAGCATCTGGTCTCGATCGCCAGACGCAACGGGTTCACTATCTTCACGGCCGAGACCCTGCCGGAGAACGCGGCGATGCTGAAGGTGTTCTACGACGTCGGCCTGCCGGTGCACCGGCACTACGCTGACGGGATCATGGAGCTGACCTTCCCGCTCCCCAGCGACGAGGGCGGCACCGACCTGGACAGCTACCTGAACGCCGTGGCGGAGCGGGAACGCCGCGCCGAGGTCGCCAGCCTGCGGCACGTGCTCGCGCCCGAGTCGGTGGTGGTGATCGGCGCGAGCCGACGGCGGGGCACGGTGGGCCGGGTGATCCTGGACAACATCCGCACCGGCGGCTACTCCGGCCACGTGTACGTGGTCAACCCGCGCGCCAGGCAGATCGGCGGCGAGCACTGCCTGTCCTCGGCGCTCGACCTGCCCGAGCCGGCCGACCTGGCGGTGATCGCCGTGCCCGCCGCGGCGGTGCTTGACGTGGCCGAGCAGTGCGGCCGGCGCGGCGTCCGGTCCCTGGTGGTGATCACGTCCGGCCTCGACGCGGCGGCCTGCGCCGACCTGCTCGCGGTGTGCCGCAGGCACGGGATGCGGCTGGTCGGCCCGAACTGCTTCGGCGTGGCCGTACCCACGATCGGCCTGGACGCCACGTTCGCCGCCAGCCATCCGCAGCCGGGCGTGGCTGGCCTGGTCATGCAGTCCGGCGGCCTAGGTTTCGCGATGGTGGATCACCTGTCCCGGCTCGGCATCGGAATCTCCTCGTTCGCATCGGTGGGCAACAAGCTGGACGTATCGAGCAACGACATGCTGATGTGGTGGGAACGCGACCCGGGCACCAAGCTCGCGGTGCTGTACATCGAGTCGTTCGGCAACCCGCGCAAGTTCGCCAGGACGGCCCGCCGGGTCGGCGCGACCATGCCCGTACTCGCGGTGGAAGCCGGGCGCTCGGCGGCCGGCCAGCGCGCGGCGACCTCGCACACCGCCGCCGCGGCCACCCCGCTGGTGAGCCGCGAGGCCCTGTTCGGGCAGGCCGGGGTCATCGCCACGCCGAGCTTCGGGGAGCTACTCGAGACCACCGCGCTGCTGGCCAGCCAGCCGGTCCCGGCCGGCCGCACGGTCGCGATCGTGTCCAACATCGGCGGCGCCGGGGTGCTCGCGGCAGATGCCTGCACCGACCTCGGGCTGACCGTACACCGCCCGCATGGCCTGACCAGGCGCCGGCTGCGGGCCCTGGTGCCGGACAGCGGCGCGGTCGGCGGCCCGGTCGATACCACGGCCGCGATCTCGGGCGAGAGCTTCCGGCAGTGCCTGGAGCTGCTCGCGGCGGACGACGAGGTGGACGCGATGATCGCGCTGGTGCTGCCGACCGGCGCCACCGGTGACCTGGTCCCGGCCATCCAGCAGGCCGACGTGTCCGTGTCGATCGCCGCTGTCGTCCTCGACCAGCCAGAATCAGTCCGGCTGCTCCCCCGGCTGGGAACCGAGGGTTCGCCGGTCCAGATCCCCGCCTACGGATATCCGGAGGCGGCGGCCGCCGCCATGGCCCGCGCCGCCAGGTACGGGGCCTGGCGCACCGAGCCGCGCGGCCAGGTGCCCGCATTCCGCGACATCCGGACCGACCAGGCCCGGGCCCTGGTCCGCGGGTTCCTCCACCAAACGGTGGGCGGCGGCTGGATGCCGCCGGACAAGACCGCGGAGCTGCTGCGGTGCTACGGCATCCCGCTGGCCGAACTGACCCCGGTCGGCAGCGAGGATGAGGCCGTCCGCGCGCTGCAGGCCGCGGCGGGCCCGGTCGTGCTCAAGGCCGACGTGCCCGGGCTGGTGCACAAGACCGACGCGGGCGCGGTGGTGCTCGACCTGCGCACCGAGGCCGACGTGCGGGCCGCCTACGGCCAGCTGATGGACCGCTTCGGCGAGCGGCAGCGCCGGGTCCTGGTCCAGCCGATGATCTCCGGCGGCACCGAGGTGATGATCGGGGTGGCCGACGATCACATGTTCGGCCCGCTGGTGGTGTTCGGCCTCGGCGGCGTGGCCACCGAGGTGCTCGCCGACCACGCGGCCTGGCTCACGCCACTGACCGATGTCGACGCGGACAAGCTGATCGGATCGATCCGCTCCGCGCCGCTGCTCCTCGGCCACCGGGGCAGCCCTGCGACTGACCTAAAAGCGCTGCGCGAGCTGCTGCTGCGCGTCTCGCGGCTGGCCGACGACCTGCCCGAGGTCACCGACCTGGACCTCAACCCGGTCATCGCGCGGCCGGACGGGGTCTTCGTGGTGGACGCTCGGATCAAGGTGACCCCCTACCAGCCGCAGGACCCCTTCCTGCGCAGGTTGCGCTGAGGAGCGTTATTCAAAAACCGGCTAGCGAGCGCAGGGAGCGCAGTTAGCAACCATCGCGGAGTTCTTTGAATAACGCGAACCTTGAACAGACAAGAGATGTCGCGATCGTTAACGCTGTCACGTCCGGGTGTTACCGGCGGGGCCGGGCGAAATAGCCTGGGAGCGCAGCGTGAAGTCCGGGGCACGCAGCACTGCCCGTTCGGAATAAGGGGTCTTAAATGACGGTGACTGAGCAGGGGCCGGGGAACCTGGAAGGCAGCGAGCTCGACGCGCTTGACGCCTGGTGGCGGGCCGCGAACTACCTGTCGGTGGGGCAGATCTACCTGCTGGGCAACCCGCTGCTGAGCGAGCCGCTGCAGCCGGAGGAGATCAAGCCGCGGCTGCTCGGGCACTGGGGCACCACGCCGGGGCTGAACCTGATCTACGCGCACCTCAACCGGGTGATCAGGCACCGGGACCTGAACGTTATCTACGTCTGCGGCCCGGGGCACGGCGGGCCCGGCATGGTGGCCAACACCTACCTGGAGGGAACCTACACCGAGCTGTACCCGGGGATCACCCAGGATGCCGCGGGCATGGCCAAGCTGTTCAAGCAGTTCTCGTTCCCCGGCGGCATCCCGTCGCACGCGGCACCGGAGACGCCGGGCTCGATCCACGAGGGCGGCGAGCTCGGCTACTCACTGGCGCACGCGTACGGGGCGGCATTCGACAACCCGGACCTCATCGTGGCCTGCGTCGTCGGCGACGGGGAGGCCGAGACCGGGCCGCTGGCCGGGAGCTGGCACGCCAACAAGTTCCTCAACCCGGCCACCGACGGTGCGGTGCTGCCCATCCTGCACCTGAACGGCTACAAGATCGCCAACCCGACGGTACTGGCCCGGATCCCGCACTCCGAGCTCGAGTCGCTGCTGCGCGGCTACGGCTACGAGGTACACACGGTGGAGGGCGATGACCCCAAGCTGGTGCACCAACAGCTCGCCGCGACCATGGACGCGGTCATCACCGAGATCAGTGAGATCCAGGCCCGGGCGCGGGCGCAGGGTGACCTGTCCCGGCCGGCCTGGCCCGCCATCGTGCTGAAGACGCCCAAGGGCTGGACCGGGCCCAAGGTCGTGGACGGGCTGCCGGTCGAGGGGACGTGGCGGGCGCACCAGGTGCCGATCGCCGCGGCCAGGACCAACCCCGAGCACCTGGCGCTGCTGGAGGCCTGGATGCGCTCTTACCGGCCGGAGGAGCTGTTCGACGGCGCGGGCACGCTGGTGCCGGAACTGGCCGCGCTCGCCCCGCGCGGTGAGCGCCGGATGAGCGCCAACCCGCACGCCAACGGGGGCCTGCTGCTCCACGATCTCCGGCTGCCCGAGTTCCGGGACTACGCGGTGGAGGTCAGCAAGCCGGGTGCTACTGAATCGGAGGCCACCCGGGTGCTCGGCGGCTGGCTGCGCGACGTGATCAAGGACAACCCGTCGAACTTCCGGCTGTTCGGGCCGGACGAGACCGAGTCCAACCGGCTCGGCGACGTCTACCAGGTAACCAACAAGGCGTTCCAGGGCCTGATCGTGCCCGGAGACAACCATCTCGCGCAGGACGGCCGGGTGCTGGAGGTGCTGTCGGAGCACATGTGCCAGGGATGGCTTGAGGGCTACCTGCTGACCGGCCGGCACGGGCTGTTCAACTGCTACGAGGCGTTCATCCACATCGTCGACTCGATGTTCAACCAGCACGCCAAGTGGCTGAAGGTGACCCGCGACATCGGATGGCGGCGCCGGATAGCCTCGCTGAACTACCTGCTGTCCTCGCTGGTCTGGCGGCAGGACCACAACGGGTTCAGCCACCAGGACCCCGGGTTCATCGACCACGTGGTGAACAAGAAAGCGTCGGTCGTCCGGGTCTACCTGCCGCCGGACACGAACTGCCTGCTGTCGGTGGCCGACCACTGCCTGCGCTCGCGGCACTACGTCAACGTCATCGTGGCAGGCAAGCAGCCGCAGCCGAACTGGCTGCGCATGGATGACGCGATCATCCACTGCACGCGCGGCGCCGGGATCTGGGAATGGGCGTCCAGCGACGTTTCGGGTGAGCCGGATGTGGTGATGGCGTGCTGCGGCGACATTCCCACCCTGGAGACGCTCGCCGCGGTCTCGCTGCTGCGCGAGCACCTGCCGGAATTGAAGGTACGCGTGGTCAACGTCGTCGACCTGATGCGACTGCAGGACGAATCCGAGCATCCGCACGGAATGTCAAACGCCGAATTCGACGCCCTTTTCCCGCCCGGTAGGCCGGTGATATTCGCCTACCACGGGTACCCCTGGCTGATCCACCGGCTGGTCTACCGACGGCACGGGCACGAGCACTTCCATGTCCGCGGCTACATCGAGGAAGGCACCACGACTACGCCATTCGACATGGTCATGCTGAACAACCTGGACCGGTTCCACCTGGTCATGGACGTGATCGACCGGGTGCCCGGGCTGACGGCCTCGGCCGGGCGGCTGCGGCAGCTGATGGCGGACAAGCGCATTTCGAGCCGGGCCTACACCCGGGAGCAGGGCGAAGACGCGCCGGAGATCCGCGACTGGAGATGGCCTTCCTGACGGGATTTAAACCCAGGATCACGGTGTCGCGCCGCCCCATTCAGGCGAGTGCAGATAAGACCATTGCCTGCTCAGCGACCGGCGTGGGCTTTGGCGATACGATTTAGCGTGGTGTCGAGACTTGGTCCCGCAGGGCCCAGTACCATCATGATGCTCGCGTTCACCGCTAAGCCTGTCCCGGCGCCCTCCAGCGCCTGCGCGCCAAGGAGGCGCCATGATACTCGCTTCGAGTTACTCCTATCCGATACTCGGTGCGTTCTGGACGATCTTCATCATCTTCCTGTGGGTGATCTGGTTCTGGATCCTGATCACCATCTTCATCGACCTGTTCCGCAGCCATGACCTGTCCGGATGGGCCAAGGCGCTGTGGTTCATCTTCATCTTGATCCTGCCGCTGATCGGGGTCCTGGTGTACCTGATCGCCCGCGGCGGCAAGATGCACGAGCACGCGGTGCGGGACGCGCAGGTTCAGGAGCAGCAGTTCCGCAGCTACGTTCAGGACGCCGCGGGATCGCAAAGCCCGGCGGACCAGCTGGCCAAGCTCGCCGACCTGCGTGACCGGGGCGTCATCACGGCCGACGAGTTCGAACGCGAGAAGGCCAAGATCCTGACCTGACCGGCTCGGTCAGCGCGACCCGCGCAGCGGGTGGCTGACGATCGCCGGCCTTCGCCCAGCGGCCGCCTGCATGGCGGCCGCTGGCGCAACCGCACGGAAACAGCCGATCGCGGCCCCGGCCGGTGAGCCTCGCGCCGATCAGGGCTGGATCAGGGTTGGCGCCGCCGCCCGAAGACGAAGTACGAGATGGGCACGACCCCGGCGGAGTTGACGATTGCGACCACTGTGGCCCACACCCGTTTGCCGCCGCGGATCTGGCCTGCCGGACGGCGCTTGATGTCGATGAGCGCCGCGACCCGGAGGGCGGCGTCGGCGACCGCCACGGTGACGAGCAGCCTGCGGGTGCGCTCGCTGAGATCGCTCCACTGCTGGATGGGCATGACATCCTCCACGTCTATGACCGGGAGCCAGGCTGGCTTTCCATACAACCATGCGGGCGGACATGAACGGCCCGCTCACCATTTCCGCCTGGCTGCGCTCGCCGGGCACGCCGAGCGGGTTGTCCGGCTCCGCCGGGCTCGCGATCGGCTCGGCATGATTGGCTATGTCTGCGTCGGCAGAGATAGGAGTGCCCACTATGCCATCGACCTTTGCGCCAGCCCTGTTCGGTGACCGATGACTAGCGTTCTCACGTGGTATGACGTGCTGGGGGTGCTACCCGACGCGACGCAGGAAGACATCCGCGAAGCATGCCGGGCGAGAAGGGCGACGCTCCAGCGGGCCACATTGCCAGGGGCGCCGCCGGAGGTGCTATCGGCCGCGGCGCAGGCGCTGCAGTCGGTGGAGGATGCCTGGCGCGTTCTCGCCGATCCCGCCGCCCGGGAATCCTATGACCAGGACATAGGTATCTTCGGGTCCGGAGAGGGCCTGACACCGCCATCCCGAGGACCGTCAGGGCCTGACGTCGGCCTGGGTGAGGGGTGGTCCCAGGCGAATGAGGAAGCGCTGGAGCCATACTCGGATCCGCGTGCCCGGGTGACGATGCCGGACGTCAGGGGGCTGTTCTTTCAGGCGTGCATGCACGTAACCGGCCGGATCGGCCTGCACGTGGCCCCGATCCAGCTGACACCGCATCCGCTGCCGGTCGAGGGACTCGTGGTCGGCCAGACGCCAGCTCCTGGTGAGCGGGTACACCGCGACAGCACGCTGACCGTCCGGGTGTGGCATCCGTCCGCGTCGGGCGACCAGCAGGCAGCGACGGGCGGGTCAGCCGATCGGTAGGCCGGATCTGCCGCCCGCGTTCCCCTGAGCAGCTCACACGCGTCTGACCTGGGGATGGATTGACGATTTCCGGCTCGCACCAGGGATAGGTCCGGTGGCATCCTGGTCGTCCGCGAGCCGATCCGGGGAACATGCCTGATGCCCGGACTCATCCCTGGAGGGGGAGGTGGCATGATGGCGTGCGCGGAAGACTCGACCGTATACCGGGCCGGGTCACATGCCCAGCCTGGGGTTCGCGTTCAGCGGTGATACCGGTGCAAGGAGGCGACGATGGCCGATGGTGGCAAGCCGAACATCTTGGTGATCTGGGGCGATGACATCGGGATTACGAACCTGAGCTGCTACAGCGACGGGCTGATGGGCTACCGCACCCCCAACATCGATCGGATCGCGGCGGAGGGGATGCGGTTCACCGACTCCTACGGCGAGCAGAGCTGCACGGCGGGCCGGTCGTCGTTCATCACCGGACAGAGCGTGTTCCGCACCGGGCTGAGCAAGGTCGGCATCCCCGGCGCCGACGTCGGCCTGCGAGCCGAGGACCCCACGATCGCCGGGCTGCTCAAGCCGCACGGGTATGCGACCGGGCAGTTCGGCAAGAACCACCTGGGTGACAAGAACCAGTTCCTGCCCACCGTGCATGGCTTCGACGAGTTCTTCGGCAACCTGTACCACCTGAACGCCGAGGAAGAACCGGAGCTGCCGGACTACCCGCCCGCGGCCGACTTCCCGCGGTTCAAGGAACGGTTCGGCCCGCGCGGCGTGCTGCACTGCTGGGCCACCGACACCGACGACCCGACCGAACACGAGCGGTGGGGCCGGGTCGGCAGGCAGCGGATCGAGGACACCGGGCCGCTGACCAAGAAGCGGATGGAAACCATCGACGATGAGATCCTGGAGCACGCGCTGGGATTCATCGACCGCCAGCATCAGGCGGACACGCCGTTTTTCATGTGGTTCAACACCACTCACATGCACCTCCGCACTCACCCCAAGCCGGAGAGCGTCGGGCAGGCGGGACGGTGGCAGTCCCCCTACCACGACACGATGATCGACCATGACAGGGTCGTCGGTGCGCTGCTGGACAAGCTGGACGCGCTCGGCATCGCAGAGAACACGATCGTGATGTATTCCACCGACAACGGCCCGCACATGAACACCTGGCCCGACGGGGCCATGACGCCGTTCCGCAGCGAGAAGAACACCAACTGGGAGGGGGCGTTCCGGGTCCCCGAGGTGATCCGCTGGCCGGGCAGGATCCCCGCCGGGGTGGTCTCCAACGAGATCATCAGCCACCATGATTGGCTGCCCACGTTCCTGGCCGCCGCGGGTGACCCGGACATCGTCGAGAAGCTCAAGGCCGGTCACCAGATCGGCCGCACCACCTACAAGGTGCACATCGACGGCTATAACCTGCTGCCCTACCTGACCGGGGAGGCCGGCAGCTGCCCGCGCCCGGGGTTCGTGTACTTCTCCGACGACGGTGACCTGGTCGCCCTGCGCTACGACAACTTCAAGCTGGTATTCATGGAGCAGCGCGCGGCCGGGACCTTGGCGGTCTGGGCCGAGCCGTTCGTGACGCTGCGCCTGCCTAAGATGTACAACTTGCGCACCGATCCGTTCGAGCGGGCCGACACCACCTCCAACACCTACTGGGACTGGTTCATGGACCACGCCTACCTGGCCGTACCCGCCCAGCAGATCGTCGCGGAGTTCCTGGCTACGTTCAAGGAATTCCCGCCCCGGCAGCGGGCGGCCAGCTTCACCATCGACCAGGCGCTGGAAAAACTCCAGGCGGCGATGACGGCACAAAGCTAGCGCCCGGGGCGGGCGCTAGGTCACGCACGCGCACCCGGTCGGCAGCGGTCTGGATCCTGAGGGCAGGATGATTGTCGTGTCAGTAAGCGATCGGACCCCGGCCCGGCCACCGCAGGCCACGGACGGCATGGTGTGGATACCTGGCGGGACCTTCCTGATGGGATCGGATCGTCACTATCCCGAGGAAGCCCCGGTCCGCCAGGTCACCGTCGACGGATTCTGGATCGATCCCGGCCCGGTCACCAACCGGGACTTCGACCGCTTCGTGCGCAAGACCAGGCATGTGACCGTCGCGGAGCGACCGCCCGATGCCGCCGATTACCCTGGCGCGAAGCCAGAGATGCTCGTCCCGTTCTCCGCCGTGTTCGTGGCACCGCGGCACCAGGTGAGCCTGGCCGACCCGCACAACTGGTGGACGCCGGTGCCGGGCGCGGACTGGCGGCACCCGCAGGGTCCAGGCAGCTCCGTCCGCAACAAGCCGGACCATCCGGTGGTGCATGTCGCCTGGGCCGACGTCACCGCCTATGCGGCCTGGGCGGGTAAGGCCATTCCCACAGAAGCCGAGTGGGAGCTGGCCGCCCGCGGCGGGCTGAATGGTGCCGAGTTCGCGTGGGGAGACGAGCTCAGCCCGGACGGAGACTGGATGGCTAACACCTGGCAGGGCGAGTTCCCCATCCGGAACACCTGCGAGGACGGGTACCAGGGAACCTCGCCGGTCGGCGCGTTCCCCGCCAACGGATATGGCCTGTCCGACATGATAGGGAACGTCTGGGAGTGGACCTCGGACTGGTACACAGGTCACGTCGCCACGCGTCCGTGCTGCACGGCCGCGCCCAGGCCTAGCGGGCCAGAGCAAAGCATTGATCCGCGGGATCCGGCCCGCATTCCCCGCCGGGTCATGAAGGGCGGCTCGCACCTGTGCGCACCCAACTACTGCCGCCGTTATCGGCCCGCCGCCCGGATGGCTCAGCCCATCGACACCTCGACCAGCCATCTGGGCTTTCGCTGTGTCATCCGGCCCTGATTCATGTATCTGGCTGCCGGTGGCTCCCTCCGAATGAGTGCCTACAGGCTCAGTTCACTGGGCATACGGGAAGGGTCCTCAAGCTAGTGCTTACGTGGCCGCCAGACCAGTAGGGATCCACGGGTGAGGACGTCAGGACCGTCCAGTACGTGGCTACGGCGCAGCGCCACCCCACGGGGTGGACGGTGAGTTCGAGTCCGCTCAGGGAGGGATGAGTGACATGTCAGCATGGCTGAGTAAGTGGGCGCCCGCATCCGGGGTGCTGGCGGGGGGGCTGGTCGCGGTCGCGTTCTTCGCGTCGCCGAATGCGCCGGGCGATAACGCCACCGGCGCTCAGGTCATCGCCTGGTACGGGAGCCACCACGGGTCGGACTTCGTGTTCGACGTCCTCGGTGGCCTGACGGTGCTGTTCCTAGTGCTGTTCGCGGTGGCGCTGGCCCGGCAGGTGCGGACCGGTGACCGCTGGCTGGCCCACGGGGCGCTGGCCGGGGCCGTCTTCGGCGGGGTGGGCTTCCTCACCGCGATCGGGTTCGACGCGGTGCTGGCCCAGGCCCACAGCCACCTGACCACCGCGTCGGCCCAGACGCTGAGCCTGCTCGCCAACGACTTCTTCTTGCCCATCGTGGTCGGGTTCGCCCTGTTCGGTATCCTGACCGGCCTGGCCGTGGTGGCGGGCCGGATCCTGCCGGCCTGGATGGGCTGGGTGATGTTCGTGGCCGGCCTGGCCTGCCTGGCCGGCCCTCTCGGGTTCTTCGGCGTGCTGGCCACGGTGCTGTGGGTGCTGGTGGCCGGGATCTGGATGGTGAAGCAGGGTCCGCCGGTCCCGGACCGGGTGACCCCGCTGGCGCAGGATCGGGTCGCGGTCTGACTCCACCGGCCCAGACGTGTGCCGGATCGGGCGGGTAGCGCTGGATCAGGCTGATCAGCAGCCTGCGCAGGAGGCAGTCACTCTCGAAGCTGACCTTCTTGCTCAGCTAGGTCTCGCACCAGGATCGGTTCATCTCCGGTGCGGAATTTGCTGGCGTTGAACAACATGAGGTGGCCGCACACGGTGCATTCGATCCGGACGGCAAAGATCAGGTCATAATCGCAATCCTCGCCGAGGGAAAGATCCTCGCCCTGGGGCGGAGGCCCGCCCTCGAGCCAGAACGCCGGAAAGCGCCCTATGCCGAGCGCGTCCGCCGAGCCACAGATGGGACAGGCTCCCAGGCCGAGCTGCTGAAGTGCCCGTGAGACTTCGGCGATGAAACTCTGCCGCCACCGCATGTGCCGTTATCCCTCCATCCGGCACGTGGAAAGGCCGGATGCCGACGCCAGGGCCAGTGCGGCATCACGCCAGGCTCCGCCTGAACCGCGGACAATATCGTCAGACATATCTATCCTTCTGCCACCTAGGAGCGTTTCCCGCCGGTAGATAGCCGTGGCGGCAAGTCGATGAGCCACAGGCCAGGATGCCCGTGCACCCCGGTAACCGGCTTGGTCAGCTGGCGCGGGTTAGTCAGTACCCATCGCCACGCGCCGGGCCGCCCCTCGACGTCGGCGAGGGTGACCTGGCCGATGATCGCGCAGGTGACTAGCTGCCCGGCGGGCGGCCACAGCTCGGAGGGCGCAGACAGGTCGCTGTCCCTGCTGGCGTGGATCCACAGCACCCCGCGCCAGGAGGGTTTCCAGGTTCGTTTCTCGACGGCCTGGAGCCCGGTGACGATGCGCCACGCCCAGGGATTCGGGACGCTGATCACGCGGGCGGGTTCGATGGTCACAGGGCGCTCGCAGCTGCGGCGGCCCGCCCGGGGCGGAACCCGCTGGCGAACATTCCCGGACACGGGGGGGTGGACCTGTCGCTGGCACGTCGCTCGCCTGGCAGGGCGCCGCAGGCCGGGCAGGCGATCTTGATGACGAGGCTGGCTCTGGACCCTCGTTTCATCGTGCCGCGCTCCCTCCTGGGCCTGGAGAAACCATACAGAGTGTCTAGTACTTGTCAACTTGTCCGAGCACAGCCGGACCGGACACGGGCGGCCCCTGTCGATCACTGTGACCGCAGGAGATTTACTGGACTCACGAGGCCGTAACTTCCCGGCGCAGGGAGACACCAATGCCACCCTCACGACCAGGCTCTCGCGTGCAGCGGCGCGTCGCCCGCACCAAGGCGGCGATCGAGGACGCGTTCGTCCAGCTGGTGCTCGAGCGCGGCTATGACCGGGTCGCCGTAGAAGACATCACTGACCGGGCCGACCTGGCTCGGGCTACCTTTTACGCCCACTATCCCAACAAAGAGGCCGTGCAGTTTTCGGTCTTCAAACGGCTTACTGAGGACCTGGTGCAGCGCATCGCCGATCAGGGCGGGGCGTCGAACGTGGTCCACCGGGACGCCATCTCGGCCGCGTACAAACAGGCGGCCGAGATGCCCGACCTGTACCGGGCCTGCCTGAGCGACGCCCGGACCCGCCAGGCCCACTTGGCCACCCTCAGCCGGTACGCCGAGCAGAATTTCGGTGACCGGCTCACGGCCCTCGACAAGCAGCCGCGCGTTCCCGTCCCGGTGATGGCACGAGCCTTTGTAGGGGCTCACGTCGCCGTCTTGGAAGCCTGGCTGGCCGGCGAGCTCGACGGTGATGTGGAAGAGCTCGCTGGCATGACCCTCGACCTCCTCATCTACGGCGTAGCCTGGGCTCACGGAATCCGCCTCGACGAGCTCGGCTACTCGGCCGGATCCTCGGCCGATGCCCGCAACCGGGCGCCAGCAGCCACAACGCCAAGATCGCGCCGTCCCGAGCCTGCCAGCACCTCCACGTCCGAGGACGCCACTGGAGGATCATGACCTTTGGTCGATGTGCCGGAGGGCTAGGAGATCACATGATCGTCAGCGTGTTCGTTCGGCGGCTGAAGCCGGGAGCCACCTTCAAGGACTTCGTGCGCGAGTGGGAGGCCGACGAGGGATTCGGCGTGCCGACTAGGGTATTCAACGGGCAAAGCCTGACCGACCCGCGCGAGATCATCTCGATCGGCTTCGTTGCCGTGACAGCGGAGCAGGTGACGCAGTGGCTGTCCAAAGCCCCGGCAGCCGAAGCGGTCCGGCATGAGCGGATCGATACGGTCATCGAGTCGACCACGCTGCGGTGTATGTACGAGTTGCGCACTGAACACGACTTCTCGCACCTGCCCCAGCAGATCACAATCGGGTCTTCGGCGAGCCTGTTGGCCGCACTCATCTCCGATGAGCAATCCGGTGGCCCGCCAGGCGCCCCTGGCACGGAAGGCGGAGCTGCCAGCCAGCCGCGATGAACCTCCGCCCATCACGCCCGCCTGCCCGTGCTGCCGGCACTTCGCTGCCAGTAGCATCGCTGACGTTAGGCTGGAACTGTGCCTGGGTCGCACACCGCCGAAAGCGTCGCGCGTGAGCTCATCGAGGCGTTCTGCGCCGCCGACACGCAGCGAATGCGCTTGCTGCTTGCCGATGACCTGCGCGCGTACATCACCAACCGCGAGGGCGGGGTCGACGAGGTCGGTGCGGAGGAGTACCTGCAGCGCGTGACGGCCATGGACCTTCCGAGCGCGCAATTGAAGCTCGTGGTCACCCAGACGGTCGCGCCGCGGCCGGAGATGGTTATCGCCATGGTCGAGGTCAACGCGGCCCGAGGCGGCAGGACGCTTCACAATCACGCCGCCCACCTCCTGTTCGTCCGCGATGGTCTGGTCGCCGAATGGTGGATGGTCGAGGCGCTGCCAGCTGAGAGTGACGCCTTCTGGTCGTCGTAGCGCGGCGGTGCGTCTCCGGTTCCGGACTTAGCTTGTTGTTTAACCCTTCTGCCTGCGGCTTTTCTTGCTGGGCTGGTCTCG
>Ga0187780_10001695_pt1 | contig 16693 bp, 14 predicted proteins | sample 1015_Q2_SP10_20__FD_132429 | JGI IMG/M metagenome (GOLD analysis project Ga0187780, IMG submission 132429) | Tropical peat soil microbial communities from peatlands in Department of Meta, Colombia - 1015_Q2_SP10_20_MG | ecosystem: Environmental > Terrestrial > Soil > Wetlands > Peat | place... | reverse complement strand
TGCCGTAGGCCCACAGCGCCACCGCCCCCGTGCTCGCGAACGCCGCGTACCGCACCATGCCCGCGGCCGCCGCCGCGAGACCGTAGGTCCAGGGCCGTTTCGAGACCGACATCAGGACGAGGGTCGCCATCAGCAGCGCCAGGCACAGCGGCTCGCTGACGACCTGCCAGTGATCGAACGCGAAGCTCTCGGTCACCAGCAGCACGCCCCCGGCGAGGAGGCCGGCGGCGGCGCCGGCGGCCGTGCCCGCCAGCCACGCCGCGAGCGCCACCGTGACGAACGCGGAGGCGGCCTCGATGCCGCGCGCGGCCTGGATCGGCGGCGCCCCCAGCATCACCGGAACCGCGATCGCGACCGGGAACAGCGGAGGGAAGTGCCCGAGCGCGGCGGTGCTGTCGGCCTCGGACCACGGCCCAGCAGGTATGCGCAGCACGTGCTGCCGCGCGAGCGACACGGCCGCACCCACGTACGACATGGTGTCCGGATCCAATCCGGGCCCGGGAGGGTCGGTGACGGCGAGCACGCCGACGCAGGCCACGGCGCCCAGCAGCAACCCCAGCAGGGAGCGGCGCACGGGCACGAATGTACTATTTACGCTCATGCGCGCGATGCTTCTCCAGGCGGCCGGCCGCCCGCTGGTTGCCGTGGACGTGCGGGACCCCGTGCCCGGACCGCATCAGGTGCTGCTCCGGGTGCTCGCGTGCGGCGTCTGCCGCACCGACCTCCACGTGGCCGACGGGGAGCTGGCGAAGCCGAAGCTCCCCCTCGTGCTCGGCCACGAGATCGTCGCCGAGGTGGTGGCGAACGGCCCGCAGGCCGGCCAGTTCACCGCCGGCGACCGCGTGGGAGTCCCGTGGCTCGCCTGGACCTGCGGCGAGTGCACGCACTGCCGCGCCGGCCGCGAGAACCTCTGCGCCAGGGCTCGCTTCACGGGCTACGACGTCGACGGCGGCTATGCGGAGCTCACGGTCGCCGACGAGCGGTACTGCTTCGCCCTGCCGGGCACCGACGCACCGGCCGAGACGGCGCCCCTCCTCTGTGCGGGCCTGATCGGCTACCGCTCGCTCCGCGCGGCGGGAGCGGACGCCGAACGGCTCGGGATCTACGGCTTCGGCGCCGCGGCCCACATCGTCGCGCAGGTGGCACGCGCCGAGGGGCGGCGCGTGTTCGCCTTCACGCGCCCGGGCGACGACGAGGCTGCGCGCTTCGCGATCGAGCTCGGCGCCGCGTGGGCGGGCAGCTCCGCCGCCGCGCCTCCCGAGCCGCTCGACGCCGCGATCGTCTTCGCGCCCGTGGGCGCGCTGGTTCCGGCCGCACTGCGGGCGGTGGAACCGGGCGGCACGGTGGTGTGCGCGGGGATTCACATGAGCGACATCCCCGCGTTCCCCTACGACCTGCTCTGGGGCGAGCGGGTGGTCCGCAGCGTCGCGAACCTCACCCGGAAGGACGGCGAGGAGTTCCTTGCGCTCGCCCCGCGGGTCCCGGTGCGCACCTCCGTCGAGCCGGTTCCGCTGGAACGCGCAGGCGAGGCGCTCGACCGGCTGCGCGCCGGCCAGGTGCGGGGCGCCGCCGTCCTCGTCCCGGCGGCGGCGAGCTGACCCTCAGCCCGCGAGGCTCTTGAGGAGCAGCGCGAGCACCAGCAGGGCCACCAGCACGTAGACGCGGTCCCGCTCGAACGCGAACGCCACGGCCGTGAACGCCACGCGCGCGACCGGCGTGGCGACCAGGATCAGCAGGCCGAGCTGCACGATGCCGCGGCCGCTGCCGGAGAAGGCGTCGCGCAGGATCGCGCCGTAGCCGCGCAGGTCGAGCGGCTCGCCGTGGAACACGTGGTAGTCGGGCACACCGCCGCCGTGCCGCAGCAGGTACAGCACGCCGCCGACGAGGACCACCGTCGCGGCGAGCAGGACGCCCGCCCGGAGCAGCGTGCCGACCGCCCGCTGTACCCGGGCGTCCTGCGAGCGGTCCGGACCCGCCGCCATGTCACTGCCCTCCGAAGGCGCCGTGGTAGATCATCTCCAGCCCGATCACGACGATGACCGCCGCGAACAGCAGCCGCAGCCTCCGGGTCGGCGTTCCGAACAGCAGCCGCGCGCCCACCATCGAGCCGGCCAGCACGCCGAGCATCACGGGCATCGCCAGGCCCGGATCCACGTACCCGTGCCGCAGGTAGATGCCGGCGCTGGCGGCCGCGGTCACGCCGATCATGAAGTTGCTGGTGGCGGTGGACACCTTGAACGGCAGGTACATCACCTGGTCCATCGCCAGCACCTTGACGGCCCCCGAGCCGATGCCGAGCAGCCCGGACAGCACGCCCGCGACCCACATCAGGGCGAAGGCGCCGGGCACGCGGCGCGTCCGGTAGCGCTGTGGCCCCGACGGCGTGGGGTACTCGGAGTCCAGCCGGAGGCGCGAGGCGAGGCGATCGGCGGGAGCGTCGGCCGTGAGGTGCTCGGCGCGCGGCCTGGTCGTCAGGTACGCCGACATGAGCAGCACCATCCCGAAGACGACCGTGAGCAGCCGGGCGGGAAACACGGCCACCAGCGAGGCGCCGACCAGCGCACCCGTCACGGTGGCCACCTCGAGCAGCATGCCGACGCGGAGGTTCGTGAACCCCTCCCTCACGTACGCGGCCGCCGCGCCGGAGCTGGTGGCGATGATCGAGACGAGCGAGGCACCGATGGCGTAGCGGATGTCGGCGCCGAACAGGATCGTGAGCACCGGCGTGACGATGAACCCGCCGCCCAGGCCGGTGAGGGAACCCAGGAAGCCGGCGCAGAACGCCGCGACGGCGATGGTCGCGCTGAAAGCGAGGGTGTTCAAACTCGGACGCTCGGAGTGTACTCTAACCTGTCCGCCGGACCTTCACACAAGGGGTGAGGATGGCAGCAGAACGACAGGTCGAGGACGCCGTCATCGCGGGCGCGGGCCCCATCGGTCTCGCCTGCGCCGTCTCCGGCAAGCGCCACGGCGTCGACCCGCTGGTGATCGACGCGGGCGCGGTCGTCAACTCGATCGTGCACTATCCCGTCGGCATGACGTTCTTCACGACTCCCGACCTGCTCGAGATCGGAGGTCACCCCCTGTCGTGCGCCGGCCAGAAGCCCACCCGCGAAGAGGCGCTCAAGTACTACCGCGGCGTCGTGCGGACCGAAGGCCTGCGGATCCGTCCCTACACCCGACTCACGGGCGTGACGCGCGAGGGCCGGCTGCTCCGCTGCGAGCTCGAGGACCGGCGCGGCCCCGGAGCCTTGGACTGCCACCGGCTGGTTCTCGCCACCGGCTACTACGATCACGCCAACCTCCTGGGCGTCGAGGGCGAGCAGCTGCCCCACGTCAGCCACCGCTTCGACGAGGCGCACCGCTCGTACGGTCTCGACGTGGTCGTGATCGGCGGCAAGAACTCCGCCATCGAGGCGGCGTTGGAGCTGTACCGCGCCGGCGCCCGCGTGACCCTCGTGTACCGGCGCAAGGAGCTGAAGCCCACCGTCAAGTACTGGCTCAAGCCGGATTTCGAGAACCGCCTCAAGGCCGGCGAGATCGCCGCGCGGCTCGGCGCCGAGGTGCTGCGCATCGACGACAGCGCGGTCGTCATCCGGGACTCCGAGGGCCGGGAGGAACGGCTTCGCGCCGAGCGGGTGTACGCGCTCACCGGCTACCACCCCGACTTCGACCTGTTCCGGCGGATCGGGATCCGGCTCGACGAGGAGACCGGCCGCCCCCGATGCGACCCCGCCACCCTGGAGACCAACGTGCCCGGCGTCTTCATGGCCGGCAGCATCACCGCCGGCCGTGCCACGGCCGAGGTGTTCATCGAGAACGGGCGCTTCGACGGCGAGCGGATCTTCGGAGCCGGGCACGGGCGAAACCCTCGAGGCGGGGCCGCGTAAGGCCACTCGGAGCTGCTCTTCCGGAGGCCGACGTGCACTCGCTGATCCGCCCGCTGCTCGGGGCAGCCGTTCTCGCGTCCCTGGCGTCCCCGCTCGCCGCCCAGGAGCCGGCCCCGCCCACCGATTCGGTGGGCCACTGGAGCATCGACATCCCGACCCGCGCCGCCGGCATTTCGTTCGGCAATTCGGCCAGGTTCACCGGCCTGCGGCTCAACATCAGCGACAACGGCCTCGAGCGCATCAACGGCGTCAACGTCACCTTCTGGAAACCCGGCAAGGTGGTGACGGGCTCCGTCAACGGCCTGGCCATCGGCCTCGCGGGGCCCGCCGCGGCGGAGCTCAACGGCATCTCGATCGGCGTCGCGGGCGTTGTCGCCCAGGAACGGGCGCGCTGGCTCACCATCGGCGGCCTCGGGGTCGTCTCCCAGGGCTCGCTCGACGGCGTCGGCCTTGCAGGACTCGGCATCGTGTCGCAGGGCCCGATGCGGGGCATCGACGTCTCGGGGCTCGGCGCCGTGTCCCAGGGTGACATGACGGGCGTCGGCATCTCCGGGCTTGGCGTCGTGTCCCAGGGGTCGATGACGGGCCTCTCGGTCGCCGGCCTCGGCGTGGTGTCGCAGGGAAGCATGTCGGGCGTCTTCGTGACGGGCCTGGGCACCGTGTCGCAGGGACACCTCGGGGGGGCGAGCCTGAGCGGGCTCGCCGCCGTCGCGCAGGGCGCGATGTGGGGCGCGCACGTCGCCGGTCTCGCGCTCGTGGCCCAGGGCGACATCGCCGGCGTCACCGCCAGCGGACTGGCGACGGTCGCCCAGGGTGACCTCAGCGGCATCTCGCTGAGCGGCCTCGCACTGGTGGCGCAGGGGAGCGTGCGGGGCATTTCGATCGGCGGAATCGCGGTCGTCGGCCAGGAGGGCGTCGGCGGCCTCACGCTCGCGGCCTACCAGGTGCGCACGCCGCGCGCGGCGGGCATCACCATCGCCGGCATCAACCTCCGCACCTACGAGATGACCGGCCTGTCGGTGAGCGCCTTCAACCAGGTCCGCCGCGTGCAGACGGGCATCAGCATCGGGCTGCTGAACTACGCCCGTGAGCTGCACGGCCTCCAGGTGGGCGTCCTGAACATCGCCCGCAACAACCCGTCACCGTTCGAGGTCCTCCCGCTGCTCAACCTGCACCTGCGCTGAAGGAGCGGGGCGCCCGCCCTAGAACAGCCGGGCGACGAGCCTCGCCAGCCACGACACCGCCATCAGCGGGATCGGCAGCAGCGTCAGGCCCACCGCGAACGAGAGGCCCTGGCGGAACAGCGCGGGCCCCGCGTCGGGCGCCCGCTCGCTCCACAGCGCGCGCATCGCCATCTCGGCCCCCCAGCCGAGGCAATAGCCGAGATTCGCCAGGCAAGCGTAAACTACGACGCCTCGCCACACGAACACCGGCCCGGGCAGCCCCGGGGGCAGGACGCTGAACAGGGCCAGGAAGCCGAGGGTCACGAGACCCGCGCCGCCCACGGCGACGTTGTACGTGAGGCGCCGCGACTCCCACCAGCGGAGCAGCGTGAGCGGCGTGCGCCGGTAGTCCGGCAGCGGGAACAGGATCCGGGTCAGTGCCGACATGCGGGCCTCGCGGTGTGTCCGGCGGGGAAGATGGTCAGCGGACTCTAGATTGACAAGCACTTTGTAGTACAGAGTACAGTCACGGAGGCGGGAGGGACCGCGGGTGGCGCGACCTGGTCTGGTGAGCGGGGAGGAGGCCCGGGACCTCGGCTTCGGGACCGTGGTCGCGCGCGAGAGCCGGCGCCGGCTCCTCAACCGCGACGGGTCGTTCAACGTGGCGCGCCGGGGCCTCCGGCTCGCCTCCTCCCTGAGTCTCTACCACCTGCTGCTGACCACGACCTGGACGCGGTTCATGGCGATCCTGGCCGGTTCGTACGTGCTGGTGAACGGGGCGTTCGCCGTGGCGTACCTGCTGTGCGGCCCGGGGGCGCTGGCGGGCGGCGCCGGGACCGGGTTCGCGCGCGCGTTCTTCTTCAGCGTCGAGACCTTCTCGACCATCGGCTACGGCAACGTGGTCCCGATCGGCCTGGCGGCGAACCTGGTGGTGACGGTGGAGGCGCTGGCGGGCCTGCTGTGGCTGGCCCTCGCCACCGGCCTCCTGTTCGCCCGGTTCTCGCGCCCCACCGCCCGGGTCGTGTTCAGCCGGACGGCGGTGATCGCCCCTTACCACGGCATCACGGCGTTCGAGTTCCGGATCGCGAACGCGCGCAGCAGCCAGCTGCTCGAGGTCGAGGCCACCGTGATGTTCGCGCGGATGGAGGAGCACAACGGACGGCTCATGCGCCGGTTCCACCCGCTGGCGCTGGAGCGCGACTCGGTGGTGTTCTTCCCGCTCTCCTGGACCGTGGTGCACCCGATCGACGAGGCCAGCCCGCTGCGAGGCGTGACCCGCGACGATCTGCGCCGCTGGGACGGCGAGTTCCTGGTGCTGCTCGCCGGGGTGGACGAGACGTTCGCGCAGCGGGTGCACGCGCGCAGCTCGTACAAGTGGGACGAGGTCGTGTGGGGCGCGAAGTTCAGCGACATCCTGCACCATCCGACCGGGGACGAGCCGATCACGATCGACGTGGGCCGGCTGCACAACATCGAGCCCGCGGCCTAGGACGCCGGCCACGACTCCCTGGGTGTCGCTCCTCATCTTCGCCAACGTGGCGATGCTGCTCCTGGAGCAGAGCGCCCCGGGCCTGGCCGGCCTGCTCGTGCTGGTGCCGGCGTGGATTCCGTTCCGCCCGTGGACCGTGATCAGCTACATGTTCCTGCACGCGGGCTTCTCGCATCTCTTCTTCAACATGCTGGCGCTGTACTTCTTCGGCCCGCGGCTCGAGGCGCGGCTCGGGGGGCGGCGGTTCATCGGCCTGTACGTCGCCAGCGGCGTGGCCGGCGCCCTGGCGTCGCTGGTGACGCCGTACGCGCGCATCGTCGGCGCGTCGGGCGCGGTGTTCGGGGTCATGCTGGGGTACGCGCACTTCTGGCCACGCGATCCCATCTACCTGTTCTTCGTGCTGCGGCTCGAGGCGCGGCTGCTGGTCGTGTTGATGACGGCGATGGCCCTGTTCGGTGGCCTCACGGGCCAGGCTGGCATCGCGAACTTCGCGCACCTCGGCGGCTTCGCGGGCGGGTTCCTGTACCTGCGCTGGATCGAGCTGCGCTCGCCGGCCGTGCAGTTCCGGGCCCGGACCGCGGCCGGCGCCCCCCGGAGCAGCGCCGCCGACCTCGAGCGTTGGAAGCGGATCCAGCCCGACGGCCTGCACCCCGTCAACCGCGAGGAGTACGAGCGCGTCATGGCCAAGGTGGCGACGGCCGGCGCCGCCAGCCTCACGCCCGACGAGCGGGCCTTCCTCGAGCGGTTCAGCGCCCGATAGCGGAGAGCACGAGCCGATGATCGATATCCGCCGCACGACGTGGGGACTGGGCCTGGCGACGCTCGCGCTCGCCGCGAGGCTCGACGGCCAGAGCGTGCCCGACGCGGCGGCCGTGCGCGGCTTCCCGCGCGCGATGCTCGCCGCCGAGCGCGCCCGCGAGGACGCGCTGCGCGCCGTGCCGAACGCCGACACGCTGCGCGCCCAGCTCGTGGCCCTGAGCGCGTTTCCCCACGAGGCCGGCACGGAACGCTCGCACCGGGTCGCCGCCGCGATCCTGGCGAGGTTCCGCGCGTTCGGGCTCGACGCCTCGATCGAGCAGTTCGAGGCCCTGATGCCGCGGCCGCTGAGCCGCTCGCTCGAGCTGATCTCTCCGCGGCGCTACCGGGCGCTGCTGCGGGAGCCGCCGGTGCCGGGCGATCCCACCTCGGGACAGCGGGACCAGCTGCCGACCTTCAACGCCTACTCGCCGGACGGCGACGTCACGGGCGATCTGGTCTACGTCAACTACGGCGTGCCCGATGATTACCGCACGCTCGACAGTCTCGGGATCAGCGTCCGCGGGCGGATCGTGATTGCGCGCTACGGCCGCTCGTGGCGCGGCATCAAGCCCAAGGTCGCGGCCGAGCATGGCGCGATCGGGTGCCTGATCTACTCCGATCCGCGGGACGACGGGTTCTTCCAGGGCGACACCTGGCCCCGCGGCCCGATGCGTCCGCCGCAGGGCGTGCAGCGCGGCAGCGTGATGGACATCCCCGTGTATCCCGGCGATCCGCTGTCGCCGGGCTGGGCCTCGGAGCCGGGTTCGCGCCGCCTCCCGATCGCCGCAGCCCGGACCCTGGCCACCATCCCGGTCATGCCGATCTCGTACGGCGACGCGGTCCCGCTGCTCCGGAGCCTGGAAGGACCGGTCGCGCCGGCGTCGTGGCGCGGCGCGCTGCCGCTCACCTACCACGTCGGGCCGGGACCGGGGCGCGCCCGGCTCGCCCTGCGCTTCGAGTGGAAGACGCGACCGCTGTACGACGTGATCGCGGTCATCCCCGGCGCGACCCGTCCCGACGAGTGGGTGCTGTACGGGAATCACCACGACGCCTGGGTCAACGGCGCGGCCGATCCGGTCTCCGGACAGGTGTCACTCGACGAAACGGCGCGCGCGCTTGGCGCGCTGCTCCGGACCGGCTGGAGACCGGCGCGCACCATCGTGCTCGCGGCCTGGGACGGCGAGGAGTGGGGCCTGCTGGGCTCGACGGAATGGGCGGAGAAGCACGCCGACGAGCTGTCGCAGAAGGCCGTCGTCTACTTCAACGGCGACGTCAACGAGCAGGGCTGGTTCGGTGCCTCGGGCTCGCCGTCGCTCGAGGAGTTCCTGCTCGAAGTGGCCCGCGACGTGCCGGCCCCCACCGGCGGCGGCCGCAGCGCGCTCCAGGCCGCGCAGCAACACCGGCGCGAACAGCGCGGACGGGACTCCGCCGGCGTCGCCACGGACACCGCGCTCTCGCTCGGCGCGCTCGGCTCGGGCTCCGACTACACCGCCTTCGTCGACCATCTCGGCGTGGCCTCGCTCGACGTGCGGTACGGCGGCGCGACCGAGGACGGGATCTATCACTCGATCTACGACGACTACACGTTCTACCTCCGCTTCCTCGACAGCTCGCTGACCGCCGAAGTCGCGGAGGCGCGCACCGTGGGCACCGCCGTCCTGCGGATGGCGGACGCGCCGGTCCTTCCGTTCGAGTTCGGAGCCGCGGCGCGGAAGTTCGCCCGCTACGTGGACGAGCTGGTCCACCTCGCGGCTGTCCGCGACAGCGGCGGCAGGCTGGACCTGAGCCCGCTCCGCCAGGCCGTCGCACGGCTCGCGGCCGCCGCGGCGCGCTACGAAGGCGCCCTGGCGAGGCTCGACGGCATCTCCGAGGCCGACGTCCGGGCGCGCAGCGATGCGCTGGACCGCGTGAACCAGATGCTGTACCGCACCGAGCGCGCCGTGTCCGACACGGGCGGTCTCCCCGCGCGGCCGTGGTTCCGCAACCTGATCTACGCGCCCGGCCTCTACACCGGCTACGCCGTGAAGACCATGCCGGGGATCCGCGAGGCGCTGGAGCTGGGGCGGCCGGAGGAGGCCGGGGTCCAGGCCGCGCGCGTCACCGCCGCGGTCGGTCGCCTGGCCGACGAGGTCGGCCGGGCGGCCGACGCGCTCGGAGCGGCGCTGCAGTAGAACCGGGAACCCGGGGGCCCCACGATGCGACGCTGGAACGGCTGGGGAGACGAGGCGACCGAGTACCCCGTGCCGCCCGGCGCGGCGCGACTGCTCGAGCAGCGGCTCGGCCCGGGCGCCGCGACGGCGCCTGCGCCCCTGTCGGCGGTGCTGGCTGCGGTGCCCCGCTCCCGGCTCCCCGCCCACGCCCTGATCGACGCCTCACCGGAGATCCGCGTGCGCCACGCGCGCGGCCAGAGCCTGCCCGACTGGGTCGCCACCAGGAGTGGCCGCCTCGGCGTCATCCCCGACGCGGTCGCGCTCCCGAATGCGCGCGAGGACGTGCGGACGCTGCTCGACTACGGAGCGCGGACCGGCGCCCGACTCATACCCTACGGCGGCGGCACCAGCGTCGTCGGACACGTGAACCCGCTGGGCGGCGAGGCGCCCGTGCTCACCGTCAGCCTGGCCCGGATCAACGGCCTGCGACGCTTCGACGAGGTCAGCGAGCTGGCCAGCTTCGGCGCGGGCATCGCCGGACCCGACCTCGAGGCGCAGCTGAGGGCTCGCGGCTTCACGCTCGGCCACTTCCCCCAGTCGTTCGAGTTCTCCACGCTCGGCGGCTGGATCGCCACGCGCTCGAGCGGTCAGCAGTCGCTCGGCTACGGGCGCATCGAGCGCCTGTTCGCCGGCGGCCGCGTGGAGGCGCCGGCCGGCACGCTCGACCTGCCCTCCTTCCCCGCGTCCGCCGCGGGCCCCGACCTCCGCGAGATCGTCCTCGGCTGCGAGGGCCGGCTCGGCATCATCACCGAGGCGACCGTCCGCGTCTCGCCGCTGCCGGAGCGCGAGCGATTCTACGCCGTCTTTCTGCCGACCTTCGACGACGGCGTCGCGGCGGTGCGCGAGCTGGTGCAGGCGCGGCTGCCCCTCAGCATGCTGCGCCTCAGCACCGCGGTGGAGACCGAGACCACGCTCCGCCTTGCGGGGCACGAGCGGTTGATCCAGGCGCTCGAGGGCGTGCTCTCGCTGCGCGGCGCGGGCGCCGAGAAGTGCATGCTGCTGCTCGGATTCACCGGCCGGAAACCGGTCGTGACGGTGGCCCGGAAGGACGCGATCGGGATCGCGCTGGCGCACCGCGGCGTGCGCGTGGGCGGAGCCGTCGTCGGCAAGCAGTGGCAGCGCAGCCGGTTCCGGGTGCCGTACCTGCGCAATGCGCTGTGGGAAGCGGGCTACGCCGTGGACACCCTCGAGACCGCGACCCGGTGGAGCCGGGTGCCGAAGCTGGTGCAGGCGCTCGAAGCCGCGCTCGAGGGAGGGCTGGCTCCGCTGGGCGAGCGCGTGCACGCGTTCACCCACCTGTCGCACTTCTACCCGGACGGTGCGAGCCTGTACACGACCTACCTGTTCCGCCTCGCCGCCGATCCGGACGAGACGCTCGACCGGTGGCGCACGCTGAAGGCGGCGGCGAGCGCGGCGATCGTCGCCCACCGAGCCACGATCTCCCACCATCACGGGGTCGGACTGGACAACGCGCCGTGGCTCGCGGCCGAGAAGGGTGTGCTGGGCATGCAGGTGCTGCGCGACGTGTGGGCGCGGTTCGATCCCGCCGGCATGATGAACCCGGGCAAGCTGCTCTGATGACGGGAGCGGCGGCGATGTGGCGGACGGGATGGCGCGAGGGCGCGTGGGCCACGCTCGGCCGGCGGTGGGACCTGCTGGTCGTCGGCGGCGGCATCACCGGCGCGGGGATCCTGCGCGAGGCGGCACGGCGCGGCCTCCGGGCGCTGCTGGTCGAGCAGCGCGACTTCGCCTGGGGCACCTCGAGCCGCTCGTCCAAGCTGGTCCACGGAGGACTCCGGTACCTCAAGGAGGGCAAGCTCCGCCTCACCCGGGCCTCGGTCACGGAGCGCGAGCGCCTCGTGGCCGAGGCGCCCGGGCTGGTGGAGCGGCTCGGCTTCCTCCTCGCGACCTACGACGGCGCTCACCCCGGCTCGCTGACGTACCGGGCCGGACTCAGCCTGTACGACTTGCTCGCCGTGCGCTGGAGCCACCAGCACTACGACGCGGACGACTTCCGGATGCTGGCGCCGCACATCGCCCGGCGGGGCCTCGAGGGCGGGTTCCGCTACAGCGACGCCCAGACCGACGACGCGCGGCTCGTGGTGCGGGTGCTCAAGGAGGCGGTCGCGGCCGGCGCGACGGCGCTGAACTACGCGGAGGCCGAGCGTCTGATCCGCGAGGACGGCGTCGTGACCGGAGTCGTGCTGCGGGACCGCGAGCGCGCGCGCACGGCCGAGGTGCGCGCCACCGTCGTGATCAACGCCACGGGCGCGTGGGCGGACCGGCTCCGCGCCGAGCTCGGCGCCGCCCCCCGCATCCGGCCTTTGCGCGGCAGCCACCTCACCTTCCCCGCCTGGAGGTTCCCGCTGGCGCAGGCGGTGACCGTCTCGCATCCGCACGACGGCCGGCCGGTGTTCTTCATTCCCTGGGAAGGCGCGACGCTGATCGGCACGACCGACGTCGACCACGAGCCTCCGCTCGACGCCGAGCCCTCGGTCACCCCCGAAGAGATCCGCTACCTGTTCGCCGCCATCGACGCGGAGTTCCCGTCGCTGGGCGTCACGCCTGGGGACGTCATGGCCAGCTTCGCCGGCGTGCGACCGGTGATCAACACGGGCAAGGCCGACCCGTCGCGCGAATCGCGGGACCACGCCGTCTGGGACGAGGACGGCCTGCTGACGGTCACCGGCGGCAAGCTCACGACCTTCCGGCTGATGGCGCTCGACGCCCTCAAGGCGGCGCGGCGCCGGCTCCCGGCACTGAAGGGGCTCCGGGCCCGCACCCGGGTGATCGACCCGGTCGGCGACGATCTCCTCCCCGCCGTGGACGGGGTCGACGACGAAGCGCGCCGCCGCCTGCTGGGCCGCTACGGCGTGGAGGCGGCGGGCCTGGTTTCGGCGGCCGGGCCGGGCGAGCTCGCGGCCATTCCGGGCACCCGCAGCCTCTGGGCGGAGCTGCGCTGGGCGGCTCGCGCCGAGGGCGTCGTCCACCTCGACGACCTGCTGCTGCGGCGCGTCAGACTCGGGTTGCTGCTTCCCGAAGGCGCGCGGGCCCTCCTGCCGGACGCCAGGAGAGTCTGCCAGGCCGAGCTGGGATGGGACGACGCGCGGTGGGAACGCGAGGTCGACGCGTACCTCGATCTCTGGCGCACCTGCTACCACGTGCCGGCGGAGGTGCTGGCCGGACACCGCTCCGGAGGAGGTTGACGTGTCCCTCGCCCGCAGCCTCCTGCTTCACGCCTCCCGCAGCCGCCTCCTGGCCGGCGCTCTCAAGCGCCGCCGCTTCTTCGGCCGCGCGGCCCGGCGGTTCATGCCTGGCGAGGAGCTGTCGGACGCCCTCGGGGCCGCCCGCGAGCTCTCGCTGCGCGGCGTCGGCACCGTCCTGACGAAGCTCGGCGAGAACATCACGACGCCGGCCGAGGCGGAGAGCGTCGAGGGCCACTACGCGGACGCCATCGGCGAGATCGAACGGGCGGCCCTCCCGACGCAGCTGTCGGTCAAGCTGACCCAGCTCGGCCTCGACGTCGACCCGCGCGCGTGCGAGCGCGCGGTGCGGGCGCTCGCCGCCCGCGCCGGGCCGCGCTCGACGCTGTGGATCGACATGGAGGACAGCCGGTACGTCGACGTCACCCTCGACCTGTACCGGCGGGTGCGGGCCGAGGGAGCCAACGTCGGCGTGTGTCTCCAGGCGTACCTGCGGCGGACCCCGGACGACCTCGAGGCCCTGCTTGCGCTCGAGCCCGCGATTCGCCTGGTCAAGGGTGCGTACGCCGAGCCGGGGTCCGTGGCGTTCCCGAAGAAGCGCGACGTGGACGCCGCGTACTTCGCGCTGGCCGCCCGGCTGATCGAGCGTGCGTCACACGGCAAGGCGCGGCCGGTGTTCGGGACGCATGACATGCGTCTGGTGAGCCGCATCCGCGCGCGCGCGGCCGAGTTGAAGGTCCCGGCCCGCAGCTGCGAGTTCCACATGCTCTACGGGATCGGGGAGAAGGACCAGCTGGCGCTCTCGGCCGCCGGCGAGGCCGTGCGGGTGCTGATCAGCTACGGGAGCGCGTGGTTCGCCTGGTATCTCCGGCGCCTCGCCGAGCGCCCGGCGAACGTCTGGTTCGTGCTGAAGAACCTCGTCTAGAGCGCGCCGCCCCGGATCGTGCCTGGTGCGCGGCACCGCACCGCCCGCAGCACGGCGACCCTGCCGTCGGTCACGAACGGCTGGCGCGCGACGCTGGTGCCCGCGTGCCTCGCGCCGGGCAGGGTCGCGTAGCCCTCGAGCACCACGCAGCCTCCCGCCAGCAGGTCGCCCACCAGCAGGTCGCGCTCGCGGTCGATGTCGGCCGCGATGCGGTGGGTGATGGCGCCGCGGCGGGCGCTCACCAGCACCCCGATGTCCTCCGTGGCCGCGGCGGCCCACAGCGTGTCCGTTCCGTCGGCCCGCCACAATCGCACGTGGTGGCGCGCGCGCGCCGACAGGCTCGCGCGCTCGAACCGCATGTCCTCGACCCGACCCAGGTAGTACTCGTGGCTCATCGGTGCCGCGGTGTCGCTCGTCTGGAGAACGATCGCCCCGGTCTCCACGGCGAGCGCGCCGATGGTCGACCGCTTGGCCGCAGCCCAGCCCGCCCGGTGGAACGCGGAATCGAGCTCGACGGGCGTGCCGCGGAACAGGAGGTTGATCGGATCCGCCGCGCTGGTCCCGCGCTTGTCGGTCGCTTCCGGCGGCAGCGCCGGCACGGCGGTCACCACCGTGCTCACCCAGGGATCGACGGCGGGCTCGCAGCGCTCCGGCGCCGGCACCTCCAGCGGCACCGTCAGGCGCAATCGCCCGCGCTGGCCTGCCAGGATGTGGGCCCGCCCGCCCCGCAGCGCGAGATTGACGCCGGTCAGCACGAACACGGGCACTATGCCGATGCCCGTCGCCGCCCCCGCCAGCCCGGCCGCACCCGCCGTCCCCACGACGCCGCGCAGCGACCGCCGCTTCTCGATGAGCTCCCCCTGGGGGGTCAGCGTCCCGCGTGCGGCCCACTCCAGCGAGTCGAGCACGGCGGCGACCGGCACCCACACCCGGCCGGTCGCGGCGAGCGAGTCGAATCGCAGCTCCAGCCTCCCGCGCCGGCCGAACGACCTGGCGGGGCGCGACACGACCACGGTTGCGGCCACCGGCGCGAAGGCCGGGACCACCGCGCAGCCCGAGGCCTCGAGCGGCGCCGTGGTCTGGAGCAGCACCACCGTGCCGATCTTCTCGCGTCCACCCTCGATGGAGTGGGGGAAGCGGATCGGAATCGCCGTCCCGGCGGGCAGCGACGGTCGGACCTGTCGGGGCCCCTGCGCGACGAGCAGACCGAGGGCCAGCAGGGCGGGCGTCATGGCCATGTAACCTAGCAGCGGGGCGCTCCGCGCGAGCAGAGCCGGGGGGCGCTCCGAGGCCACCCTTTCATGCCGGCCAAAGCAGCGCTAGGCTATCGGCGTGCACCCGATCCCGGCCGGCGCTTGACGCCATCTCCCCGGACGACGCCGACCAGTGGGCCGGGACTCGTCGGCCGCGGCGCCGCGAGCGCCGCCCCTCCGCCGCCGCCCGACCGCAGCGCGGTGACCCGCCTGCTCGTGGGCCTGAAGGAAGCGGTCCAGCGACTGTTCTCGCCGCACACGACCTCCGAGCAGCTGATGGAGGTGCTGCACCGCGTCGAGGGCATCCGCACGGCCGCCGAAGCGGCCGAGCGGCGCTGGCTCGAGGCTCAGCTGCGGCAGGCGCAAAAGCTGGAGACGATCGGCCAGCTCGCGGGCGGGATCGCCCACGACTTCAACAACATCCTCGCCGTCATTCTCGCGAACAGCGAGCTGCTGGCCTCGGCGATCCCGCCCGAGCGCGCCGACCTGCTCATCAGCGTGCGGAAAGTCCAGGACGCGGCGCGCGGCGGCGCCAACATGGTCAGGGGATTGCTCGGCTTCAGCCGGCGGGCCGACCTGAACTTCAAAACGCTCGACCTCCGCGAGGTCGTGGCCGACCTGTCGCAGATGGTCCGCCCGATCCTCCCCGACAACGTGGAGATGCGGATCGTCGCGCCGGTGGACCCGTGCCCGGTGTGGGCCGACAGCGGCGCCCTCCAGCAGGTGCTGCTGAACCTGGTGACCAACGCCCGCGACGCGATGGCCCAGGGTGGCACGCTCACCATCGAGGTCGCGGCCGCGCCGACGCACGGCGCCTATCCCGACGCCCAGCCGTGGGGAGACGCGCAGTCCTACTATTGCGTGGCGGTGAACGACACCGGCGTCGGGATGGACGCGGCGACGGTGGAGCGCGTCTTCGAGCCGTTCTTCACGACCAAGGCGCCCGGCACCGGGACCGGTCTGGGCATGGCGATGGTGTACGGGCTCACCAAGCAGCACGGCGGCTTCGTGCACGTGTACAGCGAGCCCGGCGTCGGGACCGCCGTGAAGGTCTACCTGCCCGTCTCCCCCGACACCGCCGCCGCGGCGACGGCCGAGGCCGGCAAGCGCGACGAGGTCGTCGGCGGAACCGAGACGATCCTGCTGGTCGAGGACAAGGAGGAGCTGCGCAACACGACCCGGCGCGTCCTCGAGCGCCTCGGGTACACGGTCGTGGAGGCGGCCGACGGCGAGGAGGCCCTGCGGCTCCACCACGACCAGCGCGACCGCATCGACCTGATTCTCTCCGACGTCCTGATGCCCAAGATGGGCGGGCCCGCGCTCTACCAGGCGGTACGCGCCACCGATCCCACGGCCCGGTTTCTGTTCACCAGCGGGTACACCGAGAGCGACATCGGGCAGCGCTCGCTGCTCGAGCCGGGCGTGCTGTTCGTCGCGAAGCCGTGGACGATCAGCGAGCTGGCGCGCCAGGTCCGCAAAGCGCTCGACCGGCCGGTCGCTCCCGCGTAGCTACTTCGCCCGCTCCAGGTAGGTTCCGGTCCGCGGGTCGACGCGCACCCGCACGCCGCTGTCCAGGAACTCCGGCACCTGAATGGTCATGCCGTTGCTGAGCTTCGCCGGCTTGGTGCTGGCCGTCTTGGTCGCGGTCTTCATCACCGGCGCGGTTTCGGCGATCGTGTACTCCATCGCCGCGGGAAGCTGCAGTCCCACCACCTGCCCGTCGAGCATCTCCGCCTGCAGGTGGATCTCCGGCTCGAGCCAG
>Ga0187780_10001694_pt1 | contig 16695 bp, 16 predicted proteins | sample 1015_Q2_SP10_20__FD_132429 | JGI IMG/M metagenome (GOLD analysis project Ga0187780, IMG submission 132429) | Tropical peat soil microbial communities from peatlands in Department of Meta, Colombia - 1015_Q2_SP10_20_MG | ecosystem: Environmental > Terrestrial > Soil > Wetlands > Peat | place... | reverse complement strand
GCAGCAGGAGGAGGCTCGCATCGAGCCCGCCGCCGTCGAGCGTCGCGGCGAAGCGGCCGAGCGTCGGGTTCCAGGCGCGGCGCAGGATTTCTTCGCGCAGGCGTTCGGCCGCGCCGCGCCAATAGGCGCTGCGTTCGACGAGGCCCAGGACCTGCGCGATCTTGCCAAGCCGGTCACAGGCGGCCCAGCACATCGCGCTCGAATGGGTGTGAATTGCGGCGCGCGCGCGGTATTCCCAAAGCCCCGCATCGGGCGCGAAGGCCGTCTCGACAGCGCGCGCCCCCAGCACTTCGAGCTGGCGAAACAAGGTCTCGTCGCCGCCCCGCGGCAGGCGTCCGTCGAAGAACATCTGCGTCGCGGCGAGAATCGCAGCGCCGTAGCCGTCGTTCTGCACCTGCTCCTGCGCCTGATTGCCGAGACGCACCGGACCCATGCCACGATAGCCCGAGAGGTTCGGAAGGCTGCTCTCGTGGAGCTTCCGGGCCGGCACGATCGCATAGACAGGTTGCAGCGCACCGCTCGGCTCCAGCGCCGCGATATTGGCGATGTAGCGGATGAAATCCTCCATCGTCCGCGTCGCGCCCAGCCGGTTGAGCGCCTGGACGACGTGAAACGCGTCGCGCAACCAGCAATAGCGATAATCCCAGTTACGCTCGGTGCCGGGTGCCTCCGGAATCGAGGTTGTCATCGCCGCGACGATCGCGCCGGTCTCCTCGAAGTTGCACAGCTTCAAGGTGATCGCCGCGCGAATGACCGCGTCCTGCCACTCGAAGGGGACCGAGAGGTAGCGCACCCATTCGCGCCAATAATCCGCGGTTTGCTCATAGAAGCTGCGCATGAGTTCGGGCACCGCAGCGTCGAGATGCTCGTCCGGTCCGAGTACCAGCGTCTGCGGTTCCGCGAGGGTGAACCACTGCTCCTCGAGGACATAGGCGATCGACGCATCGGTCGTGACGCGGATCGCGCCGCTCCCCGCGATATAGCGCAGATGGTTGCTGCCGGTCGCGACGGTGGGCGTCGAGGCGCCATAATCGAACCGCGGGCGGATGCGAATGCGGACGCGGCACGCGCCGGAGACCGGCTCGATCGCGCGCAGCAGGAGATGCGGCCGGAAGATGCGCCCGTATTGCCAGAAGCGCGGTGCGAAATCGAGGATGCGCACGCTCTGGCCCCGGGCATCGGTGAGCACCGTCTCGAGAATTGCGGTGTTGCGCAGGTAGCGCTGCTCCGACTTGGCGAGATCCTCGACCTCGATGGCGAAGAAACCGCTCTCCTCCGCCCGCGCCGCATCGACGAGGCTGCAGAAGACGGGATCGCCATCGAGCCGCGGATAGCAGCACCACACGATGCGGGCGCGCGGATCGATCAGCGCGCTCAGCACGGAGTTGCCGATTACGCCCAGCTCGAGGGTATGCGCCGAAGGGCTGCGCTTCATGCGCGGCGCTCGAGCCCCGCAAGGCTGCGCTCGAGCCAGTGATGGAGCTGCTGCGGCGCCTCGACGTGCCAAGGCGCCACCGAACCCTTGGGCTCGCCCACCTTGATCGCGCGTCCGCCGCGGGCGATGGCGGCGGCGAAGCCGTCCTCGTCGGTGCGATCATCGCCGACGAAGACCGGCACGCGCCCGGCAAAAGGCGCCGCCGACATGAACCAGTCGAGCGCCGATCCCTTGTTCGCGGCGACAGGCATGATGTCGAAGGCGAGATGCGAGGCGAGCAGCCGAAATTCTTGGCCGCTCTGCGCGATCGCGCGCCGCAATACGTCATGGAGCGTGTCGCGCTGGCCTTCAGCGCCGCGGTAATGGATCGTGGCGCTCAGCCCCTTGTCCTCGACGCGAATCCTCGGACGTGCCCGCGCCATCTCATAGGCCGGCACGAGAACCTCCTTGAGGACGCGCGGGGATGGCACGAAGACGTGGTAGTCCTCGTCGCGCCGCGCTTCGGCTCCGTGCTGGCCCGCTGCGGAGAATCGCTCCGGCGCGAAGAGCCGGTCGAGATCCACGATCGCCCGGCCACTCACCAGTGCCACCGCGCCATCGAGCGCCTCCGTCAGGGTGCGGAGTGTGCGCAAGAGCGACGGCGGCAGGTGGACCGCGTCCGGATGCGGCGCGTAGTCGACCAAGGTGCCGTCGACATCGAGGAACATGGCCCAGTCCGGCGCGGCCATGGGGAGTGAAGATCTCATAGCCGTTAGGAACGCGTCTCATTCGGGCGCCAATAAGGCCGGACCAAGGCAAACTCGGCGCAAGGCGGGCGCCGCGCCGCCGCGCGGGCGGTCGGGGTTGCCTCAAGGCGCGCCGTCTGTAGACTGGGACGCGACGATGGATCGCAACTTCCCAATCGCCCGCCAGGACCTCTTCCCGCCCATCGAGCCATATGCCACGGGAATGCTGAAGCTCGACGCACTCCATACGATGTATTGGGAGCAATCGGGCAATCCGAGCGGCGTTCCCGTCGTGTTTCTCCATGGCGGCCCCGGTGCGGGTTCGACTGCGACTCACCGCCGCTTCTTCGACCCCGCGCATTACCGCATCGTGGTCTTCGACCAGCGCGGCGCCGGGCGCTCGACCCCGCTGGGCTCGCTCGAGGCCAATACCACCGCGTTGCTCATCGAGGATCTCGAGACGCTGCGGCAGCATCTCGGCATCTCGTCCTGGGGCGTATTCGGCGGCTCCTGGGGGTCAACCCTGGGCCTCGCCTATGCCGAGGCGCATCCGGAGCGGAGCATGGCGCTCGTCCTGCGCGGCATTTTCCTGTGCCGCCAATCCGAGATCGACTGGTTCCTCTATGGCATGCGCACGGTTTTTCCCGAGGCGTGGCGAGCGTTTTCGGGTTTCGTACCCGAGGCCGAGCGCCGCGACCTCCTCGGCGCCTATTACCGCCGCCTCACCGATCCCAACCCCGCGATCCATATGCCCGCGGCGCGCGCCTGGAGCACCTATGAAGGCGCGTGCTCGACCCTGCTACCGAGCCCAGACACGGTCGCGGCCTTCGGCGAGGACCGCATGGCCCTGGGCCTCGCGCGAATCGAGGCGCATTACTTCCGCTACAACGTGATCAGCCGCGAGCACGATCTCGTCGCCGGCATCGATCGCATCCGGCACATTCCGGCGACCATCGTTCAGGGCCGCTACGACATGGTGTGCCCGATCGCAAGCGCCGACGAGCTAGCCCGTGCCTGGCCCGCGGCCGAATACATCGTCGTCCCCGATGCCGGGCATTCCGCGATGGAGCCCGGCATCCGCGTGCAGCTCGTGGGCGCCACCGAACGGCTCAAGTACCTCCGCTGACCGGCGTTTAGCGCTTGCCTGCCTGCCGCCTTCCCGTAAGATGAGGCGGCTCGACGCGCGACGGGGGAAGCTATGGGGGGCTGGTTTGGCCGTGTCTTGACCGCGGCCGCGGCATTGGTGGCGCTGTTGGGCGCCGGTTCTAGCGCCAAAGCCGATGATTTCGGACTGATTAGCGTCGGCGGCGGCGCCTTCGACTTCCTCCACAATTTCACCGCGGCCGAGGGCCGCGTCGAGTTCCGCTTCAATTACGGGCTGTTGTGGCTGAAGCCCCTCGTCGGCACCTTCTTCACCGACAAAGGCTCGGTCTACACCTATGGCGGCTTCCGCTTCGAACTCCCGATCGGCTCGCATTTCATGATTATCCCGATGGCGACGGTAGGTGATTACGAGCATGGCGGCGGCAAGGATCTTGGCGCGCATATTGAGTTCAAGACCGGCGCCGAATTCGACTACGTCTTCGACAATGGGCTGCGGCTGGGTCCGGTTTTCGACCACGTGTCGAATGCCGGCATCGGCAAGAAAAATCCCGGCGAGGAGAACCTCCTGCTGATGGTGTCGGTGCCGCTCGGCCTGATTACCGGCACGCGATAGCCGCGGCTGCGGCGCGCGGCGTTAGCCCTTCGTCAATCCCTGTTAAGAGAGGCTCAATCCGCCCGCGCTATACCTCCGCGCGAGGTGGCCGCGGGTTCACGGCGGCGGCAAGCGCGGAGAAGCCCTGCGTGCGCGATCGCGACGGACCCGTCCTGGTCGTCGACGACTTCAAGACGATGCGCCGCATCGTGCGCAACCTGCTTGCCCAGATCGGCATCGCCAATGTCGAGGAAGCGATCGACGGCAGCACCGCGCTCACGCGGATGCGCGCGGGCAAGATTGGGCTCGTTATTTCCGATCTGCACATGCAGCCGATGTCGGGGCTCGAGCTCCTGAAGGCCGTGCGCGCCGACGCGACGCTCAAAGATACGCCGTTCATCGTGATCTCGTCCGACAACGCGACGCGCGCCGTCATCGCGGCGCGCACGGCGGGTGCGAGCAGCTACATCATCAAGCCATTCAAGGCGGAGACGCTGCGGCGGAAGATCGAAGCGGTGCTGGCGGCTCCGTGACGGGCCGAGCCCTAGGCCGCCTCATCGCGCGGCGTGCGCTGCCCTGCCGGCACGAGGAAGGCGAGCGCCAGGCTGATCAACGCGAAGACCACGACCACGGCGTAGACGGTGGTGAGCGAGGCGCCGATTGCCGCGCTCAAGCGCGCGAGTTCGTCGGGCGCAACGCCAGCGCGGAAAGCCGGGTCCATCAACTGGTCGATGGCATCCTGGCTCTGCGGCAGGCGGTCGGCGAGGCTCCAATTCATGACGCCGCCGAGGATCGCGGCACCCAGCGCCGAGCCGACCATGCGCATGAACATGTTGGCCGAGGTCGCGGCGCCGCGCTGGTTCCATGCGACCGCGTTCTGCGCGGCGACGAGGAAGGTCGTGTTGCCGAAGCCGATGCCGAATCCGATGAACGCGCCGCTTATGAACGCCCAGAGCGGCCCGCGCGCGGGATCGAGCGCGGTGAGCAGCAGCGCGCCGATAACCAGCAGCACGCCCCCCGCGATCGCCATCGAACGGTAGGTCACGTGGGTGAGCAGACGCCCGGCGAAAGCGCCGACCACGGTCCAACCGAGCGACTGGCTGACGAGCGTGAAGCCCGAGACGACCGCGCTCCGACCCATCACCCCTTGCACATAAGGCGGGATGAAGACGATGACGCCCATCATCACCATACCGAGCGCGAGCGATCCGAAATTTGCGGTCGAGACGAGGGGGTTGCGCCAAAGTTCGAGCGCCACGATCGGTTCGCGCACGCGGCGCTCCCAATGGGTGAGCGCCGCGAGCGTCACTGCCGCCACGGCGAGCAGGCCCGCGATCACGTTGGGGCTCAACTGGGCGAATTGAATGAGCGTCAAGAGCAGCGAGCCGACACCGATCACCAGCAGCAACGCGCCGAGGTAGTCGATGCGGTGCGGACGCACGATCCGGCGCTCGCGAAAGGTCATGGCGAGGATCAAAATCATCGCCGCCCCGGGCAGCAGGTTGATCCAGAATACGGAGCGCCAGCCGAGCGAGGCGGTGAGGAAGGCGCCGATGAGCGGGCCGGTCAGCGCCGAGGCACCCCAGATCGCGTTGAGGTTGCCCTGGATCTTCACGCGCTCGATCGGTGTGTAGAGGTCGCCGATGATGGTGAAGGCCAGAGGCTGCAACCCGCCGCCGCCGAGCCCCTGCAGGAAACGGAAGAGGACGAGCGGGATCATCCCCCAGGCCGCGCTGCACAGAAGCGTGCCGACGAGGAACACGCCCGTCGAAGCGATCAGCAGCCATTTGCGGCCCCAGAGATCGGCGAGCCGGCCATAGATCGGAATCGCGACGGCCTGCGACAGGAGGTAGGCCGCGAAGACCCAGCTGATGTATTCGAAGCCGCCGACGCCGGCGACGATCGCGGGCAAGGCCGTCGCAACGATCGAGGACTCCACCGACACCATGAAGATCGCGACGCAGCATGCGCTGATGATCCAGCGCCGTCGCGGCGCGGAAATGGCAGGGGCTTCGAGGGGAACGGCGGATTCAGGCACGCACGAGACTCGATCGTTTCGTTGCGGCGACGATAACCCAATTTCCGCCTCCGAGCGATTGACAGGGCCGGCACGTTCGGCTTGCCTGCCTTGCGCGAGGGGAATGTCGATGACGTCACCGGACATGACGCAGCTTCAGGAACGCGCACGGGCGCTCGTTCCGACCCTGCGCGCCCGGGCCCGCGACACCGAGAAATTGCGCCGCCTGCCCGACGCAACGGTCGCGGCGCTGCATGAGACCGAGCTCTTCCGCCTCTTCCAGCCGGCGCGCTACGGCGGCACCGAGGCGCCCGTACGCGCCTTCGTCGAGATCGGCGCGACGCTCGGGCGCGGCTGCGGTTCGACCTCGTGGGTCTTCAACAATCTCGTCGTGCATAACTGGATGCTCGGCTACTGGCCCGAAGCTGCGCAGGACGAGGTGTGGAGGTCGACGCCGCGTGCGCTTATCGGCTCGTCCTTCGTTTTTCCCGCAGGCCGCGCGGAGAAAACCACCGGCGGCTACAAGCTTTCAGGGCGGTGGCCGTTCTCGAGCGGCATCGACGCATCCGCCTGGATCATGCTCGCCGCGCATGTCGCGCCCACGGGCGCGGGAGCACCCGAGCCGCGCTTCTTCCTCGTGCCGCAAGACGCGTGCACCGTGATCGACAATTGGTATGCGATGGGACTCGCGGGAACCGGCAGCAAGGATGTCGCGGTCGACGGGATCATCGTGCCGGAGCATCGCACGCTTCCCGCCGAGCTCGGCAAGGGCGGGCCGCATCCCGGCAGCGGCGCCAATCCCGCCGCGCTCTACAAGCTTGCCTGGTACGCGCTGTTCGGCTTCGTCAATGGCGCGACCGCGCTCGGCATCGCGCAGGGTGCGGTCGAGGAGTTTACCGAGGCAATGCGCGCGCGCGTCGCCACGGCATCCGGCCGCCACGTCGCGGATTTCGTGACGATGCAGGCACGTGTGGCCGAGGCCCGAACGCTCGTTGACGCCGCGGAGACGCTGATGCTCAAGGATTGCGACGAGGCGATGGCGATCGCCGCGGCGGGTCGCCTCGCCGACAATTCCGAAAAAACGCGCTGGCGGCGCGATGCCGCGTTCGGCGTGCGCATGAGCGTGCGCGCCATCGACATCATCTTCGCGGGCGCCGGCGGCAGCGCGATCGCTGAAAGCCATCCGCTGCAACGCGCCCTCCGCGACGCGCATGCCGCGCAAGGCCATATCGGTCTCAATTGGGATTTGAATGGCACCATGTATGGACGGGTGGCACTAGGTTTCGCGCCGGACTTTCCGTTGCTCTAGGCGCGGCGCGCGCCGCCGCTGTCTCGTATCCGGGCGTGATTACAACGATTTAACTGTTGACGCGGGGGACGGGACAGTATTTTTTTCGGCCGTTTGAAAGCATCGGAAGAAGCTGCGCCGATCTCATCGTGCGCAGGCCTTCATCGAGAGAAGAAAGCACGGGGATCGCCATGACGCGTCATCTATCCTGGTTTGCCGGCGCGCTTCTCGCCGCTTGCTTCGCCATCCAGGCCTACGCCGCAGAAGCGCCGCAGACGCATCTCAAAGGCCTTTGGCTCACCACTGACTACCCTTCGGTGGCCGCGCGCGCCGGCGACAGCACGACCCTGAAGCTCAAGCTCCAGAATTACGGCCTGCCGCCCGAGCGCGTCGCGTTGTCGGTCGATGGCGTGCCCGCGGGATGGAAAGCGGTGGTCCTGGGCGGCGGCGCGCCGGTCACCGCCGCGATGCCCGCGACCGACGACAATGTCCAGCTCCAGCTGCGCGTCGATGTCCCTGCGGGCGTTCCCACGGGATCGCAGACTTTGACCGTGCGCGCCAAAGCGCCCGATGTCAGCGCAAGCCTGCCCGTCGAGGTGAGCGTTGGCCAGGTCCTGCCAGCGAAGCTCATCCTGAAGCCCAAGAACCCCTCGCTCATCGGCACCGCGAAGACGAGCTTCGAGTTCCAGTTCAACGTCGCCAATCAGAGCGACCACGACCTCATTGTCAAATTCGCGGCGGACGCCCCCAAAGGATTCCAGACCACCTTCTCTGAAGCTTATGGCTCGCAGGAGATCGCCTCGATCCCGATTGAGGCCGGGAAGGACAAGGACCTCAAGGTCAAGGTGCAGCCGCCGGCGCAGGCGCAAGCGGGCACCTATCCGGTCGCCGTGCACGTCTCGGCCGACGACGCCACCGCTGACGGTACCATGGCGATGCAGATCACCGGCCAGTCGCAACTGAAGCTAACGGGCGAGGACGGGCGGCTTTCCACCAACGCGGTCGCGGGCGAAGCCACGGCCGTCGCGCTCACTTTGAGCAACGACGGCAGTGCTCCGGCGCAGGACATCGCGCTGAGCTCGTCGCCGCCGGGCGATTGGAAGGTCACCTTCCAGCCCGACAAGGTCGCGCAGCTCGATCCCGGACAGAAGATCGACGTTCAGGCGCAGCTGACGCCGTCCTCAAAGGCGGTTGCGGGCGACTATATGACAACCTTCCGCGCCAATGGCAGCGGCAGCGATTCGAGCTCCGCCGATATCCGCGTGACCGTCTCGACCTCGACCATGTGGGGCATCGTCGGTGTCGCGATCGTCGCAATCGCGCTGCTCATCGCGGTGGGCGCAGTCGCACGCTTCGGGCGCCGCTAGCGCGCCGGCGTTACGCCATGTCTGACGCCGTCATCTCCGCCAAGGGCCTCAAGAAGCTCTATGGCCGCACGCCTGCGGTCGACGGCATCGACCTGACGGTTCAGCGCGGCGAGATCTTCGGCCTGCTGGGGCCAAATGGCGCCGGCAAGACCACGACCATCCTGATGCTGCTGGGCCTCACGGAGGCGGATGAGGGAAAGATCGAGGTCGCCGGCTTCGATCCGATGCGCGAGCCGCTCGAGGTGAAGCGCCATGTGGGCTACCTGCCCGATTCCGTCGGCTTCTACGACAACCTTACGGCCGAGGAGAATCTGCTCTACACCGCGCGTCTCGCAGGCATTCCGCGGGGCGAGATCGTGCAACGGCTCGGCGAGGCGATGAACCGCGTCGGCCTCGCGGAAGTGGCGAAGCAAAAGGTTGGCACCTATTCGCGCGGCATGCGTCAGCGCCTGGGCCTCGCCGAAGTGATCATGAAGAAGGCCGCGATCGCGATCCTCGACGAGCCCACATCGGGCCTCGATCCGCAGGCGACCTTCGAGCTCCTCGACATGATCCGCGGCCTCAAGGCCGGCAATGTCACGGTCCTCATCTCTTCGCACCTTCTCGACCGCGTACAGGCGGTCTGCGACCGCGTCGCCCTCTTCAACCTCGGCAAGATCGCGCTCGAAGGGACGGTTGCAGAGCTCTCGCACAAGGTCTTGGGCGGCGGCTATAGCGTCGAGATCGAAGCGATCGTTCCGAACCTGCCCGCGCTCGCCAACCGCATCAACGGCGTACAGCGGGTGAGCGAGACCGGCGCCAACAAGTACCACGTGATTGCGGCGCGCGACGTTCGCGCCGAGCTCGGTCAGGCAATCACTACGGCAGGCGGATCGCTACTGCGACTCGATCATGTCGAGCCGAGTCTCGATACGATCTATCGCCACTATTTCGAGGGCCAACATGGCACAGCGTAGGGGCTCGGTCTGGACCGGGTGCGGCACCGTGTTCCTGAAGGAGTTCGCCGATCATCTCGGCAGCGGGCGCATGCGCGTGCTCGAATGGCTGGTGCTGCTCACGGGGATCGGTGCGGTCTACACCGCGATTCAGGATCTGAAGACAACGACCTCGCAAGATCCGTTCCTCTTCCTCCGCCTTTTCACGGATTCGCATGATCCGCTGCCTTCCTTCATGGCGGTGCTGGGTTTCCTCATTCCACTGGTCGCGATCGGACTCGGCTTCGACACGGTGAACGGCGAGTTCAATCGCCGGACCATGAGTCGCATCCTCGCGCAACCCGTTTATCGCGACGCGCTGCTCCTGGGAAAATTCTTCGCCGGGCTTGCCACTCTTGCCGTCGCGCTTGTCACCCTTTGGCTTCTCATCATCGGCCTCGGCCTGTTGACCCTAGGTGTGCCGCCGACCGGCGAGGAAGTCCTGCGCGGCGTCGCGTTTCTCATCGTGTCTCTCGCCTATGGCGGGCTGTGGCTCGGCGTCGCGATGCTGTGCTCGGTCGTCTTCCGCGCTGCCGCCACCTCGGCGCTGGTGGCGCTGGGCCTGTGGCTGCTCATGAGCGTCCTCTGGCCGCTGCTTTCGCGCTTCATGACCGAAGCCATCTTCCCGACCACGCCACTCACCCTGCTCACCGGGCCAAGCTATCAGCAGATCGTGTTCCAGCAGACTCTCGCCCGGATTTCTCCCAACACGCTCTTCGGTGAATCGCTTTTGGGCCTGCTCCACCCCTCGACCCGCGCGCTCGGGCCCGTGTTCATGGACCAGCTCGAAGGCGCGGTGCTCGGCAACCCCTTGCCTTTGGGGCAAAGTCTGTTGCTCGTCTGGCCGCAGGTCACGAGCCTCATCGCCGGCGTTATCGTGCTCTTCGTTGCGGCCTACGTGATTTTCCAGCGACAGGAGGTCCGCGCCTGACATTGACCTTCGGCGCCGCGCCCCTCGTGGCGCGGAAGGCGCGTGCTATACTCATCCCGCGCGGACGCGAGAGAAGGGTCAGTGTCATGTTCCTCAAGAATTGCTGGTACGTCGCCGCGGAAGCGCGCGAGGTTTCGCGCCAGCCTTTGGGCCGCATCCTCCTCAACGAACCGGTGGTGCTCTATCGCCGCGAGGACGGAACGCCGGTCGCGCTCGAGGATCGCTGCTGCCACCGCCGCGCGCCGCTGCACAAGGGCAAGATCATCGGCGACCGGCTGCAATGCGGCTATCACGGCTTCACCTTCGATTCGAGCGGCGCCTGCGTCGCGATCCCGGGCCAGGACCGCGTGCCGGCGGCGATCGGCGTGCGCTCCTATCCCGTCTGCGAGCGCCATCGCTATGTCTGGATCTGGATGGGCGCCAAGGAGAAGGCCGATCCGGCTCTGATTCCCGATTTCTATTACAACGACGACCCCGGCTGGGCCGCGGTCGGCGCCTGCCTCCATGTCAAGGCGAACTACCTCCTGCTCGTCGAGAACTTGATCGACCTGTCGCATGTCGCCTTCGTGCATGCGAGCACGATCGGCAGCACCGAGGACACCAAGGCCGAGCTAAGATTCGAGCGCGGCGACGGGTACGTGCGCGTTGTGCGCGAGGCGCCCGGCATCTCTTGCCCGCCCTCGATGCGGCGCCTTGGTTTCGCGCCCGTGGTCGATCAGAAGAAAATCATCACCTTCACCCCAGCTTCGAATATCTGGATCGACATCCCGACGCGCGACGCAGTCGCCGTCGAAGGCCGCAACGAACCGATGCAGCGTCGCGTCATGATCCTGAACGCGATCACGCCGGAAACCGAGCGCAGCTCTCACTATTACTGGGTCAATGCGCGCGACTTCGAGCAGGACAGCGCCGAGCGCTCGGAATTTTTCCTCAAGACCGTGACCTTCGCTTTCAACGAGGACAAGGACGTGCTCGAAGCGCAGCAGCGCAACATCGAGCTCGATTACGCCGCGCCGCAGGTCAATGTCCATGCCGACTGGGGCGGCGTGCACGCGCGCCGCCTGGTCGATCAGCTCGTCGCCGGCGAGAACACGGCGCCGGCGCCCCTGCCGGCCTGAACGCGGCCCTCAGCGCGCGCTGTTGAGCTCGCGCTCCAGCCGGTCGAGGGTGCGCATCGCCGGCAGGCATTGCGCGACGCTCGAATTGGGCTCGCGGTGGTCCTTGATTGCGGCGAAGAACTCGCGGTCTTCGATCTCGATCCCGTTCATCGACACATCGACCTTGGAGAGGTCGATGACCTTGTCTTCGCCGTCGGAGAGGTCGTCGTAATAGGCCTTGTAGGTGCCGCTGTCGCCGATGTAGCGGAAGAACGAGCCGAGCGGTCCCTTGTTGTTGAAGGACAGCGACAGGGTGAGAATCGCGCCCGAGGGCACTTTGAGCTGAATGCTCATATCCATCGCGATCTTGAGCTCGGGATGCATGGGTCCCTGCACCGCATGCGCGATCGCGGGCAGCTCGCCGGTCTGGTACTGGAAGAGATCGACGGTGTGGCAGGCATGATGCCAGAGAAGATGGTCCGTCCAGCTGCACGGCTGGCCCGCCGCATTCATGTTGGTGCGGCGGAAGAAATAGGTCTGCACGTCCATTTGCTGGATCTTGAGCTCGCCGGCCTTGATGCGCTTATGCACCCATTGATGGCTTGGGTTGAAGCGGCGGACGTGACCCGCCATGGCGATGACGCCAGTCTCCTTCGCGACCTGCACGATGCGCTCGGAATCGGCGAGCGTATCCGCCATCGGAATCTCGATCAGCACGTGCTTGCCCGCGCGCATGCATTGCACAGCCTGTTCGGCATGGACTTGCGTCGGGCTGGTCAGGATCACCGCCTCGACGCCGGGCTGCTTCAAGCTGTCGCCGAGATTCGAGGTCCAGTGCGGGATCTTCCACTTCTTCGCCACCTCCTCGGTGCTTTGCGCGCGGCCGCCGGTCAAAGTTACGACCTCGATGCCGGGAATGGCGCGCAGCGCGTCGAGATGGCGGATGCCGAAGGCTCCCTGGCCGGCCAGCGCGATTTTCATGGATGCTCTCCTTATTTATTTCGGGCCCGGGCCTGTCCCTGATCGGCCTAGCGAGTGTTCTCGAGAATGAGATGGCCGACGGCGGTGTTCGATGCCGGCACGGTGTAGAAGCGATGGACCTCGCGGACCTCGTCGTCGAGCGCGCCGCGGGCGATCAGCCACATGACGAGTTCGATGCCTTCGGAGCCGGCCTCGCGGATGTATTCAAGGTGCGGGATCCGGATCAGCGTCTGTGGATCCTTGGCGAAGCGGTCGAGAAAGGCGTTGTCGAATTTCGAATTAATGAATCCCGCGCGCGGGCCCTGGAGCTGGTGCGACATGCCGCCTGTGCCGAAGATCACGACGCGCAGGTCGCGCGGGAAGGAATCGATCGCCTTGCGGATCGCCTTGCCCAGCATGAAGCAGCGATGCCCGGTAGGCGGCGGATACTGGATGACGTTGACGCAGAGCGGGATGACCTTGAAGGGCCAGGCCTTGGGCTGGCCGCACATCAGCGAGAGCGGCACGGTGAGGCCGTGATCGACCGCCATCTTGTTCACGATGGTGAGATCGAATTCGTCGAGGATCACGGATTGCGCGATGTGCCAGGCGAGATCGGGATGACCTTCGACCGGGGGCACGGGCCGCGGGCCCCAGCCCTCATCGGCGATGGGGAAGGTTTGAGCGCAGCCGAGCGCGAAGGTCGGTATGATCTCGAGCGAGAAGGCCGAGGCGTGATCGTTATAAACGAGAAGCACCACGTCGGGCTTCAGCTCAGCGAGCCATTTCTTCGAAAACTCGTAGCCGCCAAAGACGCGCTGCCAATAGGGCTCGCCGCTTTTGCCGTTGTCGAGCGCCGCGCCGATCGCCGGCACGTGCGAGGTGGTCACGCCTGCGAGGAGTTTAGCCACGGTTTTTCCATTCCGCTTTGCTGCGATTGCCATCGGGCGAACGCCCGCCCGCGAGCATCATCGCCGCGTATTGCTCCTGCGTCGAGCCCGTCATCAGCGCGGCGAGATTCTGGAAGGAGAGCCCGTCGGTCGCGCCGAGCTTCGAGGTGTAATAGATGTTGCCTCCGAGCTCGAGCATCCGGTTCCATTGCCGTTTCAGGATCGCCTCGCGCTGCTCGACCGAGACCAGAGGGAAATGCTCGTCGAGATATTTCTCCTCATTCGCCTTGAACGCCTTGCGGTTCTCGTCCTTCATCAACGACATGCAAAACATGTTGAGCCAGTAGCCCTTGCGCGAGCGCCGGGCGTCGAAGACCTGCGTGCCGGGGATATCTTCATAAGCTTCTTCGGCCATGTCAGTTGCTCCAATAAAGCCGCGTCGGATTGTCGACCAGGAGCTTCCGCTGCTGCTCCGCCTGGGGCGCGAATTTCGGAATCATGTCGGTCAGGGCGCCGTCATCGGGCATGTGCGTCGTCATGTTGGGATGCGGCCAATCCGTGCCCCAGAGCACACGGTCCGGGAAGCGCTCGACGATCGCGCGCGCGAAGGGGATCACGTCGTCGTAAGGCGGGCCCTTGGCCGAGATCCGCTCGGGCCCGGTGACCTTGACGTAGATCTTCCTCATCTCGCCGATCAGCTTCAGATAGGCCTGGAAGTCGGGATGATCGACGCCTTTCCGGACATCCGGGATCGACATGTGGTCGAGCACGATCGTCGTCGGCAGCGCCTTCAGAAACGGCGTGATCGTGGCGAGACTCGGCGCCTCGAAATAAACCACCGTGTGCCAGCCCAGGGGCGCCACCCTGCGCGCGATGCCGAGGTAGACCTCGTGCGGCGTCGCATCGACGAGGCGTGGCAGGAAGTTGAAGCGCACGCCGCGCATTCCCGCCGCGTCCATCTCCCTGAGCTCGCCCTCGGAGATGCCGGGCTTCACCACCGCCACGCCGCGCGCCATGCCGTTCGACGCGATCATCGCATCGATGGTCGCGGTGTTGTCGGTGCCGTGGCAGCTCGCTTGCACGACGACATTGCGCTGAAAACCCAGAAAGTCGCGCAACTTGAAGAGCTCTTCCTTGGGCGCGTCATAAGGCGTGTATTTGCGCTCGGGCGCGAAGGGGAATTTCGCCGCTGGGCCAAAGACGTGGCAATGCGCGTCGACCGCGCCTTGAGGCGCCTTGAATTTAGGCTTCGAGGGCGCAAGGCAATAGGATTTGAAATCGCCGTCGGCCATCACGCCTTCTCCTTGTCCATCTCAGCGAAGACCTGGACCGCGCGGTTGAAAGCCGACATCGCCGCCGGCACGCCCGCATAGATGGCGGCGTGCATCAGCACTTCCTTCACCTCGTCGCGCGAGACGCCGACATTGCGCGAGGCACGAATATGCGCCGCGAGCTCGTCCGAGCGGCCCAAGGCCGTCAGCATCGCGATCGTCAGCATCGAGCGCGTTTTCCGGTCCAAGCCGGGCCGCGACCAAACCGCGCCGAAGGCATATTGCGTCACGAAGCTCATCCACTCCTCGTTGAAGGGGGTAAGCCGGCTCTGCGCGCGCTCCACGGCCTCCTTGCCCATGAGCGCATTGCGCACTGCCATGCCGCGCGCGTAGAGCTCGTCGTTCTTTTCCATGTCGCTCTCCCTATCGCGCGGCGAGGAAATCCATGAGCGCGCGGCTGACTACGGCGGGTTGCTCGATCGTCACGATGTGAGCCGCCTGCGGGATGATGACGAGCTTCGAGCCCTGGATCGCGGCATTCATCTCGCGCGCATCCGCGACGGTCGTCGCGGGATCTTCTTCGCCCACGATGATCAGGGTCGGCGCCACGATCTTCGTGTCGTCCTCACGCAGGTCCATGTTGCGGATGGCGATGCCGCAGCCGAGATAGCCTTCGACCGGCGTGCGCACAAGCATGTTGCGCACGCCCTGGATGATCGCGGGGTGCGCCTCGTGCAGCCGCTTGGTGAACCACCGCTGCATCGTCGCATCGGCCAGGATCTCGATGCTTCCGGCCTTCCTGAGCGCGGCGAGGCGCTCGTCCCAGATCTGCCGGTTCATATGCGTCGCGGTGTCGCAGAGGATGAGCGAAGAAAGAAGCTCCGGCGCCTTGGCTGCAAGCCGTTGCCCGAGCATGCCGCCGATCGAGAGGCCGCAGAAATTCACGCGGGACAAGCCCAGCGCCTTGATGAGCGCCGCCGCGTCGTCGGCGAGAAGGTCCATGCTGTAGCCGGCCTCGCCGGCCGCCGGCGCATCGGTGAGACCGTGTCCGCGCGTGTCGTAGCGCAGCACGCGGTACTTGCCGCGGAGCGCCGCCGCCTGCGCATCCCAAATCGCGTAATTGGTGCCGAGCGAGTTCGAGAACATCACCACGGGCGCCGCGTCCGGCCCTTCGAGGAGGTAGTGGACGGTCAAGTCGCCGGCGCGGATGAAGGCCATGGCGCTGCTCCCTTATCGCGTTTCTCGAACGAAGTTAGGGCGGCGCGGCGCGGAATTCCAGCGCCGCCCCTGCCCACGCCTTGACCCCGGATTGACCCGTGGCGAGACTGCCTGAAACAGGGAGGTTCTCGCGATGGCACCACGCACGACGCCGCCCTTCCGTGCGGATCACGTTGGCAGCCTGCTCCGCCCGCCGGAGCTCATCGCCGCGCGGCAGCGATTCAACCGCGGCGAGATCAAGGCCGAGGAGTTGCGCCGCGTCGAGCAGGACTCCGTGCGCGCGGTGGTGAAGCTGCAGGAGGAATTGGGGCTCAAGCTCGCGACCGACGGCGAATACCAGCGCTCGTCCTGGCATCGCGATTTCCTGCAGCAGATCGGCAATGTGCGCATGGTGGAGAACCAGCTCAAGCTGCGCTTCCACACCCACGAAGGCGACACGGAGATGACGCCGCCCGGCTTCCGCATCGAAGGCAAGCTGCACCGGCCGAAGCCGATCTTCCTCGAGCATTTCAGGTTCCTCAAATCCGTTTGCAACGTCACGCCGAAGATCACCGTGCCGAGCCCGAGCAACCTCCATTTCCGCGGCGGGCGCCAGATGGTCGACGCGAAGGCTTATCCCGAAATGGCCGCGTTCTTCGACGACCTCGCCGGCGTCTATCGCGAGGAGATCGCCGATCTCGCGGCCGCCGGGTGCCGTTATCTGCAGATCGACGAGGTGAACTTCGCCTATCTCTGCGATCCGAGCCTGCGCGCGCAGGTGCGCGCAATCGGCGAGGATCCCGACACGCTGCCGCAGACTTACGCGAAGCTGCTCAACGCCGTCATT
>Ga0187780_10001693_pt1 | contig 16698 bp, 22 predicted proteins | sample 1015_Q2_SP10_20__FD_132429 | JGI IMG/M metagenome (GOLD analysis project Ga0187780, IMG submission 132429) | Tropical peat soil microbial communities from peatlands in Department of Meta, Colombia - 1015_Q2_SP10_20_MG | ecosystem: Environmental > Terrestrial > Soil > Wetlands > Peat | place... | reverse complement strand
CGACGAAAGTACCGCTTATCGTCCGAGTGCTATGCCATAACCGCAGATGCACATCGAGTGCTCGGCAATATTGAGGAGGCTGAGTATGCGTGCGATACTCCTGACTCGCGTCAAAGAGACATTGATGGGTGCTGTCGAAGAATTGCCCGCGTCCTGCTTAGTGACGTGGAAACGCTCGGCAAAAGAAATATCTACCAAATCGCTCGCTTCGTCGAAAGAGCCCAGGTTGATGAGCTTGCAGATGCACTCGCTGTCCACGCTGATGAGCAGGGTATACGCCAAGTTGTAGGGGCCGGTCTCGGAGAGTTCATCATCGAAAGAGCCGCCTCAAGACAAGGACTCGGTTGTTGCTTGCTTTCTCACCAGTACGGAAAGGTGATCTCTCAGGTGTTCCCCGCATATGCCGCTTCAAGGCTCTTAGAGCAGGCAATCAAAAGGTGATCTCTGTAAGCACACAGACGGAAGACCAGGTGAAACAAGAGCGTGATACGAAGTGTTCTCAAGATAGGTGGGAGCTTAATGGACGTCGCGAACGACTTATTGCAGTCTCTCACCAAGGCAAACCTTGACGTCCTCATCGTGCCTGGTGGGGGACCATTTGCTGACGCCGTTCGCCGCTACTCCCGATCACTAGACGATACTGCTGCGCATTGGATGGCAATTCTTGCGATGGATCAGTACGGCTTCTTTATTTCCGGCAAGAGTGTGAACATCACTGACGTTATCAACGACGACGTCAGTGGCATATCTGTGCTTCTGCCGTTCAGGGAGGTCTTCGCGTGTGACCCACTGCCGCATTCGTGGAACGTTACGTCTGACTCAATTGCCGCTTGGGTAGCCCACCGGATAGACGCGAATCTAGTTATCGCCACAGATGTTGATGGTATACGTCTTGGCAACACCACTGTTTCCTCGGTATCCGCAAACGATCTCGTGTTTGAGACGTGTGTCGATTCCTTCCTGCCTCATCTGTTAGTGCGTTACGCGACCGACTGCACCGTTGTTAACGGAAAGCATTTTGAGCGGGTCGTCGATGCTGTAAAGGGTACACCAACTACCGATACAGTTATCCGGGGGCGAGAATAACTTCATATATCGTCTTAGCTCTATTAAGCTGGGATTCAAGACAGTGATACTTGTGTCCTAAATCAGCAACGAAGGAGGAAGAGAGTGGCGGAGACCTGTATTTCTTGCGGGGCACGGCTTACAAAAGGCAGCAGCGTATCCTACCCTTGCCCTATGTGCGAAAAGATCATAACTCGATGTAAGAAGTGTAAAAAATTAGGCAATCCGTATCGATGTGCCTGCGGATTTGGAGGACCTTGAATGGGCGAAGTAGCGGTGCAAATGAAGATAATGCCGGGTGATGTGGCGGTTGACCTCAAGAGGCTGAGCGATCGCATTGCCTCAGCCAGCCCACGTGATGCCCGGTTGCACAGCTGCGAAGTGCTACCCGTCGCGTTCGGACTAAAAGCGCTACTGATCACATTTATCGTCGAGGACAAAGAAGGCGGTACTGAAGCGCTTGAGGAAATCATTGCGAACACGGAGGAAGTAGAAAGCGTTCAGGTTGTTGCGGTAACGCGTATGTTGTGACACAAGCCGCGCGCCAGAATCTGCTATCCAAATGCACCGACCGGGATTTGAACCCGGGTTGTGGGCTTTCTTCAGCGCGATGGAAGGCCCAAGTCATAGCCACTAGACCATCGGTGCGAAACGCAAACTACTTTGCTGGTCACTATATTAATGTTTTGTATCCAACGGAGATGTCTAGGCGTCGAAAAAAGAGACGATTCATCAATGACATCGTTTCGCAGCGTATAGATCGATTATTCGATATCGCTTCTTCAGATTTTGCGGCAGACAGCGCTCGAAGCGATCGGTACGTGGCGCACGCGCGACGCTTGGCTATGAGGTATCGGGTGAGACTCGGCAAGACGCATAAGATGCAGTTTTGCCGAAACTGTGGAGCATATTTCGTCTATGGTATAAACGCGCGCGTCCGGGTGAAAAACAAGAGAACAGTCATCACGTGCCTGAGATGCAATGACGTGAGGCGTTACTGAGTCTGGAGGTCACCGCGAGTGATACACGAAAGCGAGACAACAAAACTGAAGGCACTATGTAAAAAGCTTGCTCCAAGTGTATGGATCGGAAAAAACGGCGTAGATGAATTTGTGGTTAGTGAGCTGCGAAACCAGTTGACACACAAGAAGGTTGTCAAAGCTAAGATTCTGAGAAATGCCTTGCGAGGGTCAAGTCGTCGTAAGATTGCCAAGCACCTTGAAAGAGCTTCTGGCGCTCCGCTGATCGATCTCAAAGGCTGCACCGCAGTATATTCATCACCCTATCGAAGGCGAGAAGAGGCATCTCACGGTTTTACGTTCTAGAGAAAATGATATAAGCCAAAAACGCGTACTGAAGCTTGATTTTGGAAGAAAACGGCAATTGGTAGATTAAATGACGACTTTGTACGATGTTCCTGCTGATAAATTGATTAAGCTAACGGCAGCAAAGCTGAAAGAAGACAGTCGAATTAAGCCCCCTGAATGGGCAGGTTGGGTAAAAACAGGCGTACATAAGGAACACCAGCCGCAGAACGATGACTGGTGGTATATCAGGTGCGCCTCGTTATTGCGAAGAATCGCGATTGACGGCCCGGTCGGTACCCAACGCCTCCGTTCTGTCTACGGTGGCAAGACCGATAATTCGTCGAGACCGGAGAGGTTCGTCAAAGGCAGCGGCTCAATAATACGAAAAGCTATGCAACAGCTTGAAGCAAGCGGATTGCTTCGGACGACAAAGAAAGGGCGGGAGGTATCACCCCTAGGAAGATCCTTTCTTGACAACAGCGCTTATGAGATCGTGCAAAGTTAATTGAGACGACGGAGAGTGTACGCCTATGGACGATGAGCTTGAGCAGATACGAAAAAAACGTCTTGAGCGGCTACAGGCTCAGCAGGCAGGACTACAACAACCTTCAAGCGAGGAGTTAGAGGAGGCACGAGCTCGGAAGAACGCTGTATTGAGGCAAATACTCATGCCTGGCGCGCGAGAACGCCTTAACAGCATAAGACTGACCAGACCTGAATTTGCAGAGTCAGTGGAATCACAACTCATCGCATTGCATCAAAGCGGAAGGCTTGCAGGGCAGATCACTGACGAACAACTAAAAAAACTCCTCCAACAAATCACTCCTAAGAAGCAGAACATACGAATTCGTCGAAGATGAAAATCGGCGTTTTGTTCAGCGGTGGGAAAGACAGCTCTCTTGCAGCTCTTCTTTTACGTCCTATTGCTGAAGTTGAGCTTGTCTCTATATCGTTCGGCCTGATACCTAACGACGCCTCTAAGATAGCACATCTACTGGGGTTCCCTCATGTCAGCATCGAAATAGAGGAAGAACTTGCAGCAAAGGCGGTCGATGCAATGATAAGTGACGGTTATCCTAACAACGCCATAAAACAAATACACCAGAACGCGCTCGAGCGCGCTTCCGCTCACTACCGTGTTATTGCTGACGGAACACGCCGCGACGATAAAGCCCCTCTGTTAAGCACCAGGGAGGCGCGCAGCTTAGAGGACCGCTTGGGCATCGACTATGCGAGGCCGCTTCTCGGCTATGGGCGTCGGTTTATTGATGAGCTTGTCTCAGCTCACCTCAACGTCAAGTATGGGAGATGTGTCTCATTTGACTACGAGGTAGAGCTCAGGACCATTTTGCAGAGCTCGTACGGGCAAGAGGCAGTGAACAACATTTTTCCGGAAGACCACGTCCAATCAAAAGTAATAGGTCGAAAAGCCCAGTTCTTGAGCTGTTCGCACGTAAAGAATTATCAAAGATGAAATACAATAGCCTTTCCCAATCACAGTCGTGTGCAACTCTCCTACGACTGGATAACTACCTGTCGGGGGTATCTATGAGCAAAACAACGAAAGGAAAGAAAAAAAGACTTGCGAAAGCAACGAATCAAAATAAACGTGTGCCAGCATGGGTTATCGTGCGGACGAATCAGACTGTAACAACGCATCCGAAAAGGAGGCACTGGAGGCGGGGCCGTCTCAAAGCGTGACCATCCATGGCGAAAGACACAAAAGTGGAGGAGGAGCGCATCTATACGATTCCACTGAGAGTCGTCAAACGCTCTCCGAGATGGAGACGCAGCAAAAGAGCAATTTCAGAGATAAGGACCTATCTCGCGCGGCATCTTAGTGCCGAAGAGGATAAAATTAAGCTGGATCCATCGATAAATGAGAGGGTCTGGGAGAATGGTTCAGGCAACCCGCCAAATAAGATAATCGTTCGCGCAATGAAGTTTGAAGACGGCGTTGTCGAAGCAGAACTGGCCACTGAATCGTAGAGTTGTGTGACTCCAGCGATCAAACTCCCAGAGGAAAAATGTGGTCAAGCGAGTAAAAATAAACGGTAACTCTGTGCTTGGAGTTTTTGCGACGTGTACAGAAGAAGCGCTAGTCGTCGCGCCACCGTTAGTAAGTGACGCTCGACACAATTTGGAGAGTGAACTAGGCGTCGATTCGACCGAGCTCTTTATAGGTTCGAGTTCGGTTGTCGGGTCCCTTCTCGCGGGAAATTCCACGGGATTTGTTGTTTCTGCCAGCGCACAGAGGAGTGAGATTGAACAGCTCAAAACCATTGCCCGCGGAATCAAGGTAAGAAAGTTACCTGGCAAGATCAATGCTGCGGGGAATGTCATCCTCACGAACGACACCGGCGCAGTAATAAATCCTAGCTTAATCGGTCGTGCAGAGCGAGTCATCGCAGAGACTCTAGATGTGGATGTGCGACGCGGCACAATAGCGAGCCTTAAGACGGTTGGTATGGCAGCTTGCGCGACTAATAGCGGTGTTTTAGCGCATCCAAAAATAACAGAGGGGGAGCTCTCTGTGCTAAGCGACGTCTTTGGCGTACCGGTGAATATCGGGACTATCAATTACGGATCTCCTCTTATAGGTTCATCACTGCTGGCGAATACGAAGGGGTATGCCGTTGGGCTAGAGACCACAGGCATCGAACTTGGGCGAATCGAAGAGACGTTTGGATTTGTTTAGCATAGCACTATTTAGCCCGATCGCGACTCGCTGCTGCTTGCATAGCTATTTATTTCATAACCTCGGGAATACTTTCTGTCTGAGCGAATTCAAGCACATCACAACCCCACAAATAGACTCTTATTGATCTCGATGTAATCGAACTGACGGGTGCACCAAAATGGAAACCAAAGTCTTTCAAATAACCGGTTCCTTTAAAGCAGGACGATCATGGGAACGATTCACAAAAAAAGTCACAAGCAACAACGAAAAAAACGCAGCTGAAAAGCTTTACTCTTTGATTGGAAGTGAGCACGGTTTAAAGAGGAACCTAATTCAGATAGAACAAATCGAAGAAAAACAGGCGTGATATCATGGCAAGCGAGCAAGAAGTGAGAGTGCTAGTCGCCCAGCTGCAGCAACTTGAGGCAGAAGCACGTGCGTACGAACAGCAGATCAACGTCGTGAATTTCACAATGCAGGAGATAGATAACGCGATTAATGCGATCGAGGCTCTCTCTAAACCCGAGGTGGGCAAAGAGGCGCTTATCCCTATCGGAGCAAGCTCGTTTGTTTACGGCACGATCCCACAAACAAGTAGGATCATTATCGGACTCGGATCGACTGTCTCAGCAGAGGTCGACGTCGTAAACGCGGTCACGCACCTCAAAGAAAGAAAGAACAAGCTAATTGAGATGCAGGGACAATTCGCAGCTCGGCTTAATCAAATTGGCTCACACATGTACGCGCTGCAAACGCAGCTACAGGCGGCTAAGTAGATGTTTGAAAACCTCAAGAAGAAGCTGAATCAATTCAAGGAAAGCGTGAGTAGCAAAGAAAGCGAGCTTGACGAGCACGAGCTGAGAGCTGAGAGCAGTGTGGTTAGAGAAGAAGCAGCCACTGAGGGAGCTGAGGCACAGCAGCGTGAGACGTCCAAACTGGCGTCATCACTTGAAACGCAAGAAAAGAGCGGCACGCAACAGAGTCAACCAGAGAGCGCTGTGATACCAGAACGCGCGAGTTCAGGCGCTGGAAAGACCTCAGCAGGCGCTTTCTTCCAAAGGGAAATCAGCGACAAGGATCTTGAAGAGCCGCTATGGGAGCTTGAGCAGGCGCTTCTCGAAAGCGATGTGGCTGTATCCGTGGCCGAAGAAATTGTCGAAACGGTAAAAGCTGATTTGGTCGGCACCCGGCGAAAATGGCGGCAAGACGTGGGTGGCATAGTCGATCAGGCGCTGCGCGATAGCATTCTTAAGGTCCTTGACGTAAACGGTTTTGATTTTGATAATTTTGTTAAGCAGGCCGCTAAGCCTATCACCGTTGTCTTTACTGGCATTAACGGAACAGGAAAAACGACAACGATTGCAAAGGTTGCGCACAGGCTTAAGAGCGAGGGGTATTCCGTCGTGCTTGCAGCCGGCGATACGTATCGCGCTGGCGCTCTCGAGCAGATTCAACTCCACGCAGAAAACCTTGGCTTAAAGCTTATCAAACATCACCAAGGGGCGGATCCTGCTGCGGTCATCTATGATGCTGTGCAATACGCACAGGCGAGGCACAAAGACGTCGTGCTCGCCGACACGGCTGGCCGCATTCATACAAACATAAACCTGATGAACCAACTAAGAAAGATCGAGCGGGTCATCGATGCTGATTTGGTAATCTTTGTTGATGAGGCTCTGGCAGGAAATGATGCCGTTCAGCGCGCGCTGGAGTTTGATGCCGCAATGCCTATCGACGGGTCCATCTTAACGAAAGTGGATGCTGATTCAAAGGGAGGGACCGCAATATCGATCGCCCACGCGACACGAAAACCAATCCTATTCATGGGACTAGGACAGCGGTACGAAGATATCGTGAAATTCGAACCTCAATGGCTGGTCAATAGACTCTTTGATGAGGGGGAGACGTAAATGGTAATGGAGCAGTTAGGTAACTCGCTGCGAGATACGCTCAAGAGGCTAGCCCGAGCAAGCCGTATTGATGAAAAAACGCTCAATGAAGTCATAAAAGACATTCAGCGAGCGCTGCTCAGCGCTGATGTGAATGTCGCTCTGGTGCAGAGGCTGTCGCACCGCATCAGAGAAAGAGCGCTGAAGGAACGCGTCCCGGACAATCTAACTCCACGCCAGCACGTCATTAACATAGTTTACCAAGAACTCGTCGCCCTCCTCGGAGAACCAGTCAAAGTGCCGCTGACACCCCACACTATCCTCATGGTCGGACTTCAGGGCAGCGGAAAGACAACGACCACGGCGAAACTTGCCCGTTTCTTTCAAAAGAAAGGCCTTAAATCTGCGGTTATTTGCGCTGATACGTACCGGCTAGGCGCTTACGACCAGCTTTCGCAGCTTTGTGACCGAGTAAACGTTGCATTCTACGGAGAACGAGAGAACAAGAACGCTTCGCAAATAACGGCCCAAGGCATTGAGGAACTAAGCCGCTATGACGTCATTCTCGTTGACACCGCGGGACGCCACGCATTAGAATCAGAGCTAATCCGCGAAATGAAAGCGATCAACAGCATTTCTAACGCTGATCTACGTTTTCTAGTGCTCGATGCAGGCATCGGACAGCTGGCGAATGAACAGGCGAGGGCGTTTAACGAGGCTATAGGATTAACAGGGGTGATAGTGACAAAGCTTGACGGCACTGCGAAGGGTGGCGGCGCGCTCTCGGCCGTCGCGGAGGTTGGGAGTGGTATCGCTTTTATCGGCACCGGCGAGACTATTGATGAGCTCGAAAAGTTCGAGCCGAGCCGATTTATTTCTCGCCTCCTGGGCATGGGAGACATCAAGACTTTAGTTGAGATGGTCGAAGAGGAGTCCCCCTTAGATGCGGAAGACGCGGAGGCCATGATCAAGGGCGAATTCACGCTTAAAGACATGCACAAGCAAATGCAAGCGATCGGTAAAATGGGGCCGTTGCGAAAAATAGTGCAAATGCTTCCGCTTGGATCGCTTGGCATAGATCTCCCCGACCACGCGCTTGAATCAACAAAGGAGACTCTCGAGCGTTTCAAGGTGGTGATGGATTCAATGACAGATGAAGAGCTCGAACGTCCGCGCATAATTCGTAGCTCGAGGATAAAGCGTATTGCGCGCGGCTCAGGAGTCTCGTCTGACTACGTCCGGGAACTGCTTAAATACCATAAAGTAATGCAAAAAACGATGAAAGGGGTCCGTTCTCAAAAAGATATGCAGAAGTTCCTAAAAAAGCAGGGTCTCAAGTGACAAGTTTTCGTTGGTCGATGACCTTCTCGAACTATAGAAGTTCTAGCAGTTCTGCTTTCTTTTTTTCATAGGCTTCACTTGTGATAAAGCCTTTCTCACGTAGCACATCAAGCTTTTCTATTTGTTCGATAATGTCTTGTTTCATACTCTGATGCTTGTCGTTGACCATCGTCCCCTTTTTTGGGATTGGTGTTATGCATCATAAACTTTATGTATTGTAATGAACAAAATATAATGTTTGCTTGATGACTGCTTCCTGTTCTCAGAGAGAGCCGCGCAATTACTTTTTTAGCGAAATTCAGATAAGCCGCCGGAGGGATTTGAACCCTCGATCTGCTGATAGTTCTTTGAGGGTTTGTCAAATACGAATCAGCCGCTATGCCGAGCTTAGCCACGGCGGCTAGGCATGTCATGGTAAGACCGATATAAATCTCTTTACGTATCCGTCTCCGCTCACGTCCTATGTGCGGCTGCCTGTATCGGGCGTTTACATTTCGGTAAAATACGGTGCGTGACCCTTGCACACTTATAACCATTTCTTCCACAGTCGAACTTGAGGATTTTTTGGGAAGTCTCAGCTGCCACACAGCGTGTAGCTTAGCATATGCAACCGCTGCATCATCCTCACAATTGCCGATATGGTAGATAGCTTACGCTCGATATCACATAACTTAGTCCGACGATCAGGAACTTTAGCGTTCTAGCACCTGCCCTTCCGCTCTGCTGTTTGCGACAACTATTAACCGGATCGAGTGGATTGAAGTGTAGCGCGTGCGACAGTGGAATTCAGCTTTTCAAGGCACTATAAGTGGGATAAGAGGTGAACGAGATAGATTCAGTCTTGGTCAGGTACGGTGAGATTGGGATAAAAAGCGAAAGAGTAAGGAGTCGCTACGAGAGGACGCTCATCGAGAACATACGAGGAAGGCTCGATTTTTGCGAAGTTTCTTATGACACTATCGTACGTGATTTTGGCCGTATCTTCGTTCACACACGGGACAGCAGAGCCGCTGTAGCAATAGCGAGTGTTTTCGGAGTGGTCTCAGTTAGTCCTGTACAAACTAGCTCCTCCGATCTTGACCGGGCAGCGTCCGACGCACTCCGAATAGTCTCTCCGTTGCTCGTAGGAGGGAAATCGTTCGGAATACGAGCACGCCGGACTGGAACACACGATTACTCGAGCAAAGATATAGGTGTAATCGTCGGACGTAAGATTGTAGAGACTACAAATGCACCCGTGAAACTTTCGACGCCTGATGTGCAACTCTTTATAGACGTGCGTCAAAGTCGCGCATATCTTTACACAGAGGTCATTCAAGGGGTCGGCGGACTACCTCTAGGGACGCAGGGCAAAATAGTAGCCCTCATATCGGGAGGAATCGATTCGCCTGTCGCAGCGTGGCTTATGATGAAGCGAGGTTGTACTATTATTCCGTTGTTTTTTGATTGTGGTCTCCACCTGGGCGATGGCGGAAAGCAGCGTGCGCTTGAACTCGTCAGGGCTCTCGCTGTATGGGCCGGGACGCCACTGAATCTTGCCTGCGTGAGTCACGAGTCCTGTTTAAGTAAATTCAACGCGGTGAGCCGAAGAATGACTTGTGTGTTGTGCAAGCGTATGATGTATCGTGTTGCGTGTTCAGTTGCCAAACAAGAGGCAGCACACGGCATTGTCACAGGAGAGAGTATCGGACAGGTTGCGAGCCAGACGACGCACAACCTTATGGCAATCAACGAGGCCGCGGATGTTCCTGTTTACAGACCGTTGATAGGCTTGGACAAAACAGAGATCATTCACTTGGCACGACGCATCGGCACCTATCGACTTTCCACGGCGGGGGACTCCGTGAGTTGCACAGCGGCACCTACGCATCCGACGACTAACGCTGACCTTTATGAGTTAAAGCGGCATGAGGCAGACCCGTCCACGCATGATCTGAGCACTCGGGAAGCCGAGAGCATACTCTGGAATCGCATCTTGCCAGACAGAACGTGTCGACGGATCCTGTCGCAAAATAGGTCCCGTTCAAACCCGGATCTTATGGATGGTCGTCGAGACTAAGGAATCGAACGAGATAAATGAATAGCTACATTCAAAGATGCGTGCCAAGTTTTTATGTATTAGTTATTTCTTTATATCGGTCCAACTTTCTGTAACGTCTTCGAATCTTCGATGTAAATACTTGTCCTGCAGGATCTGCTCAACATTTGCGTTAAGCAGATTCGCGATAGAGAGAGCACAGAATATGACGTCTCCAATCTCTTCTCCTGCTGTTGCTTCGTGGCGCCGAATGGCAGAAGCAAGTTCTCCGCATTCCTCCACGAGAACAGAAAGAAGAAAGAGGGAGCCAGAGGATTCATCGATCGCTCCGTATCTTGATTTCAGTTCCAGTTGCAGATCTGTTAGGTTCATATCAGTTATGCGATATTGCTAGGCTAACGTCTTCGACTCGGACAGTCTTTCTCCCCGCGTGTTGGGCGAGTATTAAGGCTTTTTCTGTCAGGTCGATGATATAATTCTCCATAACGCTAGCAAGAGCTTGCGCGGCTTCTTGGCTCACTCGCTCGGCGCCTGCTTTCCTTATGATTCTGTCAACCGGCGCAATCGGCAATTCTGTCATGCAAACCTCCGTAGCATTCTCTCAGTACCTCGCTTGTTCCAACTCCTTTTCGATCAAACGCATCAATGTCACTATTACTTGAAGCCTAGATAGCCCCAATCCCAAGGTTTTCCACAACGTGGATCTTTTGCTGACCCGTTTATAGTCGACGGGCAAACGGCGAGGTCATTCCAGGGCCGTCTTTGTTCATCAGGATTTTCATAGTCGTACAATTTGTTGACAAAGTAGACCAGATAGGCACGAGCGTCCCCCAAGACTTTAAACCCGTGCCAGTAGTGTCCAGGAATTCGAACTGATTCCAGAAAATCGCCCGTCAAAACTAGCTCATTAAGTCCTCTAGTTGCGTCATCATACGCGCAAAGTTTAATCGCACCACGCAGCACAACAAACACGTCAGTTTGCTTTCTGATATGGCGATGCCAAGCTCTTATGGTTCCCGGGTAGCTAATCGAGAAATTTGATTGCTGTACGGTCTCATCAACAAACCAGTCTTGCCTGATGAGTTCAGTGAAGAATCCTCGCTCGTCCGCGTGCGTGGTTAATGATTTTATCCCTATTCCCGAAAGCATAAGCGCAGTAAACTTTGCACTTTCCTCATTTAACTTTTGTGTAATGCAATCAGCATTTTTGACGCCTCAAACCCTATCGCGCCATAGATATAACGTAAAGCACTATTACCACCAACACAATCGTAAAAAAGGACGCGTAGAGCATAACGCGGAGGGCGCTGGTCACAGCTCCTTTATTAATAATATTCCTTTGTTGTCCAATTTCGTAGGCTGAAGGCTTCCTAAATTTGACTCCCAAGCCGCCGGCGTACAAGGCTAAAGGAATACCTGAATTAACGGCCTTTTTGTTGTGTCTATCCCTCTTCAAGGTCGCCCAAGCTTCTTGGCTAGCAGTTTTGCCTGAAACGCAACAAAAGCTCAGCAGTATCGGAATAATCGACAAGCGTGCTGGAACGTAGTTGAAGATGTCATCAAGTCTGGCTGAAAATCGGCCCACATATTTTCTATGGTCTCTGTAACCGAGCATCGAGTCAAGCGTGTTGACCACGCGATAACAGATTGCCCCGGTTACGCCGAACGCGGCAAAGAACAGAAGGGGAGCAACAACGCTGTCTACTGTGTTCTCACCAACGGATTCGCAAATACACGATAGGATGGAATTCTGAGTGAGCTGCGAGGTATCCCTGCTCACAAGGGCTCGCAAATCCAACCGAGCCTGTTCGATATCGGCGGAGACGAGATCAGCCACATGCAGGGCTTCTTTCTCTAAAGTAAAAATAGTAAAGGAAGCTTTGAGCACGTAGGCGCTGACTGCGATATATATTAATAGCAACGCCACGTGTGCCGTGCCGATACCGTAGCCTAAGAATTGAAAGGCCAGCGTCGGTACGGTGAATATGCATATCGTTAGCAGTGGCGCAATGATCCCGTTGAATAGCTGGCCAGTTTTATCCCCTCGAAAGAGGCAACGCTCGAACTTTGCTATTACGATCCCCATCCACACGACCGGATGGAGTGCAGAAGGAGGTTCTCCAAAGAACGTATCAAGAAATAAAGCAACAACGAGAATCGATGTTTGGATCACCAGCCACGTGAGCATTCCCTTAAAGTCCGATTATTTTGTACAAAGCTGCCATGTCAAGATTTTGCTTGAGCACGGTTGCAATATCATCGAAAGGATCTCGCTGCGTTTGGGATAGTAATTGCTTGGTGCCGTTATGATCAGGGGACTTATCCTCTTCTTGAGGCCCCACCAGCTGTTTTCGCTGTATTCGAGCAGCTAAACAGTTGGTAAAAGCAGATAGTAAGTTATCATTGTGGAAAAGGCCGTGTAAATAGGTGCCCAAGACGAGACCGGTCTCGTCTTGTGCCCCGTCATCTCCAAATATAGGGCAGCTGGTAATCGTGCGTCCCATGTGAATCTCGTAGCCGCGCACTTCTTGGTGTCGTATTTCATCTAAGATGGGTCCACTTCCTGTGACATGTTTCCGCACCTGCTTAGTCTCTTTTTCGTAGGCGTGGAACACAGTGTGAACGGGCAGCAGCTTCAAGCCCGATATTGTGTTGTTTCGGTGCTCCGTGCTTTCGAAGCCTTCGTCTTCGACAGTCATTCCGAGCATTTGAAATCCGCCGCAGATTCCAATTATGGGGACTGCTCTAGCGCATTCAAGAATTTGTTTGTCCATGCCAGAGCTTCGCATGGCTTTTAGGTCATCAATTGTGTTCTTTGTTCCAGGAATGATTATCGCATCTGATCTGCCAATAGAACCATCTAGAGGGACATACCTCACTGATGCCACGGCTTCTAATGGCTCGAAATCCGTGAAATTCGAGATATGAGGGAGCCTTATTACGACGATATCCAGTGTTTTATCCAGTGCCGGCGATTTATAAGCTAGTGATAGAGAGTCTTCGGACTGCAACTTAACGGTGGTATAAGGTACTACGCCTAGAACCGGAATGCCAGTGAGCTCTTCTAGTCGCTCCAAGCCCGGCTTCAACAGTGTTTTGTCACCTCTAAATTTGTTTATGATAAAGCCTTGCACGCGGTTTCGATCGTCTTCAGGCAGTAGCTGAAGCGTTCCGTACAGGCTTGCAAACACGCCTCCGCGCTCGATATCCCCGATCAAGATAAGCGGAGCGTCTGTCAACCGTGCAACACGGAGATTGGCAATATCCGTTTCATAAAGGTTAATTTCTGCAGGACTACCTGCACCTTCCATAATGATAATGTCGTATATCCGCGCAAGCGCTTTGAGCGAACTGCGCACACGCTCAAAGATAGAATCGACGGAGTCATAATACTCGCGCACTTTTCGATCGCCTACTGGCTTTCCTTGGATGATAACTTGCGATATCATCTCGCCCTTCGGTTTTAGCAATACCGGGTTCATATCGGCCGAGGGCTCGATTTTCGCGGCCCATGCTTGGACCGCTTGGGCGATTCCTATTTCATCTCCTTCGCGCGTTATCCAAGAGTTCAAGCTCATGTTCTGCGACTTGAAAGGAGCAACCTTATAGCCGGCGTCCGCGAAAAGCCTGCAGAGAGCAGCCACTATGGTACTCTTTCCTGCGTGCGACGCAGTTCCTACTATCATGACATACTTTGGTGACATAAGCCGAAATGATTGTTCAGAATAGTACTAGCTGTCCTCTTTATACCTACTGCAGCTTCTCCAGCATTTTGACAGCAAGCAGGCGATAAATAGTTGTTGGAGTGAGAGCCTTGGAAATGTGACTCAATGGCTGAACCCGTATGAGCGAAACTCGTCTCATTTGCGGGGAATCCGTACGTCTGCTACGAGAGACGGGCGGGGTTAATAAAGCCACCCCGTAGCAGTAGGTCTGCCAGAACAATGGCTACCATCGACTCTGCGACCGGGACTATCCTAGGGAGAATACACGGATCGTGCCGGCCCCGAATGCGAAGATCAACTTCTTCGAGGTGTTCCAAGTCTACAGATGTCTGCTGGACACGTATGGAAGGGGTCGGCTTAACTGCAATCCTAGAAACGATAGGGGCACCAGTTGAAATTCCACCAAGGACTCCACCGGCTCTGTTCGTTTTTGTTCGAATTCTGTCCTCCTCAATCACAAATGGATCGTTCATTTGGCTCCCCATAAGATGAGCCGAGCCAAAACCAGCGCCGATTTCCACGCCCTTTACCGCTCCGATGCTCATAAGCGCTTTGGCTAATTCGGCATCAAGCTTGTCAAAAACCGGCTCACCGACGCCTGCAGGAACGTTGAATGCGATAATCTCCGCAATGCCGCCTAAGCTGTCACCGGCCTTTTTTGCGCGTTGTATACATTGGATCATTTCCTTAGCTGTATCTGCATCGCAACACCTGACGATACTCTCCTCTGCCGCTCGTAGATCCTCTGGACGTTCGATTTCGAATCGCGATTTCAGGCCGTGAATGTCAACCACGTGTCCAAGAACGTGTATGTCCAAGTGTTCAAGCAGTTTCTTTGCGACGGCTCCGGCGGCGACGCGCGCAACGGTCTCGCGCGCCGATGCCCTTCCGCCGCCGCGATGATCCCTAACTCCGTATTTAGCCTGAAATGTGTAATCGGCGTGGCCAGGACGTGGTATGTCACGCAGCGCCTCATAGTGGCTCGAATTAGTGTCTTCGTTTCGTATAATAACCGAAATCGGAGTACCTAGAGTTTTGCCTGCAAAGATACCAGAGAGCACTTCGGCGAGATCCCTTTCGGAACGCGCTGAGGTTACTGAGCTCTGCCCGGGACGTCTCCGATCAAGCTCTCTTTGGATATCTTCGGAAGTTATTACTAATCCTGCCGGACAGCCATCGATTACTACCCCCAGAGCCAGGCCGTGGCTCTCTCCCCAGGTCGTCACCTTAAACAAGCGGCCCCACGTGTTCACGTCTTGCAAACCTCTAAGACTCTCATAGCTTCCCGGTGGCTGCTGATTCGATATTTGCGCCAAGCGCAAATATGTCATCAAAAAAGTCGGGATACGATACGTTTACTGACTCGGCAGTATTAATTTCCGTCTCTCCCTCGGCTCCTAACGCAGCCACGGCAAGAGCCATGACAATTCGATGATCGCTGTAGCCGTTCACGAGGGCGCCCTTTGGCTTTCCTCCCTTAATCTTCAGGACATCATTTACTTTGCTTATTTCGACTTGCATTTTGCGCAGTTCAGTCGTCATTGCAGCAATGCGGTCTGTTTCTTTGTAGCGCAAATGGGAGATATTAAAAATCTCGGTTTTCCCGGTCGCATATGCTCCTAAAACGGCTAATATTGGAACCAGATCCGGAACATCGCCTGCGTCGATAGCAAGCCCATGTAATTCAGCACCGTCGACTGTGACTATATCGTCGTGCCATGAGATATGCGCGCCCATCTCTTTAAGGATGCTAACGATTCTCTCATCTCCCTGGTTGGATTTGGATAAGTTAAATACAGTTACCTTTGATTTCGTGATTGCTGCGGCACCTAAGTGAAATGCTGCTGAAGAAAAATCTCCGGGGATGAATGAAGTTACGTCTGCGTATCTTTGACAACAAGGGATCATAAACTCGCGATAATCCGTACTCATATTGATCCCTGATTGCGTTAGTAATTCGAGAGTTATATCGACGTACGGGCGGGATCTGAGATTATGCACTTGAAGCGTCGTGTCTACCTTGCACAAAGGGCAAGCGATGAGAAGCGCCGATAGAAACTGGGAGCTTAAAGGATTGATGATAGCGGCTTCTCCTCCAGCAAGTGTGCCACGGACCACTAACGGAGCGGTACCGTCTGATTTAGTCGAAGCAACTTTTGCTCCGAGCGCGTTCAGAGCCTCGATAAGTTGGATACTCGGCCGAGTTCTTAGTGAAGCGTCGCCGGTCAAGACGCTCGTTCCGTCTATCAAGGCGCATAGCGCGGTCATAAAACGCAGCGTCGTCCCTGAGTTTTGACAATCTATAACATTTTCTGGCTGTCTTGGCTCCCCTCCGACTCCTCTTACGAATAGCGCTTCGGTTAAAGGGTTGATTACAGCGCCGATGGCTTCGCAGGCGTGGATTGTTGCGTATGTGTCTTCAGAAAGGAGTGGGTTCACTATACGTGAGTTCTTCGCTAGACTTGCCATGATTATCGCGCGGTGCGTATAACTTTTTGACGGAGGCGCATCTAGTTTGCCCTGAATGGTAGACTGAGATACCCGGACGTTCATACTATATGAACGATTAGAGTTACTTAACTTAAACGTGTGGTAAAAATGCTAGACCGACTCGAAAACGAAATAGAAATGCTTGAGAGGCATCTTGAAGTTT
>Ga0187780_10001692_pt1 | contig 16700 bp, 14 predicted proteins | sample 1015_Q2_SP10_20__FD_132429 | JGI IMG/M metagenome (GOLD analysis project Ga0187780, IMG submission 132429) | Tropical peat soil microbial communities from peatlands in Department of Meta, Colombia - 1015_Q2_SP10_20_MG | ecosystem: Environmental > Terrestrial > Soil > Wetlands > Peat | place... | reverse complement strand
TTGTCCTGATTCGAAATTAAGTTCCAGCCTTTTGAAAAGGAGAAATCCAGTTTTTTATTTCCATAATTCACATAAGTGGCCATTTTGATATCTCCTTTCTTCTCCGAGACTGATTAAATAAGAGACTCACTAAAAATATTAACATCTTCTCTAACATGAAACAACCACCATCATTGTGGGCATGAAATAATTATATTTCTCTTCTTCATCGAAATTTTTGCAATAGCCAATTTTTACGTGGAGTTAACGTTTACGGTTTGGGCTTGACAGGTCCCTTTAACTGGGGTACTGTACTCCATAAAATGCGAAAATTAATCATTAAGAACACCAAATCGTTACGCCAGAAGATTTATGATCACCTTCGTGAGCAGCTGTTGAATGGAGAGATTCCACCCAATCAGCACCTTATAGAGACAAAAATTGCGAAAGAAATGGGTACTTCAAGAACGCCCATCAGGGAAGCCCTTCATAGTCTTGAGCTGGAGGGTCTCATCGAATCGATACCCAGAGTGGGATATGTGGTTAAGCCCATCAAGAAAGCAGAGGTTGAGGAGATATGTGAGATCCGGACAGCGATTGAAGGAGTAGCAGCCCGGTGGGCCATGGAAAAGGCTCCTCAAAAATTGATTGAAGAGTTGAGAGAGAACATTTTAGTCTCGGAGGAAAAGACCATTCATGGAGATCCGAGGGCCTTTGTTGACATGGATGCTCAATTTCATGAGATTATTGCAAGGCTGAGCGGAAGCAAACGCCTTCAGGAATTAGCCCAAACATTGAGGCGCCATATGTTGAGATACCGAATTCAAAGCATCTACTTGACAGAGAACGTCGTGAGGGCTATTGAGGGCCATAAAGGCATTCTTACAGCGATTGAAAATGGTAATTTAGAAGATGTGAATAGAGCCTTAAGAGGCCACATCGAACAATCAAAAAAAGACATATTGAGGTATGCCTTTAAAGAGGAAACAGAAACAGAGACATGATTTTTGATTCATTCAAACATGGGGACAATGAATGATCGAAATCAAATTTAAAGGTCGTGGCGGACAAGGAGCGGTCGTCGCTTCTGAAATTTTAGGGAGGACCTTTTTCTTAGAAGGGAAATATCCCCAATGCTTTTCTCTCTTCGGGGGAGAACGCCGGGGGGCTCCCGTCGTTGGGTTTCTGCGCGTCGATGAACAACCCATTCTCTTGAAGTGCCAGATCTATCATCCTGACCAGATGATTATTTTTGATTTTTCCTTAATCGATGAAACCGAAATATTGAGAGAACTCAAACCGAATGGGTTGATTCTTATTAATAGTCGTCAGGGAATCGATTTCTTCAAGAAATTGAGGAGATTTAGAATCGGGCTGATTGATGCTGGTCCTATTGCGAGAAGTCTTGGACTCGGAGTCACGTTCAATACCGCCGTGTTGGGCGCTTATGTTCGTCTAACAAATCTGGTTACCATGAAGACATTGACGGAAACGGTTAAGGCCATGGCGCCGGCAAAAAAAGAAGAAAATGTCCTGGCAGCAAAAGAGGCTTATAACCAGGTGAAAATATACGAGGCGGAGATTTCTGAAAAATAAAGACGAACCGTGTAATCATTCTTGAAATCTGCGTAATCAAGAGAGCGTAAGATAATTTTTCAGAGCTCCCACAAGGATAGGGCGATTGGAAACGAAATCCGATCATTCCTCTGAGTTTGTGATTCCCATTTCCTATGGAAGTACAGAAGTGATTGAAACGGGGAAATGGGGTTTCCAGAAGCCACAAACGTCTTTTATGACCGCTCCTTGCCAGGAGTCTTGTCCTGCAGGAAATCCTATTCCCGAATTCCTCTACCTAGCAGGTGGAGGCCGAAATGAAGAGGCCCTTCAAACCCTTCTCAGAGAGAACCCTTTCCCAGGGGTATGTGGGAGGGTCTGTTTTCATCCCTGCGAGACTGACTGCAACAGAGCCGAGTATGACGAATCCGTTTCTATTCGTGGGATGGAACGATATGTATCTGACGCCGCCTCGAATCAGCTTCCAGATCTCAAACCGATAGGGAATGGGGATTCAAGGAAGATCGCCATTGTAGGAGCAGGTCCGGCAGGACTTTCCTGTGCTTATTTCCTTTCTCTTCTGGGTCATCAGGTGACGATTTTCGAGGCTAAAAAAGAACCAGGGGGCATCATGCGTTGGGGGATTCCCGAATATCGCCTCCCGAAATCTGTATTAAAAAGAGAGATTCGAAGGATATTCAATTTGCCCATCGAAATGAAAACGAGTATCCATGTTGGGGAGGACGTCTCTTTTGATGAACTAAACCAGTTTGATGCCGTTTTTCTCTCCCCGGGAGCCAGACTGAACGCACCACTTTCTATTGAGGGCGAAGATTTGAAACGGGTCCGGAAGGGTGGAGATTTTTTGGAGCAGGTCAATTCAAAAGTGAAGGTCACTTTAGGAAAGGAGACCATTGTGATCGGGGGAGGTAATACAGCCATGGATGTGGCCCGGTCAGCAATACGTCTGGGTTCCAAGGTAACAGTCGCCTATCGAAGAACCAGGACTGAAATGCCTGCCATCCATGACGAAATTGTTGAAGCTGATGAAGAGGGAGGGCGTTTTGAATTTTTGATTCAGCCTGTGAAGATAAGCCTTCTCAAAAATAAAAGGCTGGCTGTAAAGTTTCAACGAATGAAACTTAGTGCTGTCGATCGAAGCGGTAGGCCCAGAGCGATCCCTGTCAGGGGGAAATTTACCACCCTGGAAGCTGACCGTCTCATCACAGCTGTTGGTGAACAAGTGGATCTGTCATGGATCCCTCAGGAGCTTATTAAGAACGATCTGATTGATGTCAATCCCTCGCACAAGATTTTTGCTGGGGGAGATGCCGTTGACCAGCCCCGAACCATTGTTACTGCCATCTCTTCGGGGAAGAGCGCTGCCATCTCCATCGACCTTTATCTGAGGGGATGCAGTGGCGACAGCGTTTTTTCTAAGATCAGGGTTGGAAATAAGGGCGCTCTCTCGATGGAAGCCTATCTTTCTGGCAGAAATGGAGGGGATTGGCCAGAAGCAAAACATACGATCCCTTTTTCGCAGATCAACACCCTTTACTTTGACCACAGCAAAAGAATCGATATGCGTAAATTGGGTCGCAATAAAGCACTGAAGGGCTTTTCAGAGATTAATCTGGGTTTGACCTCTGATGAGGCTACGAGGTCTTCTTCGAGGTGTTTTTCCTGCGGAACATGTAATTATTGTTATAATTGCTATTTTTTCTGTCCCGAAGGGGCGATTTCATTGGATCCTCTTCATCGGACAAAATATGTTGACCTAGACCATTGCAAAGGGTGCGGGACCTGTGCCAAGGCCTGTCCGAGGAATGTCGTAGAGATGAGGGATGTTCCATGAAAGACTTTATGACGGGGAACCATGCGGTGGCGAACGCCGTCAAACTCTGCCGTACTCCGTTCATCGCTGCCTATCCCATCACGCCGCAGACCGCTATCTATGAGAAGCTGTCCGAATGGGAAGCATCAGGCCTGCTCAAAGGAATCATGATGCGGACAGAGTCTGAGCATTCTGCAATGGCTGCCTGTATTGCCGCCTCCTTGACAGGCGTCAGGACGTTTACGGCTACTTCCTCACAGGGCCTTGCCCTGATGCATGAGATGCTCCATTTCGCGGCCGGGTGTCGAACTCCAGTCGTGATGGCCAATGTCAACCGACTCTTAGCGGCGCCATGGGGGTTCTGGGCTGACCAGTTGGACAGCCTTTCTCAGCGGGATACGGGGTGGATTCAATTTTACTGCGAAAATGGCCAGGAAGCCCTGGATACTGTCATCCAGGCTTATAGGATAGCAGAGCAGGTTTATTTGCCCGTCATGATATCGCTGGAGGCCTTTTTTGTCTCCCACTTCATGGAGGTTGTAGACCTCCCGGAGCAGGAGCAGGTCGACCGGTTCCTTCCCCCTATTGATCTTCCTCATAAGTTCGATATCGACAAACCCGGATTTCTCGTCCCCGTGGTTTCGTCGGAATTATACCGGAAGTATAAGCATATGGCCCAGGGGTCCATGGACTCCGTGAAAAAGGTTGCCGTAACCATGGATCAGGAATTTGAGAAAGAATTCGGAAGAGGCTACGGGATCGTTGAGGTCGTCATGCTTGAAGATGCAGAGATTGTTCTTGTGACGGCCGGATCGATCACAAGCACAACGAGGATGGTGGTAAAAGACCTTCGGAAACAAGGACACAAGATCGGACTGCTTAAAATACGCCTCTTCAGACCTTTTCCCGTGGAAGCCGCACGAGATGCCCTTAGAGGAAAGACAAGGGTCGCCATCATCGACAGAAATATTTCCCTCGGAAGCGGAGGGATATTTTGCCAGGAGTTAAGGGCGGCATTGATCCATTCTCCGGACCATCCTCTTACCTATAGTTATATTGCGGGAGTAGGGGGCACAGATGTAACTCCTGAAGTGATTCAAAAAATTGCTTTCGATGCGTTGAGTCGAAAGGAACCCATGGATGCGCCGATCTGGATAATGGAATGACAGATTTTAGATTGCGGAATGCGGTTGCGGATTGAAAAATCTGAAATCTGAAATCGGAGTTGTTTGAACTGCAAATATTGGGAGGATTCAATGGCTTTCCCTGAGCAGGAACCCAATTTACTACGCACGGGTCATGCAGCATGTGCCGGGTGTGGACTCGCCATCGGCATGAAGTTGGTCCTTCAGGCCATGGGACCTCGAACGATTGCCGTCATCGTTCCGTCCTGTGAAGGAGCAATAGGAGGTGTGTACCCCAACACTTCCTACGGTGTCGCGACCATCCATTCTGCTTTTGAGATAGCCGCACCCACTGCGGCGGGGATAGCCAACGCCCTTAAAATCCAGGGGAGAGACGATAATCAGGTGCTCGCCTTTGCAGGAGACGGTGGAACCTTTGACATTGGGTTGCAGTCTCTTTCGGGGGCGACAAAAAATAATGAGGATATTATCTACGTCTGTCTCGACAATGAAGCCTACATGAACACCGGGATTCAGGTGAGCTCCGCCACTCCTTCCTATGCCTGGACGGGAACGACCCCAGAGGGGAACCCCCGCCGGAAGAAAAACATCATGGAGATCATGGCCGCCCACTACAATCCATACTCTGCCACAGCCACCATCGGTTTTCCGCGCGACCTCCAGCAGAAAATAGCGAAAGCGAAAAGTATACGGGGGACGAAATTTATCCATATGCTTGTCCCCTGCCCAACAGGCTGGAAGGCGCCCTCTGACATATCGCCCGAGCTGTCGATTCTTGCCGTGGAAACCAGAGTCTTTCCTCTTTACGAAGTGGAAGATGGAAAAAGATACACGATCAATCGTGAACCACGGGGTCTGCCTGTCCAGGAGTACCTTCTGAAGCAGGGTAGGTTCAAACACTTGAGGGAAGAGCAGATTAGACAGATTCAAACGGATGTGGACGAGGAGTGGGAGAGATTGAAACAGAGGGCGGGTCGTTCAACTCCAAGAGACCGACGATGAACTCAACAAAGAAGAACGGGAATAGAAAAGGTTTTTTGAGAAAGGGGGACGTTCAATGAAAAGATTCTGGAGAGTTTTTGACAGGCTTTCGAACCTGATGGGAGCCTTGGCCGGGGTGTTGCTTGTTTTTATCTCGGCTGCGATGTGCTACACCATCTTCATGCGTTTCGTGTTTAGACAGACAACGATATGGATCGTGCCGGTCAGCGAATATGCCCTTTTGTGGATCGTCTTCCTTGGAACCACCTGGCTCTTGAGAGAGGGAGGACATATCACCACCGATGTCATATACGTTCATCTCAACCAAAAGACCAAGCACTATCTCGACTTTGTCATGTCCGTTATCGGCGGGATTTCCTGCTTCATGTTGTTTTACCTCGGAGTGATCCACATGTGTGACTGTATCATACATGGGGTAACGGACGTAAGAGCGATTACTGTCCCGAAGTCGGCCATTTTCATCATCATTCCCATAGGGAGTATCCTTCTTACGATTCAGTTCTTCAGGATGGCGTGGAGCAAACTGATCGATATACGGGCCGGGAGGTAACTCATGGAATGGTGGCTGATTATTTCGTTGCTGTTTGGCGGGATGGTCTTTCTCCTGCTGACCAACCTGCCTATTGCCTTTGCTTTTCTGGTTGTCAATTTAATTGGGGCATATTATTTTCTGGGAGGCCTACCAGGTCTTGTGGGCGTAGCAACAGGGACGTTTACTTCCATTACAACCTTTACCCTTCTCCCTGTGCCTTTTTTCATCCTTATGGGGGAGTTAATATTCCATTCAGGTCTTGGACTTAATGCGATCAATGTACTTGACAAATGGCTCGGGAATCTCCGGGGCAGACTTTCTCTCTTGGCTGTGATTATGGGTGTGATCATCGGGGCGTTGAGTGGCTCCACGATTGCGACATGCGCCCTTCTCGGCACGATCCTGCTTCCTCAAATGCTTGAGAAAGGCTACAGCAAAAGCATGAGTCTCGGGCCGCTCATGGGAGTAGGTACGGTCGATGCGCTTATTCCTCCCAATGCACTGACGGTGGTACTTGCAAGCCTTGCCAATATCGATGTCGGACAACTTCTTATGGCCGGCATACCGGCGGGCATCATCATGTCAGCGCTATACTTCATTTACATCGTTTTATGGCTGCGTATCAAGCCTGAAGAAGCGCCTATGTATATTGCGCCGAGAGTCCCTCTGAAAGAAAAACTGCGGGTTACGCTCCGAGACCTGATACCTCTCGGCTTCATCATTTTTCTGGTCATCGGTCTCATCTTTCTCGGTGTGGCAACCCCTACAGAATCGGCCGCGGCGGGCACATTCGGAGCATTTGTCTTAGCCCTTCTTTACAGACGTTTTAATTGGGAAATTATGAAAAAGTCGGTTTACAGTACCGTCAAAGTCACGGTAATGATATTCATGATTGTCATTGTCTCAACCACCTACGGTGAGATATTAGCCTTTACGGGTGCTGCGGCAGGCATGACGAATTTTATTATCAACCTCAGCATTGCTCCGATAATCATACTCATCGGTATGCTGGTCGTCGTTCTGATTATGGGTTGTTTCATGGAAACGGTTGCGATTATGATGATCACCATACCGATCTACATGCCCGTCGTTAATGCTTTCGGGTTTAACAAAATCTGGTTCGGCGTGATGATGCTTATTGCCCTTGAGACAGGCCTGATTACCCCTCCTTTTGGGGTCACCCTCTTTGTGATGAAAGGTGTCGCTCCCCCTGAGGTAACGATGGGCGATATCTGGAAGGCGGTCACTCCCTATGTCATCGTGGATATTCTGTGCATCGCGATTGTATTGGTATGGCCCGCTGTCGCGACCATCGTACCAAATCTTATGGGAACGGTGCATTAGAACCGGATTAGGATTTATGGTAGGATAAAGCCGAGGCATGAACAGCGTGAAGTACATAGCTTGAAAAGGAGACAGACGACCAAAGGTTGTTAGCCATCGGCAATACGCTATGGATTAGGCTCTGGATGCAAATAAAATGGGAGAAGGAGGGTCTGGCATGGGAAAGAGATTGTCAGTTCTACTTTGTGCGAGTTTATTCGCGTTTCTGGTTTTAAGTACGGTGAGGGGGTCGGTTGGAGCAGAAACATTTGCGCTGAAAGCCGTTACCGGATGGCCCAAGACAGCCAGTGAGTACAAAGCCTTTACAGTCTTCACGGAGTTGTTGGAGCAGATGGTCGCCAAGAAATATCCCGGGGAACTGAAGATTCAGTACGTGGGAGGACCGGAAGCGGTGAAGACGATGGATCAGGTTCAAGCCTGTCAACGTGGAATGGTCGATATGGTTTTCACTACCAATGCCTACTATGTATCCGTCCTGCCCGAAGTGGACGCCCTCAAGCTCTCTGTCTTCACACCTGCCGAAGAAAGAGCGAAAGGCGCCTGGGCCTATATCAATCAACTCCACGAAAAAATCGGACTCTATTATCTCGCAAGGCTCGGTCTGGGCATACAATTCCACGTCTACCTTGGAAAACCCATCAAGACCGCAGACCTTAAGGGATTTAACATTCGTGTGTCCCCTATGTACCTGCAGGTGATAAAAGGACTTGGCGGGAATCCTGTTGCGATACCGCCCACTGAGGTATATTCTGCTCTGGAGAGGAATGTGGTCGACGGCTATTGTTGGCCGTCCGTCGGCATTCGTGATTGGGGCTGGGATAAGGAAACAAAATATGTTGTTGATCCGGGCTTTTACCAAGTACCGAACCCTCTCCTGATGAATTTAAACACATGGAATAAACTTCCCAAGAAGCTTCAGAATCTTTTGACAGAGGCAGCCGCTGAGGCTGAGAAAAAGGTCGTTGCTCTTTTCGACGACCTTGCGAAACAGGAAAGGCCTGTCCTTGTCAAGGAAGGGATTCAGGTGATTACCCTGTCTCCTGTGGAAGGCGAGAAATTCTTGAGGGTGGCATACGATGAGGGCTGGAAAGATATACTGGGAAAAAGTCCTCAAACTGGAGCCAAATTGAAAGAGATGCTCACGAAAAAGAAGTAAGTTCCAGCGGGGTTAGAGATAGAGTTTTTGGAACATGCTAAACCCTGATCCCTAACCCCCCCATCGCCATGGAAGAACAACCTATGAAGAAAATTACTGTCGCGTTCCTCTTTTTAATCATGGCCACAGGACCAATCGCCAATGCTGCGCAAAGCGACGTAGAGATTAAGGGGAGGAGATTAGTTTTGCAGAGCCCCCCTTTCACCTTGACACTACCTTCCGAACTTGATCTCGTCTATTCTTCTTCACATGAAAATCCAGGGGAGAATTCGACAACCCGTATCTATCTCCTTGCTAAGACAAAGGGAAAGCAACTCGAAGAGATGCTCATCCTTCAGATAGCCGACAGGACCGGCCCTCCGGTTGCACCGATGACTGTGCCTCCACTCAGACCCTATACGGAGAAGAGAATCTTTCTGAAGGATCGAGTTGGGAAAGGGGGAGTGACGATAGATTATCTCATTCAACTGATGGCATGGAACCCTGACGCCCCTTCACTTCAATCCATTGTGAAGAAAGCAATCGTCATTCCACCCCATTGGGCTTTGCAAGGACAATTCCAGTTCGTCTATCAGGGAGAACATGCCGTCTCCATCCGATATTCGAGGGATGTCAATTCCTTCGGGATTAAGGTCTCCGATGCCGGAGATGCTTGGGAAAAAGGCTCCATTTCAGGGAATGAAAAAAGGGTTTACGAAGTCTTCCAAAAGACCTTTCTGGGAATGATAGAAACCTTCCGTACCATAACCCCATAATATCAAAAATTTTTTCCTAATTTTGTCTTGACTTTTTGAGTTTACAGATATATAGGCTGTCCTAATAAGAATTCGCATAACAACTGCATAACTAAATGGACAGGTAATAACGATGCGTAAACATTCCGTATTCACATACTTTACATCGGTCTCCGAGTGGAGAACCCTTTCAAAAGACAGGGTCAAGGGCACAATTTCCTCGGCACCGTCACAAGTCGTCCGTTCCTCATTGAACCCGTAAGGGGGTTATAAGGAGAACAAATCGACAGGCAAAGAGTAAAGCTTGCCGTGCCTTGAAGGCCGAAGGCCTGCATCTCCGCAGGAACTGGTAAATTTTAGTCCATTGAGGCGAAAAAGGCCAAATTTGTTACTTTGATCTAACCTGCTATATTTTCATAAATTGTTGAAAATCAATTACTTAAGTTGTTATAATTTTTTTTGGCACTGAAATTGCTCAAAAACTAATCAGGATATTTGCGGATTAACCCAGAATTGCCTAAAGAGAAGCTCTACAATGGAATTATTTCAGGGAAGATTGGTTACCGTTGGAGTTTTCTTGAATTGTTCTAAGGGGCGAGGCCGTCCGCATATATTTTATGATAACCCCGTCGTCTTTTTGTGACGCCATCAAGGCAATAAGGAGGACGCAGAATTATGATAGCTACATGTGAGAAGTGTAAGAAGAAGTACGAGGTAGACCCTGAAAAATTTGAAGGGGAAGCAAGCCGGTTTAGATGCACATCCTGCGGGAATGTCATCACGGTTTCGAAACCAAAAACGAAGACCCTTAGTCCGTCCCCTGTAAAGACAATAAAGACAAAAGGAGAGAAAGCTCCGGGGCCCGGGTTGGAGACTTTTGGTTTAAAGCGGCGAAAGATTGGCTTAAGGGGCAAAATATTCCTTATTCTCTTTGTAATTCCCATTCTTATATTTACGCTAGTTCTCGCCGTGCCGTTTACCGTCGGATACTTCCAAAAAGCCGTCGGGCTGATCGTCAACGAGAATGCACAATATGCCTTTGAAAAGTCCAAGAATCAGATCAACCAGATGGCGAGCTCAATTGCGAGTCAGGTCGAAACGTATCTTTTAAGCCATCCGGAATTGAAGAGAGAGGATTTGACGAATGACCCTGGCTTAAGGAAAATAATCTTTCAACGGATTTCGTTCTCTGGTGAGGCAAGTTTGTACCTCAGATTCGATCCTGAAACGCAGGAGCCCTTGGGCACCTTCCTAATAAACCGTAACAAGGATTTAGAGGGTCAACCCTTTAGTAGCCTCATGGTTAAGGGCACACTCGGTAAGGATAAGTATGATCAATTCGGAAAAATCGTCCGGGTGGGGGACCATGGAGAGTATCGAGAGGCATCAGATTTTTATCTCTCGAAAGACGAAAGCGGTATTTTAAAGGAGAGAATATTAGCCTGTTCACCGGTATTACAAACGCCTTACGGCATCGTTGCTACTGCCAATACGGAAGATTTTATGCTGTCAGCAAAGCTACTTGAAGGTCGTGTAAGAAATCTGCTTTTTGATACGAGAAATATTTTTGTTGGAGTTTTTGGGGGTACCCTCTTACTCATTGGTATCATCATGTTGCTCTATATCCAAAGTGTAACGAGGAAAATCAAATCTCTAACCGAGGTAGCGTACCGTATAAGCGTCGGTGAACTGGGAGCAGAAGTAGATATCAAATCAAACGATGAGATTGGAGATCTAGCCGACGCAATCTCCCGGATGCAGGACAGTATTCGTTTATCCATCGAGAGGCTACGGAGAAGGACAGCTTAAATATACTTATAGGGAGTAGAGGGGCTGTTGATTCGCTGAAGAGGCCTTGTTCCCAAGGATAAGCTTTCTTTTATACGGTAAAATCAGTTCTTTGTGATAAGGGACAGAAAGGTCCTTAATTTCAAAGAGAAAGTTTTAGAGCAATTTTATGCCTGAAATATTTCTCGGCGATCTTGCACAGATTAAACTCTTTGATGTTCTTAAACCCCTTTTTAGCGGGAAAAAGACCGGAAAGATTATATTTAAGGGGAAAGAGGCGGGAGAATTGTATTTAGAACTTGGAAATATTACCCATGCGAAGACAAATAACGCTGTCGGAGAATATGCCTTCTTCAGCCTGATGGGGTTAAAGGTTGGAAAAGCGTCGTTTGAGCCGGATGAGGTTCCAGTAGAAAGGACGATCTCGATTTCAACCGAGCAACTTCTTTTGAATTGGTCCTACCGAAAACAGGAGTGGGATAAGATCAAAGAGGCCATCCCTTCTTCCAACACGATTTTTCGTCTCTCGATCCAGAAGAGTCCGGAGAATAAAAATATCAATGCCGACCAATGGAACGTATTGGCCCTGTGCAACGGGACGAAAACCGTCTCAGAAATCATCGAAGCGCTCAACTGGGATGAATTTAAGACATCTAAGACAATTCTTCAGCTTGTCCAATTAGGATTATTGGTGAGAGCAGAAGGTCAAAAGACACCTGAAAAGAAGCTGGTCGGGGAGAATTTTTTTCTAAAGGTTGAAAATGAATTGAAAAAGGCTGTAGGACCGGTAGCTTCTGTCATCATCGATGACAAGCTCAATGAGTTGGGAACCACCACGGCCTCCTTTCCGCAAGATCAAGCATTACCTTTTATCGAAGCGCTGGGTGAGGAGATTCCTCGTGATGCACAGAAGAAGGAGTTCATTAGGGCGATGTTGGAGTTTTTCAAGACTGAGAAAAAATGAGCTGGATCCCTACGTGTAGACGAAGGGGATAGCAATTTTAAAGGGAGGCTTTACAAAAGGCCCGTGGGACGATGGCGGAAAAGATAAAGGTAAAAGGATCTCTCTCTTTTTTCCGTGAGAGTCTTAAGAATGCAGGGTTTAGAAAATAGAGGAAAAGGAGAATGGTATGATTCTTCCAAAAGGAGAGGTAAGACACGAGAATTTATTAACCGCCTATACGGATGTTTCAGCCCTTCTATCCGCTCTAAAATCAGAGGGCTTCAGTGGCACCGTTGAAATCGAATTCCCTGAAAAAGAAGGGTCTGTTTTCATCGATTCGGGAGAGATTCTCAACGCGGAGATAAAAGAAAGGAGTAACGCGGAAAGAAAGATCGGACAGGAGGCTATCCAAGCCTTTTTGACTTTATCGAATCAAAAGAACGGAGTCGTCAATGTCTACCGATTGCAACCCGAACATGTGGCTCTCGTCGTCAACCACCTTCAACACGAAGCTCTTTTTAAGGAATTATCCACGGATTTTACTCGGTTGGACCGCCTCCTCTTGAAGTTGAAGGAAGATAAACATGATGGCTTCATCGAAATTCTGACAAAGGAGAAAAAGGCTCTGGGGGTTCTATTTGTTGAAGAAGGAGAACCCGTGGAGATGTTTACCATTCCTGAATCCGGCCCTTCTATTTTTGGCCGGAAATCAATCCCCGTATTTGTGGAGAATGTGAGTAAACAGGGGGCCATTCTAAATGTATACAAAAGTTACGGCAAAATGTTTAAGAAAGAGAAGCCTGTTCCGGAAAGTAAGCCTCTTCCGCAACGTAAACTTGTAGTAGAAGCTAGGCCCGTTGCGGACAGTAAGCCCCCCGTGGAAAGTAGACCCCCGGCAGGGGGTAAGGAAGGGCTGAAAGAACTCATCCCTATCCTTCAGGAAACCCTTTCCACTGCGGAGAAATTGGTGGATGCGGCTTCTCGGAACGGAACCTTCATGGTCACCTTTAAGAAGTCCCTGATCGAAAAGGCTGAGGCCTTTAGTTTCTTGGATCCGTTTGCCGGCGAATTCGAATATCGGGACGGAGTGATTCACTTTTCGGGAGAGGTTGGGGAGAAAGAATTTACCAAGGGCATCTTGGAATGCTTGAATACAACACTTGTGCTCCTGGGGAAGGAACTTCCTAAGAATAAAATGCTTCCTCTTAAATTGGTATCGGAAATAAAATCTTCTCTGGAGCTGTATAGCGATACGTTGGAGCGTTTAGGGGTGAAGGAGATAGTGTCCACATCACTGCAATAAATCGTTCATTTCACGAAGCCTCGGGGTAGGGAAGTGCGCCAATTTTTGTTCTGGGAAGATTTTTCGGAATTTTGCCAGCCGATCTTTTAGAGTTAAGCATTGAAGTTTACACTGAATTGAGTTAAGAGTCGAACTGCCGAGCATCATTGTTCTTTTCGATAAGCTGAAGTCTTATTCTTCCGTGTTAAGAAGTCTTCATCAGGAATTAATCCCTGTTTAATCATTGCTCGGTTATGTTTCTTCCGGCAAAGGTTCTCTCGGATTTACAAAGCAGAGAAAGTGCTTGCATTTATTTCGTCACAAGATATAACACCGTTAAACAAAAGGCTTGTTTTCTTCGTGCCCAAACCTCTCTGATTTAGCGAAGGATATTAGCAAGGCGATAGGAGGGCTGAAGAAGACAACTGAAGGGGCGCAATCCACCGATGTATAATCATGCCCTTTGCGTCTACCCCTACCTAAGCGATGGGTTCCACGCGGGGTTCCTCCCGCCCTTGGGGCTTGAGCTGATCGCCTCCGTTCTGGAGCCGAGCTGCCGGTCGCTGGAGATTTTGGATCTCCGCAAGAAGCCCGGCCACACCTTTGATTTCTGCCGTCCCAAGACCGACCTGGTTTGTTTCTCTATCAACTGGAAACGGGATGTTGAATTCATCCGCGGGGAAATCCGGTCCGTGCCGGCAGGAGCTTTCCTTCTCCTGGGCGGCAGGCACGTGACGGAGAATCCCGAGGAATGGTTCGCCAGCTGTCCCAACATAGATGCCATCGTCCGCGGGGACGGTGAGGAAGCGGTGGAGGAATTATGCCGGGGTAACCCCCTGGAGGGAATCATGGGTCTCAGTTTCCGTAAAAACGGCTGGATTGTCCACAATGCTAACCGGACCCCGGGTCATCTCCGGAATGATATCCTTCCTGCACGCCACTTGCGAATAGAGCCCTACCAGCTCGGGCTCGAGGGAGTGGAAGCGGGAATCATGATCGATATGGTGTCTTCCTCCAGGGGCTGCCCGTTTAACTGTAATTTCTGCTCCTTCAGCCGGAACCCCTGGGGGAAGAAACGACCTTGGTCAGCCCGCTCGCCGGAGTCGGTAGCTGATGAACTCGCCCAGATCGAGGCTCCCGTGGTCGCCTTCGCGGACGACCTCTTTACTTTCGACATGGACAGGGTGGATCGGATATGCGACTTGATCCTATCCCGCGGCATCCGGAAGAAGTATATCGTCAACGCCAGACTGGAAATCGCCCAACGTCCAGAGGTATTGCGAAAGATGGAAAAAGCAGGGTTCTTCATGCTGATGCTGGGAATCGAGTCTACCCAGGACAAAACGCTTCGCTCCATGAAGAAGGGTTTCGACACCTCACGGATCCGCGACTGCTTCAAGGTGCTTAGCCAGTCGAGCATGATCCTCAACGGGTATTTCATTCTTGGAAACATTGGCGAGAGCGTAGAGGAGATGCTCCAAATTGTCCCTTTTTCAAGGGAGCTAGGCTTGGACTCCATCGCTATTTCGATCCTGAGGTCAAGTCCCTACTCGGGTCTGGATGAGCTGGTGGCGGAGAGCCCAGGCTACCACATCGGACACAACGGGAAGATCTACTCGGATCACTGCTCCGTTAAGAAACTCAGGGATCTGCACCATCGGATCTACCGCGAGTTTTACACGGCCGGCCAACTGTCCCGGATTGCCAGGAAAGGGATCCGGAACGGGGCTTTAAAATTTCTCCCCCGGGTGCTCCCCCGGCTTCCGAGGCTTGCCTGGTCCGTGACGAGAAACTACGCGGAGCACGCCCAACGCCGGAAGGCCATAGAGGCTGCTGCAAAACCAGCGTCTATATAGCCTCCGGACATCCAGTAACTACGCATAAGAGCGTTATGCCTCAAATCCGTTAATTAATGAGCATTCCATCCGTTGATTGACAAAGGTGACGATTCTGTTTTAATAGGGCAGATAGGTGGAAGTGCGAATGAGCAGCAACGGCGGTGACTTAGCAAAGGCCAAGATTAAGGCGGATGTTTCATCGATACGTCACCGCATTCACTACGGGCTTTTTGGCCTCGCTGTTGTCATCGGGATTGTGGCAGTCGTCATATGGCCTTTCGATGAAACCCTGAGCGATATGCTCTGCATCTCCAGAGTGGGTCATATGGCCACACCTCTCTGGTGGGAGGCGCTAAAGGGAGTGAGGGTCTTTGGGAAGGCAGAAGTTCTTGTCGTGATTGGATCTCTTGTGGCGATTCATGGCCGCAAGCAAACCGCAGTTTGTGCATGCATCGCCGTCCTCCTTGCAAGTATTATTGTCAGCCCAACGAAACTTATCGTCGGGCGTCCCCGGCCTGACGGAAGCAATAGCACATCCTTTCCGAGCGGTGACGCTGCCTCACTGGCGGCATTCGTGGTCCCGATCGCATCAACCTTTCCAGCCCTCAGGCCAATGGCCTTCGCCGGTGTTGTCGCGGTGGGGGCTGTAAGAGTTGCCAATGGGTTTCACTTTCCGAGCGACGTTCTGGCAGGGATGGCGATCGGAATCTTTGCCGGGGCCGTTGTGCTCTCGATAGGATTCTCGCTCAAATCACGGGCTCGCCGGTTGCTTCGGAGAAGCTGGCTAGCCGCTGCGCTGGGGGTCCTTGTCCTCATCCACCTCTTTCTGCCCAGCGTGGGCAATTTCAGGACGTTCTTCTCGATCTTTGGTCCGTCGGTCGCACTACTGGCAGTCTCCCCGTTCATCCGGGCTCGCTTACGGAGTCGCAGACAGTCGGGCAGGCGCTTGCTCTCCGGGATGATCTGTCTCTTCGGAGGCGCCTCGTTGGCGGCGACCATGTGGTTCGTGCTGAAGCTGATGCCGGCGTTAAGGGTCAGACCCGCGGCCCTTGTGCCTGCAGATCCTAGCCCTGTCTGGGCCATCTTCGGCATGGGGTGCGTACTGACCGCAGTGGTTTTATTCAGCGTAAGGGAATACGACGCCAGACGTTACAGGTCGACCGTAGGATTCTTGGCAGCAGGCATGGCGGGCCTTTTTTTTATTATTTTCTCTTTTGTGGCTTCCCACGGTTGGACAGTTCTGAGTCTTAAGACGGCTGGCTAAAGTAATCTCGCGGATATTAAACGAGTCTTAGATCGATCCCTTAATCCCTACGGCTCGTTACTGAGAAGATGCTTCAGTTTCTGACGGTCTTCCTCCAGCATCTGGATAAATCTTAATCCCAGTTCGTACCCCTGGTTGCCCTCGTGCAAATAGGTTTTGTCCAAACAACCTCGGCCAAAACCTCAAAGTTTGCCAGTTCGAACCCCTGGGAGAATAAGACTGCAATATTCAATCTTGTGCCGGCAGGCACGCCATTGGGAGATTGGATCAGAAGGCCTGTCTCACTTACGTTGACGATCATTGCT
>Ga0187780_10001690_pt1 | contig 16707 bp, 14 predicted proteins | sample 1015_Q2_SP10_20__FD_132429 | JGI IMG/M metagenome (GOLD analysis project Ga0187780, IMG submission 132429) | Tropical peat soil microbial communities from peatlands in Department of Meta, Colombia - 1015_Q2_SP10_20_MG | ecosystem: Environmental > Terrestrial > Soil > Wetlands > Peat | place... | reverse complement strand
GCGGCAGACCCGGGATCCGGAAGTCTCCGGCCGCGCCGCCCCGGCCGCCGCCTCGGCGACGGACCTTACGACCCCCTGCGGCGCTCCGAGGAATGTCAGACCCACGCGGTATCTTCGAACAGATATCGATAGCGACTGGACATCGGAACGAATTTAGGTTCGAATAGATGGACCAACGCCGGCCGGGTGAGGTGAGAGGAAGCGTCTCACCTGGCCGGGCCAGACGAGGAGATGAAGACCGATGGTGAACGTAGCGGAGGTGCGTGCGGACGGCGAGCTTGGCCCGCGGCATCCGGGGGTCCCCGTGCCACCGACGGTGCTCAGCATGCTGCAGTCGGCGCGGCGCGGGCTCAGCGAGGCAGCCGATGAGACCGCGCCTGGTGCCCGTTATGTCACAGCGCATCTGGCGGCGCTGCGTGCCGCGGCGGCAGTAGTGGCGGCTCGGGGCGAGCCCAGGTCGAGGCGCAGGAAGCCGCACAGCGTATGGGAACTGCTGCCCCAGGTCGAGCCTGCCCTCGCGGAGTGGGCCGCCTACTTCGCGGCCGGGGCGGGGAAGCGCGCGGCGGCTGAAGCCGGGCTGCCGCGGGCGGCGTCCGCGCGGGAAGCAGATGACCTGCTGCGAGATGCGGAGACCTTCCTGTCACTCGCGGAGACCGCGCTCGGCGTTGAGGTGCCGTCTCCGCTCCCGCTCAGGCCGGCCGGCTAGCGGCGGCTCAGAACCCTTCCATCGCGCCACGCGCATCGGCATCGAGGACGCCCCAGCTGATGAGCTCCTCGGTGAGATCCGCGGGGGACTTGTCGTAGATGACCGCGAGCGAGCGGAGGTCCTCGTGCCGCACCGACAGGACACGGCCGTTGTAGTCGCCGCGCTGGCTCTGGATGGTGGCGACGTAGCGCGAGAGCGGGCCGACCTTGTCCTTAGGCAGCTGGCTCATCCGCTCCAGGTCGATGACGAGCTTGGGCGAGGGCACCAGCGGGGTCGGAGCGGCATCGCCGGGCAGGAGCTCGGAGACGGGGACCCCGTAGAATTCGGCCAGCTCGGCCAGCTTCTGGACGGTTACCGATCGGTCGCCGCGCTCGTAGGAACCTACGACGACGGCCTTCCAGCGGCCGCGAGACTTCTCCTCCACTCCGTGCAGCGAGAGTCCCTGCTGCGTGCGGATGGCGCGCAGCCGCGCGCCGAGTGTCTTAGCGTACTCAGATGGCATTTTCCCTCGGCTTCCGGCCAGTCGTCGCTTACGGTAACGGTTACGCTCAGTGACGGTAGGCGGCGAACGCGACAAGGTCAAGCCGAATGGAAAAAACGGCTTGACTCGTACCGTAACCGGGTTGCCCTCCCGGATCGCCATCTACCCTCCGCCGGCAGCCAAGAATCCGGCTGTGATCACGTTTCCCGTCGCTGCGGGCATGCTGCCAAGGCAGGACGGACTCAGGACGGACTATCGTCACGTTCTGGTGGCGTCTGTCTTATGTGAGGTAAATCACATTCCTGGTGGGAGCCGTGCAAGTCGCCTGGCCGGCCGGTGACTCCCCGTATGATCGTCAGCGTAGACATCCTTTAAGGACCGTCCCGTGAGGCGGGAAAGGAGGTCGGTTTCATGTGCGCAGCCGACCGTCTGGTCGCGGGGCGTGATGGTCTTGCGGTACTCGATGCCGAGGAGATCAGACGCTCGCTGACCAGGATCGCGCACGAGATCCTGGAACGAACGCACGGCGGTGATGGGGTAATCCTGCTCGGCATCCCCACGCGCGGGGTGCCGCTGGCCCGTCGGCTCGCGGCCCGCATCGGGGAATTCGAGGGACTCGACGTGCCGTGCGGATCGCTTGACGTGACCATGCACCGCGATGACCTGCGGCTTCGCCCGGCCCGCGCGCTGGGCCGCACCGACCTTCCGGTCGGGGGCGTGGACGGCAAGACCGTCGTCCTGGTCGATGACGTACTGTACTCAGGCCGCACGGTACGCGCGGCGCTTGACGCGCTGACCGACCTGGGCAGGCCCCGGGCCGTGCAGCTGGCCGTGCTGGTCGATCGCGGCCACCGCGAGCTGCCGATCCGCGCCGACTACGTGGGCAAGAACCTGCCGACCTCGCAGCGCGAGGTCGTGCACGTCCTGCTGGCCGAGGTCGACGCGCTGGACGCCGTCACGATCAGCGATGAAGGGCGGCCATCGTGAGCCCCACCCACCTCCCCATGCCCCCTTCACGGTACCGGCCAGCGAGCACAGGCCCTGGCGGCCCGTGCGAGTCGCCGGCGGCCCGGTACGGGCAGCCCGGATGGTGCGAACGTTTGGAGGAAGCACCGTGAAGCGCCATCTGATCTCGGCGGCCGATCTCAGCCGGGGCGACGCGGTGCTCATCCTCGACACCGCCGAAGAGCTCGCCAGCCTGGCTGACCGCCCGATCAAGAAGCTGCCCACCCTTCGCGGCAGGACGGTAGTCAACCTGTTCTTCGAGGACTCGACCCGCACCAGGATCTCGTTCGAGGCCGCGGCGAAACGGCTGTCCGCCGATGTGATCAACTTCTCCGCGAAGGGCTCGAGCGTGGCCAAGGGCGAGAGCCTCAAGGACACCGCCCTGACCCTCGAGGCCATGGGCGCGGACGCGGTCGTCATCCGGCACGGTGCTTCTGGTGCCGCGCACCGCCTCGCCGGGTGGGTGCGGGGCAGCGTGGTGAACGCCGGGGACGGCACGCACGAGCATCCCACCCAGGCCCTGCTCGACGCGTTCACCATCCGGCGCAGGCTTGCGACGCGAGCCCGGGCCATGACGGGTACGCGATCCGCAGACGGCGTGCGCGGTGCCGGGCTCGACGGCATCCGGGTCACCATCGTCGGAGACGTCCTGCACAGCAGGGTCGCCCGGTCCAATGTGCTGCTGCTGAGCTCCCTCGGCGCCGAGGTGACGTTGGCGGCTCCGCCCACGCTGCTGCCCCTGGCGGTCGACAACTGGCCGTGCGCGGTGAGCTATGACCTGGACAGTGAGCTGCCGAAGAGCGACGTGGTGATGATGCTCCGCGTTCAGCAAGAGCGGATGACTGCCGCGTACTTCCCCAGCGTGCGAGAATACAGCCGCCGGTACGGGCTGGACACCATACGCATGGCCCGCCTGCCGGACCATGCCATCGTCATGCATCCGGGACCGATGAACCGGGGAGTGGAAATCGCCGCAGAGGTGGCGGACTCGGCCCGCTCGACGATCGTGGAGCAGGTGGCCAACGGGGTCACCATCCGGATGGCCGTCCTGTATCTGCTGCTGGGCGGTACCGAGTTCCCGGCGGTGGCCCAGTGAGCCCCGCCCACCTCCCCAGCCTCCTTCACCCGTGCCGGCTGGCCAGCAGGGGTCCTTATGGCCCGTGCGGGCGGCCAGCAGCCCGGTACGGGCTTCCTGGGCGGCGCGAACGGCTATGGGAGGCCCAGTGACCGGCGGGATGAGCCGGGGGGCGGGAGAACACCCAGGCTCGTGGCTGATCAAGGGCGTCGCGGTGGCGGGGTCCGGTGGTCAAGGACCCGCTGACATCCTGCTCAGCGGGGAGACCATCGCGGCGGTCGGTACCGGGCTGAGCGACGCGGGCGCCCGCGTGCTCGACGCCGACGGCCTGATCGCCCTGCCCGGCCTGGTGGACCTGCACACGCACTTGCGCGAGCCGGGCCGCGAGGACGCGGAGACGGTCGAGACCGGAACCAGGGCGGCGGCGCTCGGCGGCTACACCGCCGTGCATGCCATGGCCAACACCGATCCCGTCGCCGATACCGCCGGGGTGGTCGAACAGGTCTGGCGGCTGGGCCGGGCCGCCGGCTACTGCGATGTCCAGCCGGTGGGAGCGGTCACGGTGGGACTGGCTGGCGCCAGGCTCGCCGAGCTCGGCACGATGGCGGACTCGGCCGCGCGGGTCCGCGTGTTCTCCGACGACGGCCGGTGCGTGGCCGACCCGCTGCTGATGCGCCGGGCCCTCGAGTACGTCAAGGCCTTCGACGGGGTGATCGCCCAGCACGCGCAGGACCCGCGGCTCACCGAGGGCGCGCAGCTGAACGAGGGTGAGATGTCAGGCCGCCTCGGCCTGGCCGGCTGGCCAGCCGTGGCCGAGGAGGCCATCATCGCGCGCGACTGCCTGCTCGCCGCGCATGTGGGCTCCGCGCTGCACGTCTGCCACGTCTCGACCGCCGGATCCGCGGAGATCATCCGCTGGGCCAAGTCCAAGGGATGGCCGGTCACGGCCGAGGTCACGCCGCACCACTTGCTGCTGACCGATGAGCTCGCGGTGGGCTACGACCCCATCTTCAAGGTCAATCCGCCGCTGCGTACCCCGGCCGACGTGGCTGAGCTCAGGCGCGCGCTCGCCGATGGCACCATCGACTGCGTGGCTACCGACCACGCCCCGCATCCGGTCGAGGCCAAGGAAACGGAGTGGTCGGAGGCGGCCTTCGGCATGATCGGACTCGAGACCGCGGTGCGCGCCGTGCAGCGGGCCATGGTGGACACCGGGATGCTCGACTGGCCCGGCGTCGCCGACCGGATGGCCGTCCGCCCGGCCAGGATCGGGCGGCTGGCCGGGCACGGCACGCCGGTCGCCGCCGGCCAGCCCGCCAACCTCACCCTGTATGACCCGGCCGCGCCCGCCGAGAAGGTGGCACCGGGCGCGTCCAAGAGCCGCAATACGCCGTTCGCCGGGATGGAGCTGCCCGGCCGCGTGGTGGCGACCTTCCTGCGCGGCACTCCCACCGTGCTCGACGGGAAGCTGACCTGAGGTGCCCACAGCAACCGCTCTGCTCGTCCTCGAGGACGGCACGACGCTGCGCGGAACCGGCTTTGGCGCGCCGGGCGAGGCGTTCGGCGAGATTGTCTTCAACACCGGCATGACCGGGTACCAGGAGACCCTGACCGATCCGTCCTACTGCCGCCAGATCGTGGCCATGACCGCGCCGCACATCGGCAATACCGGCGTCAACGACGATGATCCCGAGTCCGGCCGGATTTGGGTCAGCGGATACGTGGCCCGCGAGCCCGCCAGGATCGCGTCGAGCTGGCGCGCCCGCGGCGATCTCGACGCCTACCTCCGCGCCCAGGGCGTCCCCGGCATCGCGGTCCGCGGTACCAGGGTGCTGACCAGGCGGGTGCGCGAGCAGGGCGCCATGCGCGCGGCCATCAGCACGGTCGAGACCGACCCGGGCAGGTTGCTCGACCGGGTGCTGGCCAGCCCGGAGATGACCGGGGCCGACCTCGCCCGCGTGGTGAGCACACCGGAGCCCTACAGCGTCCGCCCATCGGGCCAGTTCAGGTACCGCGTGGTGGCCGTCGACCTCGGGATCAAGGCGTCCACGCCGCGCCACCTCGTGGCCCGGGGCTGTGAGGTGCTCGTGGTGCCCGCCACCGCGACCGCCGAACAGATCCTCGCCGCCTCGCCGGACGGGGTGTTCTTCAGCAACGGTCCCGGTGATCCGGCGGCCGCCACCTACGCGGTGGACGCGATGCGCGGCGTGCTGGCCGCCGGGCTGCCCGTCTTCGGCATCTGCCTAGGCAGCCAGATCCTCGCCCTGGCCCTCGGCCTGCGCACCTACAAGCTGCGGTACGGTCACCGGGGCGTGAACCAGCCGGTCCTGGACCTGGCCACCGGCCGGGTCTACATCACCAGCCACAACCACGGCTTCGCCGCCGCGCTCCCCGGGGAAACGTACGGCCCTGGGGGAACGCACGGCCCCGGGGGAACGCACGGCCCCGGGGAAACGCACCGTCCCGGGGAAACGCACCGTCCCGGGGAAACGCACCGTCCCGGGGAAACGCACCGTCCCGGGGAAACGCATGGCCCCCGGGGAACGCACGGGCCAGGGGGAACGCACGGGCCAGGGAGAACGCACGGGCCCGCGGGACCGGGCGTTCCCGCGGAAACGCCCGGTCCCGCCCTGGCCGCGACGTCCGGCAATGCCACGTGGTCACACGTGTCAGCTCAGGCACTGAGGCCATTTGAGACGGTGCATGGCCCGGCCATGATCAGCCACGTCAACCTCAACGACGGCGTGGTGGAGGGCCTGCGGCTGCTAGAGCGCCCGGTGTTCAGCGTGCAGTACCACCCCGAGGCCGCTCCCGGCCCGCACGATGCCGGCGATCACTTCGACCGTTTTTGCGCCTTGCTTGAGCGTGGCGGGCGAGGTGACGTGTCATATGAGTTATAAGAGTTGCAGCTGTGACCAAGTTTCCGCGGTGATTTCGGGCTTGGCGGTGGTTTTGGTGCACCGGGGTGCACCGGATCAACCACGGAGCCCGGATCCACCACGATCTTTGCGATCGGACCAGAGCGCGGGGGTGAGCCGTGCCGCGGCGTGAGGACCTGAAGTCAGTGCTGGTGATCGGGTCTGGGCCGATCGTCATCGGGCAGGGCTGCGAGTTCGACTACTCGGGCACTCAGGCCTGCCGGGTCCTGAAGCAAGAGGGGATCAGGGTCAGCCTGGTCAACTCCAACCCGGCCACGATCATGACTGACCCCGAGTTCGCCGACGCCACCTACGTGGAGCCGATCTCGGCCGAGACGCTGGAGAAGGTCATCGCGATCCAGCGCCCGGACGCCCTGCTGCCCACGCTCGGCGGCCAGACCGCGTTGAACGCCGCCGTCGCGCTGCATGATTCTGGCGTCCTGCGGCGGTACGGCGTCGAGCTCATCGGCGCGAACATCGACTCGATCCGGGCCGGCGAGGACCGCGAGCTGTTCAAGCAGATCGTCACCGGCCTGGGCGCCGAGGTTCCGGCCAGCCGGATCTGCCGCCACCTGGACGAGTGCTTCGCGGCCGTGGTCGGCCCGGACCCGAAAACGGGCCTTGGCTACCCGGTGGTGGTCAGGCCCTCGTTCACGCTGGGTGGGGCCGGGTCCGGCATCGCGCGGGACCCCGATGACCTGCGCCGGATCGCGGGGGCCGGGCTGGACGCGAGCCCCACGCACGAGGTCCTGCTCGAGGAGAGCATCCTCGGCTGGAAGGAGTTCGAACTCGAGCTGATGCGCGACCGCGCCGACAACGTGGTCGTCGTCTGCTCGATCGAGAACGTCGACCCGATGGGCGTGCACACCGGCGACTCGGTCACGGTCGCCCCGGCCATGACGCTCACTGACCGTGAGTACCAGCGGATGCGTGATACCGCGATCGCCATCATGCGCGCGGTCGGGGTGGATACCGGCGGCTGCAACATCCAGTTCGCCGTCGAGCCGCGTACCGGCCGCATGGCCGTGATCGAGATGAACCCGCGGGTATCACGCTCGTCCGCGCTCGCGTCCAAGGCCACCGGCTTCCCCATCGCCAAGATCGCCGCCCGGCTCGCCATCGGCTACACCCTCGACGAGATCCCCAACGACATCACCGGCCAGACCCCGGCCTGTTTCGAGCCGGCCCTGGACTACGTGGTGGTCAAGGTACCCAGGTTCGCCTTCGAGAAGTTCCCCGGCGCAGATCCCGCGCTCACCACCCACATGAAGAGCGTCGGGGAGGCCATGGCCATCGGCCGCAATTTCCCTGAGGCCCTGCAGAAGGCGCTGCGTTCGCTGGAGAGCAACCACGGTCCGTTCGGATGGAAAAATCCGCCCGGGGACGCGGCGGGTTTGCTGCAGGACTGCGTGACCCCGCACGATGGGAGGCTCGGCACTATCCATCAGGCACTCCGGGCTGGTGCCAGTGTGGCGGACGTGGTCAGCGTGACGGGCATCGACCCATGGTTTATCGACCAGATCCTGCGTATCGAGGAGGTAGCGAGGCGGGTCGCCGGGGCCCCGGCCTTCGACGCCCAGACGCTCCAGACGGCGAAGGAGACCGGGTTCTCCGACGCGCAGATCGCCCAGCTCCGCGGCACCACGGAAACCGTGGTGCGCGAGGTCCGCTGGGCGCTCGGCGTGCGGCCGGTGTATCACGCGGTAGACACCTGCGCCGCGGAGTTCGCCGCCCGCACCCCGTACCTGTACTCGACGTACGACGACGAGAGCGAGGTGCCGGAGGGCACCACGTCGAAGGTGATCATTCTGGGCAGCGGGCCGAACCGCATCGGCCAGGGTATCGAGTTCGACTACGCCTGCGTACACGCGTCGTTCGCGCTGGCCGACGCGGGCTACGAGACGGTGATGGTCAACTGCAACCCGGAGACGGTCTCCACCGACTATGACACCTCGGGCCGGCTGTACTTCGAGCCGCTCACCCTCGAAGACGTGCTCGAGGTGGTGCGCGCGGAACAGGCGAGCGGCCCGGTCGCGGGAGTGATCGTCCAGCTCGGCGGGCAGACGCCGCTCGGGCTGTCGCGTGCGCTCGCCGCCGCGGGCGTCCCCGTGGTCGGCACCTCGCCCGAGGCGATCCACCTGGCCGAAGACCGCGGTGCGTTCGCCCGCGTGCTCGAGGGGGCCGGGCTGAGCGCGCCGAGGCACGGGACCGCCATCTCGCAAAATGGGGCGGCCGAGATCGCGCGTGAGATCGGGTACCCGGTGCTGGTGCGGCCCTCGTACGTGCTCGGCGGGCGCGGCATGGAGATCGTCTACGACGACGCCACGCTGCGGGAGTACGTGTCCAGGGCGACCGAGGTGAGCCCCGGTCATCCGGTGCTGATCGACAAGTTCCTTGACGACGCGATCGAGATCGACGTCGACGCGCTCTACGACGGGTCGGAGCTGTACCTCGGCGGCGTGATGGAGCACATCGAGGAGGCCGGTATCCATTCCGGCGACTCCGCCTGCGCGCTGCCGCCGATCACCATCGGGCGCGGCGACATCGGGCAGATCCGAACGGCGACCGAGGCGATCGCGGTCGGCGTGGGCGTGCGCGGCTTGCTGAACGTGCAGTATGCGCTGGCCGCGGGGGTGCTGTACGTGCTTGAGGCCAACCCCCGGGCGTCGCGCACGGTTCCGTTCGTCTCCAAGGCCACGGCGGTGCCGCTGGCCAAGGCCGCGGCGCGGATCATGCTCGGCGAATCGATCGCCTCGCTGCGCGCGTCCGGCCTGCTGCAGGCCACCGGCGACGGCGGCTCGCTGCCGCTGGACGCGCCGGTCGCGGTAAAGGAGGCGGTGCTGCCGTTCGGGCGGTTCCGCGACCCGGCCGGCCAGGGGGTGGACACCGTACTCGGCCCCGAGATGCGCTCCACCGGCGAGGTCATGGGGATCGATGCGGTATTCGGCACGGCCTACGCGAAGTCCCAGGCGGCGGTGTACGGATCGCTGCCGGTCAAGGGGCGCGCTTTCGTCTCGGTGGCCAACCGGGACAAGCGGTCGATGATATTCCCGGTCAAGCGGCTCGCCGACCTGGGCTTCGAGATCTGGGCCACGGACGGAACGGCAGAGGTGCTGCGCCGCAACGGAGTCCGTGCCAAGATCGTGCGAAAGCACGGCGACGGCCCCGGCCCTGCTGGCGAGCCGACCGTGGTGACGCGGATCCTCGCAGGCGAGGTGGACCTCATCGTGAACACGCCGTTCGGCAGCCCCGGGCGGTCCGGCCCGCGCCTGGACGGCTACGAGATCCGCACCGCCGCCGTCCGCCGCGGCATCCCGTGCGTCACCACGGCGGCAGGCCTCGCCGCGGCGGTACAGGGGATCGAGGCCATCATCCGCGGCGAGGTGGGCGTGCGTTCGCTGCAGGAGCACGCTGCGCTGCTCCAGGGGGGGCGGGTAGCCCCGCCGTGAGCGGGGGGATGCCCCAGGGGGATCCGGGGGGATGGGTCCCCGCGGGACAAACAGGTCGCCGCCCCGGGGAAGCCGGGCCGGTCCAGGTCCGCGCCACCGTACTGACGGTGCGGCGTGTCGACGCGTATCACGCGCTGACGCTGGTCGCCCCCGCCATCGCGACCAGGTTCCGGCCCGGTCAGTTCATCACCGTCGCGGTCGGCGGGCCGCAGACCTCCATGCTGGCCCGGCGGGCCTTTGCGGTGTACGACGCCCGCGCCGATCACGGCGGCACGGTGGAGTTCGTGTTCGAGGCCAGGGGGCCGGGAACCCGGTGGCTGGCCGCGCTGCGGGCCAGGGACGCGCTGGACGCCGCCGGGCCGCTCGGCAGGCCGTTTCCCTTGCCGAAGGACCCGTCCAGGTGCCTGCTGCTCGGCGTCGGTTACGGTAGCGCGCCGCTGTTCGCGCTCGCCGCGCGGCTGCGCGAGCGCGGCTCCAGCGTCGATTTCCTGCTCGGCGGCCAGAGCGCGGACCGGGTCTTCGGCGCGCTGACCGCCAGGCGGTCCGGGCGAAGCGCGACCGTGACTACCGCCGACGGCTCGTTCGGCGCCCGCGGCGAGGTCACGACTATGCTGGAGCAGGTCATCCGCGAAGCTCGCACCGAAGTGGTCTACGCCTGCGCGCCGGTGCCCGTGCTGCGGGATGTGACGGCGCTGGCGGGCAAGTACGACATCCCGGTACAGGCGTCGGTCGATGTGGCCATGGCCTGCGGGATCGGGGTCTGCATGGGATGCGTGCTGCCGGTCACGGGGACCGACGGGATCACCCGGATCGTGCGCTCGTGCGTGGACGGCCCGGTCTTCCGCGGAGACCTGGTCCGGTGGGACGATGTGGGCACGATTCCGTTTGATGCGCTCGGCGCTCCCGGCTGGAAGGCCCCCAAATGGGGTCCCCCGGGCCTGCAGGCGCCTGGGGGGATGGCATCCCCCCAGGCGCGGGGGGATCCCGGGGGGACGACCCCCCGGGATAACGGCGCCCCCGCGGGGCCAGCCGACTCCCTCCCGGGCCAGCAGCCATCCCCCGGGCTGACAGGGCGCGCTCATGCCGGCTGACCTGCGGGCCAGGCTCGGTCTGGTAGAACTGCCGAACCCGGTGCTCGCCGCGGCGGGCTGCGCGGGCGCGGGACGCGAGCTCGCGGGATTCGTTGATGTGGCCCGGGTCGGGGCAGTCATCAGCAGGTCGATCATGACGGAGCCGCGGACGGGTAATCCCGCGCCGCGGCTGGCCGAGACGCCGAGCGGATTGCTGAACTCGGTGGGCTTGCAGGGTCCGGGCATCGACGGGTTCCTGCAGCGGGACCTGCCGTGGCTGCTGTCGCGCGGGGCGCGCGTCGTGGTCTCGATCGCGGGCCAGACCCTCGGCGAGTACGGCGCGCTGGCGTCCAGGCTGTCCGACGCAGCGGGCGTGTCGGCCGTCGAGATCAATCTCTCGTGCCCGAATGCGGAGGACGCCGGGCGCATGTTCGCGCTCGACCCGGAAGCCGCCGCCAAAGCGGTCGCGGCGGTGCGCGGCAGCCTCCGGTCCGGCATACCGGTGTTCGCCAAGCTATCGCCGGACGTGACGGATGTCGTGGCCGTGGCCGCGGCCTGCGTCGCGGCCGGCGCGGACGGGCTTTCGCTGATCAACGTGCTGCTCGGCATGGCCATCGATCCGGGCACCATGCGCCCGGCGCTAGCCGCGGCTTACGGAGGGCTGTCCGGGCCCGCCATCAGGCCGGTGGCGGTGCGGTGCGTGTGGCAAGTAAGGGAAGCGTTCCCTGATGTGCCGATCATCGGGACGGGCGGCGTGCGCTCCGGCCGGGATGCCCTGGAGCTGCTGCTCGCGGGCGCCTCGATGGTCGGGGTGGGCACCGCCATAGTTCATGACCCGTCCGCCTGCTCGCGCGTCCTGAAGGAACTGGAGGACGAGCTGGTGGTCATCGGCGCTGACCGGGTGGCCGACGTCATCGGCCAGGCCCACGGGACTCGCGACCGGGTCTCCCACGGGCTCGCCCGGCGGTTCTAGCTGGCAAAATGTAGGTAATCCGCAGCAATACGTGACAGGGCTGGAACGACGTGTGGAGAGGAGCGGCCGTGAGCAAGCCGGCGCCGGTGGCTGTCGCGCTTGACGCTCCCGACCTGGAGACGGCGGCACGGTGGGCGGCGCTCGTGACGCCGCACGTGAGCACGGTCAAGGTCGGGCTGGAGCTTTACCTGCGTTACGGGCCGCAGGTGGTGGCGACGGTACGGGGCGCCAGCCGCGTGTCGGTGTTTCTCGACCTCAAGCTGCATGACATCCCCGCCACGGTGGCCGGGGCGGCCAAGGCGGTGGCGAGGCTGCGGCCTGACGTGCTCACCGTGCACGCGGCCGGCGGCGCCGACGTCATCCGCGCGGCTGTCGAGGCCGCGCCGGGGACGATGGTCGCGGCGGTCACCGTGCTGACCTCGCTGGGCGACGATGACCTCGCCCGGATAGGGCTGACCGGGCCGGTGCCGGACGCGGTCCTCCGACTAGCCACCCTGTCGGTGGCGGCTGGTGCGCAGGGCCTGGTCTGCTCGCCGCGGGAGGTCTCCGCCGTGCGGTCAGAGGTGGGCCAGGATGTCACGCTCATCACGCCTGGCGTGCGGCCAGCGGGCACCGAGGCCCACGACCAAGCACGGGTGGCGACGCCGGAGGAGGCCTGGCTGGCCGGTGCGGACCTGCTGGTGATCGGCAGGCCGATCACCAGTGCCCCAGATCCCGGGGCCGCCGCGGCCGCCATCGCGGCATCGCTGCGCCGGCTCAGCGCCGCGCGAGATCCGGCCTGAACCCGTAGCGCGCCGCCACCGCCCAGGGACCCTGGATGACATCTGCGTGACCTGGGGCGATTCCCGGCTCACGCGGCGAGTAAGCTGGCTGAAGCTCGGTGGCGCCCAAGTGTGCCTGAGTCCCCGGCGTGAGCCCTGACCGGCCCCTGATCGATCCTCACGGGGCCCCGATAGACCCAACTCACAAACCCCTCAAATCGGTATAGATATCGTTATATCTCTTAAATCATGATAATTCAGGCTGTCAGCCCGGCGAGGCGGGCAGGAGCGGCAATAAAGCAGCGGGATCATGGGACAGCTGAGGCTCAGGTAGCCCGAGTAGCCTTGAGATGCCTGGGGTGGTAATGAGATGCCCAGGGATGTGCCCGTGGGATCCGCGACGCGCCGGCAGGCGATGAGCCTGCCGGACGGATATGGCATACGCTGGTGTCTTGCACCTTGACGATGGAATATCGTCCGGTGGGGGCCCGCGCGGAGGGCGCGCCAGGCAATCTGGTGACTATAGGTAATAGATTGCATACTGTAAGTAATATATTTCAATTTGTGATGACGTAAACGGGGGTTTGCGTTGCCGAAAGGGTACGTGATTGGCTAGTTTCCCCTCCCGACAAACCTTTTTTCCAACGAAACCCGAGGTGACCCCGAGTGGCTCTTCCTCCCCTCACTCCTGAAGAACGTGCGGCGGCACTGGAGAAGGCTGCCAGAGCACGCAAAGAACGCGCCGAGGTGAAGAACCGCCTCAAGCGCGGGGCCACGACCTTGTCTGATGTCATCAAGGAAGGCGCAACTGATGACGTGATTGGCAAGATGAAGGTCTCGGCTCTGCTTGAGTCCCTGCCCGGCGTAGGCAAGGTCAGGGCAAAGCAGATCATGGAAAGGCTGGGCATAGCGGAATCGCGTCGCGTACGCGGGCTGGGTACCAACCAGCGGGCCGCGCTTGAGCAAGAGTTCGGTGCCGATATCTGAACCGCGCGACAAGCGGGAGCCAAACCCTTCAAGCCCTAGCGGTGCCGCGGTTGCGACCCCGGTGCATTCGCGGCTGACCGTGCTCTCCGGGCCCTCCGGGGTCGGGAAGAGCACGGTCGTCGCCGAACTCAGCAGGACTTGCCCGCAGATCTGGGTATCCGTCTCGGTCACGACCCGGCCACCGCGTCCCGGGGAAGTAGACGGGCGCGAATACCACTTTGTCGACGGCCGCGAGTTTGACCGGCTGGTGGCAGGCGGAGCGCTGCTGGAGTGGGCGTGGTTCGCGGGCCACCGGTACGGCACGCCGCGCGCGCCGCTCGCCGAAAGGCTCGAGGCGGGCGTGGCCTGCCTGCTCGAGATCGACGTGGCCGGAGCGCGGCAGGTCAGGCAGGCCAAGCCCGATGCCCGCTTCGTGTTCCTCGCCCCACCGTCCTGGGACGAGCTTGTCCGCAGGCTGACCGGCCGCGGCACTGAGCCTCCCGAGGTCCTGGCCCGTCGCCTTGAGCGCGCACGGGAAGAGCTCGCGGCGGCCAGTGAGTTCGAGATCACGCTGGTGAATACGTCCGTCCAGGACGTGTGCCGGCAGCTGATAGCCTTGATGGAGCAGTGACCGACGGAAGGTAGAAGGCAGAACGTGGCAGGGACTCAGGTCGCCGACGGCATCATCAACCCGCCGATCGACGAGCTTCTCGATGTCGTGGACAGCAAGTACCAGCTGGTGATCATGGCCGCGAAGCGCGCACGGCAGATCAACGCCTATTACTCGCAGCTCGGTGAGGGGCTGCTTGAGTACGTCGGACCGCTGGTAGAGACGCGCAGCCAGGAGAAGCCGCTGTCCATCTCGCTCCGTGAGATCAAGGAGCGGCTGCTCAACGTCGAGTCCTCCGAAGCCTGATCCGGGAATCCCGAGCCAGGCATGTCGGCCCGTGTCGTCCTTGGCGTCGGCGCGGGCATCGCGGCATACAAGTCCTGCGAGCTGCTCAGGCTGCTGACCGAGTCCGGGCACCGGGTCCGGGTCGTGCCGACGCCTGATGCGCTGCGGTTCGTCGGCGAGGCGACCTGGGCTGCCCTGTCCGGCGAGCCGGTCACGACCGACGCGTGGACGGCCGTATCGCAGGTCCCGCATGTCCGGATCGGCCAGTCGGCCGATCTGGTCCTCGTCGTCCCCGCGACTGCCGACCTGCTGGCCCGGGCCGCGGCCGGGATGGCGGGGGACCTGCTGACGGCCACGCTGCTGACCGCCAGGTGCCCGGTGCTGTACGCGCCCGCCATGCACACCGAGATGTGGGAGCACCCCGCCACCCAGGCGAACGTATCGCTGCTGCGGGACCGCGGAGCCGTCGTGCTCGAGCCGGCCGTCGGCCGCCTCACCGGCGCAGACAGCGGCGCCGGCCGGCTGGCGGACCCGGCAGAGATCTTCGCGGTTGCCGTTCGGCTGCTGGCCAGGGGACAGCTCAGCCAGGATCTGGCCGGCCGCCGGGTCGTGGTATCCGCGGGCGGCACCCGCGAAGAGCTCGACCCGGTGCGGTTCCTCGGGAACTGGTCCACCGGGATGCAGGGATACGCCCTGGCGCGCACCGCCGTGGCGCGCGGCGCCGAGGTGACCGTGGTCGCGGCCAATGTCGCGCTGGCCGACCCGGCCGGGGCCAAGGTGGTCCGGGTCATCTCCGCGCGCGAGCTGCGGGACGCGGTGGTGGCGGCCGCAGCCGGCGCCGATGCGGTCGTGATGGCCGCCGCGGTGGCGGATTACCGCCCGGAAGCGCGCAGCGCAGCGAAGATCAAAAAGGACGGGCCGCCGCCAGAGCCGCTGCGCCTGGTCGAGAACCCGGACATCCTGGCCGAGCTGTCCGCGCACCGCGGCCCGCAGAACCCGCAGGACCCCAAGGACGCGAAGCGGCAGGTCCTGGTCGGGTTCGCGGCCGAGACGGACACCTCCGAGCAGGCGGCCCGGGCCAAGCTGGCGCGGAAGGGCTGTGACCTGCTGGTGGTCAACCCGGTGGGGGACGGGCTCGGCTTCGGCACGGCCGACAACGAGGCGGTCGTCTACGGCGCGGACGGGACAGCTACCCGCATACCGCGCGGGCCGAAAGAAGTGCTCGCGGACGTGGTCTGGGATCTGGTGGCTGCCAACCTGAAGTAGGCGTCAAGCGTCCAACCTGAAGGAAAAGCGGCCAATCTCACCGAACCCGCCGGCCGGAGGGGCTCGGATAGAATCACCGGAGTTGCCCGGGTCCTAGGAGGGGAAACGACGTGGCGCGTCGCCTGTTTACTTCTGAATCGGTGACTGAGGGTCATCCTGACAAGATGGCCGACCAGATCAGCGACTCCATCCTGGACGCCATGATCAAGGATGATCCGGGCAGCAGGGTGGCGGTGGAAACCCTGATCACGACCGGCCAGGTGCACGTCGCGGGCGAGGTCACCACCCAGACCTATGTCGACATACCCGGCATCATCAGGGACAAGATCCTCGAGATCGGTTATGACTCCTCAGCCAAGGGATACGACGGCGCGTCCTGCGGCGTCTCGATCTCGATCGGCTCCCAGTCACCGGATATCGCCCAGGGTGTCAACGACGCGTTCGAGTACCGCGAGGGCGAGGGCGCCGACGAGTTCGACCGGCAGGGCGCGGGCGACCAGGGGCTCATGTTCGGCTACGCGTGCCGGGAGACCCCTGAGCTGATGCCGCTGCCGATCATGCTCGCGCACAAGCTGGCCAGGCAGCTGTCCGAGGTCCGCCGCGCGGGTACGGTGCCTTACCTGCGCCCGGACGGCAAGACGCAGGTGACCATCGAATACGCGGGTGACACTCCGGTACGGCTGGATACCGTCGTGGTCTCAACGCAGCACGCGCCCGACATCAACCTCAAGGAGCTCCTCGCCCCTGATGTCCGGGATTACGTCGTCGAGCCCGTCGTGGCCGGCGCGGGCATCGACACCGATGGCTTCCGGCTGCTCGTTAACCCGACCGGCCGGTTCGAGATCGGCGGTCCCATGGGGGACGCCGGGCTGACCGGGCGGAAGATCATCATCGACACCTACGGCGGCATGGCCCGGCACGGCGGCGGGGCCTTCTCGGGCAAGGACCCGTCGAAGGTCGACCGCAGCGCGGCCTACGCGATGCGCTGGGTGGCCAAGAACGTGGTGGCCGCCGGCCTAGCCGACCGGTGCGAGGCCCAGGTGGCGTACGCGATCGGCAAGGCGATGCCGGTCGGGCTCTTCGTCGAGTGCTTCGGCACCGAGAAGGTTCCGGTGGAACGGATCCAGGACGCCGTCCTCAAG
>Ga0187780_10001688_pt1 | contig 16719 bp, 17 predicted proteins | sample 1015_Q2_SP10_20__FD_132429 | JGI IMG/M metagenome (GOLD analysis project Ga0187780, IMG submission 132429) | Tropical peat soil microbial communities from peatlands in Department of Meta, Colombia - 1015_Q2_SP10_20_MG | ecosystem: Environmental > Terrestrial > Soil > Wetlands > Peat | place... | reverse complement strand
GCTCGGCGTTCTCTCGGCCAAGCAGATGGGCGCGGAGCGGATCATAGCGATGAGCCGGCACGAGAAGCGGCAGAAGCTCGCCCGCGAGTTCGGCGCGACCGACATCGTGACTGAGCGCGGTGACGAGGGAGTTGACCGGATCATCGAGATGACCAATGGAATCGGCGCCGACTCGGTGCTCGAATGCGTCGGCACGCAGGAGTCGATGCTGCAGGCCATCCATGCCGCACGGCCGGGCGGCTACGTGAGCTACGTCGGCGTGCCGCACGGGGTCCAGCTCGACGGACAGCAGTTGTTCTTCGAGCATGTTCACCTCCACGGCGGCCCCGCGCCGGTGCGTCGTTACCTGCCCCAGCTGATCAACCTCGTGCTGAACGCCAAGATCAATCCGGGCAAGGTCTTCGATCTCACCCTGCCGCTCGATCAGGTGGCCGAGGGCTATCGTGCGATGGACGAGCGTCGCGCGATCAAAGCGTTCCTCCGTCCGTAGACCATGGCAAGCAGAGCAATGGCGGGGCGCACAGCGCTGATTACCGGAGCAAGCCGCGGCATCGGACGCGAAGTCGCTCGCACGCTCGCAACCGAGGGCTGGCACGTGTTATCTGGCGTGCGGGATCCGAAGTCGGCACCGCCAGGAACGCAGGCCGAAGCAGTGGACATGGCAGACTCGCAATCGATCGAGGCATTGGTTAAACGGCTTCGCGCGCGCAATCAGCGTCTGGATGCACTGGTCAACAACGCGGGCGTCTATGAAGGAAGCTCCCGTCACATCTGGGATGTCAACGTGCTCGGTCCGCTGCGGCTGACGACTGCGCTCGAGCCGCTGCTGGCGACGAATGCGCGCGTGGTCATGGTGACCAGCGGCCTCGGGAAGCTCTCGGCCCAGCCTGCAAGCCTGGTCAAACGTCTGTCGAACCCCAAGCTATCGCTCGCCGAACTGGAGCGCTTGGCCAAGGAAGCCCCGGGCGGTTACGGCGCAAGCAAGGCAACGCTCACGGCGATGGCTCACCTGTTCGCGGACAAGCTCAAGCCGCGGGGGATTCTCGTAAACGCGATAAGTCCCGGATGGGTCCGCACCGACATGGGCGGACGAGGCGCGCCACGTTCAGTGGAACAGGGTGCAGCCAGTATCCTGTGGGGTGTGCGATTGCCTCCTGGCGGGGCGACCAGTGGCGTCTTCGAAGATGGAAAGCTCATCGAATAGCTTGATCGCGATGCCGCCAAGGCACCGGCGAGCGGCGTGGATCAAAGCGTTCGGCTGTCTGTGAATCAGTGATGAAGCGAGTTGTAGCCCGTGAGTTTGGCGGACCGGAGCGATTGACGGTCGAGTCCGCTGCGCAGCCATCCGTACCCGGACCCGGAGAGGTTCTCGTCGCGGTGGAAGCCGCCGGCATCAATTACCTCGACGTGTACCAGCGCAAGGGGCTCCGCAAGCTGCCGCTGCGTTCACGCCCGGGCTCGAAGGCGTGGGTCGCGTGCGCGAGCTTGGCGGTGATGCGAGCGATGTGTCAGGCGCGATCCGCGTCGGGCAGCGCGTCGCGTGGATCAACGTGCCGGGGTCGTACGCGAGCCAGATCGTCGTGCCCGCAACGAAGACCGTCGTCGTGCCTGGCTCGTTCGCGGTCACGCAAGCCCTCCTCTTCCAGCCGCTGACGGCACAGTACCTCGTCACCGAATACCGTCACGTGCAGCCCGGCGACCACGTGCTCGTCCATTCGGCCGCTGGAGGCGTCGGCCAGCTGCTGGTGCAATGGATGAAACACCTCGGCGCATGGGTCGTCGGCACGGCGTCCAGTGACGTCAAGTGCGCGGCAATTCGTGCCGCCGGTGCAGACGCGGTCGTCAACTATGGTCACGACTACGTCTTCTTAGACGACGTCATGTCGCTCACGTCTGGGCGGGGCGTGGATCTCGCCTTCGATGCTGTCGGCGCCGCTACGCTGCATGCGACGCTGAAGGCGCTCGCGAGAGGCGGGACAGCAGTGTCTTATGGCCAGGCGTCCGGGCCCGCGCCGGCAATCGAGCCTCGAGAGCTGACCGAACGCTGCCTACGATTGGCGGCAGGTTCCGTATTCACGTATACAACGGACCCGAAGGAGTTTCAGCAGCGTGCGGCGGCAGTCATCGAGGGCATTGAGGCGGGCTGGCTGCACGTGGGGCGCGCCAAGGAATACAAGCTCGAACAGGCGGCCGAAGCGCACCGTGCACTCGAAACGCGCGCCACGCAGGGCAAGCTTTATCTCACTCCCTAATCGTTACAACGGAGAACGCGCATCGTATGGCTGCATGGCGGAAACAGGAGTTGCGAAAGATCGCCGAGGCGGATGATCTGCACATCGCGCCTTTTCGCGACGACGGCGTGACGTACGGCACGCCCACATGGATCTGGTCGGTCATGGTGGACGACGACCTCTACGTGCGTGCCTACAACGGGCGGGAGTCTCGGTGGTACCGGGCTGCGCTCCGCCAGAAAGCGGGGCGGATTACGGTCGCCGGAATGACGAAAGAGGTTACCTTCGGGCCGGTCAACGGACCGATCAACGATCTGATCGATGATGCGTACCGGGCGAAGTACTCGGACAGCCCGTATCTATCATCGATGATCAGCTCGCGGGCGCGCAACGCGACGGTGAAGGTAGCGCCGCGCGAGGGCCAGGCTGCATCGTCTGCCGCCGGCGCGCGATGATGAAGTATCCTCCCAGCATCGCGGTCGCGTTCTCCATTATCCTGGCACAGCCTGCCATTGGTGCCGGTGGGGAGCGGCTGGCACCTGTCCCCGCAATTACTCGCCCTCGCTTGCTGTTGGTCGCGGAAGAAGTCACGTAGTCACGCGGTCGCCATGGCTTATTCAAGTCATCTGTCGAATGCTGGCCGGTGCCGTCAGCCTGATCGGACACGATCAGGCCGGGATCATGCCATAGGACAACGCGGTTGCGCCGTTACTCCGTGCGAGATCGGGTTTTTGCGGAGCACAGCGGTCCCATTGCACGCCGCGGTTCGTGGCGGCGAGCCCTTCCAGCGCCAGAATCGTGCGGCACTTGCTACGAGCCCGATGCCGGAACTTGGGACGTAACTCTAGCCCTTAGGCGGGCCGGTCCCTCTTGTCGTCGCTCATTCTACCTTCAGGTGATGCTCCTGGACTACTTTCCGGAGCGACGTGTAGAGCTCTTTGATGTCCACGGCAAACTCTTGAGGCGAGCTCGCGACGACAACTGCTCCGCTATCTTCAAACCGCTGTCTAACGTTTGGCTCATTAACCGCACGCCGGACCGCCGCGTTGACTGTATCAATGACGTCTTTTGGAAGACCCTTTGGTCCGAGGATTCCATAGTGGCTCATATGGTTCAGAGCAGGCAGACCGACTTCAGCGAACGTTGGTACGTCAGGCAGTTCCTTCACTCGCGCAGGTGCGGTCAGAACGATGGGGACCAGCTTGCCAGCCTTCACAAATGGAAGCATCGACGGCAAAGCGTCCTCGAGCATGTCCACCTGGCCGGCTGTGACAGCGACCTCTGCTGGACCTGCGCCTCGGAAGGGCACGTGGGTAATAGATGTGCCAGTCAACGACTTGAAGTATTCCGTCTGCAAATGAAGAATTCCGCCCATGCCCGAAGAAGCATAAGTGTACTTGTTGGGATGACTCCGGACCTCCGCGATAAACTCCTGGTAATTCTTCGCCGGGAAGCCAGTGCGCACCGCCAACATCGTTGGCCCGGCGGCGACAATGGTGATCGGCGTCAAGTCGGTCACCGGATCGTAATGCGCATTCGGATTGATGGCCGGATTCGCGCCTGTAATGGAGGGACTCACCATCAGCAGCGTGTACCCGTCAGCCGGGGCGCGGACGACCTCCATTGTGCCGAGGATGCCGCCTGCGCCGCCCTTGTTCTCAACGACGATCGGTTGTCCGAGCGCCTTCGAAAGTGGATCTGAGATGACTCGCGCAACAAAGTCTACCGTACCGCCAGGCGCAAATGGAACGATGAGCCTTACGGGCATCGTGGGATAACCCGCGGCGCGCGCGAAACTGAAAGGGAGCGTCGCGGACGCGACGCCAGCGAGCAGCAGTGTTCGACGCTTCATCGATCCTCCTATAACAGGTTTTCCGTTCAGCCCAATGCCGCCGTCTGAGTCGTGACCCGCACTGCGAAGCAGCCCGTTAAGGCCACGCGGCGTCACCCATGTCGAGCTTATGATTGATTAGTCTAATCGGGTAATCGCGCGTGCACGGTTGGATTTTCTTAGATTCAAGTAAGCGTTGCTGACGTCCGCGGCCGGACTTCAGCTGTCCTCTTCCATGACCCTAGCTTCGGTCCGAAGAGCTGACTTGACGCGCGCGCGGCCAGAGGCCGCCGGGCGCCCCGCGCTACAACTTTGTCGAACCGACTTTGCTCGGGCTTCTGCCGACAACGCGATGCTTGCGGTCGATATCGAAAACGATGCGATCTACGGCGCTCAGTGGCGTCGCCATCAGGGCCGTGCGCCTAAGACGCAACGACCAGAGTGTCGACGATGGAAAGGCCGTTGCCCTGAGGTTTGACGATGATCGGTTGAGCTTGAATTTCCTGATCTGCGGTGACGCGAAAAACATGTCGCGATGCCAACGACTGCGTTGGCGAGCGGTAGGCCAGATTACCGCGTCGTTAGCGGATCATGCTACTCGGCCCGACCCATGCACACCGAGGAAGTGATGCGGACGCACGGCAGCTGGATCGCGTCGCAGGCGATCTGCACGCTGCCGTCGGTGCCGGTGCATCTTGGTCCATATTGCGAGCCCTCGATGGCACATGAGGCGCAATTCATCGACTTGTCCTGTTAGATTTCGCGTAACCCGTCGTTTATTCTGACGCTGCGTCAGGATAACTTACCGTCAAACACAAAAATGGCGACTGGACCCTGCTCAAGCAGACCCCGAGAATCTGGCTGGGACATAACACTTGGAGGATGCGCTTGAAACTGGAAACGCACGGGCCTAGGCACTGTCTCGACCGGACTTACTCGCAACTCTTCATTGCTAGATGAAAAAATGCCTTTAGCTCACCCGGACACTCGTCGCGAGATCCACCATCGTGTCATCGACATGCGTACCTACGCGAGGGACGATGGCCTCTACGATGTCGAGGCTCGGCTAATGGATAGCAAACCGTTCCCGTTCCAGCGAGAGAGTTCGCCCGATCCGGTTCCCGCTGGCCAAGCCCTACACGACTTGTGTATCCGGATGACGGTAGATGATGATTACATAGTACGTAACATCGGGGCGGCCTCAGACGTCACGCCTTGGGACTTGTGCAGGGAGGCCGAAGCCACCCTGGCCGTACTCGTCGGCGAGCGAATCGCCCGCGGGTGGTCAGCCAAAGTCAAAGAGCGGCTGAGGGGTGCGGCAAGCTGCACTCATTTGATGGAAATGCTCATCCCCATGGCGACAACGGCACTCCAAGGCATCCGTGGCCTGCTTCCCGAGCGCTCCAGATCCTTCAACGCTGACGGGTCGCCGCAAAAGCTGGACACGTGCTATGCGTACGGCAGGCAACGAGAGGTCGTCAAGCTACTGTGGCCGGAACATTACCGACCGCCTGACGGCTCCTGACGGCTATGCGCGAGCTTATTGGATAGATCCCCGGCGTCATGCCCTCTAAAGCAGGAACCCGAAGCGATAGGACGGTCTGTTATCGGAACTCTTGGTCCCGCAAGTCGGTGCCGATCGCCGAAAAGGCGCTGGCGTGGTAAGGGATCGTAAGTGTCGCGGCGCGGCTCGATTCAACTGAAATCGGGTTCGCGCGCGCCGGCGTGGCGCTCAAGCACGCGCTCTGCCTCTGGCTAGAAGTGCGCTCCGATCTCCCGACCAGCAGACGAAACCCTGCGTGACGAGCCATTGGCAAAATTTGCGCGTTTCGGCGATCCAGCTACGCGGGCGCAGCGCAGATAATCAGCTGCAAAGGGAACAACTGCCGCGCGATTAACCCCGAACCCCGCGTGATGGATGCCGATGCGGAAGCCGACGTCCACTCGCTCGAGCACTCAATCACCGATCGCATCGTCGAGTTCGACCTCGGGTTTGATGCCGGGATGCGAGCTCGGCGTTCCCATCCGCGAAGGTCCTCCCAGTCACCGGAGGCACTTCCACGCGTCGCGCGTTTGCTGGAAGGCGCGCGGCCCCGTACTGCCAGAAGGTATTGGTTCGCTGTCCCCTGAAAGCAAACGCGGAGGATGCCACTTGCTCGTTTGACGCAATCACTTCCATTGAGGTTGCAGCGCGTCAGGTAATCGTATACGACTGGCAATGAAAAGACCGTCAGTCCGGCTTACCTAGCGCTAAGAAAAGACGTCTGTACACCTAGTGCGGCGTCGCCGCAAACTTCACCGTCGATCAGGAGTGTCGCCATTTACGGAGACGGAGGAGAGAATGCAAGCAAGTCTCGGAGCAACGACGTACGCTGGAGCAAGCGCTGTGAACGCCGGCGCGCGGCTGGATCGCCTTCCACTCGGCCGCTTTCACCACCGCATGTTGTGGCTCGTTGCCTTGGGCGTCTTCTTCGACTCGTTCGACAACACGTTGTCGGGTTCGGTGCTGGCGGACATGCTCAAGAGCGGCTGGTCGACCTTGCAGCTGAATTCGCTTTTCATGTCTGTAACGTTCGCTGGGCTGATGATCGGCGCGTTCTTTGCCGGGTGGCTAAGCGACCGATTCGGACGGCGTTTCGCCTACCAATTCAATCTCCTGATCTTTGGCGGTATGGCCGTGGTATCTGCGTTCGCGCCATCGATGGAGTGGCTGATCGCGATACGCGCTGTGATGGGAGTCGGCATGGGGGCGGAGTACGTGATGGGTTACGGACTCATCACGGAATTCGTGCCGCCCAAGCAGCGCGGCCGATATTTGGGATGGTTCGCGCTGTTTGGAGGTGTCGGCGTCTTTGTGACTGCAATGACGGCCTTAATCGTGATTCCGTCGCTGGGCTGGCGGCCGATGTTCCTGGTCGGCGGACTGGGCACGCTGTGGGTCTGGTGGGAACGTCGCAAGCTGCCGGAGTCACCGCGATGGCTGGAACGGGTAGGCCGCACGGAAGAGGCTGAGGCGATATTGCAGCGCATCGAACAAGAGGCCGGCGTTTCTGCGCCACCGCTCCCGGTTGCCCTGCCTGCACCGTCGGTGCCAAAGCGGGTTGCCCTGTCCGTGCTGTTTTCGCGCCCGGTGATACGACGCACGTTGCTGGCGATTGTCGTAAACGTCGTTGCCCTGTTTGGATCGTACACCATGACCGGCTGGATGCCGACTTTCCTCGTCAAGCAAGGTATGACTGTCACGAAATCGCTTGCCTACAACAGCACGATGATGGCCGGGTTTGCGTTTGGCACCCTGCTCGTCACTTTCCTCGCCGATCGGGTCGGACGGCGCTGGGGCATCGTGTTGTTCGGTATTGTGTGTGCGGCGCTCGGCTCGCTCTACCCATTCATGACTGCGCCTGCCCTGATCGTTCTCTGTGGGTTCCTGCTGACTGCCGGGGTAGCGGTATTTCTGACGATGGCCCTGGGCGGCACTCCGGAGTTGTTCCCGACGGAGTATCGCTTCCGTGGCGGCGGATTAGCTCAGACGGTGGGCCGCGGGGTGCTGATTGCCTCGCCCTTCATCGTCCTGACTCTGTTCGACAGCTACGGTATCAAGGGCGTCATCGGCACGATCGCCGGGATGTATGTAGTGGTCGCTTTGCTCATGGCAGTGGCCGGCATCGAGACGAATCAGAAGTCGCTCGAAGCCATCGAACCGGGCGCGATGGTGGACGAGCCTCCTGTTGCGATGCCCCTGCAGAGGGAGCAGGTCTAGCGCGATTGATCGCGGCGAATGGCGGAAAGGAGCGATCCAAATGCGTGGCGTGGTATTCAGGGGGCATCGCAAGCTCGAGCTGATGAGCTTTGATGATCCAGTGCCGGGCGATGCCGAAGTGGTGCTCGAAATGAAGGCGTCCGGGTTCTGCGGGAGCGACCTGCATCACTACAGGGGCGAGCGCGGGGCGTCGGTGCGAGGCAAGAGCGCCAAGTTCCTGGCTGAGCACGGGTTGACTTTCGATACTCCCATCATCGCTGGTCACGAGCCGTGCGGGGTGATCGCAGAGCTTGGCAAGAACGTCGACCAACGATCGTTTCGCAAGGGCGATCGCGTCATGGTTTACCACTACGACGGCTGCCATTATTGCGATCAGTGCCGCAGTGGGTGGGTTCAGATGTGCGAGCAGGGCTCGACCGTGTTCGGCCACACCGCGCACGGAGGCCATGCTCCCTACATGAAGGCCCCGGCCGGCTCGTTGATCCATTTGCCGGACGAGGTCAGTTTCTCTTCGGGTGCTGCGATTTCTTGCGGTACTGGCACGGCGTTCGCCGCATTCGAGAGGTTGGAGCTCAGTGGGCGCGATACGCTCGCCGTGTTCGGACTGGGGCCGGTGGGTCAATCAGCCATTCAATTGGCGAGCGCGATGGGTGTCCGATCATTTGCCGTCGATGTTTCAGATGACAGAGTCAAGCAGGCCAAGGAGCTCGGCGCAACCGAGGCAGTGAACTCGAGCAAAGCGAATCCGGTCGAGGCGATCATGGCGTGGACCGACGGAAGAGGTGCGACGGTTGCCATCGATTGCGCCGGAATCGCGGCGGCCCGGCAAGCGGCCGTCCGTTGCACGTCCAATTGGGGTCGGATCGCCTTCGTGGGCGTCGGAGGAGACGTCACCTTGGACGCGTGGGCGGACTTGATGGTCAGGCAACGAACCGTGCTGGGCCACTGGACTTTTTCTAATGTAGGAATGACGAGGTGCGTGCGGTTCGTCGCGGACCACGGCATCGACATCGACAAGCAGTTCAGCGATCGCTGGAAGCTCGAGGATGCCGACATCGCGTATCAGAAGTTCGACGAGCAGACCGCGGGAAAGGCGGTATTCGAGTTCTGAGCGAACGCACGCCCAGTCGCAGGAGGAACACCTTGAATGAATGATTCGTCCCCGAATCGTGCCATGCCGAGCTTCTTGGCGAACCCTGCCAAGCAGCATTTCATCGACGGCAAGTGGACCCCTTCGGTAGCCGATGAGCGGATCGAGACGTTCAACCCGTCGACAAGCAAACTCCTGGCGACACTTGCGCGCGGGCGCGCGCCGGATGTAGACGCTGCGGTCGCCTCGGCTCGGCGCGCTTTCGAGGGGCCTTGGCGACGCTTCACGCCCGCCCAGCGTCAGCAGCTGATCATGCGCTATGCCGAGCTCTTCGAGAAGAACTTCGAAGAGTTGTCGCTGCTCGAGTCGCTGGACATGGGCGCGCCTTTGACGCGCTTGCGCGCGGCGAAGAATGGGTTGGTGCAGACGATCCTGTATTACGCCGCGCAGGCCAGGAACATAGGTGGAGACATCACAAGCAATTCGCTGCCAGGCACCGTTACGACGATGATCGTGAAGGCGCCGGTGGGGGTGGTCGGCGGCATCATTCCGTGGAATGGCCCCCTGTTCGGCCAGATGCACGTTATCGGCCCCGTACTGGCAACAGGATGCACTGCAGTGATCAAACCTGCCGAGGATGCATCGTTGCTCGTCTTGCGCACCGCCGAGTTGCTAGTAGAGGCTGGCCTTCCACCCGGTGTAATAAACGTCGTGACCGGGCTCGGACCTGAGGCCGGCGCTGCACTCGCCGCCCATCTGGACGTCAACCGCGTCGCATTCACCGGCTCCACGGCAACGGGACGCGAGATCATCAAGGCCTCGGCCGGCAACATGAAGCGCTTGCAGCTCGAGCTCGGAGGCAAGTCTCCGGACATCGTGTTCGCGGACGCAGACCTGGATAAGGCGGTGCCGGGCGTGGCTATGGGCGTATTCGGCAACACGGGTCAGATCTGCTTTGCCGGAACGCGAGTGTTCGTCCAGCGCAGCATACAGGTCGAATTCGTCGAGCGGTTGAACACCTACAGCAGCAAGCTCAAGGTGGGAGACCCGCTTGCAGCTGACACGAACCTCGGCCCGCTCATCTCACAGCGCCAGCTCGAACGCGTGCTCGGTTACGTCGAGAAAGGGGGCCAAGAGGGTGCCGACCTCGTTGTGGGAGGCAAGCGCCTGGGCGGGGATCTCGCCAACGGCTATTACATCGAACCCACGGTCTTCTGCAATGTGTCGAACACCATGACAATCGCACGCGAAGAGATCTTTGGGCCAGTCGCGTCAGTGATCCCGTTCGATACAGTCGACGAGGCTCTGAAACTCGCGAACGCTACGGAATATGGCTTGGCCAGTGGTCTGTGGACGCGCAACATCAACACTGCTTTGAAGATGGCTCACGGCATCGAGGCGGGTACCGTGTGGGTCAATTGCTACGGCCTGGTTGATCCATCCATTGGATTCGGCGGCTACAAGCAAAGCGGCTACGGGTGGAAAGGGGGTCAGGCGCAGATCGACGGCTACCTTTATCAAAAGGCGGTCTACATCAGCGGCAATTGACTCTTCATTGATCAGCCGCAAGCAGCGCGACGAGCGATCCATTGATGCAGTCACCGTCGCACGGTGCGCGCAGTTATTCATCTCGCATTATTGGAGCGCGCGGACACACCGGCAGACGTTGGCAATCGCCTCCTCTGCGGCGTGCCTGCTGATGTTCACAAGGAGAGCGGATGTTCGCCCGAAGGTGGGATGGAAGCCCTCTGGCGTTTCGAAAAATACGCATCTGTCTGCTAAACCTTTTGTCGCTGGTCACCACGCGGCCGGCGACCGAGCTACTCGATCGCACGAGCCGCGCTGGCGCTACGCCACCTTCCTTGCGGGCCTGTTGAGCGAGCTGAGGGCGTGAGCCGTACTAGCTAACGCAGGTCTCGACTTCGGGCTACCCCGTTGGAGTTGTGCCCGACACACCCTCAATCACTAGTCGGTCACGCCGGGCGAGTTCGGGGAAGAATCGCCACCACAGAGCCGCGATCGCGCAGGTACCGAGACCTCCGAGCACGACCGACGCAACGGCACCCAGCCATGCCGCAACCGCGCCTGACTCGAACTCGCCAAGCTGGTTCGAGGCTCCGATGAAGACAGAGTTAACGGCGCTGACGCGGCCGCGCATGTCATTCGGCGTCTCGAGCTGTGCGAGCGTTTGGCGGATGACGATGCTGACCATGTCTGCGGCACCGGAGACGGCTAACGCCGCCAGCGATGCGGCAAAGTTGCTCGACGCGCCGAAGACTACTGTGGCGACGCCGAAGACAGCAACGGCAGTCAGCAGGTACCGGCCCGCATTACGCGTGATGGGCCAGCGTGACAGCGCGAGCGACATGGCAAGCGCCCCCACGGCCGGCGCGCCGCGCAAGAGGCCGAGGCCCCAAGGACCGACGTGCAGTACGTCTTTCGCATAGATCGGTAACAACGCGGTCGCACCGCCAAGGAGCACCGCGAAGAGATCGAGTGACACGGCGCCAAGCACGACCCTCCGCCCGAAGACAAACCTCAACCCGGCGACGAGCGTTGCCAGTGAGGTTGCGCCTGTCGGAGGCGTATGATCGTAGTGGATTGAAAAGCAGCCGGCCGCTGCCACGAAGAACAGCACGGCGGATACGGCGTAGGTTACCTGTGCCCCGGCGATGTAGAGTACTCCTCCGAGGGCGGGTCCTGCGATGATTGCGGCCTGCATTCCGCTTGCGGTTGCCGCCAACGCCCGCGGCAGTAGTTCAGCCGGGACAAGGCACGGCGTCAGCGCCTGCTGCGCCGGCATCTGAAACGCTCGGAGCGCACCCAATGCAACGGAGATCAGCAGCAGCCAGTTGCGGCTGGTGCCTCCCCCGATTGCTAGCACAACGAGCAGCGCGGCTACAACGGCCTGACACTCGAGGCAAACTGCAAGCACCCGTGCACGATGATGCCGATCGACCACATGGCCAGCGACCAACACCAGCGCCACGGACGGGACGAATTGCAACAAACCGACCAGACCGAGATCCCACGCCGACGCCGTCAGCTCGTACATCTGCCAACCCACCGCTACGAGCAGCATCTGATTGCCGAGTGTGCCGGTGAGGCGAGCGAGCCACAGCCGGACAAAACTGCGGTGCGAGAGAAGTCGCAAGGAATCCAAAGATCGAAGCGGTCAGACTCGACCTACTCTCTTCTCGGTCAAGCAGACTGCCCGTGCGATTGTTACCGTTGCGAAAATCATTGGAGGGCAACCCTTCAAACACTAAGGATCCGCTGACCGTACAGGTTGCGGCCAAACAACTCCTGCGGACGCGTGCCCAAGATCATCGTGCAACCGCTTGCGCCGGTTGTCGTCAGGAATAAGGATAACCTGCTAAAACCGTTTACCGACTGCGCACGCCCCCTTCGAACGGCAAATCGCGACCCGAAGCCGCCTTAGGAAATTGCGAAAGCGGACGCCGTCCGAGGGATCCCAAGCCGGAGGTCGGATCGCGACCCGTTACTGCCGATTGCGAGAACCGCCGCGCTTGCGCAGTCCGTGTCATTCCACCCCTACCGGGGCGGGTATTCCGGATAGACCGGCAATTCGTCACCGGTGCAGGACCAGCTTGCGCGTGACGCAGAGAAAATGCGCGCTTGTGGCCTAATCGGGGCCTCGTCGTCCAACGACCCGGCCGGAATCATGACGACATCGGTGTCCCTTGTCTGGCGCGGTAAGCGGCTACCGCAGGTGGCGCAGAAATGGTTGGTAAACCGCTCGGCGTCGGGCACCTTGAACGCACGGATCTGCTCTTCGCCGCTGAGCCATTTAAGCATCCCCGGTTGGAGGAACAGATTTGAGGCGTGCCCGGTACCTGTCGCTTTGCGGCACCGCGAGCAATGGCAGTGGAAGAATCGCTTCGGCTCGCCGGTTACTTCATACTTCACGGCACCGCACAGGCAGCTGCCGTTAAAGGTGGACTGGGTCATAGCCCGCTCCGACTCGGTAATCTAGCGAGGGAGGATACGAGTGTCGCGGGGAGGAATGCAACGCCCGTGCTGATCGCCACCGAGGCAGCCTGGGAGCGTCGGCTTAGGTCCGGTCTGATGCTTTGGTCGACCGGCTCAAGTCGACGCTCATCAGCCATTCGCGCATCTCGCAAGTTGACGTTCGTGGCCTGCTTGGTCCCGGGCTCCATTGGCCTCAATTGCGCAACGCCATGTCGGAACGCTTCGCGGGCGTCAACGGTGCCTTCCAGGTTTATTCGAAACTCGCACTGCGTCGATGAAGGCTGCGAGCGCGGGCGACACCTGCCGCCGTCCGGGGTAGTACAAGAAGAAGCCTGGGAACGGCGGACACCAATCGTCAAGCACCCGCGACAGCAAGCCCGTCTTCACCAGTGAAACGACCTGGTCTTCGATCAGGTACGCGAGGCCGACACCGGTGAGAGCGGCACTCAGCACCATCTCTTCGTCGTCGAACGCCAGCGGTCCCTCGACGCCCACGTCGATCTTGCGGGGTCCCTTCTCGAATTCCCATTTGTAGAGCGTGCCCGCGGTCGGCAGCCGGAAGTTGATGCAGCGGTGCTTGCGCAGATCCTGCGGAGTTGACGGCTTGGCATGCACCGCGAAGTACTGCGGAGCTCCGACGACGGCCATGCGCAGTTGGCCCGTCACCGGAATGGCCACGACGTCCTTCTCGAGAGACTCGCCGAGCCGAATACCGGCGTCGAACCGTCCCTCGACAATGTTGGTCAGCCCAGGGTCGATGAGCACTTCGACAACTATCTCCGGATAGTGCTCGACGAACCGCGGCAGCACCGGCGCTATCACCATCCGCGCTGCAGTCCTTGACGCTGTGATGCGCACGCGCCCCGACGGACGGTCGAGAAGGCGACCCAGCTCGTCGACTGCGCCTGAAATCTCCTCGATCGCCGGACGAAGCCGCGCGAGCAACCGCTCCCCAGCTTCCGTCGTTGACACGCTTCTCGTGCTGCGCGCGAGCAACCTGACGCGCAATCGATCCTCGAGTCGCCGCAAGGTATGGCTAAGCGCTGAAGGCGACACGCCGAGCCGCGAGGCGGCTCGCGTGAAGCTTCGTTCCTCGGCGACGACGGCGAAAGCCGCGAGAGCGCCCCAGTCTTCCCGGTCCATTACTGACAATTTATCAGTATCGCATGCGCATTCTACCGCTTTATCCACGATTCCCGAGCGGGCATCATGTGCACAGTCGTTACCGCCCGCGCCTGGTCTGATAGCGAACAAGCACATCGGCGGGCGCGTGCAATTTCTTTTGCGGAGTCTGGAAATGGAGATCCACAGAAGCGGTTCACAACCGTCAGTTAAAGGGCCGGCTGACTACTTCACAGGCAGGGTGCGCATCGATCCGCTATTCGAGGCGCCCGAGCCAGCGCGTGCGCTGGGCGTCAGCGTGACATTCGAGCCTGGCGCGCGCAATGCTTGGCACACCCATCCACTCGGCCAGACCCTGATCGTCACAGCGGGATGCGGGCTTGTGCAGTGCTGGGGAGGACCGGTAAGGAAGCTTCGCCCCGGCGACGTCCTATGGTGTCCTCCAGGTGAGAAGCATTGGCACGGCGTGACTACAACCACTGCGATGACCCACATCGCCATCGTCGAGAAGCTCCACGGGAAGACCGTCGACTGGATGGAGAAGGTTACGGACGAGGAGTATCAGGCGGCGCAGAACGCCGGCCAGCAGAAGCCCGCGTAGGACGGTTGAGTTACTGTCGAAGGACGAGATATGCACAAGCGCAAGCTCGGAAAGAACCTCGAAGTCTCAGCGGTTGGCCTCGGCTGCATGGGCCTGAGCTATGGCTATGGCCCGGCGACGGAGAAGCAGGCTGCGATCAACCTGATTCGCTCGGCCGTCGACCTAGGCGTGACTTTTTTTGATACCGCCGAAGCGTATGGCCCGTTTGCGAACGAAGAACTGGTCGGAGAGGCGCTAGCGCCGTTTCGCGATCGCGTCGTTATCGCGACGAAGTTCGGTTTCCGATCTGGAGATGCGCATGCGGGGCTCGATAGCCGGCCGGAGCGTATCCGGGAAGTCGCTAATGCATCGCTCAGGCGTCTGCAGACCGACCGCATCGACCTGTTCTACCAGCATCGAGTCGACCCGAACGTACCCATCGAGGACGTCGCGGGCACGGTGAAGGAGCTGATTCAGCAAGGTAAGGTGAAGCACTTCGGGTTGTCGGAAGCGGGGGCGCAAACCATCCGCCGTGCCCACGGAGTGCAGGCCGTCACGGCGGTGCAGAGCGAATACTCGCTGTGGTGGCGCGAGCCGGAGAAGGAAGTCTTTCCGGTGCTCGAAGAGCTCGGGATAGGCTTCGTGCCCTTCAGCCCGTTGGGCAAGGGCTTCCTAACAGGCGCGATCGACGAGGAAACGACATTCGATCGTACCGACTTCCGGAACACGGTACCGCGCTTCAAGCCGGAGGCGCGGAAGGCCAATCGCGTTCTCGTCGATCTGCTCGGCCGGATTGCTTCGCGAAAGCAGGCGACGCCCGCGCAGATCGCGATCGCCTGGCTCCTTGCGCAAAAGCCGTGGATCGTTCCGATTCCCGGTACGACCAAGTTGCACCGCCTGAAGGAGAACGTGGGCGCGGCAGGCGTGCAACTCGCGGCGGACGATGTGCAGCAGATCGCCGACGCTCTGTCGCAGATCACCGTTCAAGGCGAGCGGTACTCGCCCGACCGACAGCAGCTTATCAACCGCTGACGAGAACGCGGCGAATCGCGAACGCCGCCTCAGCCAACTTGATGGCAAGTACGGGACGAACATCATGAACGCACAGCACACCGTGCTTGTCGTCGGCGCGACCGGCAGCATCGGCCAACTTGTCGTCGATGAAGCAATCAAGCACGGGCATTCCGTGCGTGCCCTCGTGCGCGACCGACGCAAGGCTGGTCAGCTTCCCCGCAAAGCGCAAGTGGTCAACGGCGACGTCACGCACCCCGAGACGCTCACCGGCGCGGTCGACGGCGTCGACGCCATCGTGTTCACGCTCGGATCGGACGGCCTCGGAAAGGCCGGCGCCGAGCGCGTGGATTACGGGGGCGTGCGTAACGTTCTCAGGGCGTTGGGTGCGCGCAAAGCGCGCGTCGCATTGATGACCGCCATCGGCGTCACCAACCGCACCGGCAGCTACAACCGCTCCACCGAGGCCCACGATTGGAAGCGGCGCTCGGAGCGGCTGGTACGCGCCAGCGGATTGCCGTACACGGTCGTGCGACCCGGCTGGTTCGACTACAACGGTCCGGACGAGCACCGGCTGGTGCTCCTGCAGGGCGATAGACGCCAGGCCGGCGATCCCAGCGACGGAGCGGTCGCACGGCGTCAGATCGCGGAGGTCCTCGTTCACAGCCTGAGCTCGAATCAGGCGTTGCGAAAAACCTTTGAGCTCATCTCCGCGAAGGGTGCTGCGCCGATAGACTTCGACGCGTTGTTCGCTCCGCTCGCTGCGGACCCGCCAGGTGCACTCGACGCCGTGCATGACATGGCCAACATGCCGCTCGCGACCGAGCCGCAAAGAGTTCGCGACGACCTGAACGCCATGCTCGCGTCGCGGTGATCGATCGCGCGCAAGAAGCGTGAAGACCACAATACACGAACTTAATGGAAGTTAACCATGTCGGGAGCAAGTATGAAAAACGTGATCGTAGTCATCGGAGCGGGTCAGATCGGTCAAGCGATCGCGCGGCGAGTCGGGGTGGCAAAGCACGTGTTGCTGTCCGATATGCGCCCCGACAACGCTCGTGCGGCGGCTGAGGTTCTCGGGAACGCCGGCTACGAGGCGAG
>Ga0187780_10001686_pt1 | contig 16722 bp, 17 predicted proteins | sample 1015_Q2_SP10_20__FD_132429 | JGI IMG/M metagenome (GOLD analysis project Ga0187780, IMG submission 132429) | Tropical peat soil microbial communities from peatlands in Department of Meta, Colombia - 1015_Q2_SP10_20_MG | ecosystem: Environmental > Terrestrial > Soil > Wetlands > Peat | place... | reverse complement strand
GAGAGAGAAATTAAGGGGTGTTATTTATGGGGATGAGTATACCAGTATTGTTAATTTCAATGTTGCTAGCAATTGTACTAGCATTTGGAATAGGTTTTTTGGCAAATATGTTGTTTCGAACAACTTGGTTTATGGTTGCTATTTATCCAATCATTTTAGTAATGATTATTGATAAAGTAAGTACGATAGAATATTTCACAAAAACAAAAGAGGCGTTTTCTTCGTTAGTTAAAAATATTGAATTATTAGGATCTGCTGATATTATTATTCTTTCTAGCGGATTGTTTGGAGCAATTTTATCAGGGGTTGTTATTAAATCACTTCGCAAGAACGGATATCAAATGTTTTAATCAACTGTTTTCAAAACTAAGTGTAAAATTCACTAAGTTTTGGAACAGTTTTTTTCATATCTTTTTTATTTTTGGGCATCATGTAAAAATGAAAAGGAGTGAAAAATAAGATTGAAAATTCGACAGAGACTCATTTTTCGTATCGGGAAAACAATTTTACTTTTAGTAGCAGTCTATTCTTCATTTAGTTTTCTCCATTTATCAGGGGTAATTGCAGAAAAGATTGGTTACTCAGGAACAATGAGAAGTAGCCACACAAAAATAGATAATCATAATAATGAAATTCGATTTAAGCAAATCGCAAGAAATATTGAAAATGAAACGAATTTAAGGGAATATCCATCTTTTTCAGTAACAGCTACTGGTTATACAGCTGGAGTTGAATCAACTGGAAAAAGACCTACTGATAAATCGTATGGGATAACCTATTCAGGTGTTAAAGTAAAAAGAGATATTTATTCGACAATTGCAGCAGATTTGAAGATTTTTCCATTAGGTACGATACTATTTATTCCAGGGTATGGATATGGGGTCGTTTCCGATAAAGGATCTGCTATAAAAGGACATCATATTGATTTATATTATAATACCGTAAGTGATGTTTATGAACATTGGGGTAAGAAAACAGCATTAGTATACTTAATTAAGAAAGGGAATGGGACTCTTTCAGAAAGTGATCTAAAGATATTAAATGAGCACCAATCAATGCAGGTCTTTCGTCAACAAAATTAATGGGAATAAGAATTAATTAAAGAGTAAAAAACAAAGAAGGCATCATATAGAGATTTCTCTTATGAGTAGCCTTCTTTCCTTTTTTATTAAGCTGACTTATTTGAATTTCTTTGTTTAGAAATCATTGGGTGTATCGCTTTATAAATAGATGGAGAGATTGATGCTGCGATAAAAGTGAATACAACATCTTTTAATGCAAATGGTGCCATACTGATCCAACCAGCTGCATAATTCAATTTTAATGCAAAAATCATATAGTTTGTTCCAATAAGATAAATGCTAATAATCCCGATAGTTGCACCAATCAAAAAGTGAAAATATTGTGGTTGTTCTTTGTTTTGTAAGTACCAGCCTGCTAAAAACGCTGCGATTGGAAAGCTAAAGATAAACCCTCCAGTTGGTCCAAAAAGAGCCCCTGGCCCTGAACTAAATGAAGCAAAAACTGGAGCACCTGCTAAACCAACTAACAGATAACCAACCATTGAAATAAATGCTACTCTTCTTCCTAAAAGTAATCCTGCTAAAACAGCAAAAAATGGTTGTAATGTTAGTGGTACACTACCGATAGTTAAAAATGGTATCCAAGAAACGATATTTGCTCCAATTGCCATAAGTGCAATAAACATTGCCGAAAATGTAATATCTCGGACAGAAAAAAATGATTTATCCATAAATGTTAACCTCTCTTTCGTAATTGGTTAACAATATAATAAATTGATAGTTGAATTGTGTCAATACATTAATTTAGACTATTTAAAGACTTTCTAATTGTTAACACATACATATTTAATAAAATTGTTGAGGAAATAAATAGTCAGAAATCTAAATACAAAACACTTTCAAAATTCGAATTACTTCTGTAAACTTGGAGGTACAGACAATGGTTTCGACTTAAAAAAAGAAGGAGGAAATTCGATGTTTGAAGAAAAAATGACATTAATGAAAGCTCTTGGGATGACCCTCGAATCGGTTGAAGAGGGGAAAGTTGTCATGAAGATGGAAGTAACTGAGAAAGTCCATCAGCCATTTGGTTTTTTACATGGTGGTGCTTCAGTAGCTTTAGCTGAATCTGTTGCGAGTGTTGGGACTTTTTCAATGATTGATCAAGAGAATCAGCTTGCATTTGGTTTAGAAATTAACGCTAATCATTTACGTTCTGTAAGAGAAGGAACTGTTACAGCTATTGGAACGGTTTTACATAAAGGAAAGTCAACGATGGTGTGGGACATAAAAATTTTCTCTGAAAAAGAAGAATTAATTTGTATTTCACGTTGTACGGTAGCGATTAAAGAGAAAAGAAAATAAGATTGTCAAAAAGCTGTTCCAAAAGTGAAATACTTTTAGAACAGCTTTTTTAATAAGCTCCATATAGTTATAGAAATGGATATATCTTTAGGTTTTCAACAAGTACCAGTTCTATTCAAAAACTTCACTCATGATGATGTCTATTAAATCGATTCATTGCCTCTCGTTTAAATTGAGATTACATAAAGGATTATAACTGAATTTAGGTCATCTATATGTTACAATAGTAAGTAAACTGCTTTTGAGAGTCATTAAATATTACTCTTCTAATCTGTTCTCTTTATTATAATTAGTAGATAAAAATATACTAGAGTCATAGATTATACTTTTGAAAGGAGACGAACTCTTGAAGAATATTTACTACACTAGTTTTTTTGGACTATTTTCCATAATGTTTTTTGGTATTTCATTTACACTCTTCTTTTTTCAATTAGCGATCAACTTCATATCGACTTCGGGTATGCTTGAACCTTTAAAAGGTGTCATGCCAGAAAAAGATATACGAATATTACTATTTATTGGTATTTTATTCGTCCTTTTTTCACTATTATCGGCATTAAAAGTACTTGGACAAACAATTTGGGAAATGGGACTTTTATTTTTTTCCAAGGATGAAGAAGGGAAAGCGTTACTAGACACTAAGAAAATTTCTTATCTATTTATTATTGGTGGACTAATTTCAGTACCATTGAATAGCTCAATTTTATTAAGTGTTTCTGTACTAGGTGCCACTTTTATTGCCTATTTAATCTACTTCTTAATCAAACAATCTAAATCATTTTCAGTAGTTGGGATGTTTGGATTTGTGCTTTTTCAAGTAATCGTTTGGGGATCCATTGGAAGTGGAATTGCATATATTTATTTTACATTAGCTAGTACATATCTAAAAAATATGCCATTTTAAAAAATCTGCATGCTTTTGAGAGCATGCAGATTTTTTTTAGTTATGCAGAAATCTGCTTCACATTTCTTGTTTGTCCAGCTACAGCAACCCTCTCCTCGGTCGTTTCACAATAAGCAAATGAAGTGAAAAAACGCACTTCATTTGCTTATTGCTCCAACGCCTGTCGGAGATAAACGGGTTGCTTCCGCTTTTCTAGTTGTCTAGTTACGCAGACTATCTCCTCGGCCATTTCACAAATAATTAGGAAAGGGAAATTCACCCTTCCCAAATTATTTGCTCCAATGCCTGTCGGAGATAAACAGGTTGTCTACGCTTTTCTTTCTTTCGGAGCTAAGCGAGTCTGCTTCACATTTCGTTTTATCTTAATCCACTATCTACAACAATATTTTTCCAAATAATCTGTGGCGGTGGTGTTTGATATGTTTTTGGAATTGGTTTATTCGGTTTAACATTTCCAATCCATGTGCCAATTGTATAATTTGAAGTTAAACCAACGAACCATAAGTTAGTGTTATTGTTCGTTGTACCTGTTTTTCCTCCAATATAGTCGAGTGGCATATTAATATTACGTGCTGTACCGTCTTTGACAACAGAATTTAGCATGCTTCTCATATACTCGTTAGTCTGGTGACTATAAACTCTAGTTGGTGATGGATTGTTTTCGTACAAAACAGTTCCATCTTTAGATGTAATTTTCCGAATAGCACCTGTTTCGTAATAATTGCCGTCATTGCCAAAGGTAGAATATGCACTCGTCATTTCGAGTGGAGTCATTCCATGCGTAAATCCACCAAGTGCAGCAGTCAGATTATGATCTGCTCGAACAATCTTTTGGAAATGGAACTTATTTAAATATGAAAATCCTACGCTAGGTGTCATTTGTTGGAATAAATGAAGCGCAGCAGTATTATAAGAATTTTTCATAGCTGTTCTGACTGTTACATTGCCGTATACTTTTCCACTGTCGTTTTTAGGACAGTGTTCTGATCCATTTTCTAATTTAATACAAATCGTATCGGTACTAACGATTGAATCAGGGGTTCCTCCCATATAGTCAAAATAAGGTGCATAAACTAACAATGGTTTAATCGTTGAACCAGGTTGACGATAATCTTCAAATGCTCTATTGAAATTAAATGGTTGATAATCTCTACCACCAACAAGAGCAACTATTTCATGAGTATTGTTATCAACAACAACTGCGGAGCCTTCCGTATTCGTGGAAGCAGTTCCGTTATAAACAGAATTTACAGCTACTTCTTGAATACCTGGATTTAAGCTAGTGTAAACTTTAAGCCCTTGATTTTGTAAGTAATTCACTTTATCTGCAGTTGTTTTTAGTTCTCTGAGCTTATTTTGTTGAGCACTTGTTAGTTTACTAGTTTGGAAGTTTCCTTTTTCTCCAGATAAAATTCGTTTTAGTTCATAATCAACGTACGTATAGTAATCTGGGAATTTTTGAATCTTTTTCCCTGGAGTTAGTTTAATCTTTTCTTTCATTGCAGTTATGTACTGTTGATTTGTAATTTTACCTGCCTCTTTTAAGATACCTAAAATTCTCTCTTGACGTTTTTTTGTATTATTAAAATGTCTAAGTGGATCGTATAACGATGGGTTATTAGGTATTGAGCAAATAAAAGCAGTTTGAGCAATACTTAGATCTTTTATTGATTTCCCAAAGTAGGCCTCACTTGCTGCTTCGATTCCGTAATTTCGATTGGCAAAATAAATTGTGTTAATGTATTGTTCTAATATTTCATCTTTTGAATATTGCTTTTCTAGCTGTAAAGAAATTTCGATTTCTTTTATTTTTCGTTTAAAAGACTTTTCATTCGATAAGTAAAGATTTCTAGCAAGTTGTTGCGTGATTGTGCTTCCACCTTGTGCTAATTCATTACTTGAAGTATTTACTTTAAGTGCTCGTGCAATCCCAACAATATCAATACCTTTATGTTTATAAAAGTTACGATCCTCTGTTTCTATAAAAATATCCTTTACAACTTGAGGTATGTCGTTGCTTTTAACATAAATACGATACTCTCCAGAACCAGGCATATAAAAAGGAGTGTTGTTTCGATCATAAAAGATACTGTTTTGAGAGAGAGAAACAACTGGAAGTGCTGGTGGTGTTTTTTTAGGAATTGTCTTAGAAGTCTCATACGCTAAAAAAGCATTCTTATATATGAAATAAAAGACAATAAAGCCTATTATAATAAGAATAAATCCAAAATATTTTTTCATACATTTCCTCTACTATACTTTTATTTTCATTTTACGAATGTGTTCTAATAAAGAACTTCTATTATTTTACCATGTTTAGCATGAGTAATGGTAAAGCGAGGTGTAATTTTCCATTTCGTTCTTTTGTAAAAAGGCTATGTTGTAATTAATAATGTTTTTTTAAATGCTCTTTTCTAAAAGATTGTTGCTTTTGAGATTATTAATTTTAAAGACATAAGTTGATTACAACAGAAGGTGCGAGACTCCTGTGGGAATAGCGGGAAGGCTGAGACCCCGCAGGCTTGCCGAGGAGGCTAAAGCATCGCCCCACGGAAAGCGAGCATCCTGGAGTTGTAATCAATTATCGCATTCTAAAATATCACCAATGTAGTTTATCAGATCCTATGAAAAATAAATAAATCTTCATGAATATCTAACTCATTACTTGAATTCTATTCTGACTTATAAGAAAATAGATAAAAAGTCAGAAAATTAATGATTATTGGAGGTATGTGAATGAAAAAACAGTTATTATTTATTGATTTCGAATTTACAATGCCTGAAGGGAAGAAAAATGGAATAAAATTTTTTCCAGAAATTATTGAAGTTGGATACATTTCAGTAATTGATGATAAGATTACAGAAACTTTTTCTTCTTTTGTAAAACCAAATTTATTTCCAATTTTATCAGAACGTTGCAAGAGTTTTTTGAACATCTCGCAAAACAATGTCAATCAAGGAATTTCAATACAAGATTTAGGTAAAAAATTACACGAAGCAACAGTGTTGTATGACACAAATGTCATTACTTGGGGAAACATGGACATGAAGGTATTAAAGCATAATTGTGAAGCAATGAAGATTGAATTTCCGATTACAGGGAAATTTCGTGATCTAAGTCTTGAATATAAAAGCTTTTTTGGAAATCAAAACCAAACAGGATTATGGAATGCTTTAAAGGAATATGGAAAAGATGGGACTGGAAAGCATCATAAAGCATTAGATGATGCAAAAACAACCTATCATATTTATCAACTTGTAGAAAAGGATAAACAATATATGGAAAAACCAGAACCTGCAAAAATAGGGGATTTAGTAGATTTTTCAAAGCTATTAAATAAAACTTCTGCAATTTAAAAACCAATTGAGATCATTGCTCGGTTGGTTTTTTATTTTTTTAGATTTGATAGCTACTCATATTGTAAGAGTATTGCTATAATTCTTAATAGAGGGGTGAATGATGATGGATATGGGTTTTTTGTACTTTCCAAAAAATAAGGCGGAATATATTCCAGCAGTTATCACATTAGTTATATTTTTCATCGGGGCATTTCTTACGTTTAATGCGATAAGAAAAGCATCAAGAAGAGAAGAGAAAAGATTAGAGATGTTAGAAATGAATCAAAATAATCATAACCATAACCATTCTTAAAAAATGCCCGGGTGAGGGCTTTTTTTATGTTCTGTTCTTTTATTTATTAATTTGCTTAAGCAAAAGTGTTTTTTGTTGTAAATCCGCTTTTTCTTAATTTAGTTGATATTAAAAATTTTTAAAATTTATCACATTTTCATCACATTTATGTTCTATGATTTATTTTGGAGAAAACAAGTGGAGGGATAGGCATGAAAAAATATTTTATGTGGATAGCAATTGTGATTCTTCTTGTGGCAGTTATATTTATTTATAAAAATAATGATCAAGGTCAAGCTAAGGATGTCTCGAATCAACCAGTCGATGTTAAAATAGAATTGCCAAATGGACAAATTAAAGCAAATGAGCAAATCACGATTAAAGCAAAGGTAACTCAAGGTGGACAAGCGGTAAAAGATGCTGACGAAGTAAAGTTCCAAGTAGGGGAAAATGGACAACAAAGCTCAGAAATGTTAGATGCTAACAATCAAAAAGATGGAACGTATTCTGTTAACTATACATTTAAACAAGATGGCAATTATTATGTAGTAGCTCATGTAACAGCAAGGGATATGCATACGATGCCAAAAGAATTAATTACTGTAGGGCATCCAACTACTACAGCAAAACCAGCTATGCATGATGAAGAACATCATCATGGTGATGCAACCATCCATGTAATGGGAATTGAAAACATTGTTGCAAATAAAGAAAGTATGTTTATGATCCATGCGCAAGATAAACATGGGCAACCAATTTCTAAAGCGAATGTAAGATTAGAAAGCTGGCAGGATGTTAATGGAAAACATGAATTTATTGATGCGAAAGAAGTAAAAGCTGGTGAATATGAAGTAAAGGAAACTTTTACGAAAGCTGGTAAATACTCAATAAAAGCTCATGTTGAAAAGCCAGGGTTACATGAACATACTGTTCTAGAAATTACTGTTAAATAAAGTAAACTTAATCTGTGTCGACACTATTTAGTGATTGAATCCGACGTTTTTCATAAAAGAATGAATTTAATTATCATATTTTTTAGGCTATCCTTAGAGTAAAGGACATCCTACTGATATTATGTAGAAATCATTTGTTTTAAATGTACTATGTAAACTCAGAAGGAGAGGTCCAATCCTTTTATAAGGATAGTTTTTCTATTATTTTTTAAAATTGGAGATTATTTGAAAGGAGTTAGCATGTATAAAAAACTAGTATTTTTACTAATTGCTCTTTTCTTATTCGTTTCAAGCTGCCAACTTCAAAGTTATGATCATATTCCAGAAAATAAGGATGTTTTAATTTCCGTAAATAAAAAAGCAGGGAGTTTAACATTTCTTCAAAAAGATACTTTACGTAAACTATCTGAATGGGATTTACATCGTAATGTTAGCGGAGCAGTATTAATAAAAAATGGCAGTGAAATTGTTGTTTATGATAATGAAGATCCGTATGTAGATACATACGTCTTATCAAAAGGGAAAAAACTGCATTCTTGGAAATTAGGTAAAGGGATTACGAATATTATTACTCTACATAATGATAAGTTAGCCATTGCAAATGAAAAAAAGGGTACAGTCCAAATTGTAGACTTTAACGGGAAGGTAGTATCGAAGATTAAGATTGGAAAAACACCAATCTCAATGATAGAAGATGCAAAGCGTAGTTTATTATATGTTTCAGATTTTGACCGAAATCAAATTGTTGTTATTAACATTGAGAACACTAAAAAGACAAATGCGATAACTGTTCCTCTTACGACACTAGGGTTATTCCTTATAAATGATGGGAATCGTCTTTTAACTGGTGGCCATGGGAATGGCGCAAATGAAAATGATGAAGTCCGAATCTATTCTACGAAAACGATGAAACAGCTTTCGGTTCTAAAAGTACCATTAATGCCTGTCAATTTCTTTAGTAATGATGATGGAGTATTCGCCATCGCTCACGGTACAAACCAGATTTACAAATTAGATCCAACTACTCAAAAACAAACTCAATTTATTGAAGTAGGTTCTAATCCATACGCAGGTGTTGGTGATCAACATACTGCTTATGTTTCTAGCTATGATCTGAATAAATTATATAAAATAAATACGCAGAAAATGGTTGTTGAAAAAGAGATTTCAATTGGAAGAGGTCCGTTTCAATTGCTTTTAAGAGAAGGAGAAAAACATGAGTAGCAGGAAGATTTTAGTTGTCGATGACGAACAAAATATATGCCAGCTGGTAGGTATGTACTTACAAACAAATGGTTTCGTATGGAAAAGTGCAAACGATGGAATAGAAGCACTTGAACTATTGGCGAATGAAGTGTTTGATTTGGTCATTCTTGATATCATGATGCCCAACTTAGATGGATGGGCTGTTTGCAAAAAGATTCGTGAAACATCACAAATACCTGTTATTTTCTTATCTGCAAAAGGTGAGGAGTGGGACAAAGTAAACGGGTTAAAAATGGGAGCTGATGATTATATTATCAAGCCGTTTAGTCCAGGTGAATTAATTGCCCGTGTAGATGCAGTTCTTCGTCGTTCGATGGGAAATCAAGAACCATCAAACAATCTCATTCAAGTAGGAATCATCAGAATTAATAAAAGTGCAAGAACAGTTAGTATTAAAGATACACCTATCAATTTAACATTGAAGGAATTTGATTTATTATTATATCTTTGTCTTCACCAGGGCCAAGTTTTTACGAGGGAACAAATCCTAGAACAAGTATGGGGTTACGATTATTTTGGTACTGCACGTACAGTTGATACTCATATCAAAACCCTTAGATTAAAACTTGGAAATGATGCCGATTATATCAGTACAGTCTGGGGGGTAGGCTACAAATTTGGAGTTCAAGAATGAAACGAATTGTAACAGGGTTATCTTTCTTACAAAAATTATGGCTGACAATCTGTTTCATTGTTCTTTGTACAGTTTTATTCTTTTTTCTAATGTTTCAGTTTGCGTATAAACAATTATATGTTTCGTATGTACGAACTACTTTGATTACCGAAGGAAAAGGTTTGGTTGAGCGATATCATAATCTAGGGGACAGTAAAAAATTTATCGAGTTTCTGAATAGTTACGATAAAGTATCAAATGCAAGTGTGCTATATATTAGTAACCCAAGAGACTTAAGTGCTTGTCTCCCATATAATGTTCATCATGAATCTTTTATTACAGAGGATGATCGTGAAACGTTATTAAAAGGAGAAATTATTTCAAAGATAGGATATGAAGAACGATTTAAGAGACCAATCGTCGGGGTTGTTGTCCCAAGTCTAAAAGGTGAAAATTTAGAAGGAATAATTTATCTAAGCGTACCATTAAAAAGTATTACTGAATTAGTGAATCAATCGAAATGGTTATTAATTTTTAGTACATTTTTCTTTTCAACAATTGTCTTACTGATTGGAAGACGAATTATTCAACAAATGATTAAACCGTTATCTCAGATGGAGCAAATTTCATATAAAATGGCCAAAGGTGATTATTCAGAACGAATGACATCAATTACGGGAGATGAGATTGGAAAACTAGCTTTGGCTTTTAATTCAATGTCTGACTCATTGCAACGAGAAGATGAAAATAGAAAAGATTTTTTAGCAAATGTATCACATGAACTTCGTACTCCGTTAAGTTATGTAAGTGGATATAGTGAAGCAATTCTCGATGGTGTTGTAAAGGAAGATGATCTAAATCACTATGTTGGAATCATACATAGTGAGGCAAGTCGAATGCAGCGGTTAGTAAGAGATCTATTAGATTTAGCAAGCCTAGAGGGTGAGCAATTTCCTCTTCAAAAGGCACCAAATGTACTTTCACAAATTATCGAAGAGGCAATTAATCCATACCTAAATAGCTTAAAAGAGAAACAAATTACAGTAATTAAAAATATAGATGACTCAATCATCGCAAATGTAGATGCAGATCGATTCTCGCAGGTTATTCATAATGTCATTTCGAATGCGATACGCTATTCTCCAACCGGAAAATCTATTTATGTAACATTAAAAGAAACCGATTCGATTTACATAGAAATTCAAGATGATGGTAAAGGGGTACCTAAAGAACAAATAGAGCATTTGGGTGAAAGGTTTCATCGGGTAGACCAAGGTAGGTCCCGAAAAGAAGGTGGCACTGGATTAGGACTCGCAATTGCAAAACAAATAGTTGAATTACATGATGGCAAAATACTTTTTACAAGTGAACCTAATCAAGGGTTGAAGGTTTTAATTATATTACCAATTTTTGAATAAGAAAGAGGATGGACTTAGTCTCCATCCTCTTTTTAATCGTTTGATTAACCATAGGTAACCATATATTCCAATCAAAGCTAATTATAAATTCAACAGTATTCTTTCGCATATCTAATCAATAAACGACATAATATTTTCATAGATTTTGTAAGGTATTTCTTCGGGTATTAAATGTCCTGTTTTTGGATATGAAATAAATAATGAATTTTGTAAATCGCTGTGGAGTCTTTTTCCGACTTCAATTGGGATTATTTTATCTTCCTCTCCCCAAATTAATAAAGATGGAACTGATATATTTCGTACTTCTTGTGGACTTAAGTCACCTTCTCGATCTCGAATCATTTTTGTTAATGCACGGAAAATTTCATTATTATTTGTAAAAGGCTCTTCATATCCTTGCTTCATTTTGTCATCAATTAAAGAACCATCATAAACAACGTCAGTAAGGGATTGCATGACACCTTGTTTAGCAAATTTTCGTTTTACAATTAAATAAAAAAAGGGAATATACGAAGACCATAAAAGATGTCTTTGTGCTTTTCCTAAGTAGCCTGAACTACATAATAAAATAATTTTATTTACTAAGTGTGGAGCTTTCTTAGTAACGTAAAGAGAAATTTGTCCGCCCATTGAATGTCCAACTAAATAAATATTGTTAAAATGAAAATGCTCAATCAGCGAAATCACAATATTAGCAAAGTTATTATATGAGTAGGTGTAATTTAACCCTTTACCACTTTTTCCAAATGGAGGTAAGTCAACTACCAACACGGTGCCTTCCTTTGATAGCAAAGGAATTAAATGTCTAAAACTAAAGCAAGATGATAAAAATCCGTGGATCAGAACAAATACCTTTGTCTGATTATTGTCACTCTGCTCATTTGAATGATTATAGAGTTCGTAGTAGACATCATGGCCTGCAATAGAAAAAGTTGAACAAATTGGGTTTAATTGCGAGCACACTTTGAACACTCCTCTCTATTTTCTGATTATCCCGCATTAACGGGCAGTAAGACCCCCACCTCAATATTCAAAGAGAAACGAGGAAGATAGGTGGGGGATAACTGCCCGTAAAAGCCCGATTGGGCGGGCTAACCATCAGTGGAAAAAACCCCCACTGATGGAAGTTTCACTTTATTATGTCCAAGCAATAAAATAAAATTCGGCGTAGAGAAATGGCAGAAAATAAAAAAGAGACAAAGTAAAATTTACTTTGTCTTAAAACAGGGGGATATAAGAAAGCCAATATCATGATTTAGATGATACTGAATACAGTTTATCCTAAAAAAAGGAATGTATACATTCATAAAAAAAGAAAAAGAACAAAAAATAACTGAACTAACACAACCTTTATAAAGACTATAATGTATTAATTAGGAACTTTAGTTTTGGTTTACATATCAAAAATGAGTATGAACGGTAGTGTTAGAATTGTATGACTTTTAAACTGAATAGTATTATGTTAAAATTTAGTTAAGTTTATGAACGTAAAATTAGGAGTGTTCCTTATGCCAGAAAACTACAAAATTGGAAAAGTATACAAAGGGAAAGTGACTGGTATTCAAACGTATGGCGCTTTTATATCCCTAGATCAACAAACCCAGGGCTTGGTTCATATTTCAGAAATTATTAATGGATATGTTCGTGATATTCGAGATTATATTTCAATTGGTCAAACGGTAAACGTAAGGGTATTATCAATTGATGACATGACCGGTAAAATCAGTCTTTCTTTAAAATCTGCAAATGATGTAGGACTTGATAACGGTGAGAATAATATGAAGCACACTGCAAGATTACTAAGAGAATTAAAGCCTGATGGATTTGAAACACTCCGAAGAAAACTGAAAGAATGGATTTCTTTAGAAATGAAAAATGAAAATATGACGAAATAAAAGAGGATTTCCCATTAACTGCCAAATTGACAATTGGATTGGGAAATCCTCTTTAACTTCATATTTCCTTAATTTTAAGGAAAGAAATCGAATAGATTATCTTACATCTCTAACTTCAGGATTTGTACCAAGTTCTTCAGAAGGTTTGAATACTAAACCAAGATTAATTAATCCTGAAATTCCTACAATGCCAAAGATAATTCGTGAGATAATTGAATCGGCACCGCCGAAGATTGCTGCAATTAGGTCAAATTGAAAAAATCCAATTAATCCCCAATTAATTGCTCCTATAACTGTAAAAATAAGTGCAATTCTTTGCAAAGTACTCATTTGGCTTTTCCTCCTTTTCTGTACCTTCACAAATAGCTTTTCTAATTTTGATTAGAATATGTATCGATAAAAAATTTTTTTCTGCACAAAATAGAAATAGATGAAAAAGACTTGTCATATGCGTTCAACTTGATTTGTTGTTAGTATTTCTGTACATTGAAAAAGTATAAATAAAATAATAAAAATTAACTGGAGGTTTATCATGGCTTCGCATATAAAATTTGATTACTCAAATGCGCAACCCTTTGTACAAGATCACGAAATAATGAATATGAGAGATGCTGTAAAGTTATATCACCATACTATTCGTGAAAAAACTGGTGCTGGAAATGATTTTTTAGGCTGGGTTGAATTACCTAATACATATGATAAAGAAGAATTTTCTCGTATCCAAAAAAGTGCGGAAAAAATAAAATCAGATTCTGATATTTTATTAGTAATTGGAATTGGTGGTTCCTATTTAGGCGCTCGTGCTGCAATCGAAATGCTTCAACATTCATTTTTTAATGTAGCTTCAAAAGAAGATCGAAAAGCTCCGCAAGTTTTCTTCGTTGGAAACAATATTAGTTCAACTTATATGCATGACTTAATGGAAGTCTTAAAGGATAGAGATTTTTCGATTAATGTGATTTCTAAATCAGGTACAACGACAGAACCTGCGATTGCATTCCGTATCTTTAGAAAAATTTTAGAAGAAAAATATGGCGTTGAAGAAGCGAAAACAAGAATCTACGCTACAACTGATAAAGCACGTGGTGCATTAAAATCTTTAGCTGATGAAAAAGGATATGAAACTTTTGTGATTCCTGATGATGTAGGTGGACGGTACTCTGTTTTAACAGCGGTAGGTTTACTTCCAATTGCAGCTGCTGGAATTGATATTGACGAAATGATGAAAGGTGCTGCGGCTGCCTTTACAGAATACGACACTGCTGAATTAGAGGACAACCAAGCTTACCAATATGCTGTTGTAAGAAATGCTCTGTACAACAAAGGGAAAACAATTGAAATGCTAGTGAACTATGAGCCATCACTTCAATACTTTGGTGAATGGTGGAAGCAATTATTTGGTGAAAGTGAAGGGAAGGATCAAAAAGCAATTTATCCTTCTTCAGCTAACTTTTCAACTGACTTACATTCTTTAGGTCAATACATCCAAGAAGGCCGTCGTGACTTATTTGAAACAGTTTTAAATGTTGAAACGCCAAGACATGAGTTAACAATTGAGTTAGAAGAAAATGATGCGGATGGTTTAAACTATTTAGCTGGAAAAACAGTTGATTTTGTAAACAAAAAGGCATTTGAAGGAACGATCTTAGCTCACGCTGATGGAGGAGTACCAAATCTAGTTGTAACTTTACCTAAGTTAGATGCGTTTACATTTGGATACACTGTATACTTCTTTGAAATAGCATGTGCAATGAGTGGTTATTTACTTGGTGTAAATCCGTTTGACCAACCTGGTGTAGAAGCATATAAGAAAAATATGTTTGCACTATTAGGAAAACCTGGTTTTGAAGAATTAAGAAATGAATTAGAAAAAAGATTAAAATAATGATAAACAAAAAATCGGCTACCGTAATTTGATGGTAGCCGATTTTAAAATTTAACAATTCTATATGCTTATTTTTGTACAATTGTGATAAGAAAATCGTCTCTTTGGATTGAAAAATCTTCTTTTGGATATAGAACTGTTTCATATCCCCGAATAATTCCTATTACAAGTATTTGTTTCTGTAGTCCATATTGTAATACTTCTTCAAAGGATTTTTGGTATAAATGTTCTTCTACTTCTTCTAAATGTAAACCGTTATTTTCTTGATTAGCTAATGCTAGAAAAACATTTATTACTCCCCGGTATAAAATTGCACTAGACATAACGTATGAAGTCAAAAGATGAGCTCTTATTATTTCGGTTGCTCCGGCTCGAATAGCATTACTAACATGCTGTGAAGTGAGTATTTCTGCTAGGCATGTAATTTCTTTACATACCCCTTTAGCAGCAAGGATTGTAAGAATGGTCTGCATATCTGCTTCGTATTCATTTTTATTTTGATCTGCAGTTATTAAAATTGTATTTGCTTTACACAAGTTTGCTTTAAACAAGATTTCATCATTAGTAGCACTTCCTTTAACAAAAAATATATTTTTATAATGTAAAGGAATTTCATTTAGACTTTCATCTATTAATACAATTCTCTGATATGGAGATAACTTTTGGAGTTGTAATATGACATTTCGTACTCGCTCATTCCATCCTACAATGACAATATGATTTGTTTCTTTAAAATTAACTTGTCCTCTCGTGCGAGCAATTTGATTTTTAAAGGCTTGTGTGGAAAATGAAACCATATAATATGATCCGAACCCAGTTCCAAGTAAAATTAAAATAACAGCAAAAAAACGACCTGCTGGTGATACTGGGACAAGGTCGCCATAGCCAACTGTAAAGGTAGTTACCATTGCCCACCATAAACCATCCCAAATGGAAGGGAAAGTATAGGGTTCTGCCACATGGATTATGACACCAAAAATAAAGATAATAGCAAAAATAATACAGGTTACTTTGATTAATGTATACGTCTTTATATAGGTTGGTACGCTTCTTATTGATTTCAACCTGAAGATACCTCCATCACATTCTTGTAATGGGTAGTTTATCCAAATAAGATGTAATCTAACGTAAAACTTAAAGAGCCCCTAACTTAGTTAGAGGCTAATGGAATTAAATGCTTTCAATTTCAATTCCTTTTATATTTTCAATTTGCTGAATGTCATAATAAATTTCAGTAGTTCTTCGTTTATGAAAAACAGATATCTTCACTTGAATATAGTGTTCATTGTCTTGTAAATCTTTAATTTTTATATTTTTTACAGTAATATCTTGAGATGTAATCTGATCGATGACACTTTTGATATTCTCGATTCCTTTAACAGTAATTTTTAAAATTAATTCTCTTTCTTTTAATCGCTTTGGTCCAAGAATATTAATTAGAATAGGAATTAGTTCAACACTAATAATTAAAAGAGTAACCCCAACTAATGCCTCTACATAAAAACCTGCACCTACTGCAATACCGATTCCAGAAGCTCCCCAAATCATTGCAGCTGTTGTTAGCCCGACTATTGTATCATTTTCTCTTCTTAAAATAACTCCAGCACCTAAAAAACCAATACCTGACACAATTTGTGCAGCAAGCCTTAGTGGATCCATTGTTATATTTACAAATTCACTGCTATGAAATAGATAAGCGGATTTAATTGATACAATTGTAAGCAAACAACTTACTATTGAAATTACTAAACAAGTTTTTAAACCAATAGG